>Ga0129297_10001324_pt1 | contig 12469 bp, 12 predicted proteins | sample I18A1metaG_FD_94708 | JGI IMG/M metagenome (GOLD analysis project Ga0129297, IMG submission 94708) | Lake sediment bacterial and archeal communities from Gulf of Boni, Indonesia to study Microbial Dark Matter (Phase II) - ​I18A1 metaG | ecosystem: Environmental > Aquatic > Freshwater > Lake >... | reverse complement strand
TGTGGAGGAATTTGATGATATGGCCTTGTTCTATTTCATGCGTAATTCTGGGAGAAACTGATTCCTAAAAGATCTTTCAGTGGAAATCGATACAAGTCGCTAAGCCTCGCTCACATTCTTTTTATGTGGGGACACATGTCGGTAGCTAGCACACGCAGGATTGGTGTTGCAAATCCTTAATAGTGGCTGCACTTTGGCTATTCAATTCGAGGCAGCAGAGGTTTGAGTACCGAACGAAACGGCATCTACCTAAGTTCGTATGCCCGTACTGGTACTCAGCGTTCTCACTAACCCTTCTTTCTAGCAGCATAGGCAGGCGGGACGACTTATGCAGGAGTACAGATACGAATCAATTGATGATCTTTTTAGACGTTTGCGAAGTTCACGTGCCGGTCTCAGTTCAGATATGGCGATTCGAAGACTTGGAAGATACGGCAGGAATGTCATAGCGGAACACAGAGGTAGGTCGCTTGCTCGAAGGCTCGCTGGTCAACTTCTTGAACCATTCGGCCTACTGCTGCTGGCAGCCAGCGTTTTGGCCGCGATTGCTGAGATGCCTTCTCTTTCCGTTACCATCATTGGCGTTGTGTTGGTTAATGCGCTTCTGGGATTTGTGCAAGAATGGCGTGCCGAGAAGGCAGTGGAGGCGCTGAAACGCTGGGTTCCTCAGTATGCGAAAGTGATGAGAGATCGAGAGTTGAGAAAGATTCCTGTAGAAGAGGTTGTTCCAGGAGACGTGATACTTCTTGAAGAGGGAGACCGCGTTCCCGCGGACGCTAGACTTTTCGAAGCTTATGAGCTTTGGACGAACAATGTTCCACTCACAGGCGAGTCTGAACCTCAACCCAGAGGCATAGAGTCTCCGCCCCGCGGCGCCCGATCAGAACTCGAATCATCCAACCTCGTCTTCATGAGCACAAGTGTTGCGCGAGGCATGGGGAAGGCCGTAGTAACAAGAACTGGAATGGAGACAAGGTTTGGCAGAATCGCAGGCTTAACCCAGGAAATTGAACCGCCGCCCAGCCCCCTGCAGCTGGAGATATCCTATCTGGCGAGACTTGACTTGGCTGCAACAGCCGCGATTGGAGTGTTCTTCTTCGCGTTAGGCTCCATGTTCCTGAACCTTTCATTCAGCGAAGCCATCCTATTCATGATAGGAGTCATGGTCGCATGTGTGCCTGAAGGCCTTCAGGTCACAGTTTCAACCTCACTTGCCCTCAGCGTCCTAGGAATGTCCAGGCATCAAGTCCTGGTGAAGCGTCTTTCCGCAGTCCAGACGCTGGGAAGCACGACAGTGATCTGCACCGACAAAACCGGGACAATCACAAAGGGAGAGATGACGGCAAGAGAGATCTGGATGCCAGAGATTCAGATTGAGGTCTCAGGAATAGGCTACGAGCCGATAGGAAAACCTTCCTTCAAAGATAGAACACCAAATGAAGATGAAGATGCAAGACTCAATAAGCTGATTGAGGCCGGCGCGCTCTGCAACAACGCAAAGATTACTCCTCCATCAGATGAGAGAAAGCTTTGGAGCGCAATCGGTGATCCAACCGACGCAGCCTTTCTCGTTCTAGCCTTGAAGAAAGACATGAACCTTTCCCAGTTAGAGATCACGAAACCCAGACTGGCCACGCTGCCTTTCGACTCTAACCGAAAAAGAATGGCTTCCATCCACCAGACCGAGAACGGAACAGTGGCCTATGTAAAAGGCGCTCCTAGAAGCGTACTGTCTGTATGCGGTTATGTTGAGAAAGCTGGCAGAATTCATGAGATGTCTTCAAACAGCCTATCAGAGATCGGCAGCAAGATACGTGAGCTGGGAGATCAAGGACTCCGCGTAATCGCAATCGCATACAGAGAACTGGGAAAACACGAACCAGATACCCGTTCTGAAGAAATAGAGAAGCAGTTAATCTTTCTCGGCCTTGTGGGCTTGCAGGACCCACCACGGCCAGAAGTCCTCGACGCCGTCAGGGTCGCCAAACGAGCAGGCATAAGAATCATAATGCTGACAGGAGACTACGGGCCAACCGCAAAGTCCGTCGCCCTCCAGGTTGGAATTGTTGAATCGCAAAACTGCCAAGTGGTGAGAGGCGTCGATCTGGAGAAGACAGGCGACACGGATGTGAAGCTGCTACTCCAGAAGAAGGACGTGGTCTTTGCTCGTGTCGCTCCTGAACAGAAGCTGAGAATTGTAAGACTTCTTAGAGAGAACGGTGAGATTGTGGCTGTCACAGGAGACGGCGCGAATGATGCCCCGTCTTTGAAGGAGGCAGATATCGGCGTGGCAATGGGTCTCAGCGGAACAGATGTGGCCAGAGAGGCTTCAGACATAGTGCTGCTGGACGACAGCTTCGCGTCAATTGTCAAAGCTGTGGAAAGTGGTCGAGCGATATTTGACAACATCAGGAGATTCATCGCATATGTCTTCGCACATAACTGGGCGGAGCTCAGCACATACATTCTGTACGGTCTGTTTGGCATCCCCCTTCCCTTACTTCCCATGCAGGTTCTTGCTATTGACCTGGGGATTGATGTTCTTCCCTCACTGGCTCTTGGGCTGGAACCGCCTGAGTCTGGAACCATGACTCGCCCACCAACAAGCAGAAAGGAACGTCTATTCAACCCGTCAACCCTACTCAAGTCCCTAGTCTTGGGTGGTTTTGCGTCAGTCGTAGCCATGGGTGCGTGCATAGGCACCTGGGTGGCCGGAGGCTGGACGTGGGGACAGAAACTGTCGTACACAGATCCGCTGTATTTGAAAGGGACAACGATGACCTTTGCAGGAATCGTCGTCGCACAAATCGGTTCCATCTTGCTGCTGCGGGCAAGAAGGCCTTCAATACCGAAAGGCTTGGTGAGTAGTCGATGGATTCTCCTCGGCATAGCAGGACAGCTGGCAGCTGCGTCAGCAATAATCTACGTTCCTCTTCTGCAACAGATTTTCGGCACTGTTGGGCTTGGGCTTACTGAATGGGGCTTTCTCCTGGCCATTCCAATCGCAATCGCGATGTTGTTACAAACGATCAGACACTATCCAATGGGTAAGAGAAGCGAATGAACACAGCGCGGGCATGTTTGTCGGCCAGCGCGGAGGCTATAGCTTTGAATATGGGTTCTGCTCTCAAAAATAGGGGGGACGGCTGCTGGGGCCTTCCGTCAGCCTTAGAGGACTAGGTTCCAGAAGCCGTTCTCGTTCGTTTCGATCTCCACCTTCATTCCTTTCTCTGGATAGGCGCCGTACTTTTCCTTGAAGCGTGCGAGCTTGTGTCTTGGCGAAATAATCTTCTGGTCTGGCTTGGGCATTGATGCGATTCGTAGATCTCTGCCGTCAACCTTTGCGAACATTGCGTAGAACGGCTGTTCGGGGTTGCGTGCCTTCGGGCCGAAGATCTCACCTGCCTTCATTTCTTTGATTTCGCTAATCGTGACGCGCTTCCTAGTGCCTATGGCTAGTGGCTGGGATATGGAGTAGCTGGGGATTTTGACACTCATTTCCTTTTCACCTCCTTCGTGCGCTTGTCGCGCTTGCTTGTGTTGTTCTGCGCAGAACTCTGAGCGGTCTCACTTGTCTGGGACTTGATTGTTTGGTTGACTCGTTTCCAGACCTCGCGGAGCATCGGGTAGGAGAGCGATACTTTGCTCCGATCTAGGAAGCGTCTCACATCTGCCTGTGTGACCTTCTTTTCTTCAGTTTTAACGGCCAATTTGGTGAGCTTCAACGTGAGAGAGCCTATGGTCAGGTCTTCAGCTCGTATGCGTTGCTTGCCGAGGATCACCTCATTGAGCTTGTCAAAGTCGAATTGGCCTAGTTTTCCCGGCTGCCACGGTGCTTCCAGCCTGAGGCCGTATGTGGCGCCATTCTTCGTCCAATAAAGCGTCAGTGCGCGGACCTGTCCAGGGTATTTCTCAATGTCTTTTTTTGCGAATCCTCGAGCCTCTAATTCCGGTCCGGGTAGGCCAGAGGTACGGTTTCCTGAGATAGAACGATCAGGTTGACTCCCTGGCTCTTCGCTGTACTCAGAAACTCTTTCCAGTCTCTGCAGCTCACCCAGACAACGTCAGCTTCAAACCCTAGAGTGCCGTAGAGACAGGTGAATCCTTCATTGGTCAGATGCTCCTTGACCTGTTTCGCCAATACTTCAAACGAATCGGTCATGAAATCTCGCCTCCTTGTGTTATGTCAGTGCGCGATGTGGGCTACTGCTCATGATCGGCCTCTCTTCGAAGTTTACCCAGTTCATGAGATGCAGCACTCGATCAACATCCCGCGAGTTCACAGACCTCCGACCTTTCTCCAATGCTGAGGCTTGCAGCAACGCTTGGAACTGTTTCTGCAGTCGAAAACCGTAGGTGTCTTGAGCTTTCGCAATAGTCGTTACAGGTGGAAGAATGGCTTGGGCATATCTTAGCGCGCGCTGTGCGCACCATTGTATCATACACACACAATTTTGTCTCTGACGACGATTCTAACGAACGACGGTTTTTTTGACTCGTAACCCACTCCAGCACTTCCGGTTCTTGCAACATAAGTTTAGAGACTATTGTTTCTCGAGGATTTCTTTGGCTTTCTTCATGGCTTTCAGATGGTGTTGTCTGACTCGCCTTCGGACAACAGCGCGCGCGCCAAGACATCTAGTATCTTGGGAAACATAGTGCCTGATAGCGCGTAATCCAACCCGAAGATCCACCGAGTTTCGGTCTCGGTCTTCTCAAAATGAGCCCAATCCTCGAATTTCCTAAACGGCCCACCAGCAATTAACCTATCTCTGAAGGACCTGTTCGGAGTGAATTCCACAACTTCTTGATCCCATACGTATCTCCTCCCAGACAAGACGGCTTCAAATCTGTCCCTTGACCCTACTTGCAGTGGTCCCTCACTAATTCTTTCTACTCTCCTTATGGATGGGTGCCACTTGGGCGAATTGCGCGCATCGGCTATGAAGTTGAAGACCTTTTCTAGCGGTGCCTTAACCTCTATCGTGTACTCAAGCTTTCCCATCGCATGTCGCTGTAGTCGTTGAAGCAATTTGCATATCTCTCTTTTGATAGGACGCGCGCTGCCCTCTTCTTGCCGAAGTGTTTCACCCACGCTACCGAGATGGAAAATGTTAAGTGTGTTTTCTATTTGCATTGTCTGCATGGGGAAGCATAGTCTTTGCATCCTAGGGTAGGTTAGGTGCTGGAGATAGGCCCTGTGACGTCACTGCCGAAAAGAGCGAGGGAGGAAGAATGAGAGGAACAATTCTCGGGTTCGTAATCGTTGTGATGCTTCTGGCAACAGTCCCTGAAACCTTCGCACCAGCAACATTCACATTAAGCTACTGTACAAGTGCGTTTTCATGGCGCGCCGGAGGTTCGGGCTCAGGTCCGTTTGGTTCATGGACCCAGGTATACCGTGTGATATTCGAATCCCGTGAGTGTACGCTTGCAGGAAATTCTCTTCACATAACCGTCACCATCAGTGGCGCGCACAATGAACCGAAAGGCGAACCCTCAACCTATATCTTCAACAACACAATTGGCCTCTGGATAATGCATGAAGGCATAGTCACCTACAGGTATCCGCCGCGGTACGGTGCCTATACTGTAACCAATTACTTTCGAGGATACTTCAAGTTCAACGGAGATCCGAGTGCGACAGCATTCCTCCACGGTGCCGAATACCAGTGGATCTACATATACGTGCCTCGCAACCAAGAAGCCTCAGTCAAAAACGTCCTTCCATACGCTGTATGGGACGAGGTAATGCAGGCCTGGCTCGTAGGATTCACCGTCTACATATATGATTCAGCAACGCCGAATCCCCCTTACAATGTTCCATTTCAATTCGTGGAACCTGTTCCAGCAAGCAACTATAACCCTCTCAATCTATAGGCGCTCGCTCAGCAGAATAAGTTAGGTCACTGTTCACCTCTGCGCCAGACAACAAGGCCTGGAACGCTGGTGAAGCGCGCCCTTCCTCGACAGAATCCGCGTTGTTCTGACGCAATTCATCTCCAATCCAAGAGATGGAGCGTTCGTGCTCTACAAATAGTAAATCATAACTTTGCCAAATGCTATGGATGCAGACGTTAGACTCATGAAATGAGGATTGAAAGCTGGTTAGGCCCTTGAGCTTAGATCTGTACAAGAAGAAGAGAAACTTCAAGGTCACACCGGAGCCTCAAGGAGATATCAAGCCGAAGCACGGTGCACGGTTCGTCGTCCAGAAGCATCAGGCTACTCACCTACACTATGACTTTCGCCTAGAATTGGACGGGGCCCTGAAGAGCTGGGCCGTCCCGAAGGGACCTCCAACCGAACCGAATGTCCGTCGGCTTGCGGTTGCTGTTGAAGATCATCCTGTTGACTACATCAGCTTCGAAGGAACGATACCAGAAGGGGAGTATGGGGCTGGAACAGTGGAGATTTGGGACAAGGGCACGTTTGAGCTCAAGGAACGCGCTGACAAGACCATCTCCTTTGTCCTTCACGGGAACAAGTTGAAAGGAGATTACCGGCTGGTGAACTTCAAGGAGAACAACTGGCTTCTGTTCAAAGCAAGAACAAAGAAGTGACATGGGTGAGGCATTTGACGGAAATGGACGAAATAAGATCCATTCTGGAGAAGTACCGCACAATAGCTGTTGTGGGACTCTCCCGGGACCGGTCCAAAGATAGCTACCGCGTGGCAGAGTACCTGGGATCCAAGGGGTATCGGATTATACCAATCAATCTTTCGGCTGATCAAATACTGGGACAGAAGTGCTACAGGTCGCTACTGGAGATTCCAGAGGAGCTTCAGGAGACGATAGAGATCGTGGATATATTCAGACCATCGCAAGACGTGCCGCCAATAGTGGATGATGCCATTCAACTGCGAAGCAGATTCGGTAAGCCTCAAGTCATATGGATGCAGCTCGGCATAGTCAACGAGGAAGCAGCGAAGAAAGCCCGAGACAGAGGCCTCACGGTCGTAATGGACAGATGCATAGCTCAAGAACACCGCAAATTGTTCGACTAGCTTCTGTTCGTCGGGGGCCCAGAAAGGGTAATGGGGTTCATTACTAATTTGTAACTGCCACGAGCACCGAAGCAAATTGGGCGAAATAGAGACAGTAATCCTGTGCGATCATGTGAAGCAAGACAAAAGCTGCCCATGTTTACATGATTGAAGTTTGGCAGAAAGGAAGTGACTGAGCGACCCCGGCTGGTTTCTGTCACCAGTCTAGGGTGCGTGTTTAGTCAAGAGGCGCTGTTGCGAAAGCAATTTGTAGCCGACAGGAGTACGTGCATCTATGCTTCATTGAAGGTCATGTATTTGACAGACATGTTGTCCAGCAGTAGACTCGTTGAGAAGGCTTTTGATTACCTGACTTCTGTGACTAAGGAGTGTCGAAAGGCTTTGACGGAGCAGTTTGAACGGAAGCATAAGGGCATACCTTTCGGATCTGTTGAGAAAGTCATGAGAGAAGAAACTGACTCATGGTTTACTAGGAGAGACCCGAACATAAAGCTGAGTCATGAAAAGAGCCTCAACGGGAGACCGGGGGAGATACTCATGACTTATTCAGGATCCATGAAAAACGCGCACTTCAAGGTCCATATTGACGGTATCTTCACGCTGGCAGGCTCTTCCGACGAAGCCCCCTCCTATTTGAAGAACCTGAATGTGCACGTTGAGAAAAGGGATTTTACAAGATAGAGAAATCAGCTCTCTCGCACATTAGACGCACCGCTCGGCGAGCCCAAGACGATTTGTAAATCTCGAAGCACGCGCTGTACCGCCATTAGCCTACTTCAGTTGTCGTTTGAGTTCAAATAGAGCTCCAAAACTTAGCATTATTCCCTAGTTTTCCAGTCTTTTCCACATGCGGAAGGCCAAAACAAACCCCGTTACCGGAGACAACCCCAAAACTGCCCAATCACCATTAGTAGAGGGAGGGGGAGGGGGGTGGCACCACCCTGTTGCCGAGAGCCTTCCGCTCCCATCGCTCCAGCAACCACAAGATCCTACAAGGCTTACGGGAGCATACACAAGCATCGTCAGCGCACACTTAACCTTCACGAAGCGCAAAACAGATCTGCAAACACAGCAAGAACGGATTCTGCTAGACGAAGAGAAGAAACTGCGGCTCATACCTCTGTCCACACTCAGTGAGAGGCCAAGAAACACCATTAAGAAACAGTTACCGACCAAGCTGGCGCGCCGAAGCTGTCAATCGTTGCTTCGTTGCTGTTATCAGCTGAAGCCATGATTCTATTCAGGCTTTGGATGATTCATTCATACGTCTTTTAACCGTGGAAGTTCTTCGATCCTTGATGGGTTGGAAGGGGAGTCGAAGTCGTGAGTGGAGAGAAGAGTTCAGGCCTAGCTATAGCGCTAATGTTCGTCATAGTGATAGTGACTGGTTTCGGCGGCTTCTTCATGGGAAGATTGACCTACCCCCGGGAGACCCAGACAGTTGTCTTGACCCAGCCGCAAACAATCTTTCAAACCGTACCTCAACTCTTCACGGTAACTCAACCTCAACCATACTTCGTGACCCAGCAGGTCCCAGTAACCTACACCGTATACCAGCCGCAGCCTTACAGTTACTATCAACCTTACCCTTACTACAATCCGTATCCTCCGATCGTAACAGTCACCTACACAGCTGGACCAACCTATCATGCTCTGACAGTTGCACACCGCGAGACTAATCCATCCCTGAGTCTGCGTGCCACCGTTACTGATCTACAAACAGGCTATTCCTGGAGCCTCGACATGTCATACAGAGCTGCTCTCCGATCCTACGTGGCACGGTTCAACCTGCTAGGAGACAGAAACTACCGGATCACGATTCAGCCACTGGGATTGTCAACGATACTGTATCTGACGGCAGAGAGAATGGTGTTTCTTTAGAACCGTTCAACACGTGCAAGTGGAAACGAGCATCCAACTAGGTGCTCTTCAGCGTAGGACTCAGCGGCCGCGCTCTATTTTCGTGATAGCGCGCGCTCGAAAGCCCGGTAGCTTCACGAATCCAAGAGTTCTGGCTTCTATGGTACGATTTCTGCGAGAGATTGATGTGGAGGTTTCTATAGGTGACGTGGACTCTTGCGCGTGCTAAGGGCTCAGCGCGCTCCTTGAGCTATTCGGAAGTATAGGTCGTGACCTTCATGACGGGAAGGGCGGGTGGCTCCGAGCTCATCTACTTCTTACCCTCCAGCTACTTGTGGAAAAATCCCAACTCTGTCACCATCCCGCAGAACGTAGTCAATGCTCTGACTTCGGTTGTTGACAAAGAGGATTTTTGCCTCCTGCTTAGGCACCTTGAGCCTGTCCAGCAGATCATTCAAGCTCGTGCCCTCCGGTACTTGAAGAAGAAGACTGTTCTCCCGATCAGGCCCCGGGCAGTATCTTCGAAGCGTGGCGTAAAGCCGAACTTCAATCCTCACCATTCTCAGCCGCACCGATTTTCCTAAAATACCATTTGTATAGCAACTGCATGTCATCAGGGAAGACAGCCAATCTGTCGCCATCTCGCACTTCTCGGTTCAGCTCGGAGTACTGCCAATTCAGAAAAATGTTGCTGCCTATCTCTCTGAGCGGTATTCCCAATCGGCCCAGTATATCCAAGATTGTGTCGCCGTTCTTAGCTGGTATGTGTACCACTGAGTCCTCGGCAGGATCCTGATTAGGAGCAAACCGACGTAGTTTGCCATACAGGTGTATCTCGATCATCGTTCATCCCTTGAACCTGCAAATGCTTGCAGGTTCAGATCCGCGCCGATCATCAAGCGAGTTAGAATGCATACACGCTGTCCAGTACTTCGTCAGGTACGTCGAAGACCGTGTTGTGAGGTGGTAGCTTCTCGTACTTCATGAACTCTGGCAGGCGGTCATGAGCTTTCGTAAAGCCGGCCGCCTCGTTGAACCTTCGCTCCATTCTCAAGATCTCCTGGCCGATCCTAGTCACATCGTCTCCAGTCCAACTAGTTCCTAGCACACCATTGCACTCTTCCACCATGCCCTCAAAACCACTCGCGATGTCCAAGATAGCGAATGCGATGAACAGGCAGTGGCCACTGGAGTCAATGAAGGCCGTGGTCGCCTGGAAGTTCCGCGAAAGTTCGCCTTTCTTCTCAAATGTGAGCGGATCAAGCTTGCCTCCGACGGAGAGTATCTCGGGAGCAATAGTGTAGCCAGCTGTGTGGTCAGCACCCATAGTGCTCGTTGCGTAGGTCACGCCAATGCCTTTGATCTCCCTAGGTTCATAGGCGGGCATGTTCTGTCCTTTGACCGAGGGGACTCGCGCCACGCCATATACTTTGCCTGTAACTGTTGCTCCGCTTCCCAGAATGCGGCCCAGCGGCGTTCCCCGGCCAATCTCATGCATTAGTTCAATGGCTTTCTTTCCGTCGCCGAATTTGGCTACCCCGCCCTCCATAGCCACCGCCAAAGTGCCGCCAGCCTCTATTGTGTCTACTCCATAGTCATTGCATAACTGATTCAACTCGGCGATCACATCTAGGTCATCAATGCCACAATTCGCGCCCAGTGCCCAATCGGACTCATACTCGATACATGAGGTGTGCTCTGCACCATCGTGCTTATGCCAAGTGTTCGAGCATTGGATGATACAGCCTGGACTGCACGCATGATTGTAAAGCTCCTTTCCTAGTCGCCTCTTGTTTCCATCGAAAATTGCTTCGCCGGCGATCTTTGTTGCGCCCTCAAAAGTGCCGTTGGAGAAATTGCGGGTTGGAAGCCCACCCGCCTCATTGATGATGTTGATCAATACCGCGGTGCCATATGCGTTCAAAGCACCTTTCGGCTTTGTAATAGCGTGTGTCAGCAATGCGTCCGTTAGCTTCTTGCGGCCACTTTCAAACAAGTTCTTATTGGCAACTTCCACCTCGGGAGCACCAGTGTCATCTGCGACGATGAACTTCAAGCCCTTAGAGCCGAGGACTGCGCCCAATCCTCCACGCCCCGCATAGCGGCTAGGCCGGCCCTTGATGTCGTTGAAGGACACCCCGGCCATAGCCATCTTCATTTCGCCAGCCGCGCCGATGGCCACCAATCCCAAATTGCCGCCGTACTTCCTGTAGAGAAGAGGAACAGTCTCGTACAGACCCTTCCCAATCCAGTTCGAAGGTGTGGGCACGAGCTTCGATCCATTCTTGTCCAGTTCAAGCGTCCAAAAACTGCCCTCCTCCTTAGGTTGCCCTTCGACCACGATGGCTCTAATGCCTAAACGCGCAATCTGCTGGCTGAATTTGGCGCCGGAGTTGGACTCCTTGATAGTGCCGGTGAGAGGGGACTTGCCTCCTACAGAGAGACGTGCTGAGGTGGGAGCACTGGTGCCAGTCACAATACCTGGTGCTATGACCACTTTGTTCCTGGCTCCTAGCGGATGGCAAAGAGGATCAACCTCATCGCAGACAATGCTTGAGGTAAGCCAGCGGCCACCTCTAAGCCCGTATTTCTCCGGCATCTCTTCATGTTTGATTGTGCGATCTGTCATGTTCACGCGCAAAATACTACTTCTCGTTCAGGTAACCCCCAACGTATTCCGTTGTCGGCGCTTATAATGTTTCATAGGGGCTATGGCCGCGGTCAACAGGAAAGCACACGATACGCATAGCGCGTTGAATAGGGTTCCCCGAATGCCAGCCGACGCGTCCGTTCTGCGGGTTGGATTGAGGAAGTAACATTCAACTCGGCTTCCGAAGTTGTTGTTAGAAGAGAGAGGATTCTCTTTCAAACATGGTCGTTCGTATCGTCACTAGAATTTGTGGTCTGCACTGTATCCTTGATGTGATCCTCGACGCGCGCCGCCAGAAAATCCACTGATGGCTAGGTCGGGACTCCATTGTCATTCAGGATAGATGACTAGAGATCTAGGCATTGTTAGACAGGCCCTTCTACAAGCGCTTAGAGAATGACGTTGATGTGCACCCACGCCAACTAGAGGATTCAATCATGCCTCGAATTCGAACTGACGATTCCATCAAGGCAAAACACGAACCACAGATGCATAACATGCTGACCAACAACTGGAATCTAGTCGAACAACACGCAGTTATTAATCAAACAAAAAGCATATGTGGATGCCGGTTGAGCACTCACGCATGGCTAAAGAACCAGACCATGAACTGGAGAAGATACGAAGAAGGAAAATGGAGGAAATGCAGGCGATGCCGGAGGGACGATCGATGGAAGGAACCGGGCCAAACACTCCTGTAATAGTTGAAGACAGCACCTTCGACCAATTAGTGAGCAGGAACAATCTGATGGTCATAGATTGTTGGGCGCCATGGTGTGGGCCTTGCCTCATGGTGGCGCCTATCGTGGATGAGCTGGCGAAAGGCTACGCGGGTAAAGTCGTCTTTGGGAAGCTGAATGTTGATGAGAACCCTCAGACGGCGGGACGTTTTGGCATAATGAGTGTACCCACGCTGCTAGTAATGAAGAATGGAAGCGAAGTAGATCGAG
>Ga0129297_10001320_pt1 | contig 12483 bp, 12 predicted proteins | sample I18A1metaG_FD_94708 | JGI IMG/M metagenome (GOLD analysis project Ga0129297, IMG submission 94708) | Lake sediment bacterial and archeal communities from Gulf of Boni, Indonesia to study Microbial Dark Matter (Phase II) - ​I18A1 metaG | ecosystem: Environmental > Aquatic > Freshwater > Lake >... | reverse complement strand
TCCACATGGGGGCGGAAGATTACAGGCTGGATGCATCCGCCTGATTCATTGTCGCTGTCGGTGTTCGAAATAGATAAGTGCATGCGCTACGATGCGTTACGTCGTACCGACAGTGACGAACGACCTGAGTGAAACATTCACATTTCGACTCTCGAAGAGAGATGCTGAACTACTGTGGAGGATCAGCGAGGCGAAAGGGATAGATGCAAGCGACTTCGTCCGAGAAGCCATAAGAAAACGATTCGCTGAGCTGGCTTTTCTAAATGAGGATGAGAAGAAAGCACTCGGAGTCGCAGCACCGACGGATTGAGAGTGACTTCGGAGAGTCTGTCCTATTCCTTCTTGTACATTGTGGCGAGTACTCCACATAGAGCTTCTGATTGCGTCTATGTTAAGATCGAAAGTAGTCGCCGCCCATCTCTACTCTGTCAATGTGGACATCCAATGCTCCGATCAGCGACTCAACGAATAGAAAAGTAGAAGATGAGGCTTCAGAAGCACTTATTATCTTCGCACCGCTCAATCGATAGCAGGGACCGAAGCCAGGAAGGCCAACACTCGTCATAGTGATGGACCGGTATGAGGTTTCGTGAGGAAATCCTAAATTACACACTAGCGCAAATCCTGAGGGATTATACCTTCTCAGCCCACTCTGAGGTCATTGTATCCAAGAAATTGCCAGATGTTCTGATTACTATCGGGGGCCTGAAGGTGATACTTGAGGGAAAGCGCGAAGGTGACTGGAAAGAGTTAGACGCACAAGCCCAGAGACGGCTAGAGAGTGGGATGTCAGACGTTAGCCTTGCCTTGCAGTATCCAGACCACCTGTACGAGGCCCAAGACGAGGACGACCTCAAGAAAGCAATGGCATCTGCCGTGTATGACGGCGGGGTGTACTATTGGGGGCAGAAGGGGCTTGAAACGCTTAGCTTCGGCAGCAGGAATGTCCAAGAACTCGTTGAGATGCTCGATAGGGTGGTCAAACTGTATATCAAGAACGAACTCTTAACTTCCAAGATTCAGGAAATCAATGACGCTATTGGAAAACTCACCGGAGAAGGAAAACAGGTTTCGCTCTACTTCCAGGGGTCCGTTGTGGAGAGAAGGCTGAGAGAAGCTCTCGGAGTAGGCGAAGAGCTTGGTGAAGAAAAAGAAGACTAGCTCAACAGTATTGGATCTGCTTCGAATCGCTGATTTCATTTTACTCAACACTCTAATATTCCACGAAATCCTAAGCAACCAGTTCACCGATGTCAAGTCGCTTAGGCTAATCGAGAGAAACCGCCAGAAAACTCTGGCAGACCACTGGAAAAGAATTGAGAAAAGAATCGACTACAAGCCCATATTCAAATTGGCGAACCAAGTTCTAAACGCGTACCCGACAAGCCCACAGACTGAAAGTGTCCTAGCAAGGCTGCAAGAATTGGCGTTAAGTATTGTCAGTTCTGGCGTTCACCTGCGACACGATTTGATGGGGAGGATCTACCACAAGCTTCTCTTACAGACAATGGGTGGCTACTACGCAACATACTACACGAGTGTCCAAGCAGCCGTACTGATATCTGACCTTCTCATCAAGACGCCAAATCCTGAATGGGTATTGTCTGATCTTGACGCAATTGAAAGGTTCAGGCTGATTGATCCTGCATGCGGCTCTGGAACGCTTCTTTCGTCCACATACTCCGCCATTCGTGACCGCTTTGTTCTTGAGCACCCAGCACCTACCGATCAAGATTTGAGCCGTCTACATCGTTTGCTGCTTGAGAAATGCATGTACGGATTCGATGTGCTTGATTATGCTTCACATCTTACATTAACAACCCTGGCCATGCACAACCCTAGAGCCAAGTTTCTCACATCCAATATTTACACGCTCCCTAATGGAATTGACCGGGAGGGTAACATCTATCTTGGCTCCTTGGATTACCTAGATCCCCAGATATCTTTGAAACCGAAGAGGTGGGGGCCGACTGAATCAGATGAAGACGATGCTACATTCGAGTTGCCGCTTCAGCCGGGATCATTCGACTGCGTCGTCATGAATCCACCGTTCTCGAGAAGTGCCAATCCCAATCTCAAGTTTGGGTACAAACCACCTGAAGTACGTCAAAGGATGGGAAACAGACTAAAACAGCTAACACGCAACCTCAAGATGGAGGGCATCGGCGTTGCGGGGCTCGGCGCGCATTTCGTAGTTCTTGGAGATAGGCTGCTAGGAGGCGGAGGAAGAATAGGGATTGTAATTCCGCGGCATATTCTGTCAGGTGTCTCTTGGCTTAAGGTCAGACGAACCCTACAGAGCAAATACGAAATCGAATATGTCATCTCAAACTTTGACCCCACTGTTGTCGAACAGTTGCAGGGTTGGTGTTGGAGCGAGAACACTGATCTTGGTGAGGTCCTAATCATCGCTAGGAAGGTATCGAACAAGTCTGAACGGAAGTGTTGCATGTTTGTCAATGTGCTCAACCAGCCCCATAATGAGGTCGAGAGCCTACTGCTCAGTCAATCAATACATTCCAAACGAGGACAGTTGCAGAAGACAGTAGTTCATAAGACATGGGCAGAATTGTTGCAGGGAGGAAGGCTAGCCGCCTTCGCCTATTTCGTGGAGGACAAGTGGCTATCGAAGAATTGGCACATGCCTTGCGTGTTCTCTCATCCTGAAATTGTCAGACTAGGTCTTGAACTTTCTACAGATAAGAAGCTGATAGCCTTAGGACCTTGCCTGACCTCCAAAGGTCGAGATATCGCTATTGTGAAACGAAACTTCCACCTATCAAGAGCCGTCACATCATACCCCATGCTGTATGGACATCAAAGTGCAATGAATACGATTGAGCTGCCTGATTCACATCTGAAGTATGGGAAACCCAAGGAAGGGACAAAGTCTCATGAAATGCATAGGCAGTTTGCATCCGACTTGCTGATCGCAGAACGGCCACACATTAATTCTGAGTGCTTGCTTGCCGTCGAAGTCAGTAAGCCAGTGCTAGCTACAGCATTCTGGGAAGTTAAGCTGAGTAACAGCTCCCTACGCCCCCTTGTCTTGCTGTGGCAGAACTCAACTTTCGGCTTTATCCTAGGCCTTGGAATCGGAGCGAACAGCAGAGGCCCTATTTTCAAGATAAAACAAGAACATCTTGATGACATACTTGTTCCGAAACCTAACAGCACTCTGCTAGATCGGTCACGGAACTTCTACAACGATCTTAAGTCGAAGCAGTTCAATCCATTTCCCCAAGAATTCGAATTGGCTGCTAAGGGCACGGGTGTTAGAATCGAGATTGACCGATTCTTCGCCGAGGAGCTTGGGCTTCGTGTGGACCTTCAAAACCTGTATGAGCTTCTCATCAAGGAGCCAGCAATGACCTTACAGCAACTGCAAGACATCAGTGGCAACCGAAAGAACAACTGCACGAATCAAGGATCAACATCTGACTTGCGTCTGGTTGAAGAAGATGGGCGCTAGCTGTCGGAGTGTGGGTCTTCGATCATCAATCACAGAAAGAGCTGCGCTTCCTGCGTCTTGTTGAGAACGACTGTGTCCCGCTTGCAGGCCCTGCCGTTATGCTTCAGACCTGATTTGAATCGGTCCCCGAGCGACTGCGAGAACCGTCTCTTCGTTGACCCTCACATGATATCGGTGGCAGTTCATCTGATGGTTCTGGTTCTTCCAATAGTTTCTTCAATCTTTCAAAACGAAAGGCCTTCATTCTGATTCGTCCTGACATGTACTGGTTCACAGTCGAAGTCTGCCCCGATAAGCCCAGTATCAGGGCAAGCTGCCTCTTACTTCCTGCCTTGTCAATTCCAAGCTTAATGAGACATCGGAGTTCGTCGAGATCTATCTCTACGAAATCGGCAGGCCCCATAACGACATCTGTCCCCTTCTCTAGTTCACTGGGCGTTGAGTGTAATGATATATATGTCTCTTTCATCTTGGCCATAACCTGAGATCCTTGGTCAGATGGATCGTAGGCCCTACACTAGACCTTTTCACCGACATCGGTCTGGGTGGCCGTAAGACAATCTATCTGTCGACTGGAACATATTCGAGCACCGCTCTTCAATGGGTCCTAGGAAATTGCAGTGCTCCCAAACTTGTCTTCATGGGACGCCTTGACCTAGATGATCCTGCGGATTGGATAAATGGCTTTGTTGATCCGAAAGCGCTCCTATTGGGTTTAGAAGAGCTGAACCGCAAGGGAATCAAAACACAGATCTATGTTTCGCCAACAGCACATGCAAAGATCTACATCGGTTCAAAAGGTATCATAACAGGGAGCGCGAATCTCTCTACGAGAGGCTTCGGAGCTGGGTTGGAGATTGTTACATTCCACGAGAGCACCCATAGGCCGACCGCAGTCGCACGACTTCTCGCGTATTCCAAGCAACTTCAAGAAATCGATCTCCGCACTCTGCGCAATTATGTCAGGCAATACGAGAAGACTTTCAAAAAAAGACGAGCCCGGAGACGAAAAGCCCTTGGAATTCCATTGGAAAATCGGCTTCCACCAACTAGATCTCCAAGACTTGGCTCGTATGAGGATTTCATTCGCTGGTGCCGCAGAAGTAGAACAGCTGCAGGAGTAGAAATCGCAGAGCGCGCCGAAGGAAAAGTTCAACTTTCCGGTCATGTACACCGAAGCTTCTACGGCATTAGGCAATTTCTCATCGCCAGTCCACGTGAACGACGGCGACTTCAATCAGAAGATCCTGAAAGATATCGCGTTTTTCAGGACCAGGGAATGAGAGCGCGGATCAGAAATTTCGTGCTTCACAATTCGAACGACGAACCGGATTTTTCGCTTGAAAGATGGAAGACATATCTTCCTATCGAACTGGGCGGACGAGCAACAAGACATGGAGGTGCCATAGGAAGTTTGAACAGGATGTTTCCATTGGTCGCAGCTTATCTTGCGAACCTCTCCAAGAGGACAATCTGATTCGATAACGGGTGAGCCGCTGGCTGAACTCGACAAGTTCGATATCCAGAGTCACTTTGCGCACCTCAACCCGCAGAAGAAAGAGTAGACCGTGCTTTCATCATAATCTCTGTGCAAGAGTGGGAGAGAATTCTGTGAGATATTCAGTCGCATCAGACTAAAAGAGCTGTTGGGCGGTACAAATGCTTTGCACCAATCTCATTGGCACGTTTTTTAACCTGTGTGTTGCTGCATGCCGGTCTTCCGTCAGCGATGCCTAGGTCGAACCAGTATCCTCGTCTCCGTATTCCTTCGAACCGGGACGCTGCCCCCCTCCAAAGAATTATATCGGGAGAGGGTTCTAGTAAGTACACTTCGGGTTGAAAGGAGCCCGGGCTTGCTTTCGTCGTGACCGACAGATCACTGATATCCAGAGGACGTGATGCCCTTCTATCGCTATCCTCGGCATTCAATAGACTGAGAAATACGATTTACCAGCAATATGTATTGAGAGTGTTGATTCTTGGCAGTCTAAGACTGGACGAAATAAGGAGCAGGCTGAGTCGAGAATACGGTATTTCATTGCATATTCCTATTCTTAACGAACTTCTACGTCACCTCGGTCGCGAAGGGTTGATAGAAACTGCAGGGGTCTTCTTCCAAATCAGGGAAGCTGGGAAGGAGCTGATAGAGAAGATCAATAGCAATCGTCAGGAGAGATTCGACACTATCTTTGAGTTTATCGCAAACAGGATACCACAAGACTACAGAGATGACCTGTCGAGAATAAAGAAAGAGATACTCGGAGACATAATATGCAGCTTTGCAGAAATTGTTGATGAATACTTCTATGACGTATACTTCAAGGAGGATATGTATTCTGCAGTTGAGTCACTGACAAGGACCAAGCCTGAGCCGAAGTGCCGCATAAGATCATTGGACAACGACCTTAGGAATCATCTTGAGCGCGTATATCGAGAGATATGGGAGGGTAGGGATTCGGAGGATGCAGAAACACGCGAGGTATCTACAAGTCTCACAAACGCTGTTCTCTACTGGGCCGGCTTCACACGTATTTCGGCATACACCCAAGAGGCACGAAATGAACTTGTGACCGCGCTCAGAGGATCCACAATTCTCCTAGACACCAACACTCTGATTGCATGGAGTTGCGCCCGGCATCCTATGCACGCACAGGCCTGGGACTATCTGAGGTTCCTAGGCGAATCCCTAAGAGTAAGACTGTACTATGCCAAGCAGACAGAACGTGAACTCAGTGAAGTTCTAAAGCGAGTCGAAGCTGCTGTCAAGTTCCTTCAGAATTTCCCTGAGAAAGCTGCCTATGTCTCGTCCAGAATAGGTCATCCGATCTTGCAGGAATTCTTTAGAGAAAGATACTTCTCATGGGAGTCTTACCTAGATGGGTTCATGAGGAACATACGCAGGCATTTTGAGATCTTTCGTGAAACGGGACGCGGGATCAAAGACGAAGACGTACGAAACCTGATCAAAGAGAGACGACTTGTTACCCAAATGATTGAAACAATGGACAAACCTGAGGGTGTCGCCCAACATGACGCCCACCTTGCAGCTCTAACGAAGAAGCTGCGCGAGTCTCATAGCGATTGGTTCAGAATCATAGATTGGATATTGACCTTGGATCTGAAGATGTTTAGATATGATAGGTTCCTATGGGAAAAGGAAGAGCCCACTTCGATATACCTGACAAGAGTTCCTTATTACTTCTATGCGTTTGGAATCGCCGATGCAATAGAGAAAGGGCAGGAGAACGTTGAAGAGATGGCTTCTCTGTACGATCTTGTCATGGATGCTACCATGGCGATCGAAACGTGGAAAGAATCTCTTGATGTAGAGATTGAAGATTTAGCAAAAGTACAGAAACCATCTGATTTAGAAGAGAGACTGCTTAGTGTAACAAGAGCGCTCCTAAGAGCTGGAGGGGAAGAGCCCGGATGAACGACGATCTCGGAATTGATATTAGTTCCACAAAGCTGCCATACATTGCTTGCAGGGGTAGCAAACCTGTCATAATCCATAAGAGCAAGGTTGAGGTGGCAAACACTCTAATTCCTAGATATCGAACCTACATCATGTTCTCCGGACATGGTCTCACTCATCTTGACTTGCCTGGGCCTCTGCAGGAAACGATCGACGAGATAAGGACCTACGATGGCTCTATCAAGCCCCTCCCTGCACCGGAGGAATTTGCCAAGCTGGTACGTAGCAAGTACTTGTCCGCTCGGACAGTAGACGGAGTCATTCTGGATATTACACAAAAAAGGGAACTGATAGACGAATTCATTGACGGAGAGTTCTTGAAGACTGACATCGCTCAATACAGTTTCGAGAATTTGATGACTGGACTGGAGGTGAGGTGGAATGATCTGGTGGAGCTACAGGCAAGGAACCTTCTGCGAGGCAGAATATTGATATTGAAAACGGGGTGGGAGCGCCTCGCAGAAAGGGACATGGACATAAGTGATCCGTATTTTGAATTCAGGCACCCTTACCTCGTGCATCCCTATTTGACAATGGATACTCTGCGAAAGATCTTAGATGAAGGAGTTGAAGGCGTTGGTACAGATGCGTACTGTTTGGAGAATCCTGCATACTTCACGATTGGCCGGAGCGTTCCGGAGTACGCCTCGCACTACTTAGAGCGGTTTGCAACTCACAATAGAAAGCAGTTTCTTCCTGTTCTCGTGACCTTGTTGACTGAGTTTAAAGTATACTTGAAGAATCTCAGAGGTCTGTACCAGAAGGAACTTCAAACAGTGCCTCGCGAATACATTTGTGGGAAGTCGACGATCGTTCCAGTAGATTTCGGCGATACGGACATGTGTCTGGCCAAAGTATTTTTCAAACGAGAAGTGTGATTGCGGGGTTTCTTAAATGACGAGTCCTTTGATTCATGTCCGTCTCGGAAGGACAGACACTCTTCGAAAGCTTTATCCTGTCGAAACTGCCAAGCGGACTCAGCAATGAGTGAAGGAATAACCGAGCGACTCATGAATAGGTTGACGGCGACAAGAGATGAAGTCGTGGAGTCTGAGAGAAAACGGCCAGGTTACAGAAGTTGACTTGCTAGAGAAAGTCCGAGAGATGTTGGTCGATACGAGAGATATGATCGGAACTCCCGAGCTCGACGATGTCTGGCGCTGTTGGCAAGAAGCGAACCCGTATGACTTCGTGGCTTTAGAGAAGGGCTACCATTTGTTGAATGATAAGTTGATCGAGGCAATTAGGAACAACGACCCGTCAAGGCTTCAGTCCTATTACGATGAAATTCTTGAGAAGATTGCAGAAACCTTAGAAACATCTGAAAGCCAGGCAGGAAGCGGTCAGAGCTGGCAAGAACATCCAGAAGCAGCTCGGCGATCTTTCAAAGCCTCTGCCGAGGTGATCAAGGCCATCGGTGATCAACTAAGAAGAGTAAAATCAGTGGATAAAAACGCCTTGATGCTCCGAGTCGGAAACGCATGTAAAGGCTTGATACAAGATGGATCACCGGAAAATGTGAAGAATCTTCGAGAGGTAGCCGCAGCAGGCATTCTTCTGGCAGTCAATGAACACGCCACTGAGGAGCTGGACGAAATCGCGGATGAAGTAGGAGAAGTAGCTGAGGTGCTAGCTGAGAAAGGCTTGGGAGACGTGTCCTGTCAATTGGACGGAATTTACTGCTTGCTGGAATTTCTTCTTGCTGACCTCGACCTAGAGGCAGCAGTGTCAGCGGTAAATTACGAAACCCCTGCTAGCCGACAACCTCACGGCAGTACTGTACGCTCTTAGGATATGTTGCCTCGCCTTTTCCCGTTCGTCCGAAGGAAAACTTGCGTCGTAGTCTCTCATCTTCATTGAGCTGACAACGCCTCTTCTCAGTCTTCTCCATTGAGGTCGCCTGACGTCTGGTTGCCCTAGAAGTAACTCACAGATTCTCCAATAGTTCAGTCTGGCAGACTTCAGAGGCTCGTCAGGAATGAAAAGAAAAGCGAGTATTTGCATCAAGTACGTCATAACATGATACATTAGCTTGATGACATCCAGAGGTTGACGTTCCGCCTTACGAAGATCCTGCACGTCTTTTGCAACGAGCGTTCGCAATACCTCCAGCAGTCCTTCGTAGAGCCCGTTAGGCGTCATTCGGCTGATGATGGCATTGACTTCTCTTTGATATCTGTCGCTATTTGTCAGGGGTTTTCCTGTAAGCAGAAGGTTATACAAATGAGAGTAATCTTCTCGTGCCACATGGCGTCTCAGATCTTCATAGCTGTAGTTGAATGCATGTTGAACATCCAGGTAGTATCCCTCTACTCCGTGGCTTGTGAGATCTTGCCTAACCTGATCCACCAGGTGCGTATGAGCTTGATGGACATATTCTGTCTTGCGCTTGTCGTTACTGCAACAAAAAACAATGTCTGCGTCTATGTCACTTCTTTTCATTTCAGCCTCGTATCGCCCGAGGGATCCGACAATAACAAATGTAAGAGATTCAAAAAGCTCTTCAATGGTGCAATTCGCCCTGAAGTATCCCAGCAGGCGTTCAACCGCTTTCAGGACCATTGAGTATTTCCTGCAGCTATATACTAAGGTGTTATAGGACCTCTGCCTGAGACCGATGGCTTCTGACTCGATACCGCCCACTAGGGTTCTCAACGACTCCTTTGCCCACCAGTCCTCAAGTTGCTGGAGAAGGGCGATTCCTGCAGGGATATTTTCTATCTCTCTTGCCCTGTTCAACAATAGATCTGAGGCTTGCGCCATGAACCAAACGTACTCGCATAATGCAATTTAAGCCTAACGATTAGTCATAGCAAGTCTCTCAAGTAGCTGAGATAGCTTTGCGCTTAGTAGACATATTGGCAGGAGAATCGTCTTCTGTACAAGATGAATGCCTGAGGTCTCTTGACAGACTACCGGATATTGGGTAAGATGCTGTACAGATTCTTAATTCCCTGTGAAACTGGCGAACAATTAAGACAAAGAAATGATTCTGCATACCCTGGTTGATCTAGCGGATCCGGACGAAAAGGTTCTGTCAGACTCAGTCACAGGATCCCTGGTCGAGGCGCTGGAGGATGGCCAAGAAGTCCGACCTACAGCTATCGCTGCTATAGATAGACTCGTCCAGACGGCGTTGATCAGAGAGACAATAGGAAGACTAGTGGATGAGAATCGTCATGTTGGAGAAAAGGCATCGAGAAGCAAAATGGGGGGAAAACAGGGTCTGGAATTGACTTGGAATTGTGGTGCGCTGCTAAGAGTTGCCTGAAATCTCTCTAACCCGGCGTTATCGCGGGTCAAGCTCCCGCCGGGCCCGTCATATAGACATCAGCGTTTGCCCTTTGGGTGGTTTCGAACCCATTTTGTTATGCGTCCCCGGCGCTATTTCGCTGCTGGATCTCTGCTTTCACTTCAGATGGGCTTCCGCCTTGGCTAGGGTCTCGATCTGCTTGATTAGGTCTTGAAGTTCAGGGTCTCTGGTTTCCTGGACAAGGTTGAGGGCTGACGGGAGGATCCTTTGTATCTGCTTGAGGAATTCAAGCTTCATCTCTGGCTGGCAGGACTCGTAAACATGGAGCAGGCGTTGAAGCTCGCTCCTAACTATGGTGATCTGTATCCTCTGCAAAGTGACATTTTGGAAGATCACCGGGCTTGCTGTTCCCTGCTCAAGGTAGCTTTCCAAGGAGGCTTGGCCCTGGTTTTTCTTCAGCCAGTCCTTGAGCGCCTGCTCCCCTGCCTCCCTTTCCCTTACGCCCATCAGGGTGCAGGCTTTCTCGAACTCCGCAGCCAACGCCAACGGAATCCTGAAGATCTTCTTCTTGATCACGCTTCAGACCTGCCATCTAATAGATGGCATGCCATCTAGTTGCCATCTTCTTGAGGGCGTAAGGGTAAGGGTTACCTAGCTCCAGTGGAAGCCAGAGTTCGGCGTCTCCCCAGTCATATTGCCTGCGTCCGCCAGGTCTGCTCGCCGTGATCTCGGAAACCACATAAGCCCGTCTTGCGGAATGACTCTCGAGGGGACAGATTTGAGAAAGATTGGGATTGTTGCCAGCAACTCGACCGAGATGGCCGCTGCCGTCATTCTCAACGAGGGTGAGGAGAAGAACGTCAAGGCCGAGGACCTTGTTCTGATCAGGAACAGGAACGGCAACCTAGTCCTCGCAGTATGTAGGGGTGGCTTGGGCTCCAATGAGAATCTCCGAACGGCTGCCTACTCTCCGGGCGTCGCGTATGCGAGAATGGGCCGTCACCCATCGAACGCCAAGGAGTTCTACGCTTTCGGGCTGAGCATAATCGGCGACGTGACGAGGGAGCTGGAGCAGAGCAAGTACGTCATCGCTCCTTCTTCGGATGTGGAGATCTTTGAGGAATCGGACAACCCCATGTCCTACCTCGAGACCGGTCCGAAAGGAGAGAAGGGCAGGCACACAATCGGCTACTACAAGGATACGAAGCCCTGGAAGGTTCCCTACAACCCCGAGTACATCCCATATCACATCGGTGTTTTCGGTGTGACCGGCTCAGGCAAGTCCTTCCTCGCCAGGTACCAACTGATACCAATCCTAAGCGGATCCGGCATCGATGTGATAGTCTTCGACTGGAAGGGATCGGATTATGCGCCATTCTATCCCAACGACCAGGTTGTGAAGCTCAAGGATGTCTACTTGGACGAGGACGTGGTCTACTCGTACCTGCTCTCGAGGATGGACTACTTCGGTTTCACAGGCGAAAGGAAGTACAAAAATGACGCTGCTGAAGCCCTCGAGGAAGTCATCTCGGAAAGTGAGTGGCGCGACCAGGCCCCTAGCGAGATGAAGCAGTTCCTGGAAGCGAAGGTTGTCGCGATTATTGAGGAGGGACAGAGAGACAAGAGCGGGGCCATCTCCGTATATGGCAAGATGTACGTTCGCAAGTTCAAGCGTGGAATCAAGAAGCTGGATGATAGAGACTTCGAGAACATACTAGGCAAGAAGATGCATGAGGACATTCTCAAGCTCGCAAGGGAGAAGCATGTCATAATTATGGATGTCAGCGAGGGCAGTAAGGATGAGAAGCTCGCGATATTTCTGTCGTTTGCTGGCTACCTGAGGGGGCTGATGGAGAAGAAGGAAAAGCTCAAACTAGCTTTGTTGGTGGACGAAGGCCCCCAGTACTGCCCCTGGGAGCCAACAGGAATTCAGTCCGACACGACAGAGATGATAACTGACCTATGCGCGTTGGGCAGGACGTACGGCCTGTCTGTGATACTTCTTTCGCAGGGAATCGCCGGGGAGATCGGGATAAACGCCGCTGTAAGAAGAAACCTGAACACACAGTTCATCGGGAAGATCCATCCTCTCGACATGGACGAAGCAGGCAAACTTCTCAGCCAGCTCGACATAGACCCAAAGTTCCTTGTCACGTTAGGAGACGGATACTTCTACTTCCTGGGCAAGATGAACCCCAGCCCCATACCGCTGCTGATACACTTCGACATACCCGAAGGAAAGTGAGAAACCGTTGCTGAAGAAGCCAGAGCAGATCCAGTTTC
>Ga0129297_10001319_pt1 | contig 12495 bp, 12 predicted proteins | sample I18A1metaG_FD_94708 | JGI IMG/M metagenome (GOLD analysis project Ga0129297, IMG submission 94708) | Lake sediment bacterial and archeal communities from Gulf of Boni, Indonesia to study Microbial Dark Matter (Phase II) - ​I18A1 metaG | ecosystem: Environmental > Aquatic > Freshwater > Lake >... | reverse complement strand
TCTCTGAATATGTGATATTTATGATGGGTGCAGGAAGCAGCCCTTGGCCTCCGCAACTCGGGGAACCAGTCCCGTCGGTTCCGCCCAACGGAAAAGCCGATGGGTCCCCCCTGCTACGGGGGCTTTCAGGCTGCTTCCTGCACCCGATTGAATCACATTAAAAGAAATACTTACTCTTCTTAATGCTCAAGATTTTTCCCTAAGTTTTCTATTAATAAATTAACGAACCGAGGCGAAGGAAAAATACTGCAGATAATCCTTGAAGCAAGGGGGAGGGCCTTTTCAGGAGGAAGACAATATTTCATTTCCAGGAAATTCTGACGGAATTTTTTCACCTCTTCTTTAACATTTTTATTCCTGATGACTACCTCTGCCAATAGCCCGGAAAGGACATCGAAATCTTTCTCCTTCATCCCGAAGCGGGTCATTTCCTGGACTCCCATCCTGATCCCGCTCGAATCCAAGAAAGTCTCATCGTCAGGCAAAGCCTGGTAATTGGTGATAATATTATTCTCTTCCAGCCGCCGCGAGATAGCCTGGCCCTGGCCAAAGGACTTGACCCGGATGAGAACCTGATGAGTCTCGGTAAATCCATCTCTCTCATCTCCTTCAACCGGAATCGCTTTATCCTTGAGTGCCCGGGCAAAAGCTTTGGCATTAGACCTTACTTGCTTCTGGTAATCAGCCTTGAATTCATTCATTTCATAAGCAGCCAGAAGAAGGGCAAGAAGAGTTCCAAGATGATGGTTGCTGGTTGAGCCAGGGAAAGCGCGGCTTTTGATATCCAGCCAGAGGTTGCGCAGGGGAGTTCCGGCAGGGAAGTTTCCGGCAATCACGCCTCGCTGGGGGCCGAAAAAAGTTTTGTGGGTGCTTCCGGTGATCACATTTGCTCCTTCTTTGAGGCCATCTTGAAAGGCGCCGTAGAGCCCCAGGACATGAGCCATGTCATACATGATTATCGGCCGCTCATTCCAGTCTTTGACCAAGTCAGCCACAAATTGAATCGGCTCCTGATAGATGAACATACTCTTTCCGAAGATGACGAGTTCTGGCTTGTTTTCGTTGACAAGATCGGCGAGTTTATCCAGGTCAGGCTTGTAAGGATTCTCTTTGAGAACCGGAAAATTGACGACATACTCTTTTCCTGTCCGCGGATCCTCATCGACATAGTTGAAGAGAGCACCCATTGGCTGTGAGCTGAGGTGGCCGCCTTTGGTCAGCTCATTGTTCATGACCAGCTTCATCTTTCTCATCGGCTGCCCTTCAGGCCGGTTGCGATTGAGGAAGCGAACCATCCCCTTAAAAACAACTTCATTGGCCATCTGTCCGCTGATCGGCCTCAGCTCCACATCCTGGCAGCCGAAAAATCGGCCAAGCTCTCGCTGCGCCTCGATTTCCATGTCGCGGATAAAATCAGTCCCCTGGTAAAAATAGATTTCCTCTCCCTTCATGGTCCTGTGCTCGGCATAGCGACCAGAAGGGTCAGAGATCTCGGCCATCTTGACTAGGAGTGAGGGAGTTGTCTCGGAGGGAATGAGATTAAAGCATTCTTTCTGCCTCCAGATATTATTCTCTTCGATTCTCTGGGAGAGGGAATGGATTTTTTCAGAAAATGAAGGCATTGGTTTTACTCCTCTTTTATGATTTATGAATTATGATTTAAAATTCTTTTTCTCGATTTCCAGAATCTTCTCGATCCTTCTCTGGTGCCGTCCCCCTCCAAAGGCAGTTTCAAGCCAGATGTGGACAATTGGCAGGGCTTCATCTAGAGAGAGTATTCTCCCTCCTAGGGCCAGGCAATTAGAGTTATTATGCGATCGGCTCACTTCTGCTGTGAATTCATCCCAACAGGGAGTGGCTCTTATCCCTCTGAATTTGTTAGCAACCACAGCCATTCCCATCCCTGTTCCGCAGAAAAGCATGGCCCGCTCATATTCTCCACTGGAGACCTTCTCCGCAGCGACAATTCCGTAGTCGACATAATCCACTTGCTCGGAAGCTCCGCAGCCAAAATCTGTGAACTCTATTCCCTTTTTGGCAAGATAGGCAGCCACCCCCATCTTCAGTTCATAGCCAGCATGATCAGAAGCCAGAGCAATTTTCATACCTCCCTCCTTAGAAGAGAAAATTTTTGATTCACCCTGCTGTGACTTCGAAACTTCTTCCTTCAAATCTTAGGATGGGTTAGGAGAATTTTCTTCTTCGATAAGTTTTGTTGCCTCAGGTAAAATTTCGATTGCCTTCAAAATAACCGGGTCGCTCTTCCGATAAGCCTTTATGCCCTCCTCAATTCCCCAGAGGGAGGAGACCATCTCCCGCTCAAGCTCTCTCTTGATTTCTGGCTCTTCTTCCTTGAATTTTTCAGGTTCGAATTCGATCTTAATATTTCGCAGATAGTCCTTAAAATCCTCGATGATCTGGGAATCAATGACAAAATTTTGCCCGACAATGATCTTGCCCGAAAAATCCATGCCTACAGGCTGCTCATCGCGGGGAAAGACGAATTTCTTGGACAAAGGAGTTTGATGGCCGACGAATTTTCGAGCATAGGAAAAAAATGTCCCTCGAATCATCAGCTCAAAAGTATAAGGCTTGGCCGAGACTTTGACCTCGTAATCAGGAGTTATTCCGCCCTGTCCTAGGACTTTGCGGCCTTTTGCCGTATATTTCACTTCCTTTTTTTCTGTGGGTGTTTCTTTAGCTAGAAAGTAATCCTCCAGTTGACTGTAATCCCTCTGGATAGACCTGCCGCTGGGGGTGAAGTATCTGGCGGTTGTCAGAGCAAGCGCTAAGTTTGGCGCCAGTGGAAAAATCGTCTGGACAAGCCCTTTTCCCCAGGAAGGTTCGCCGACAAGCAAACCCCGGTCATTATCCATGATAGCGCCGGCAACAATTTCTGAAGCGCTGAAGCTGCCCCTGTCGATCAAAACAACAAGAGGAAGCTTCTCATACTGATTGTCGCGAATAGCCCGGAATTCCCGATCATATTCTCTGTTCCTTCCTTTTATAGAAACAATTAGTTCTCCCTTAGGAAGGAATTCATCAGAGATCTCCAGGGATTGGAAAAAATGGCCGCCAGAATTGCTCCGCAGGTCAAGAATAAGGCTCTTGATGCCTTTGGCACCGAGATAGTCCATTTTTTCCTCAAATTCATCGCCAGTTGTTTCAGCAAAGTTGCGGATAAATATATAGCCGACATTATCCTGGAGAAGAAAAGCGTAGGGAACACTGTGAAGGGAAATTTCTTCACGGGCAATAGTCAGCTCAAGAGGACGATCCAGCCCTTCTCTGACAATGGTGATAGTCACCTTGGTTCCCTTCGGACCCCTCAGCTTTTCCAGAGCTTCGAAACTGGAGATGGGCTTAGTGCTCTCGCCATTGATGTGGGAGATAATGTCTCCAGCTTGGATTCCCAAGCGGTAGGCCGGAGTTCCTTCAATAGGAGCAATGACAACTAGACGGTCCTCGTGCTTCTGAATCTGGATACCGAGGCCATAGTATTTTCCTGTCTGCTCTTCCTTCATGCGCAGGAAATTATCTGGGTCGAGAAAATAGGAATGGGGGTCTAATGTCTGAAGCATCCCTCTGATCGAGGAATAAATAAGTTTCTCCGGCTCAACATCCTCAGCATAGTTCTGCTCTACCAGAGAAATAATTGAGGAGATCTTCTCCAAGGATTGATTCCAGATATCCTCATCCCTGCCAAGAAGGCAAACAAAGGTGAGGATGACGACAACAAGGAAGGCAACTCTTTTTTTCATGCTTTTTCAGTTAAAATTCATCTTACCAAAGCCTACCTATCTTGTAAAGTTGTTGGGCTCTATAACGAAAAGTGTGGTAAAGAAAAAACGTCACAAAAATCCGACAACAAGTAATCCAGGCCAGTTCCTGTGTGTTCGAAGACCTAGGAGGGCGGGCGGGTTTGGTCAAGAACACACGGGGACTGGCCGGGCCACCAACCGGGAAATCATTATCTTGGCCTAAAACAATAACCACACTTTTCGTCATGGAGCCAAGTTATTGTTGACTTATCTCGGCTCAAGGGCTATATTTTCCATTGCATTCAAATCGAAAGCAAGGCCCATGTTCGGGAATATTGGACTGCCTGAACTGCTCATCATCCTGGCCATTGCCCTGCTCATTTTTGGCCCAAAAAAGCTACCTGAAGTCGGAAAATCAATAGGGAGGGCACTGCGGGAATTTCGAAGAACTTCGGATGAAATCAAGGAAAAAATTGAGGAAGAAATTCGGGCAGAAGATTTTCGGGAGATAAAAGAAGAACTCAAAAAGGATATGGAGGAGAATGAGGAAGGGAAGAAAGTCTCCTGACGAGATGACCTTCCTCGAACATCTCGAAGATTTAAGAAAAAGAATCTTCTATTCTTTTTTGGCCATTTTCATCGCCGTTATTCCCGGCTGGATATTCAGCAAAGAGCTTTTCAAAATCCTGGCCCGGCCAGTCACCCAATACCTGCCTGAAGGTACCAAACTTGCTTTTACCACCTTGACCGCACCCTTCATGCTCTACCTCAAGATTTCTTTTTTGGCGGCCATCTTTGCCACTTCGCCATTCATCTTCCTCCAAATCTGGTATTTTATTGCCCCAGGCCTCTACCAGAAAGAAAAAAAATACGTTATCCCCTTTGTCCTCTTCACCACTGTCTTTTTCCTGCTTGGAGCTCTTTTCGGCTATTTCATTGTCTTTCCCTGGGCCTGCCGCTTTTTCCTCAGCTTGGGAAAAGACTTTCAGCCTGTGATCACTGTTGATCAATATTTTGGCTTCTCTCTAAAAGTCCTTCTAGGAATCGCCCTTGTCTTTGAGCTGCCAACACTTGTCTTCTTTCTCTCCAAGATGGGGCTCATCACCTCAAGATGGATGATCAAAAATTTCAAGTATGCGGTGCTGGCCACCTTCATTATTGCTGCCGTCATCACTCCCACTCCTGATATGATCACCCAGAGCATTGTGGCGGTGCCCATGCTGGTTCTTTATGGCCTGAGCATCGGGATTGCTTTTATTTTTGGCAAAGAAAGGAAGGCCAGGAAAAAGAATTCCGAGGAACGCTTCGCTGGGTAGAAGTGCAGCAAGGATCTGATAATGATAAATGAGCCGTCGCTTATCGGTCTTACCGGAACTAATGGTGCTGGGAAAGGCGAGGTGGCGGAATATTTTAAAAAAAAAGGCTACCGGTATTTCTCCCTTTCTGATTTGATTCGTGAGGAGCTTCGACGCCGTGGGAAAAAGCCGACCAGGAATAACCTGATTGAATTAGGAAACAAACTGAGAGAAAAATTTGGAGCTGATGTCCTGGCCAGGCTGGTAATGAAAAAGGTCAAAGGAAAAGCAGTTATCGACAGCATCCGCAATCCCCGAGAAGTTGAGTATCTGAGAAAGAAGGAAAATTTCATTCTCCTGGCCGTGGATGCGCCGGCCGAGGTGCGCTATGAAAGAGTCAAAAAAAGAGGAAGAGACGAATCAGCCTCTTCTCTTCGGGAATTCATCAAAAAGGAAGAGGAGGAAATGGCTGGCGGAGAAATAGGCCAGCAGCTCCGCCAGTGCCTGGAAATGGCTGATCGGACGATTATCAATGACAGCAGTCTTAAAGATTTACACCGCAAGCTGGAGGAATTGCTATGAAATTGAAAAGAATATCCAAGGACGAATATTATCTCGGCATTGCCAAAGAGGTGAGCCGGCGGAGCACCTGCTTCCGGCGCTCTATCGGCGCCATCATCTTACGCGATGATCAGATCATCTCCACTGGTTATGTCGGAGCACCACGAAAGACAAAGGACAGTTTCGAGCAGGGCTTCTGCCTCAGGGACAGGCTGGGCATTCCTCACGGCCAGCGCTATGAGCTGTGCCGGAGTGTCCATGCCGAACAGAATGCTATTATCAATGCAGCACGGGCTGGAGTGAGCCTTCTCGGAGGCGATATTTACATTTACGGAAGCACTCCTGCGAAAGGAGAGCCAATCAACGCCTTCCCCTGTTTCATCTGCAAGAAGATGATCATCAATGCCGGACTCAATCGAGTCATCTGCTCGACAGCCGATGGAAAGGTGAAGATCTTCCTTGTCAGCGAGTGGGTCAAAGAATGGCAGAAAGGGGATATCCTCGATGATACTCATCAATATGGATGAAAAGAGGAAATCAGCTTTCATATTTTTTCTTCTTTTTCTTTCTCTGCTAATTGTCTGCAACGAAAGCATCTCTAACTATGTGATCTTTAAGATGGGTGCAGGAAGCTGCACCCGATTGAATCACATAAAAAGAGATGCTTCAGCCTACAACAGAGATCTATTCTCCGCAATCCAGGAAACTGCTCAAGTCGAGGACAGAGAGGTCGGCCTTCTCCGACTGCTGGGCATCACTGCTTCTCCGGAATCCATAGATTATGTCCAGAATAAAACTCAGTTCCAGCTCCACACTCTTCTCACCGAGCAACGCCACCAGAAAACCTGGAATCTGAGCGAGAGAATCCAGAAAGATATTCAGGCCGGCCTGCATATGCTTTTATCTGTGGATGAGGATATTGTTGAGCGGCTTGCGACCCTGCGGACTCAAAAAGAGAGTCTCGAAAAGGCAGCGGCGGAAGTGGAAGAGACTCTCCTGGCCAGAAAAAAAATTTATATCTACGGCTGTGGCGCCACAGGCCGTCTGGCCAAGCAAATGGAAAGCGCCTTCTGGCGTCCCTTCTGGAAAAGAGTCAAAGGCAAGGGCAGGATCTGGTCAAAGATAAAATCTCATCTTTCAGAATCCATCGAGGAAGAGCTGATTGGAGAGATGACTGGCGGAGACAGGGCCCTGATCAGTTCGCTTGAGGGATTTGAAGATCTCCAGCTTATCGGCCGCCTTCAGCTTGATGATAGAAAAATCAAGAAGGGAGATCTTGTCATCTGCGTCACTGAAGGAGGAGAAACCTCTTCTGTCATCGGTACGATTCTGGCAAGCCTTGATCAGTGGAAAAAAGAGGAAGGCTATGATCCTGGCCAAAGCAAAAAAAAGCTCTATTTTGTCTACAACAATCCTGATGAGAGGCTCTTTCTTTTCACCCGCAGCCGGCAAGTGCTTGAAGAGCCGGGCATCACCAAGATCAACCTGGCCACAGGCCCCCAGGCCATCACTGGCTCGACCCGGATGCAGGCAACGACAATTGAAACCTTTGTCATTGGAAATATCCTGGAGAAAGGCCTGGAGAGGACCTTAAGCAGATTTCTCAGCAAAAAGGAAATGGCAAAACTTGGCTGGAAAAAAGAGGTTAGCCTTGAAGATAAACTGGGAGAGTTCTCCTTCCTCCTCGAAGAGGTGAAAAAAAATGTCCCCTCCCTTGCCCGCTTGACAGAGCTTGAGGCCAAGACTTACAGCTCTGGCCACTTTTCAACTTACTTTGCCCAGAAGGGCCTGACTACTGTCTTTATCGACAGCACTGAACGGAGTCCGACCTTCCGCCTTTATCCCCTTGATAAAACGAGCGAGCCAAAAAGAAGATGCTGGATACAGGTCTGGACTCCTGCCGCTGATCTTGAGGATGCCTGGCAGGGTTTTCTCGGACGGCCGTTCAGAGGACTCTCCTCTGCTTTCTACAAAAAACCTTTTGAAGACGAAATCGATGATCCCTACCTCAAAAAAGCAGCCTTAGAGAGTCTCAAGCAGGCAGGCGACGACCAGCAATATCTCTATGATTTCTCTTTCGCTGATTGGAATCTCGAAAACCGCGGCCCAGCCAAGGATGACCTGGGAGTTGTGGTCTGCCTTGCGCCTGAAGAGACTGAACTCAAAAATAAGGACTCCCCCTTCCGCAGATTCACTGACCTCTTTTTGGAGAAGGGAGCAAAGGTTACACTTATTCTTGTTAGCGAAAAGCCAGAAAAGGAAATCTTGAAGCTTGTCCAGAAAATTCTTGAGCCTCCCCAAAACCAGGATGCCCTCACGGTTGTCCCCTTAGAGATAAAGAGCGAGGGAGATCCCTTTGGCCTTAATCAGCAGATTGCCCTCAAGATTCTTCTCAATACTCACTCCACTGCGGTCATGACGCGGCTGGGAAAAGTCATCGGTAACACCATGACCAATGTCAGCCCCAGCAATCTCAAGCTCATCGGCAGAGCAACTTTCCTCATTCAATCCCATGTCAATGATGTTTTGAGTCGGCCCCAGTGGGTCAAACTCCACGGAGTGAGAAAGCCCATTTCCTACGGTGAGGCCAATGCTGTTCTCTTTGAAGCGATAAGCTTTCTCAAAGACAGGCAGCGAGAAGTCGGTCAGACAGCAGAAGTTGCCCTTTCTATCATTCGCATTCTTGAATCTTTTCGCCTCGGAAGAGGGATAAGCCAGGAAGAGGCTCTGGAGATAGTCCAGAAAATTGGTTTGAGTCAGTATCTCGAAGAAATCTAAACTAATACAAACGCAATAATAACATTGTCATCGCGAGGCAGGAAGAAGATTCCTCGCTACGCTCGGAACAGGCTCTGGCTATTTCATAAAGCAAATATTTTTTAGTGAGATTGCTTCGTTTTACTCGCAATGACAATATAATGCGCTTGTATTACTGTGAATGGGCGTGGCTGGGAATGTCATAGCAGGGGGGAATCAAAGGCTTTCTGCGGCGCTTTTCTTTGACTTGCGGGTAGACATAGACCTCGCCAGTATAGTTGCGCATAACCACCTGCTCATCTGTCACAGATTGGACATACTTGGGCAGAAGCGGAATCTTCCCTCCGCCTCCAGGAGCATCAATGACATAATAGGGGACGGCCAAGCCTGAAGTCCAGCCACGAATGGCATCCATAATCTCCAATCCTTTTTCGACGGTTGTCCGCAGGTGCTCAGTTCCCTTGACGTAATCAGCCTGGTAAATGTAATAGGGCCTGACCCTGATGACGAGAAGCTTCTGCATCAGCCGCTTCATCACCTGAGGGTCGTCGTTCACTCCTTTGAGCAGGACAGTCTGATTCCCTAAAGGAACTCCTGCATCAGCCAGAAGATTGAGAGCTCTAGAAGCCTCATCTGTTATTTCATCTGGATGATTGAAATGGACATTGACGTAGAGGGGATGGTAGCGTTTTAACATGGCCACAAGTTTTGGTGTAATCCGCTGGGGCAAAAAACAGGGGATTCTTGTCCCTATGCGCAGAATCTCGACATGAGGAATGGCTCGCAAGGACTTGAGAATGTATTCGAGTTTCCTGTCGCCAAGCATAAGCGGGTCACCGCCAGAAATGATAACATCCCTCACTTCTGGATGGCTGCGGATATAGCCGAGACCATCCTCAATGGAACGTGGACTGATTTTGCTCGGATCTCCGACTTTTCTCTTCCTCGTGCAGAACCGGCAATAAGAAGCACAGCAGTGAGAGACCAAGAAGAGGACCCTGTCCGGGTAGCGGTGGATAATGCTGGGGACTGGCGAGTCTTCATCTTCACTGAGAGGATCCACATCGCCGCTGCCCTCAGCGAGTTCCGCTGGGTCGGGAATAACCTGTCGATAGATGGGATCTCCTTTGTGTTTGATGAGCCTTGCATAATAAGGTGTGATTTGGATATTAAAAACTCTGGCTATCTTTCTCACATCTTGCAGGTCTAAATCAAAGTATTGGGCAATCTCCTCTGGAGTTTTGAGACTGCCTTTCAGAATTTCCTGCCATTCGTCCATCTTTCCTTTTTAAACTCCTTTTAAGCAAAATATTTGACATAAATGATTCGGTCATCGCCTGGCCTATAAAAGTCAGCGATGCGCGAAGCCTCTTTGTATCCTAACTTGAGATAGAATTGGCGAGTGGAATGATATTTGGGCTGGGAAGACGTTTCTGCGACAATCATCCGGCCCTTCGACTCCATGACCTGTTCTTCCAGCCAGTGCACGAGTTCTTTACCATAGCCGCGGCTTTGCTCCTTCGGCGCAACAGCCATCCAGTAAAGATCATAGGTGCCTTCGCTGAGAGGCGTCGGACCGTAGGACATGTAGCCAACAACTTCATTCTTTTCATTCTCGACAACAACCAGGAAATAGTCCCTTTGATTCGGTTTGTTGAGATAGATATCGATCTGCTCCTCAGCAAATGAGATCTCAATTGGAGTGAACATGTCAGTGTCCTCGACGATATGGAGGACTTTCTCCCTGTCTTTTTTTTCCATGGGCCGAATCATATCCTTTCTTTTCGCCTCAAGGCATTTTCAATCATCCGCTTCCAGAAATCCTTATAATCTATTCCTGCCGCAGCCAAGGCCCGGGCATATCCTGCATTCAGGCTGATATCAGGATTGGGATTGACCTCAAGGACATAGAGCCGGCCATTCTCATCCATGCGCAGATCCACCCGGGAATAATCACGGCATCCCATGACCTTGGCCGCAGCCAAAGCAGTTTGCTGGAGCTTACTCCGCAGAGAGTCAGAGATCCGAGCCGGACAAATGGGTGGGGTGCTGTTGAAGAGAATATGGTCCTCAAACCATTTGGCTTCATAGCTGCAGATGCGAGGCATTCCTTCAGGTAATCTGGAAAAGTCAATCTCAGAGACAGGCAGTGCTTCCATTCTATCCCCATCGAGGAGAGAGATATTGAACTCCCGACCTTCAATGTATTCCTCAACCAGAGCAGGCTGCTTGTATTTGCGGAGAATTTTCTTGATTTGCCGGGAAAGATTTTTCTGATCAAAGACAACCGACTTGGGATAGATTCCCAGACTTGCATCTTCAGAGTTTGGCTTGACAATCAGAGGAAAGGCAAGATTGAGGACATAATCAGCGGAGGTCATGAGTTTGCTCTTGGCTGTCGGCAAGCCAAAAGATTTAAGGATAGCTTTTGTCCTGTTCTTGTTCTGGCAGAGGGCAAGGGTCTTAGAGGTATTGCCCGTGAAGGGAATTCTGACGAGCTCAAAAACACCAGCCACATTGGCCTCATACTGGGGCCGACCGCAGAATCCCTCGCACAAGTTGACAATCACATCAACTTTAAACTGACTGAGGCGTTTAAAAAAACCCATAAAACTTTTTTTCAAGGGGAAGAATATGGCTGAATATCCCAGCGCTGTAACAGCATCACCAACTTGATGAGCCATCTGCTCGACAGACTCTTCAGAAAGTCTTTCTTTGGACTTCAGAGAGACGGGCTCATAAGCATTGTAAGCAATGCCGACTTTGATTGCCTTTTTTCTCATTTGGTAAATCCCCAAGAGGCTGGAGTTTTGACCATCCTTTTTTTCGATTTGAACGCCGAAGCTCGGAGCCGGATCTTCAGTCCATAACGTTCCATCGCTGCATGAACAACTCGATGGATGAGCGCTGAATAGGAATAGCCAGCAGTGCGCGCAGCTTTTGGCAGACAGGAATTCTCTTCAGGATTGGGAAGGATTCCGGGCAAGGGATTCACCTCAAGAATATTGGGCTCCTCTTTTTCATCAAGTCGAATATCGATCCGGCACCAATCTTTGAGGCGGAGGACGAGACAGGTCCTTGTGACGACATCTTCAATTCGGCACTTCAAAGCCGAGGAGATCTGGGCAGGACATTTGAAAATCTCAAGAGGCTGCTCAGGTGTATCCCAGATCCATTTTGCTTCATAAGAATAGATGGGCATCGCTCCTTCAGGGAGCAGGCTGTGATCTATTTCAACAATGGGCAAGATTTCCAGTTGAGGATAATTCCCCAGCACCCCAACAGTAAATTCACGACCGTTCAAGAAGCGCTCGACAATCACAGGCTCCCTGTAGAGCGAGACAACTTCTTGAATGCGGGTCCGCAGTTCATTCCAATCCTTGACCACAGAATTATTGCGAATGCCTTTGCTCGAGCCCTCGTAAAGCGGTTTGATTATCGCCGGCAGCTGAATATCTTCAGGAATCGAGGAAGCTCTTTCCACAGTCCAGAAGGCCGGGTTGGGAACTCCATGATAGGAAAGAATTTCTTTGGCCCGCGATTTATCAAGGCAAATGCCAAGTGTTAGCGGGTCTGATCCAGTGTAAGGAATCTCCAGGATTTCGCAAATGGAAGGAATGTGGGATTCACGGTTGGGCCCGCTAAGGCGCTCGGCGATATTGAAGACAAGATGAGGCCTTGTTTCTCTGAGGCGCTCAAAAGCATTCTCATCAGCTTCGATGCGAAAAACTTGATAGCGCTCTTCAAGTACTTTTTGGATGGCTTGGATTGTTTCGTCAGAGTCGCACTCAGCAAGAAGATCAGGCGGAGGTTCTTCCTCCTCACTTTTCTCTTCGAGATGGCGTCGATTTAACGAAGCTGCTACCCCTACTTTCGAGCTGCATAGTAGAGCAATCTTCATCGCTACTTACGTTTTCTACGCCTCAGATAGACGAAGGTTCCCAGCATCGTAATCATTTCAATATCTCTTCAGCGCATTCGCCTCTCAAATAAATTCTAATGTATTTATAAACTATTTTGCATAAATGTCAATACCTTTTTTAAAAAAAAATAAATTTTAATCAAATATTTTGTAGAAAGGAGTGCACTAAACGCAATTAGTTGTGGAAGCGATACCTTTT
>Ga0129297_10001317_pt1 | contig 12502 bp, 11 predicted proteins | sample I18A1metaG_FD_94708 | JGI IMG/M metagenome (GOLD analysis project Ga0129297, IMG submission 94708) | Lake sediment bacterial and archeal communities from Gulf of Boni, Indonesia to study Microbial Dark Matter (Phase II) - ​I18A1 metaG | ecosystem: Environmental > Aquatic > Freshwater > Lake >... | reverse complement strand
GGTCTCGCCCCTTTCTATCTCAACGCTCACATCTCTTAGCGCCCAGAAGTCCTCGTAAGCAAACTGTCTCTTTACCAGACCCACTATATTTTGAAAAAGGGTCGTCTTCTTTTCATGAGGAATTCGGAACTTCTTGGAGACATTATTGACTATTATAGCATTCATAATTAGATTGCTTCAGCAAAGCGACGCTGCAATTTATCAAAAGCATAGCTGCCGACCAGAAAAGCTATGGCGGCAAAGCCAATGACAACAGCAAAATAGTTCAGAGAAGGTAGATTGCCACTGACCATGACACCCCTGTAGATAGTTATGAGTCCGGTGATAGGATTGAGCATGTAATAGGGCATTAAGTAAGCAGGGACGATAGACAGAGGATAGATGATGGGGCAGGCGAAAAAGAGGATATTGAGCAGGACTTCCCATATCTGGTTGAGGTCACGGAAGTAGACAAAGAGTGCTGATAAGAGCAGCCCGACCCCGTAAACGAGCCAGAAATAGAAAAAGTGAACTACTAAGAATAGAGGCAGGGTGACAGGCAGGCTCTTAAGCAAGATGAAGAGGATGGGTATCAGGACCAGGAACTCCAGGAACGCGCTTATTAGAGCAGAAAAAATACTGCTCAGGACTAATATCTGTCTCGGTATATAGACCTTGGTTACCAGGCTGGGCTTGCCCACTATGGAAAGGAGGGAAGAATTGGTGCTAATGGTGAAAAAGCGCCAGGCAACAATGCCTACGAGCAGATTAGCAGCAAAATTCTCCTCCGAGCGGAATAGATTTCTGAAGACGAAGTAAAGAATACCTGACAACAGTAGGGGGCTGAGGATGGACCAGAAAAAGCCAAGGCTGGTATTCTGGTACCGGTTTTTGAATTCGGCAATAGTCAGATTCTTGATAAGTTCCCTATACTGCCACATTTCAAGTACACTCTACTCGATGTATTTTAAGCCACTAAATCTATCTTGTAAGGTCGCATGAATAACATCAGCATCTCTGCACCTATAGCCGATTTTCCTCAGCTAACATTATAGCGATATTGAGCAACAGTTGAAAGACATTGGCACAAGGCGGGGTCGTTATAAAACGCCTTATACCTTCTCCAGGGGCAAGTACATGCCGAGCCTCAGTGATCGCTTTGAGGATTGGAATATTAGATAAATTAAATCTAGCTCCCAATGTCAAGCCAAAGCTGAGCAAAAGTGTAGGTATAAACGGCGTCTCTATCTACTAAGTAGGAGATAAAGCTGCCCAGATTGTCCTTTTTGCCTTCTGTGCAGTATTGGGAGAGAAGAGGAAATACGCGTGGAGGGAAAATATAGATAGCGGTGGCAATAAGGCTGGATTTAGGTTCGGCTGGTTTTTCCTGAAACTCGACAACCTTGTTCCCTTTCAAACAGACGACGCCAAACTGGCTGGCTTTACTCCTATCACCAATATTATAGACGGCTACCAATGTATTTTTGCCGTCGTAAGCAGCAATGAATTGAGACAGGTCAAATTCAAAGTAATTGTCACCAGCAACGACGAGTAGGTCTTCATTGATGGTTTTACTTTGAACCCAGAAATTTAACGAGCCAACAGCCCCCTTCCTTTGCTCCTCAGTCCAGACATCTTCAACACAGATTTCTACCTGTCTATCAATATTCTTTTGCCAGCTACGGAAATCAACTTCAAATTTCCTGTTGATAGAAACAAGGATATCTATACCTTGTGGTACCTTATCTACAATATGGGTTAGAAGCGGCTTCCTTTTATATTCCAGCAAGGCTTTGGCTTTATTAATGGTCAGAGGATAAAGCCTGGTGCCGAAGCCTCCAGCCAGGATAAGACACTTCATTTCACATATTCAAAGATTTTTATCACTGGAACCATGCCGACACCCGGTTGCTCCGCAGAAGCATCGGACTGGTAAATGAGTTTATAGTGTTTTACTTCGTCCAAAGGTACCGGGCTAATAAAGGGGTTCGCACCCACTATTCTGTAATTACCTGATTCTTGTTTTGAGACATAGGAAACGGCTTCCTCATAGGTAGAAAAAGGCTGCGCACTGGTGATTTCTTTGTAGTGCATTCCTTGAGGGTCAATTTTTTCTTCATAGGAAATTACCCCGATATCTCGGGGAGTAACTGCGTTGCCATCGAAATTGTAGAGCCTGACAGCTAAAGAACTATAATATTCGGGGTAGAAGACAATAACCCGGGTCAACCTGCCTTCCTGACGCTGATAGTAAACATCACGAAATTTCTCCGGGCTACTGCCGGCAAAGGTCGCTGTAGCATGAAACTTAATTGTGGCTGTGTCATTGTCAATTATTACATACCTTGCTCCAAGTTCATCCATTATCTTGCTGCCCAAGGTTTCGTCCTGAGCAGTGAAAAATTGCCCCGCCACTGAAGCGCCCTGCTGAAAGGGATTGGAAATTGGTATTCGATGGGCAATGCGGGTTATCCAGTGACCGTAGTCCCACCACGCCATCACACCATAAGCCGATTGAGGATACTTATAGTTTTCCCCACGCGGGGGTGGCTCATAGAGCACATAATAAAAATCGGGGTTGCCAAAGGGGTCGGGAGTATTATCTTTTAGCCAGAAAAGGGACTGACACCAAGTATCACTTGGAGCAAAGCGTGCTGCTTTAGCAGTATTAATTGCGGGACTGAAGTTTGGGAAAAAGACCAAGAAAAAGACGATTATCACCCCAAAAGCCATTTCCATCCGAGTCCTGGTAAAACGAAGCCCACTCTTCTGAGGCTTTTTCAGCCTGGCTTTTTTCTTATCCACCTTCTCCAATTGGACTGCAGGTTCGGGCACTTCCTCTCTAAAACGAGTTAATCGGAGGATTTGCCAAGAGAAATAAGCAGTGAGCAGAGCCACATTGACAGCCAGGTAATAGGCAAAACGACGCTGCCCTAAGGTGGCTGCCAGCATCACCAAGCTCCAGACTATGAACAATGCCTTATCAGCCTCACCCCGCTTAACAATAAAATAGATCAGTATACCTAAAGATATAAGGCTGAAGAAGAAGCTAGTACGGAAATAATTCCAGGCTATAGAAAAGGAAAAATTGCCGTCGGGAAGGAGCAGAGGCTGGACTTCCATGATGGTCAGGGCAGCACCGGCAGGAGTGAAAATCCCGAATTGCCCGACCATTGATTTGAAAAGGGAAGGCTCTATTGCATAGAAAATTGCTAACCCGGCTAAACCAAGCCCAACCAAGGTTAAGGGGTAATAGGCAACTTTAAGCTCTCGACTTGCCATTACCCGGGAAAGGATAGCCAAAATAAGTGGCGTCAGCGTGGCGACAGCAAAAGACGGCAGATACATTGGACTGAGCCATGTTTCAGGCAGGAAAGGTAGGCCGATGGCTGCGCAGATTAGAAATAATGGTACGCTAACAAAGCTCAAATAATCAGTTGACTGACCCCTCAAGTGCTCAATAATGGACTGGATTATGAAATAGGCAAAGATGAGAAAAATGAAGAGAAGTCCGCCTACCCAGGTGAGCAAGTAAATGCCAAAAAAAATACCGGCAAGGAGAGTATAAATTAGCGGTCTGGCTACAACTGACCAGTCTCTGCGTTTCAGGTGGCCGAGATTCAGCTGCCTCTGCTTGGCAGTTTTTATTGCCAGAATCAGGAAAAGCATGGCCACAGTAGTAAATAACGCTTCAGCCACGTGGTGGTCTGTAAAGCCAAGGATTGACCTGCTCAAGAATTCGCCAGGCAACAAAGCTATTAAGCCAGCGGCAAGCACACCAGCCCAGCGGTTGAACAGCGTTTTGCCAATAAAATAGACAAGAATCACAGTCAGGGCACCGAGTATCGCTGGAAAATAGACACCAACAACATCAATGGTATGCTGGCTTGGTGAACCCAAGCCGATGAGCCAGATTATGCCACCAAGAAGCCAGTCAAAGAAGGGGGGCCATGCAACTCCACTACCATGGGGATAGAATGTATACGGGTCAAAGGTAATATGCTGGGGAAAATGATGAAGCAGGTTGTCTATCAAGCGTATGTGATAGTAGGCATCAACACCAGTGAATTTTATCCAGTCGCCAACAAATACTTGGTCGTAAGGGAGAGCAATCCTAAGATATAGAGCAACACCAAAGAATAAACCAACAAATATGCCGGCAACCAATTTCAGCGAGAATTTGCTTTCAGGTGCCTGTTGTTCCCTCATTGAGCCTTTCGACAACCCTCGTAGGAAATCTTACGCTTTAGGTTCTCTGGAGAGAATAAATCACTCGGTGTCTTTTTTCAAGTAGTGCCCGGCATTCGAGAGTGTTTAGTAATTCGCCCTTTGTCATTGCGAGGAACGAAGTGACGAAGCAATCTCATGAGATTGCCACGCTTCGCTCGCAATGACAGTTAAGTTCCTAAATAACCTCTTATTTGCTTAGTTCATATTGCTGCTGGAGATAGTGGGTAAGAGCTTGTTTATTCATGGCAGAGAATATAGGCATATGGTCGCGCAGCGAGAAGAATTTCTGACATTTGACGGTAACACTCCTTCTGTTGCCAGCAAGGGCTACATGGGCAAGATGAAAGCGGGACATAAAAGGAGGGTTTACTATTAGAATGTCCCTGGCGCCTTTCAGGTGAAAGAAAAGAATGTGAGGGTCTATCTGATTTTCCTTACTAACCTTTGTAGAGCTTCAAGGATAATTCTGCCTATACCAAAAAACCATTTTCCACCTCTAATTCCATTGTCGGGAAAGAGGACAACGTTACCTCCGTCCATCCAGTAGTCCACTGCTTCATCCAGAGAAGAAGTTGTAATATAGTACGCCTGATATCGGTCAGCTTCGGGTGCCCAAGTTTTAGCTAAGACCTCAGGTTGTCCTCCCTCAACAGAGAGTTTTTTTATTTCTTTCTCCCGTGTAGTTACAACCGGGAAAGCAGAATACCGCAAGCCAGGACAAATACCAGTTACGGATGGTGCAGCTATTAGACGGGGCTCAACCTTGCCTCGCCAGAAATTGGCTAAAGAAGCAGCGACAGCAAAGAAATCGAAACCTAACCGTGAAGGGTGCTCACCAACCAGCAGAAGGGGGTGTCTCTTTTCTAAAATTGAGCGCACTTGCGGTGCCAGGTTCACTTTGAGCCGGACACCCATTCTTCGAAACAGGTCGGCAGCGGCAACAGCCACTCCCTTATCTTCAATCTGGTCACTGAAGCCCTTTATCCCTTCCAAAAAAGAGGAAAGGGGTAGTAACCAAGGTCGGTCAAAAAAGCGATAAATGAAACTCTCATCCCGATTCATCCAGTGAACTCTAAGCATTGCCTCTAAGGCATTGTGGTACGGGCGCTTAAAGGTGTCTTTGATGTCTTCAGAGATGACTCTGCGAAACTCTTCAGTCAGACGGTTAATGTGTTTAAGGAACGGTATTATACTATCCGACATTTACCCCCCAAGTTTACGGTTGCTGGGCATTAGTATGGTCTATATTCCCCCGTGGGGGAAAATATTAGCCTTGTTATACAAGGGTTGTCAATAGGGTGTCCAGTCATTGCTTCGCCGCTGTATGTCTCGGAATGACAAACAGGAAATAGACTATGCTATACTAAATTCAAGAAAGGTGAGGGGGAGACTCTCCTGGAGAATCACCAATATGAAACAAAGAATAGACAAACTGCGAGCTTTAATTAACTACCACAACTACCGTTATTACGTGCTGGATAGCCCCGAAATCAGCGATGCTGAATATGACGAGTTAATGCGAGAGCTGAACAGGCTGGAGGAGGAACACCCGGAGTTTGTTACTCCCGATTCTCCCACCCAGCGAGTTGGCGCCGCTCCGGTAGAAGCTTTTGGCGTTGTCGAACACCCTCAGCCGTTATTGAGTCTGGCTAATGCCTTCTCTGATGAAGAATTGGAAGCCTGGAACAGAAGAGCTTCTAATATCTTAGGTGGTCGGCATTTTGATTTTGTCTGCGAACTCAAGATTGATGGTTTGGCAGTAGCTTTAACTTATGAAAGCAACCTGTTTACCATCGGAGCCACCCGTGGCGATGGCTACCGGGGAGAAAATGTTACCCAGAACTTGCGCACTATCAGAAGCATCCCCCTCTCTGTACCCAAGGAGGCACCACCTCGCTTTGAAGTCAGGGGTGAGGTCTATCTGCCTAAAGTTGGCTTCAAGAAACTCAATGAAGAAAGGGCTAAAGAGGGATTACCCCTTTTTGCTAACCCCAGGAACGCTGCTGCCGGTTCAGTGAGGCAGCTTGACTCACGCGTCACTGCTCAACGCCCTTTAGATATCTATATCTATGCCTTAGGCTGGGCTGAGGGGAAGGCTGCCCCAGATACCCATTGGGAGACCATGAAGCATCTTAAGTCCATCGGCTTTAAAGTAAATCCTAATATTACCCTATGCCGTTCATTAGATGAAGTAAAGGAATACTATCGGGCTTGGGTGGAAAGGCGAGAAGAGCTTCCCTACGATACTGACGGCATTGTTGTCAAAATCAACCCCATTCCTTTCCAGCAAGAGTTAGGCTTTGTGGGACATGAGCCGAGATGGGCGGTTGCCTACAAGTTCCCGGCTGTCCAGGGCACAACCCGACTTATTGACATAGGCATTAATGTTGGGCGTACTGGAAGCCTGAACCCATACGCCATTCTGGAGCCGGTACAAGTGGGTGGAGTGACCATTCACCACGCTGCCCTCCACAATGAGGAAGATATCCACCGTAAAGACATTCGCATCGGTGATGTGGTCACTATCCAGCGGGCTGGTGAAGTCATACCTGAAATAGTTGGTCCTATCACCAGTCTCCGTACCGGGAAGGAAAAGGCCTTCCACATGCCCAGCCGCTGTCCGGTGTGTGGGGCCGAGGTTATTAAGCCTCCCGGCGAAGCTATGCACCGCTGCACCAACGCTGCCTGCCCGGCTCAAGCCCTGGAGCGAATCCAGCACTTCGTCACCCGAGGAGCTATGGATATTGAAGGGGTAGGAGAAAAGTTATCCGAAACCCTGTTCAACGCTGGACTAATAAAGGATGCGGCTGACCTTTATTACTTGACCCGGGAGCAGCTTCTTAAGCTGGAAAGAATGGCAGACAAAAGCGTTACCAACATTCTTAACTCTATTGAAAGGAGCAAAGATAGACCGTTGCCTCGGATCATCTTTGCCTTGGGAATACTGCATATTGGTGAAGAGACCGCTGAACTGCTCGTCGAGCACTTCCACAGCATTGACGAATTAGCCCAAGCTACTCAGGAGGAACTCCTGTCCATTCCCTCCATCGGACCCAAGATAGCCGACAGCATCTTGTCTTTCTTCCGTCAGAAACAGAACCGTCAGATTATTCAGAAACTGAAGAAAGCCGGGGTGAGACTTGCCGCTGAGGTAAAAAAACCTGAAGAGCTACCTTTAGCTGGGCTGGAATTTGTCATCACTGGCAGGCTGGAGAATTTTACCCGTCAGGAAGCTGAAGCCAGGATTAAAGCCTTAGGAGGCAAAGCTGGCTCTGATGTTACCCGAAAAACCAACTACCTCGTGGTAGGGGCTGACCCCGGCTCCAAATTAGCCAAAGCTCGAGAATTGGGGACAGAAATTCTGGACGAAGCCAAGTTTATGCAATTAATAGCTAAAGCTGAAAAAGGAGTAAGGAGGTCTCAATGATTAAGATTATCGTGGAGCGGAAAACAAAAAAGGGGAAGGAGGGCGAACTAATAGCATTGCTGCGTCAGGTCAAGTCAGAAGCCAGTCTCTACCCAGGATACATATCAGGGGAAACCTTGTATTCGGTAGACGACCCGACTCTGGTCTTGATTATCGCCACCTTTACCAGTATTGAAGCCTGGAAGGAATGGGAGAGGCGCCCCGAGCGTCTAGGGGTCACCTCTAAAATTGACCCCCTTCTAGAGCGTCCAGCCAAGGTAACTGTCTTCAACATTGCTCACTGGTACCCGGAAAAGACTAGCCGATGAAACTCATCGTCGGGCTGGGCAACCCGGGCAGGACTTATGCCCACAACCGCCACAATATCGGCTTCCGCTGCCTGAACTATCTGGCTAAAGTTAATTCTATTCCTATTAAACAACACCGATGTCAGTCACGCATTGGTATCGGCAAAATAGCCGATATTGACGTAGTACTGGCTAAGCCTCAGACCTTTGTCAACAACAGCGGCAAAACAATAAGCTCATTGATACACCGCCATAATGTTCCCTTGCCAGACCTCATTGTCATTTATGACGACCTTGATTTACCTTTGGGCAAAATCCGTCTTCGCGAAGGCGGCAGTTCCGGCGGACACAAGGGAATAGAATCTATAATTTCCGCTCTTGACAGTCAGGACTTCTCTCGAATTCGGGTAGGCATCGGTCGCCCTGCTGAGACAGGAAGAAAGAACGCCGTTGAAGAGGCAATAATAAGCTACGTCCTCAGCGATTTCACGCCACAAGAAGAAGAATTAATCAAACCCGCCATTACCAAGGTGGCAGACGCCATTTACTATATTTTGACCGAAGGCATGGACATAGCCATGAATAGATTTAACTGAACAAAGCTTATGTGATTGGGCGTGAAGTCACACGATTTTAAAGAAGCTATCCTCGATTGTTGTATATTCCTTTGAATGCTATAATTCATTTCTAAATTGTTACGAAGGGGTTAAGGCTGAAGCGGATTACCAAAAGTGAAATTGAAAGACAAGGTCATTGTAGCAGTTATTGGTGGTGGGCAGTGCTCAGCAGAAGAAGTAGAGATGGCTGAAGCTGTGGGCAGGGAGTTGGCTCGGCGAGGAGCCGTGGTAATCTGCGGTGGCTTGGGTGGGGTGATGGAAGCAGTTTGTCGGGGTGCTGCCAATGAAGGTGGGCTGACAGTAGGTATTTTACCCGGCGATGACCCGACTGAAGCTAATCCCTATGTCCAAATTCCAATAGCTACCGGTATAGGGCATGCCCGAAATGTAGCTATTGTTAGGTCAGCACAAGCTATAATTGCCATTGACGGTGATTATGGGACACTGACCGAGATTGCTTTTGCCCTAAAATACGGTGTGCCGGTTATCGGCTTGAATACCTGGTTCCTGTCAAGGAACAAAGAGGAGAACGACTCTATAATCAGAGTTACCAGCGCTGTTGAAGCCGTAGATAAGGCTCTCTCCTTAGCCAAAAGAATTAAAGTTGGCTGAAGTTATGTCAAGTATTGAAGCTGTTAGAGCCAGAGAAATCTTAGACTCCAGGGGCAACCCCACCATTGAGGTTGAGGTGCAACTCCTTGACGGCACCGTCGGCATAGCTTCGGTGCCCTCTGGTGCCAGCACCGGTAAATATGAAGCTGCTGAACTCCGAGATAATGATAAGTGCCGCTACAATGGACTCGGTGTTAGCAAAGCCATAGGCAATATTAACAACTTGATTGCACTGGAACTGATGGGTATGTCAGCCCTGGAGCAGGCAGTCCTTGATAATAAACTGATAGAACTGGATGGCACGGTTAATAAGTCTCACCTCGGCGCTAACGCTCTACTCGGAGTCTCTCTGGCAGTAGCCCACGCTGGGGCTAATTTCCTGGGCATGCCTCTATATCGATATTTAGGGGGGACAACGGCTCACCTCCTTCCCGTACCAATGATGAACATCCTAAACGGTGGTAAACACGCCCCCAACTCTACCGATTTTCAGGAATTTATGATTGTCCCGGTAGGAGCCAATACCTTTGCCCAAGCCCTACAGATGGGGACGGAGATTTATCACTGCTTAAAACAGGTACTTAAAGACAATGGACTTAATACCAATGTCGGTGACGAAGGTGGTTTCGCTCCATCCCTAACCTCTAACAAGGAAGCAGTAGAATTAATACTGAGAGCTATTGAAGTAGCCGGCTACACAGCTGGCAAAGACTGCCTTCTGGCTTTAGACCCGGCTGCAAGCCATTTCTATCAAAACGGTAAGTATATCCTGTCTAAAGAAGGTGCTACTCTGACCACAACAGAAATGGTGGATTACTACAACCAGTGGGTAGCCAGGTACCCCATTATCAGTATTGAAGACGGCTTAGCCGAGGATGATTGGGCAGGGTGGCTCCTTCTTACCGCTACTTTAGGGAAAAAGACACAACTGGTAGGCGATGACCTCTATGCCACAAATCTGGGACGGCTCAACAGAGGTATTGCCGAAAAAGCTTCCAATTCCATTCTGATTAAACCGAACCAGATAGGTACCCTCACTGAAACTTTAGCTTGCACCGAGAGAGCCCAGCAAGCTGGCTGGACAGCCATAATCAGCCATCGCTCCGGAGAAACTGAAGATACCACTATAGCTGACTTAGCTGTAGCCGTCAATGCTGGGCTGGTTAAAGCTGGCGCTCCCTGCCGGAGCGAAAGAGTAGCTAAGTACAATCGTCTCCTCAGAATAGAAGAGGAATTAGGAAACAGCGCCAGCTATACAGGCAAAGCCACCTTTTTTAATCTGGAGGTCAAATAAATGGAAATAGTCCGTGGTGTTCACCAAATAAAAATCCCTATGCCCCAAAGTTCCCTGGAACACATCAATGTCTATATGGTGGAAGGAGAAGAAAGTAATCTCCTCATCGATACAGGCTGGAACACGCCAGAAGCCTTTAATGCCCTCAAAGATGGACTAAGGGAAGGTGGCTTTAGTTTCAAAGACATTAACCAGATTGTGGTGACTCACGTTCACCCCGACCATTACGGCTTAGCTGGCAGGCTGACTCAGCTTTCTCGGTCTAAGTTGGCTGTGCATGAAGCTGAGATACCTTTTATTGATTCGAGATATGTAAACTTTGATAATCTCCTTAAAGAAATGGAAGTCCACCTCCATCGTCACGGTGTCCCGCCAAGAGAATTGCCCAGCCTCCAAAAAGCATCCTTATGGGTGAAGGACCTTGTAATCCCGGTCACGCCAGAGATAATTCTAAAAGGTGGCGAGCAGATTACTACCGGCTCTGCTGAACTGGAGGTTTTGCACACACCGGGACATTCTACTGGTCACATCTGTCTCTATGAGCCAAACAGGAGGTTCCTTTTCTCCGGAGACCATATCTTGTCCGAAATCACTCCTCATATTGGCCTTCATCCTCAGTCGGCAGAGAATCCATTGGGTGACTTCATTAACTCCTTGAAAGAAGTAGAAAAACTCGAAGTCAACTTTGTTTTTCCAGGACATGGGTCAGCTTTCAGCGGTCTCAAGCAAAAAGTCTGGGAAATCCTCTACCACCACGAACAAAGGGAAAGAGCCATAATGAAAGCTATTCAGGACGAACTGAAGACGGCTTACCAGATAGCTAACGAAATTCCCTGGCATCCCGAGGAAGGCGGCATTACCTTCCGTAACCTGCCTCCTTTTGGAAAGCGGTTAGCCATACTGGAGACTTTAGCCCATTTGCAGCTACTTATAACCCAGGGTAAGGCAGAAAAGATAATCGAAGGCGACAAAGCTTTATTCTGGGCAGGGGGTTAGAGATAGTTAAGCTAATGAGTGAGCTTGTAGACAAGGTAAAAAACCTTAAGCTGCAGTACAAGGACTACCCCCAGAAAGAACTGCTGATAGCCATGCCTAACCCTAACCCGGAGAGGGAATATGAAATAGAAGTAACTTATGATGAATTTACCTCTCTCTGCCCTCTGAATCCTGGTCAGCCCGATTATGCTTCCATTAACATCAAGTATGTCCCCGACCAGAATATTCTGGAGTTCAAATCGCTCAAGTTTTATCTCACCAGCTACCGGACGGTGGAAATATTCTATGAAGCGGCTACCAATAAAATACTGGACGACCTGGTTGACACCCTTAAGCCAAGACGAATGGAAATTGTTACCGACTGGAATATCCGAGGCGGGACTAGGGTTAGGGTTAGCGCAAGTTATACCAAGGAAAAAGCTTAGCAATTTACCCTTGTCATTGCGAGCAAAGCGAAGCAATCTCAACAAAGAACTAAACTAAAAAATAAAGGGGGCAAAAATGGCAACTAAAATTGGCATTAACGGCTTTGGCAGGATTGGCAGACTGACCCTTAGAACCATTAACCAGTACCATCAAGGAACGCTGGAAGCAGTGGCAGTTAACGACCTCACTGATGCCAAGACCAACGCTCATCTCTTCAAGTATGACAGCACTTACGGCATTTATTCAGGCAAGGTCGAAGCCAAGGACGATTCTATGCTCATTGACGGCAAGGCAATTAAAGTCTTAGCCGAGCGAGACCCAGCCAAAATCCCCTGGCGGGACTATGGCGTGGAGGTAGTTGTTGAGTCCACAGGACTTTTCACCGATGCTGATAAAGCAGCCGCCCATTTACAGGGTGGAGCTAGAAAGGTTATTGTCTCAGCTCCGGCTAAAGGTGAAGATATGACCATCCTTCTCGGTGTTAATGAAGACAAGTATAATCCGGCTCAACATCGCATCATCTCCAACGCCTCATGCACCACCAACTGCATCGCTCCGCTAGTAAAAGTGTTGCATCAGAATTTCGGCATTGTTAAGGGGCTGATGTCCACTATTCACGCCTACACCAATGACC
>Ga0129297_10001316_pt1 | contig 12503 bp, 12 predicted proteins | sample I18A1metaG_FD_94708 | JGI IMG/M metagenome (GOLD analysis project Ga0129297, IMG submission 94708) | Lake sediment bacterial and archeal communities from Gulf of Boni, Indonesia to study Microbial Dark Matter (Phase II) - ​I18A1 metaG | ecosystem: Environmental > Aquatic > Freshwater > Lake >... | reverse complement strand
ATGCGCAATTTCGCATCCCTGCCCATTCCCCTTCCCCGTGAAAAGGGGAAGGGTGGGATGGGGTAAGCGTCCCTGTGGGTATGGCATGAAGAGGCAGAGCCAAGTTTAACCCTGCAACTATAGGAGCTGCGAATGACAATCATATTCAATCGTCACAGGTTCAAGTCCCTGAGGCAGAAGCTTAGAAAAGCGCGCATTCCGGCCGAGGAATTACTTTGGAATAGAATTCGCCACAGGCGTGTGAGAGGAGTCAAGTTTCGCCGCCAGTATGGCGTGGGGAGATATGTTCTGGATTTCTACGCGCCGTCAATTCGCCTTGCAGTCGAAATTGATGGGCCCAGTCATTCGAAGCCGGGAGCCAGGGAAAGGGATCGTATTCGGCAGGAATACATTGAAGGCTTTGGGATTCATTTTCTGCGTTTCACGAATGACGACATTTATCGCGCGCTCGATCGCGCAGTTGCGGAAATAGAGCGCAGGGTTGATGAACTCAGCCGAGCCCCGGCGCCGTCGCGATCTCGTTCGCCGATGAGCCCGTAGTCCGGAGATTCCCGTTCTCTCCGCGAGGGTTTGGCATGGGATAATCCTATTGACAGAAAAGTTTCAAGATAGCAGAATACAGCCGTTGGAATAATTATCACACTTGGCTGGAGAGGCTGATCGAACATGGGAAGGGAAGAAATACTGGACACTCTCCGCTCATTTATGGCCGACAACGGTTCCCGCTACGCCATCATTCGTCTTGGCCTTTTCGGGTCGGCCGCAAGGGGCGAGTTGCGGGAGTAAAGCGATATCGATATCGTGGTGGAGCTGGAACGCCCTGATGCGTCAAGCATGCTGGGAATCAAGCGAAGCCTGGAAGACAGACTGCATCGGAGGGTCGATGTCATAAGGTATCGTCAAAGGATGAATCAATCCCTGAAGAAGGCGATCGAGCACGAGGCCGTGTATGTTCGATAAAGAACTGGTGACAGGCCTGCTCCGTGACATCCTGGACGCGGCTGTCACCATCATGGACCGGAGCTGATCGATTGCTTCAGCCAGCGAATTACTCGAGACCAAAGAGGGACGGATGAGGCTTGATTCAATTTACATGCTGATTATCGCGATAGGTGAAAGCCTGAAAAACCTCGATAATATTACCAACAGGGACCTGCTTAACCGTTATTCCGAAATCGACTGGAAGGACGCGAAGGGAATGCGGGATATCATCAGCCATCATTATTTCGATGTTGACGAGGAAATCGTCCTTGATGTGTGCAGGACTCACATGCCCAGGCTCGCGGAAACCGTCCGGTGCATGCTCGCCGATCTTGGAAAATAAAGCTCCCTTACACTCCCAGCGCCTCCGCTATCCCGCTCGCCGATGAGCCCGTGATCCGGATGTTTTTCTTCCCTGCACGGAAGCTCACCCAGTGAAGTATGAACTTCCCGCGTTTCGCGCCGGCCATGGCGGTGAAGGGTATGAACACGGGAGGATGGAAGGCCTTGAACAGCATGATGGGAACGAGCACCACGCCGTCCCGGTATACCGTGATCGCCAGGACGCTGTTGTAGTTTCCAAGGAATCCCAGCCGCATTGACTGCATGCCAAAGCGCCTTCCTTCGCCAAGCGTTCGCGCGGGTAGAGGATATGCCGCCGCCAGCGAGCGCCAGCCGCCCAGCACCGCGATGAGCCCGATTACGCCCGTCCACAGGAGGGCGAAGCAGATTATGAACAAGGGAACGATCACATAAGGATTCATGGCGCCTCCGGAGATTGTGAAGTGCATGTATACAATACCCGGAAATGGCGCGCTTGCAATAAAAAAAATAATCGGTTTTGGGGTCCGATTAACGGGATCCGGGAATTGGCGCGGTTCCCCGTGGAGACGCACGGTCGTGTTACTCGGCGGGCATGCACCCATAATCTGTATCCATTTAAGCGGAAGCGCATTCTCCTGCGAACACCGGGGCGTGCATATGGTTTACGAAAACAAGGCTATAATAATAAGATTGAAGCGGAGGGAAACAGAGCGGAACCATAGACATAAGGGCGCAGCCAGATTGTTAATATATCACATAATATGCTATGGTGGCGAGATGATCTCTACCTGGTTTTATTATCAATAATTGCTAGCAGAATCAGGGATTATAAACATAGATTGTCCCCGATGGATCACAGGGGATCCCTTCGCCGATCGTGGTTTGTATGCTGATTTTATAAAAATAGGCGCTTCCATTGACTAAATCAAGGTAATCGGAGTGAGTTGTGTTATACTGTCCTTCCTTGGAGCCCACCAGAGAATAGGTTCCATTAAGATCGGTCGATCTGTATATATTATACCCTTCTATCGTTGCGGATCCCTGGTTCTCTGCTGAATCCCAACTGAGTTCTACGCTTGAACCATAGTTTCCATCAATATATATTATTTTCGTCATTTGGAGCATGGTGAGTACCACGGTAGTGTCATCACCGGGAGCGAGATCTATTGTTGCGCTCGCCCCATAGTTTGTATACAGTCCTCCATACCCATCGTCTGCAATTGAAATAACAGTCAGTTCGAGGTTGTTCCCTGCTGGAACTTCCGCGGAAAAGCTCGTTGCGCCCGTTGGAATCGGCGCGCTTAGAATCTGCGCTCCTCCCGTAGAAATAATCAGGGTAAGAGCTCCATGTGCACTTGGCCACATTGCAGCTTCAACCCTGGTGCTGAAAAGACTTAAAACCCGGTCAATCAGCGAGGGCGCCTCCGCCTTCGCAATGCTATGGTCGCCAATAACTATCGTCACCCGCGCCATGTTGGAGTCCGAGCAGCCTATGGCAAGCGCGGCAACGGCAAGGATAATGAGCATCCATCGGGTTTTCATGCGTTATTCCTCCACAGGTATCCTGGCGGGGCGTATGTTAACCGGACCCCTTTCCGCTTCATACATAAAATACAATGAAAATGGGGAAGAATGCAAGTTTATTGCATGTTTTTTGCATGGTACTGCCGCACCCGCGATTGTCTGCGCATGGTGCGGATTTGCCATGGCCTTCTCGACTCCCCGGTGCCCGGTGCGCTAATTACGCACCGGGCCGAGGGCTTACAGGTTGTTGTTATAGATATACGTATCGCCCATGGGCGTGCTGGGAACTCCCTCGCCCAGGCTTGTAACAACGCTTACCCTGTAAAAATAAAACGTGCCGTCGCTGAGCGGCAGGATCGTTCCATCGTCGTATAGGTATGGGTAGCTTGTCTCACCCGCCAGGGAATAAGGACCGTCATCGTTCGTGGATCGGTGCACTTTATAGCCGATCACGCTCGCCGCGCCCACCTGATTTGCAGTGTCCCATGTTATGTAAACGTATGAGCCATAATCGCCGTTGACGCCGGTGATCGGCACCATCTGCAGCATCCGGATGGAAACCGAAACATCGTCTCCCGGCGCAAGATCGACCCGGGCCGTTCCGCCGTAATTGATTCCGTAGGAATCGTTCCTGGCGTATACGGTTATGGTCCTGTCCGCGCCCGCAGGCACCTCGATGGAGAACCGGGTCGCCTCGACCGGGATTGATGCCTGCGCGAGCACCAGGCCGTCACCCTCCGCGACAACCTTGAGGCTGTCGTACGTGGATTGCCACCCGGCGACCGCCTCGGCCCTGGTAGCCATGAGCCTGAGGACCCTGTCGATAAGGGAAGGCGACTCGGCCCTGGCCAGATCCTGGTCTCCCAGGTGGATCGTTACCCTGGCATAGTTTGAATCCGAACACCCTAATGCGATTGCAAGTAAAAGGAGCAGAACCGCTCCGACTGGTTTTCTCATTGTTTTCCTCCTCAACGCACACTCCGGGAGGATAGAGGAGCCCGCCGCCCGGAATCTTACATGATACTCAAGGACGCGGCGGAATTCAACGGTGGATGAAAAATTTAACGGGCGTGTTTTCCGGTATTCGCAAGGAGGAAACGAGAGATCACTCGGCCGGGAGGCGCACAAGCCATTCGAAGCCGTACTTGTAGCGGTGCCTGCTCCACGTGCGGGCCCCCAGAGTGAACAGCAGGAGCACCGCCGCGATGATCGCGAGGGTCGCGTGGGCGGAAAAAACCTTGAAGGTGCCCGCGAGCCGGCTGAGCTCCATGAAGACGAGGGCGTGGATCATGAACGCGGTCAGGGAGGCGCGCCCCAGGGCCGCCAGCGGGTTACCGTCGCGGATCGCCTCGATTGCCCCCAGGCGCGCGAAGAGCGAAATGGCGAAGAGCGTCCCTCCACAGAGCATAAGGAGAAGAGGAGGCTGGCCGGGATAGAAGTGCGGCTGGAACACGAACGCCCTGTAAAAGGGACCGTAGGTCGCGAAGGCGAAGCCCTGGTTGTACAACAGGCCCAGCACCGCTCCCGCGGCGATGCACGCGATGCCGGCGAGCTCGAGCGCGCGCATCCGCCGGGCAGCAATGAGCCTGGCGGCGATCATTCCGGCGATGAAGAAAGCGGTCCACGGTAAAATGGGGAAGTGTCCCTCCGCGAGCGCGAGGCGCAAGACGCCGCCCGCCTGCCTGAAGTCGGAAATTCGCGTCCGGTTGAGGAAGAGCGGCGAGTCGAGCCATGACTGCGCGAGCACCGCGCCGGCGAGGAAGGCGAGCGCGAGGAGCGCGAGCGCCCAGGAGGGAAGCCTGTTGAGCGCCGCGGACAGGACGAGCGAAAAGCCTATGAGGTGCAGCACGTACCACGACCCGATGGAAAACCAGTGCGGCGTGAGCGCGTTCAGGAGGTAGCCCAGTGCGAGAATCGACGCGCCGTGTACGAGGAGCGTCTTCCGGGGGGAGGGCCGACCGCGGTACAGGAAGACCGATCCCGCGCCCGCGAGCGTGATGAACAGGGGCGCGGCCATCGAGCCGGTGCCGTTGAGCGCCATCATGAACGGATGCTCCCGGAAGATCGCGGTCATGTTGATCCAGGGCTCGCTCCACAGCCAGGCCATGAGGTGCTGCTGGATCATGAGCATGACGGCAAGGCCCCGGAGCGCGTCAAGGCCGGCGTTGCGGCTCGCATTGTCGGGGCCGGTCGCGACCGGCCCGTTACCGGCTCCCTGCCCCGCACGGGATTTATTATCTTTGCTCATATATGCCCGGATGAAAAACGGAAATGCATGAATATGCAAGGAATTTTTGCCCGCGGCACTGTAGGGGTCGATTGCGATCGGTTTGTAAGGGCCGATTCCGTCGGCCCCTACAATGCGCGCGTGATTTCCACGCCCTCCTGCTTCATCGCGCGCGCGGTGTCATAGATGAGGGGCCACCAGTAGAGGAGCTCGCCGTACATTCCCAGGATCTTTTTCCCCAGCGCGCGCGCTTCGGAAGGCGTGCGTCCCTGCAATAAATCGCTCGGCACAGACGCCTCGCCTTTAAGCGCGAACTCCTCCATGGATTTTATAGCGCGCTCCAGGTCGCGCGCCCAGAAGGAGGGCTGGTGACCATATTCCATGAGGCTGTTCTCCATGAGTCCTATGCGGTAGCCCGCCTGCGCGATCCACCGCGATTTTATGAAGGACTCGTAATCCGCTCCGTCCATTGATGCGATGCTCCGGAGGTGCGTCCCCAGCGCCTGCATCCGGTCTCGGGGGGCGTCCATTCCGGGTGAGGGCGTGAAGGAGTGGATGGCGATGAAGGCCTGTTCGGAGAAGAAGAGCGCCGGGAGAATGGCGGCGTTTTCTGTAAATGCACGGGTTTCCCCTGGAAAATGTGCGAGAGCCCATGGAGGAAATCCCAGAACATGGTTCCGCATGCAAATCCGGATGGTGTTTGCGAAGATGTAGTCCTCCCCCCTGAGCACCGGGATCGCGGGGGGAAGGATAACACGATTATCAAGGCCAACATTCATCGTCTGGAAATAGGGCGCGGGGGAGATGCTTGTGCGGGTAAAAACCTGGACAAGCTCCCTCGACCTGAAAGACTCACGGTAGGCGTTTTCGGAGGCCGTGAGCCTTTCCCTGCTGGCGCCGGTCATGATGAGCAGTGCGCGTGGAGTGCCGGTCCCCGAGTCTCCATAGGAGCCGCCCATGGTAGCCGCTACGCGAACGGGCCCGGTGAGGAGCGATTCAAGGAACGGGCCTCCCCCCATATCAAGTCTGATATCGCCCGTGGTGTTTTCATCATTCATGATGGAGGCGACCGTGCGTCCCAGGAGCTCCTCATGCACGGCCAGTATGTCGGTATCGCGGAGCGCCACGGCCTTCAGCAATTCATCGCGGCTGTTGTAGAAATAGTGCTCCGCCGGGTCCGGTATTTCGACCAGCGCCATCCCCCGTTCCATCACGGGCGCGGGCGCGGGCGCGCATACGATGTCGTCGTCGACTGAAAACACCATGCGCCCGGCCGTCGAGAGGAACGAGGCATTCCTGTTTGCGCCGTAGGTAGGCCCGCACCGGAGGAAGTCCGAAAGCGCGAAGCGGATCACGTCCGGAGGGCACCCTTCCGGGGCTAGGCGTTCGCTGAGTTTCCCGATGAACGCGGCCTTCTCGTTCATTCCCGCGTAACGGAAAGGTGAGCCCGTTTCATGCGAGATCCGTGCAAGCGCGCCAAGCAGGGCGGGCTCCCTTGAAACGCTCGCGGAATCGTTCAGAACGCAGTACAGGGGGGACCTGCCGTATGCGCGCGCGTTCCCGATAAAGCTTTTCACACTACGAAGAAGCAGCTCCTCGCGATCCTTCGTAGGCCACACCAGCACCGAGATGGGTTCGGGTTCGTCGCCTCGCTGCCGGGCGATTTGCCGCACAATTTCGTCTCCTGTGACGACAAGTCCCATCGCGGCGAGCTCCCGGAGCGCGTCGCGCGCGAGGCTGGCGTCGCCTCCGCCCCAGCCGCTTTTAGCCGCCTCGCGGGCGTGCTCTTCAAAGGTTCTGAATGTTGCGATCCTGGGAAGAAGGGCGGCAAGGGTTCCATGGATACTAAGAGAGCCGGATGAAACCGGGTCGTACGCCAAGCAGGAGTCCCCGGAGACCCTGGTGATTTGCAGGCGCAGGCCGATGCACCTTGCGTCGGGACCGATACTAGTTTGCGCGGTCATTGGTGTTCCTCACGAATGAGTCGCGCTCATGTGAATACCGCCCCTCGAGGGGGCGGCAGTATGGTGATGGGCATGATGCGATCTCACGATCCAATATAAATCGAGTATGAGTAGAAATCGAAATTGGATGTGCTACCGGCACTGCCCATGTCGGCGTAAGCCTGCCAGTTGTCCCCGCTCATATTGTCGAAAGAGACGATACGATCATAATTAGAATACGTATCATTATCCATGAGCGTGAACTTCCTGTTCAATATCGCGACGAAGTGGATGGGGTGATGGAAAACCATGGGGTCGCTGCTTATTCCTGAAATGGCATCATGATTTACCGATCCAGCCGTATCTCTGAACGCAAGGGCCGGTGAGAGGATTACTATTTCGCCTAAAGCGATATCGTCATTGCAATGAATTGCGTAAATCGATGAATCCTTGTAGAGGATATGCTGCGGTATATACTGGAGAACCTCGCTATCGGTATATGAGCCGAGAATCGCTTGGCTCGAAGGATTGTAATGAATTATTGCTGGATAACCGCCGTCGGTGCCAGAGAGGTATAGAGTCCCATCGTTTGCTATCGCGATCCCCGTGATATCCGCTATTCGGTCCAACAGGTCCAGGTTAGTATTGACTTCGCCATCAAGATCGCTTCTTATAAGATAAGAACCGTTTCCATCCGCATAATACAGTAGGCCTGCGGCCCGGTTGATCGCTACTGCCGTGACCGCGCTCTCGGCGGCATAGGGCATCGTTTCGATGCTACTTATAGTATCAATCCTTTGCAGTCCATTCGCGCTGGCGACATAGATCCTTCCCTGCGCGTCGAACGCAATGTCCATGGGTGAATTGAAAGTAGCAGTGGAATGCAAGGCTCCATTCATCGGGCTTGTTATATAGGTGACTTGTTTAACCCTGTTATTATAATAATCCGGCACCACAATCTTCGTCTCGCTCGCCATCATCTGAATCGCGATCGTCACGTCGTCGCCCGCGGCAAGGTCCACGTTCGCGCTTCCCGCGTATTCCAGCACGGCGCTCGCATTGGCGGGGTCCATGATCACCGTCGCGGTGATCGTGAGCCCGCTCCCCGAGGGGACGTCGGCCGAAACGGACGTGGTCGTAGGCGCAAAATTTTCGCTGAATATGCTCGATCCTCCCTGGGTGACATCGAGCCTGACGCCGGTGATGTCCACCAGGTCGGGCGCCGCCGCAATCGCGCGCGTGGGAAAGAACGGAAGCAGGGCACAGATTCGCTCGAACGCCGTGGGCGCGGCCTGGAAGGATGCGTGGGCCGGGAGCCCCAGGTTGACCGTCACATGCGCGGTTCCCGGTCCGCCGGAACAGTTCCAAAGCGGGAGCGCGGCGATCATGAGAATGATGATAAGCATGTGATGGCGGGACTTCATTGCGCGTACCTCCAGGGAATGGCCTAGAAATGAACCATATTCAGGGTGCCGGTGCCTGCAAGCACAATTTTTGCGGCATGTATATAAATTTATAATGCCGCAGTGGCCGATCGCGATCGGCCGCTGCAACCCGTCCGCCTTCGTGCTACGCCAGCTTCCCCAGCGCTTCCTTTATACGCTCGCAGCCGCGCACGATGTTTTCGTCCGATGTCGCGAAGGAGAGCCGTATGAAGTTGTCGTCGCCGAATTCCACGCCCGGCACCACCGCGACCTGGGCCACCTCGAGGAGGAATGCCGTTACCGCAGACGAGAGGTTGGGGTCCGTGTATTTCTCGCGGAGCTTCGCCCAGCCGGGGAGCTTTGCCACGCCGCTTATGTTCGGGAAGGCGTAGAACGCGCCCTCGGGGCTCATGCAGTGCACGCCGGGGGCCTCGTTCAGCATCCTGACGATGACGGCCCTGCGCCGGTCGAACGCCTCGACCATGTCCCCGATCACGCCCTGGTCGCCCAGGAGCGCCTCCACCGAGGCCCACTGCGAAATTGACGTGGGGTTGGAGGTGGACTGGCTCTGCAGAATCTCCGCCTTGGCGATGATCTCCTTGTCGGCGGCCATGTAGCCTATGCGCCAGCCGGTCATGGAGTAGGCCTTGGATACGCCGTTCAGCACAATCGTCTTCTTCTTCAGAGATTCCGACAGGTTGGCGATGTTGATGAACGTGCGGCCGTCGTACAGAATCGACTCGTAGATGTCGTCGCTAATGATCAGGATGTCGCGCTTTTCGAGAATGCCGGCAAGCGACTCTAGTTCGGCGCGTGAGTAGGTTGAGCCCGTGGGGTTCGAGGGAGAGTTCAGTATGACCGCGCGCGTGCGCGGGGTGATCGCCTTTTCGAGCTGCGCGGGGGTGAGCTTGAAGCCGTTTTCCTCGGCGGTGGGTACGATCACCGGCGTGCCGCCCGCCAGGAGCACGATGGGCGGGTACGAAACCCAGTACGGGGCCGGGATGATCACCTCGTCGCCCGCGTCAATGAGCACCTGGATGAGGTTGTAGAACGAATGCTTGCCGCCGCAGTTCACGGTGACCTGCGAGGGCTCGTAGTCGAGCGCGTTGTCGCGCCGGAACTTCTCGCAGATCGCCTTCTTGAGCTCAGGTATGCCTCCGGCGGGGGTGTACTTCGTTTTACCGGACTCGATGGCCTGGATCGCCGCCATCTTGATGAAGGTGGGCGTGTCGAAGTCGGGCTCCCCCGTGCCGAATCCTATGACGTCGATCCCCTTCGCCTTGAGCGAATTGGCCAGCGCCGTTATGGCGAGCGTCGCCGACGGCTTAACCCTGAGTATGCGTTCCGAAAACTGCATGGGACACCTCCTATGGTCCACGCGCGCGCGCACGGGTGCGCACCGCGAGTCGTGCTGTGTGAGTCCGGATCCGTGTTGGGAGATCGAGTGGTGCGGCGGTGAGGAGAGTTCCCTCTACATGACCCATACGAAAATATATAGGGGCCCCGGAGTGTCAAGTTATTTGTGGAAAAAATTTCCCTTAAATTTAGTCGGAGGGGGCGAAAATATATTGCGAAATATACCCTGCACGGTTAAGGTCATTATTTATTGTCGCAGCGTCCATTTCTCACTACACATATCGTGACCGGGAACCTGTTATGAAAGTCCGCTTCTGGGGCGTGAGGGGCTCCATTCCAACGCCTCCCACGGGGACCATAATCCGTGAAAAGCTCACGCGTGCGCTCCGGCTGGCCACGCCCGGCGACATCTCCTCGGACGAGGCGATCGAGCGCTATATCGATTCGCTCCCCCATTCCGTCAAGGGGACCTACGGCGGGAACACGACCTGCCTGGAGGTGCGCACCGAGGACGGCGAAATCCTGATCATCGACTGCGGCACCGGGATCAAGAACCTGGGCGCGGAGCTCATGAAGACCGAATTCGGCAAGGGCACCGGGATAGGGACCATCCTCATGACCCACACGCACTGGGACCACGTGCAGGGCATTCCCTTCTTCGTGCCCTTCTATATAAAGGGCAACCGGTTCAACATCTATTCTCCCTTCAAGGATATCAAGGCGCGGGTGGAATACCAGCAGGTGTTCTCCCACTTCCCGGTCAACCTCGACTACATGTTCGCGACCAAGGAATTCTTCATCCTGGAAAAGGAAGCCGCGTTCTACCACAACAACATTAAGATCATCAACAAGCGCATGCACCATCCCGGGGGCGCGTTCGGCTACCGGATCGAGGAGAACGGCAAGGCCTTCGTGTTCACGAGCGACTGCGAGTTCAACATCGACGAGATCGACCGGATCGAGTCCTACAAGGAGTTCTTCTGGGGGGCCGACGTCTGCGTGTTCGACACCCAGTACACGTTCGAGGAGGCCATCGACAAGGTGGACTGGGGGCATTCATCGGCGTCCATCGCGATCGACATCGCGCTCAAGTTCAACGTGAAAAAGCTCATCCTCTTCCACCACGAGCCCGACTACAGCGACGAAAAGCTCGAGCTGGTGCTGTCCAACGCGAAGACCTACATGAGCATGAACGCGAAGCACCGCGGCTCCCTCGAGATCGACATCGCCCGCGAGGGCGCCATCCTGAACATCTGATGCATCCCCTGAAACTCATCGCGACATCCGCCTTTGGCATCGAATCGGTCGTCGCGCAGGAGCTCACCGCGCTCGGCTATTCGGACCTTGCCACCGAAAACGGGCGAGTGACCTTCCCGGCCGGGGACCGGGACATCGCGCGCTGCAACCTGTGGCTCCGCGCGGCGGACAGGCTGCTGCTCCGGATGGCGGAATTCCCCACGACCGACTTCGAGGAGCTCTTCCAGGGCGTGAAGGCCATTCCATGGGAGACGATCATCCCCGAGAACGGGAAGATGCACGTCACGGGAAAATCGGTGCGATCCAAGCTCTTTAGCGTCCCCGACTGCCAGTCGGTCACCAAGAAAGCCGTCGTCGAACGAATGAAAATGAAATACCGCCGCGAGCGCTTCGCGGAGGACGGGCCCGTCTACACCATCGAGGTGGGGCTGTTAAAGGACGTGGCCACGATCACCGTCGACACGAGCGGGGCGGGGCTGCACAAGCGCGGCTATCGCGAGGAGCGCGGCCAGGCGCCGCTCAGGGAAACGCTCGCCGCGGCCATCGTGCAGCTCTCCCGGTGGGACAAGACGCGCATCCTGGCCGACCCCATGTGCGGCTCGGGCACCATCGCCATAGAGGCGGCGCTCGCCGGCAGGAATATTGCGCCAGGCCTGAGGCGAAAATTCGTCGCGGAAACCTGGCCGCACCTTCCCGCGAAAACCTGGAATGAGGCGCGCGAGGAGGCGCGGGACCTCGCGACGACGGAGCCGCTCCAGATCCTCGCGTCGGACAGCGACTGGCAGGTGTTCAAGAGCGCGCGCGCGAACGCCCTGAACGCGGGAGTCGCCGACGCGATAACCTTCCAGCACAAGCCGCTCGCCGAATTCAGCTCCAAGAAAAAATACGGCTGCGTGATTACCAATCCCCCCTACGGCGAGCGCATGGGCGACCGCGCCCAGGCCGAGGCGCTCTACCGCGAGATGGGGGAGGTGTTCGGGAGGCTCGATTCATGGTCGCTTTTCATACTGTCGGCCCACGACGAGTTCGAGCGCCATTACGGCAAAAAGTCAGGCAAGAACCGCAAGCTCTACAACGGGCGCATCCTGTGCTACCTGTACCAGTACAGGGGACCGCTGCCGCCGCGGAGGCGCGAGGGTTCGCTCGCGGGCGAGGACGCGGAGAGCGGGGGAGGGGCGCCGGAGTGACCCGCGATACCTGACTGCATTACCGGGCCATTTTAGCATTCATAGTAATCGCTTTCAGGCTTTATGTACTGCACCCGCCTAATGGCGCATTAATTCTCGCATTCCCGGAAAAAAACCCCGAAAAGCGTTCATGTTACTCATGACCCATTCGTATTTAAAGGGACGCTCATCTTCGTCCCGGAGGATACGGAATGCTGCGCACGTCCATCAATATGAGCCACGCCGTCTTTGTGAAGATTTCCCTGGCCGCCGTCAGCCTGGATACAAGCCGCCGGGAGGT
>Ga0129297_10001314_pt1 | contig 12513 bp, 15 predicted proteins | sample I18A1metaG_FD_94708 | JGI IMG/M metagenome (GOLD analysis project Ga0129297, IMG submission 94708) | Lake sediment bacterial and archeal communities from Gulf of Boni, Indonesia to study Microbial Dark Matter (Phase II) - ​I18A1 metaG | ecosystem: Environmental > Aquatic > Freshwater > Lake >... | reverse complement strand
CATCAGGGAAACGTCCGCTGCGAGGAGCCCGGAGCGAAAGAGTCGCTCCCTGGGACCGGCCACGATCAGATTGCGCGCAACGTCTATCTCGACCACGTAGAGCGGCTCCGGGGAGGCGATGCCCAGGCCGCGCCTCTGCCCGATGGTATAGCGGTGGATGCCGCGGTGGCGTCCCAGGACGCGGCCCTCCGCGTCGACGATGTCGCCCGGGGGCGGGATGACGCCCGTGCGCCGCTCGATGAAGCGCGGGTAGTCGTTGTCGAGGACGAAGCATATCTCCTGGCTCTCCGGCTTGTGGGCGACGGACAGGCCGTGCCGGACGGCGAGGGCGCGTATCTCCTCCTTCCGGCAGCCGCCGAGCGGGAAGAGCACGTGAGAAAGAATGTCCTGGCCGAGGGAGAAGAGGAAATAGGACTGGTCCTTGCCGGCGTCCACGCCCATCGAGATGTAATGCCGCCCGGCCGGGGAGGCCGCCAGGCGCGCGTAATGCCCGGTCGCGAGCTTCTCGCAGCCAATGGAATGAGCGAACTCGATGAGCCTGCGGAACTTGATGCGGGCGTTGCAGTGGATGCAGGGGCTGGGCGTCCTTCCCTGGAGGTATTCCCGGCAGAAGGGGTCGATCACCTCGCGGGAAAAGTCCTCCTCCACGTCCAGCACCGTGTGCGATATGCCGAAGCGGCGGGCGGTGTCCTTCGCGTCGCGAATGCTCTCCGGGGAGCAGCACACGTCGAAGCGCGGCTCGCACCCGTCCATGTCGGCGCACAGGAGTATCTTCGCGGTGACACCATAGACCTCGTGCCCCTCGTTTTTCAACAGCACCGCGGCGACCGACGAATCGACACCGCCGCTCATGGCGACCGCTACCCGCATTCCATGCAGCTCCGGATCAAAATATGCCTGTAGGAACTATCGCGCGGGGGATTCTGGCAATCAAAAAAATTTAAAGGCTTTCTTATATTGTTGCCAAATAGTTATATTATTGATACGACGCGTGCATCCGAAACGGCAGCGCTTATGAACCATGAAGACATTACCATACGCACCGCGAGGCTCGTCCTCCGACGCATGACGACGGATGATGCAGCGGGCATCTTCGCCTACGCCTCGGACCCTGTTCTCACGCGCTATGTTATATGGGACACGCATCGTGACCTGGAGGACACGCAGGCTTACATAGGCACGGTGCTCGACGGCTACGCGCGCGGGGAGATGCGCGACTGGGTCGTCACGCGGGGAGATTCCGGGGAGATCATGGGGACCTGCGGCTTCGTGGACTGGAACAGGATGAACAGGCGCGCGGAGGTGGGGTACGTGATCGCGCGGGCGCAGTGGAACAGGGGATACGCGACCGAGGCGGTGCGCGCAGCCATGGGATTCGGGTTCGCCCGCATGGAGCTCGAGCGGATCGAGGCGCAGGTCATGCCGGAGAACGGCGCGTCCGAACGGGTGATGAAGAAGCTTGGCATGCGCTGCGAGGGCGTGCTCAGGGGAAGGATGCGGGCGCGGGGAGCGCAGCATGACGTTAAAATCTATTCACTGCTGAGGGAGGAATACACGCCGTGATAGAAACCATGGAAGCCACCGAAACGCAGCTGGCAGCCGATATCAAAGAGCTCGCCCGCGAAAAGAACGCGCTCATCCTCGCGCATAACTACCAGCGCGACGAGGTCCAGGCCGTGGCCCACCACACGGGGGATTCGCTGGAGCTCGCACGGATCGCCGCGGCCAACGACGCCGACATAATCGTCTTCTGCGGCGTGCACTTCATGGCCGAGTCCGCAGCGATGCTCTCGCCCGCGAAGAAGGTGCTGCTCCCTGACATTGATGCGGGATGCCCCATGGCCGACATGGCCGGGGCGGACGACCTCGCTGCCATGCGCGCGGCACATCCGGACGCGACCGTCGTCACCTACATCAATTCCACCGCCGCGGTGAAGGCGCTTTCCGACGTGTGCTGCACGTCGGCGAACGCGCGGACCATCGTGGAGCGCGTGGAGGGGGAGCGGATCATATTCGTGCCGGACAAGAACCTTGGAAGCTACGTGCAGCGCTTCACGAATAAGGAGATAATTCCGTGGAAGGGATTCTGCCCCACGCACGAGAAGTTCTCCGCACAGGACCTCGCGCTCGCGAAGGAGCAGCATCCCGGTGCGATCGTGATGGTGCACCCCGAGTGCCGGCCGGAGGTGGTTGACATGGCCGACCAGGTGCTTTCCACCGGGGGCATGGTGAAATACGTGCAGACGGTCCATGGAAAGAAAATAATCGTGGGAACCGAAATGGGCATGCTCTACAAGCTCAAGACCGTCGCGCCCGACAACGAATACGTGCTCGCGGGAAAATCCTTCATCTGCCCCAACATGAAAAAGATCACCCTGCCCAAGGTGCTGCACTCGCTCAGGACCGGGGAGCCCGTGATAACCGTGCCGGTTGATGTTGCGAACAAGGCGGTACGCTGCCTGCAGAGGATGCTGGAGCTTTCGAAGCAGGGGAATCTATAGGTCCCCGATCACCGGGAAGACCTCGTTCAGCTTGGTCATCTTTAAAAGGGCCACGATGCTCGGCGCCGCGTTCGCGAGCGACACGGTCGTGCCCTTCTTTTCCATTTCCTTGTGGATGTTCATGAACACGCTGAGGGCGAAGCTGTTGACGTAGGTCACGTTCTTGAAGTTCAGGGCGATTTTCCTGAATTTTGCGTCATGCGCCAGCACCACCTTGTCCTTGAGCTGGGGCACGTTTTCGTTGGTGATATCCTCTAGTATATCGAATACCTGGTAGTCTTTAACCGTCCGGATCCTTATTTCCATGAAGTCAATCTCCCTGCGCCAGTGTGCTGTCCTTTGCGCCAGCGGTAAAAGTATAGCCATGCAGCGGTGAAAAATTCAAGAATTTTAGAAGGAAAGACCGCCCCGGAGCGTTTACTCGATGAACTGGAGCAGGTAGGTCAGGAAATAGTCGGAGATGAGGACGGCCATGGATGATTTCACCACGGCCTGGATGGTCGACCTGCCCACGCCCTCGGCGCCGCCGGAGGTGTTGAAGCCCTGGTAGCACGAGATGATCGCGATCTCCACGCCAAAGAAGAGGCTCTTGAAGATGCCGGTGAGGAAATCCAGGGCGCTCAGGTTGTTCAGGATGTTTTCGACGTACTTGTCGATCGTGATGCCCAGGCCAAAGTACGCGACCACCGCCCCCCCCATCACGCCCACAATGTCGGTGAGCACGGTGAGTGCGGGAGTCATCAAGAGGCAGGCAAGGAAGCGCGGCACGGAGAGATACTGCACCGGGTTCGCCGAAAGCGTCACCAGCGCGTCGATCTGCTCGGTCACCTTCATGGTGCCGATTTCGGCGGCGATCGAGGAGCCCACCCTGCCCGAGAGCAGAAGGGCGGTGATGACCGGGCAGAGCTCCCTGAACATGGAGATGGCGACCGCGCTCCCGATAAAGATCGAGGAGCCGGTGAGTATCTTGTCCATGGCCTTGCCGATCTGCAGGGCCATCACCATCCCGGTGAAGAAAAGCGTGACCGTTGTGACCGCTATGGAATTGTAGCCGATCTCCACCATCTGTTGAATAACGTTTTTCGCGTCGAAAGGGGGCCGGAAGGTCCACTTCACCGTATCGGTGAAAAACAGAATATACCCGCCAAGCCCCTCGAGGAAACCCATGAGGCGGCCGCTGTGAGCGCTCGTGGTCATGCGCCGGCGGTCGCTTCTTCGAAGGCGTGCACGGTATCGAGGTTGCCGAACCGCGTGTACTGCTCCCAGAACTTGAGCTCCACGGTGCCGGTGGGGCCGTTGCGCTGCTTGGAGATGATGACCTCTGCAATGCCCTTTTTCTCGCTGTCCTTCTTCACCTTTTCCTCGCGGTAGATGAACATCACCACGTCGGCGTCCTGCTCGATGGCGCCCGATTCGCGGAGGTCGGAAAGCTGGGGACGCTGGTCCGTGCGCGATTCCACCTGGCGCGAGAGCTGGGAGAGCGCGACCACCGGGACGTCCAGTTCGCGCGCGATCTGCTTGAGCGAGCGCGATATCTCCGCAATCTGGAGGTGCCTGTCCACGCGCGAGGTACTGGAGATGAGCTGCAGGTAGTCCACAAAGATGGCGCCCAGCTTCTCCTTTTGCGCCATGCGCCGCGCCTTGGCCCGCAGCTCGAAGATATTGATGGCGGGCGTGTCGTCAATGAAAAGGGGCGTCTTCTCCAGGCGGTTTGCACTGCCGTAAAGCCGCTTGAGCTCGTCGTGGTTGATGTGGCCCGTGCGGACCTTCTGCGAATCGATCATCGCGTCGACGCACAGGAGCCTGAGCCCCAGCTGCGACGCGGGCATTTCTATCGAGAAGAACAGCACAGGCTTCTTGTCCTTCGCGACGATATGGTGCGCCATGTTGAGGGCAAGCGCGGTCTTTCCCATGGAGGGACGCGCGGCGACGATGATGAGCTCGGAGCCGTGCAGGCCGGTGAGCGTTTCATCGATGCCGGTGAGTCCCGTGGCGACTCCCGTCACGGTCTTCTTGGTCTCGTACATCTTGCCGATGGTCTGGATGCTCTCCGCGAGTATGTCGGCGATGAACTTGAAGTCGCTCGTGATGCGCTTTTCGGTCACGTGGAAGATGTCGCGCTCGACCTCGTCCATGAGCTCGTAGGTGTCGCGCGCCGGGTCGTAGCATTTCTGGACCACGTCCTGCGAGACCTCGATGAGGCGCCGCCTGAGGCTCATCTCCTTGATGCGGCGGGCGTAGTACTCGGCGTTGGCGGAGGTGGACGAGGTGCGGTAAAGCTCCACCAGCGCGGAGTCGCCGCCCACCTTTTCCAGGAGGTTCTGGTCCTGGAGGCGCTGTTTGACGGTGATGAGGTCGATGGGCGAGTTTTTGCGCTCGAGGTCGTTTATGGCCTTGAAAATGACGCGGTGCGCATCAAGATAAAAATCCTCCGGCTGGAGGATTTCTGTGACCTTGATGAGCGCGTCCTTGCTGAGGAGGACCGATGAAAGGCAGGAGGCTTCGGCCTCGGTATCCTGCGGCGGCAGGTATTCGACGGGCATCGCCTACTCCTGCATTACCGATACCTTTATCTTGGCCGTGACGCCCTCGTCGAGCTTGATGGAGATCTCGTAGTCGCCGAGCTTCTTGATGGGCTCCTCGAGAAGAATCTTTCTCTTGTCGACGACGTGTCCAAGATCCTTGAGCCTGCGGGCGATGTCCATTGTGGTGACGGAGCCGAAAAGCTTCTCGCCTTCACCCACCTGGGCGCCTATCTTGAGCTCGACGGCGGAGAGCGCCGCGACGAGACCCTCGCTGTGCTTGCGACGCTTGTCCTTCTTGATCTTGATGAGCTTTTTCTGGTGCTCGATCGCCCTCTGGCTGGACTCGTTGGCAGGGATGACCAGCTTCTTGGGAAGAAGAAAATTACGGGCATAACCCTCGGAAACTTCCTTGATGTCTCCGGCCTCGCCGAGGCTTTGAATATCCTTCTGGAGTATTACTTTCATGACGGGTACCTCTGTTAGTTTTTGTCCTTTGGTTCAAGTTTTCTAAAATCGGCCCAGAAATCAAGGGCCCCAAGGCTTAAAAAAATAATCGAAAAGAACAGGATGAATTCCGTCCCCAGCAGAACGATGAACGCGAGCACGAGAGGCAGCACGAAGGACGGAACATTGCGCGCGGCCAGAAGATACTTCACGATGCCCACCGCCTGTAAAAGATAGAGGACCGACACGCACAAGGCTGCGTTGAGTCCCGCCACGTACAGTGCGCGGTACGCTTCGTGATCCACGAGGAGCACCGCCAGCCAGCCCGCGATGAGCGCAAATATGAAATAGTCATGCAGGCGAATCATCTCGATCCCGGGAAGGGCGGTGACCTCCGGGGCCACCGTCCGGCTGATGAGAGCCCGGGAAAGGAAATATCCGATCAGTGCCGTCGCGAGCGCGTTGAGAAAATAGGCGAACGGCATTACATCCTTTAAAAGATCGAGCGAGCTGTCAAGCTTCGCAAGGGACTCTTCCCGTTCGGCATCGCTCATCTGCGAATGGGAGAGGAGCTCCACGGCGCGCGTCTTGGTTTCTTCAAGCGGGTCCGTGCCCGTAAACAGCTTCTGGTGGTAGTAGTGGGCGGTTAGCGCGCCACCCAGGGCCACCGATGTTATCACCATGAAAAAAAGCAGCGAGCGTCTGTTTCTTAAACTGTACCCGGCGGCAACACCCGTAAAAACCGGGGCGATCACCATGATGGCGTATTCCATGCCGGGCCCGCCTTGTGAAGCATAAGCGGCGTACGCCATCCCCGAGGTAACCGGGATTATCGCCAGCAGGGACTTCCAGCTCTTGCGGAAGAAGAAAAGCGCGATGCCGGCAATAAATGCGAGTCCTACCAGGGATGAGACGAGAAGAACGGCCACCGCAGCTATTTTACAATAAACGGCAGCAACGCGACGATACGGGCGCGCTTGATCGCCTCTGAAAGCGCGCGCTGGTGCTTGGCGCAGGTGCCGGTAATACGGCGCGGAAGTATTTTCCCGCGGTCCGTGATGAACCTCTCGAGGGTCTCAACGGTCTTATAATCGATGACGAGGTTCTTGTTCTGGCAGAACCTGCATCCCTTTTTCTTGAACCTGGGGACCCTGGGCGCCTGGAAATCTCCGCCGCCCTCCGCGGGTGCCGCCGACTGCGTCCCGCCCCTGGAATCACGACCACGCGGCCTTTCATCGGGAATGCTCGTCGCGGGCGCCGCAACCTCAGTTGCGGCCGCCTCCGGTGCTGCTGCTGTTTCCTGCTTTATTTCGTCAGCCATGATAATGCTCCTGTTTTCCTGATTTAAAATGGAATATCGTCGTCGGAGAATGAACTTCCCCCGCCGCCCTGGGGCGGGCTAAAATCCTGGGGCGGCTCATGGTGGTCGGCGCTTTCTCCCTGTCCCGGCTTTGATGTGAGGAACTGGAAGTTTTCCACGACGACCTCGACCGTTGACCTTTTGTTGCCTTCCTTGTCGTCCCAGGAGCGCTGCTGAAGCCTGCCTTCGACGGCTATGCGCTGCCCTTTCTTGCAGTATTGCGCGATCAGCTCGCCGGGTTTTCCCCATGCGACGCAGTTGAAGTAGGATACGATCTCCTTCTTCTCCCCGCCCTGGCTGTAGCTGCGGTTGTTCGCAATGCTGAAATTGGTGACGGATGATCCGCCCTGGGTATACTTGAGCTCGGGGTCCTTGACGAACCTCCCGATCAGGATGACTTTATTGATGTCGCTGGCCATATCGCGCCCCCGGAAAGCGTTTACGCTGCCGCTTTCTTCTTTTTTACTTTCACGAAGAGGTACCGTAAAATGTCGGCATTGATGCGATACTCCGTGATCACCTTCTGGACCGCATCGGGGGGAGCCTGGATGTTCCAGAAAAGGTAAAACCCGTCCTTTTCCCCGTCGATCATGTAGGCAAGCCTGCGGTGTCCCCAGTGGTCTTCGGAGTTGAAGGTCACGCCGTACTTCTGGAGTATGGCCCTGGCCTTTTCTTTGTTGGATTCGAGCGTCTCGTTGGTGCGTAAAATGACAATTAATTCGTAGTTGTTCACGTCTTACTCCTTCCTTTGGAATTTTTGCCGTACTGCATGAATAGCGAACGGCAGAAAGGATTTCCACTATTGACGGCAGGGGCCTTTTTTATCAACTAATATTTTTTTCGTGCCGGAATAAACGTGTGACTCGAAGGGGCCGGGCCTGAATTTGGACCGGCCGGCATTACTTATTTGACAAAATATCCATACGGGATAGAATCTGCGACTGTTTCCCGGAAAACACGAATGAAATCGATTCCAAGCACAGAGCACCTGAAACCTGAAACCATGCTCCGCGTCTACAAGAGGGGTTTTGGATACGCAAAGATAAGGCTGGTCGACGTACACGACCTCTTTCTCGCCGCGGAGGCGCCTGGGGATCTGTTCGCGCACGTCCAGGAAGGCGACATGCTTGAGGCGTATCTCTGGAAGGAAGACGTCGCCTCGTTCGAGTTTCCCCTTCAAGTTAAGGGCAAGATACAGGTGAGGCTGCCCATTGTGTTTTTCGCGCACACCGCGAAGGTGACGGCGACCAGGGAGCGGAAGTGCCTTTCGGCGAAGGTCGCCATGGCCGTCAAGTTTTATCCCATAAGCCTGAATCACGAGGATAAGCGGTTCTATTCGGAAAAAATTACTATGCACGACGGCACCATAGTCGAGATCTCCGACAGGGACGCGGTCCTCAAGTGCTCCCTGGACCTCCCGGCTGGCCGGCTCCTGAACGGCCATATGCCAATCGGACCCCATGCCAATATGGAATTTACCGCAAGGGTCAATGCGCGCAGGGACGAGGGCGATGAGCGGGTGTACACGATTGAATACCTCGGGATGCATGAAAAACAGAGGGCGGAAATACTCGACTACGTCTTTACCGCCTACCGCGAATAAAAACCCGTCACTCGACGACGAGCGCGCCGTCTTCCAGGATTATGTCGAAAATGTACGCGTCGCGCGCCGAGTTGAGCGGCGTGTAAATCACGAACTGTCCCTTGAACTCGAAAACATCGTCCTTTTTCAACATCTTCAGGTATTCCTTCCTGTCCGTGAATACCAGGTAGGTTATGGCGATGGCCTGCGCGCTCTGTCCGGAAAGGGTGAGCCTGCAGGCGCGCTTGTAGCGCCCCCTGGAATCGACGGATACCACCTTTCCCTTTCCCTCGAGGACCTGGTTGAGCCGGGCGTCCAGGAAGTAGTCGCGCTTGATGGGTTGCGAGGCCTGGAGCTCCGCGTAGAATTCGCCGCCGAGTATTTTGCCCGCCTGGGGGAACGAGGTGTCCGGCCGGATGGCCAGCACGGCGAGGAGAATGATGCCGGATGTAATGAGCCTGGGCCACATGGTGCGGATTACTCGCCCTCGGCGGAGAATCCGAACGTGTAGGTGCGCGCGTCACGCAGGATTTCCAGGCGGGAAATGCGGGACTTGCTTTTCCTGAACACCTCCTGAAACTCCTGCAGCGAGCGCACATGCTCCCCGTTGAGGGAGGTGACGATGTCGCCGCGGTTGAGGCCGTACTGGTATCCGGTCCCCATGGGTGAGAGGTACGATATCACGACGCAGCCCGCTCCCGCATCCTCGTCGATTTCGATCCCGTACTGGGTGAACAGGCTCCGCCCGTCCTGGGGCAGCGCGGCCGGCTCCGTTTTTTCGCGCATGAGCAGCTGGTATTCCGAGAGCCTGCCGTCCCTGGCGACGGTTACCTTGAGCCTGGTGCCGACGGTGCAGTTACCCACGAAGCTCACCAGCTCTCCCAGCGTCGAAACGCGCTTGCCGTCAATTTCTTTAATCACGTCTCCCTTCTGGATGCCGGCCGTCTGCGCGGGAGAGTCCTTGATCACCGAGATGACCTCGATAAACGCCTTTTCTCCCTTGGAGTAGATCTTCTTCTCACGGACAAGGAAACCCAGCCACCCGCGGCGGATCATGCCGTAGCGCATCAGTTCATAGGAAATCATCTTCACGGTATTGGAAGGAATGGAGAAGCTTATTCCCTGGTAACCGCCGTTCATAGTGCGGATCGCGGTATTGATACCCACGAGCTCGCCTGCCAGGTTTACGAGCGGCCCCCCGGAATTCCCGGGATTGATGGGGACGTCGGTTTGAATGAAATCCTCGATGTCGGCGAAGCCGATGTCATTGCGCCCCTTGGAGGATACGATGCCGCTGCTGATGGACTGCGCCAGGCCGTAGGGATTACCTATGGCGAGCACCCATTCGCCCTCCTCCAGAGCCGATGAGTCGCCAAAGCTTACGGCCTGGAACGCGGTCCGCTGCGGGCAGCTGATCTTCATCAGGGCGAGATCGGTTTTCTGGTCGGCGATAAAGCTCTTGCCGTTGGAGAGCTGCTCGACTTCGCACTCGGTGCCGTCAAAAAGGATGACCTGGTAATAGTCGCCCTTCTTCGCGACGTGGTAATTGGTCACTAGGTAGCCGTCCGGCGAGATGATGGTTCCCGAGCCGTAACCCGACTTCGCGTAGACGCGCTCGCCGTCCTTCATGCTCGTCTGGAATATGACGATGTTGACCACCGAGGGCTTCACGCGCCGGGAGGTCTCGACGAACGCCTTGTTGAGATGGGAAGAACCCGAGGCCGCGGCGGAGCCGCAAAGCGCCGCCAGGCCGAGGGTTATGATGGGATACCAGTATCGTCTCATGTATCATGCGCCGATTTACGGCATAACGACATCGAAATAACTCGAGTAATTGGAGATTGAATATTTTTTCAGGTCAATACTTTTTCCGCGGGGCATGATGCCCGCCTGGGGGCGTGGCGTGATACCGGCAAAGAGGGAATAAATTCCCACGGCGATTCCTTCGGCGAGCGTGTCGACGCGCTCGGTGAAGAGGCTGCGGTAATGGGGGCTCGACAGCCAGCCCAGCTCGATGTAGGCGCTTATTGCATTGACCGAAAGGGGAAGCTGCCACACGGAATAGAACGGCCGCCCGAGCTTCTGGTCCGGGTGGTCGATATTGTTCATTTTCAACGTGTACAGCGTGTAACGGATTATCTCGGCGGCCGCGAAGTGATTGTCCCCGCCGTACCCCTCGGCCCCCCCGTCCCGGCGGTATTCCTCGAACCGCGACTGTTCGCGCTCCCAGTACTTCCCCTCGATCTTGAACTGGTCTATTGAGGATGCGAACCGGGTGCCCGCGGGATGGCGCCGGGCCGTGTCCTCCCAGCCGGGCTCATCGGCGTAGGCCCACGTGACCATGTTGTAGCGATACCCGCGAAAAGCGTCGGTGTTGACCGACCTGTCGGGACGGAGCGCAAAGCAGGTGAAGTAGAGCGAGGTGTCGCTAAGGAACCATTCATACGCGGATCTTCCCGCGTTCTCCACGAGCCAGTCGCCGTACCGGCTGTTCGAGAAAAAGCTCTTTTTTGACTCTTCGCCCCTGAGCACGGAGAGGCCCTGCCGGAGCAATTTATAGGGGGGCACGATTACCGGGTTCATGCCCATGTAAAACGGCCCGCCGTTGCGGTCGGTGTGAAGGGAGACCACCAGGTGCGGTTTGAAGGCGTTTATCCTGGAGATCCTGCCCGGCTTGATGGCGCCGTCGGGTCCCGGGTAGTCGAACTCGCGAAATTCGGCGTTCGGGTCCTGGAGCTTTCTAAGGGCCTCGCGGTCGCGGGAGTCGGGCCTGCTCATCGCGGACAGGAGTATTATCCTGGGAATCGGGGCGTCAGTGTATTTTTCGAGGATGGCCTTGAAGGAGCGATAGTTACCGCCGGGAGCGCACAGCGCGAGAAGCGCGCGGACCTTTTCGCCGACCGAATAGACGATCTCATTTTCTCCCAGGTCTCCTTCCGAGGCGCCTTCCTTGTACCCATCAAGATACTTGCCGCTCAACCTGTCATACCGGTCGCCATGCCTGGCCGTATCGCCCAGCTGAAAACCGCCATGGCCCGGATCGATCATGACCCTGTAGACGGGGATGCCGCGATTTCCGGAGGTTAAGAAGATCGCAAGAGTGGTTAAAACGAAGAGCAGGGAGGAAACGAGAAAGATTCTGGTTTTCATAATGAAGCCGTTATCCTGGGGAAGGAATTGAAACCATGCCTATAGAAAAAGGGGGAATTTCTTCCCCCTTCTCCCGAAAATACTAGTGCCTTGCGGCGCCTACTTGGTGGCGGCGGGCTCCTTCTTCGTTTCCTTGTTTTCAGGATTCAGGATACGGTTGAAATTGTCCGCCTTGTCGGTATCAAATTTTCCTTTTGAGCCCTCGGGATCGAGCTCTTCCATGATGCTGATTCCATAGGATTTTGCAACACGGTAATGATAAATCGAGCTCGCAAACTGGCTTTCAATGATATTGGACTCGGCTTCGTCCATCTGCCCGTACGCAATGCGCAGGCGCATCATGTTGTGGAAGACGACCTTGTTCTTGTTGGGATCGGACTTGGTCTTCTCGTCCAGCGAGAGGCTCAGTATGGCGTCCGCGCAGGCGCTGAGCATTTTCTCGGTCTGCTCCTTGTAATAGCCGGAGATCTTTTTATAGAGGGCGTTTATGTTCTTCTTGTTGTCCTCGAGCTCCACGCGGGCGTTGATGGCATCACGCTTGTAGAAAAGGCCTACGCCTTTCTTGTAGCCGTCATAGAGGACCTGGTAGTCCTTGTCCCAGCCCTGGTCCTTGTAATTGGAGGCGATGACTTTGAGAATGTAGATCTCTTCAAGGTTTTCCCTGACCAGCTTTTCGCAGACGTCGATGGCGTTGAACTTCGCCAGGTAGCTGTCATCGGGTTTGGTCGCGGGGGTGTATTCCCTTGCTTCTGATTTGGGTTTGTCATCCGTTGCCGGTTTTTTCGCTTCCTGTGCCAGAACGCCGGTGGTTGCGGCTACACAAACGACCATGCAGAGAATGAGTGCTTTCATCCACACATTGAGTTTCATACGGGGACTCCTTTATTAAGCAGCTTGATTGAAAATGGGGCATCCTTGCCCGTTTATACATGATGCCTTATAGTCTAATAT
>Ga0129297_10001313_pt1 | contig 12514 bp, 11 predicted proteins | sample I18A1metaG_FD_94708 | JGI IMG/M metagenome (GOLD analysis project Ga0129297, IMG submission 94708) | Lake sediment bacterial and archeal communities from Gulf of Boni, Indonesia to study Microbial Dark Matter (Phase II) - ​I18A1 metaG | ecosystem: Environmental > Aquatic > Freshwater > Lake >... | reverse complement strand
CGTCGCCACCGAGGATGTGGTCCATGGCCTGCGCCGGACCCATCGCCGCACCGACATCGACCTCGATGCCCTCATTGCCGTCGCCCGGGATGTCTCCGCCTTCTTCGGGCGGGAGCTCCCCGGCCGTGTGCAGAAGACAGGTCCCCTTCCCTACTGAGACAGGAACCGCCATGACGAAGAAGCGCATCCTCGAAGGCATCAAGGTCCTGGACCTCACCAACGTCCTCTCGGGTCCTTTCGCATCCCTCCACCTGGCCCTGCTGGGGGCGGAGGTGATCAAGATCGAGAACCCCAAGGACGGGGACTTGGCCCGCAAGCTGGGCATCGTTCCGGACTACAACAAGCGGCTGATGGGCACCAGCTTCCTGGCCCAGAACTGCAACAAGAAGTCCGTGAGCCTCAACACCAAGAGTCCCGAAGGCAAGGAGATCTTCAAGAAGCTGGCCAAGGACGCGGATGTCATCATCGAGAACTTCCGCCCTGGGGTCATGGATCGCCTGGGAATCGGCTACAAGGTGATCTCCGAGCTCAATCCCAGGATCATCTTCTGTGCCATCTCCGGCTTCGGCGCCACCGGTCCCGACGCGGACAAACCCGCGTACGACCAGATCATCCAGGGGCTCTCGGGCGAGATGGCCATCAATGGCGACGAGCGGCTGAACCCTCTGCGCGCGGGCTTCCCCGTCTGCGACACCGTGGGGGGCATGAACGCAGCCTTCGCGGTCATGGCCGGGCTCTTCCACCGGGAGCGCACCGGCGAAGGCCAGTACATCGATGTGGCCCTGCTGGACAGCATCATGCCGCTCATGGGATGGGTGGCGGCCAACCTCCTCATCGGCGGCCAGCAGCCCGTGGTCATGGGCAACGACAACTTCACCGCGGCTCCCAGCGGCACCTTCCGCACCCGGGACGGCTACATCAACATCGCCGCCAACAAGCAGGAGCAGTGGGAAGCCGTCTGCGAGGTGCTGGAGGTGCCTGAGCTGAAGGCCGATCCTCGCTTCCAGGAGCGGGACACCCGCAAGAAGAACCGCAAGGAGCTCACGCCCCTGCTGGAGGTCAGGCTGATGGAGAAGCCGACCCTGTTCTGGGTTGAAGCCCTGAACGCCCAGGACGTGCCCAGCGGCGAGATCCTCAGCCTGGAGCAGGCCCTGCGCCAGCCCCAGATCCAGCACCGGGGCGTGTTGCAGAAGGTGGGCGTGCCCGGCATCGGCGATATCGAGGTCTTCGGCCTCACGGCCCTCTTCGACAAGACCAGCGGGGACGTCGCCACGCCGCCCCCCACCCTGGGGGAACACAATGCGGAGATCCTGGGCCGAATGGGCTACGATGAGGCCCAACTCAAGGAACTGAAAGCCAAGGCCGTCATCTGACGATCCGTTTCACAAGGAGTCATCCATGGGCATGACCGTCGTTGAAAAGATCCTGGCGCGGGCGGCTGGACTGAAGTCCACCAAGGCCGGGGATGTGGTGGAGCCGAAGGTGGATCTCGCCATGTCCCACGAGAACGCCGCGCTTGTGATCAACCAGTTCAAGGAGATCTACGAGGGCACCGGGCGCGAGGCCAAGCCCTGGGATCTCTCCCGCATCGCCATCATCTTCGACCACCGCGTGCCGGCCGAAGGTCCCAAGACGGCCACGAACCAGAAGCTCATCCGCACGTTCGTAGCCCAGCACGGCATCGAGAAGTTCCACGACATCCGGGGCGACCGGGGCGGCATCTGCCACCAGATCCTCCCCGAATATGGCTACGTGCGACCGGGTTACGTCGTGGTGGGCACGGACAGCCACACCACCAGCCACGGGGCCCTGGGCGCCTTCTCCTTCGGCATCGGCGCCACGGAGATGGCCTCCGTCTGGACCCTGGGCGTCGCCCTCAACGTGGAAGTTCCGCCCACCATCAAGGTGGTGGTCAAGGGTTCCTTCCCCAAGCACGTGGGACCCAAGGACCTCATCCTGCACCTCATCGGCAAGCTCACCGCCCAGGGCGCCAACTTCCGCGTGCTGGAGTTCCACGGGAAGACCATCCAGAAGATGTCCACCAGCGGCCGCCTCGCCATCTGCAACATGAGCGTGGAAGCCGGCGCCACCAGCGGCATCGTCCCCGCCGACGAGGAGACCCTCCGCTACCTCAAAGAGGAAGCGGGCGTGAAGGGCAAGATCGCCGTCGTGGAACCAGACAAGGATGCCGTCTACGAGCAGATCGTCGAGATCGATGTGTCCAAGCTGGCCCCCCAGATCGCCTGCCCCCACACCGTGGACAACGTGAAGCCCATCGACCAGGTGGAGGGCAAGCCCGTCCAGCAGATCGTCATCGGCAGCTGCACCAACGGCCGACTGGACGACTTGGCCGCCGCAGCCAAGATCCTCAAGGGCAAGAAAGTGGCGCCGGGCACGCGCATGCTCGTCTTCCCCGCCTCCGGCAAGGTCTTCGCCCAGGCGCTGGACGCGGGCTACATCCACGACTTCATGAAGGCCGGTGCCGTGGTCATGAACTCGGGGTGTGGCCCCTGCCTGGGCGTCCATCAGGGCGCGCTTGGTGACGATGAGGTGGCGCTGGCCACCACCAATCGCAACTTCAAGGGCCGCATGGGCAACCCCAAGTCCGAAGTCTATCTCTGCAGTCCGGCGGTGGCCGCCGCCAGCGCCATCACGGGCGTCATCACCGATCCGCGGAAGGGAGGGAAGTGAGATGGGGCAGGTCGTTCTCAAGCTCGGCAAGGACATCAGCACCGATGACATCTACCCCGGCCGCTTCATGGCCACGGTGCTCCCCACGGAGACCCCGCAGTTCTGCTTCAATGACCGCACCGAGTTCAACGCCAAGCTGAAGGCGAAGGCGATCCCGCCCGGCAGCATCATCGTGGCCGACGAGAACTTCGGCTGCGGCTCGAGCCGGGAGCAGGCCACCAGCGCCATCAAGGGCCATGACCTCGTGGTCATCGCGAAGAGCATCGCCCGCATCTTCCTGCAGAACTCCGTGAACCTGGGCCTGAACCTGATCATCTGCCCGACCCTCGAAGCGGAGGAAGGCCACGAGATGGAGGTCCTTCCCGGCAAGGTGGTCAACAGGACTTCCGGCAAGGAGTTCCCCACCGTGCCGCTGCCCCCTGCCCGCCAGGCCATCATCGATGCGGGGGGGCTGATTCCCTTCACGCGCAAGAAGATGCTGGAGATGGCCCCCCGCTGAGGGCACCCACCAAGCCAAGGCCCCGTCCCGCCAGACGGGGCCTTGGCTTGGTGGCATACTGGCGCCGGATCTGGGGGGCAGCCATGACGTGGTACGAAGATCTTCGGCACATCGAGTGGAGCGGGAGAAAGTACACGGTCCTGGACAAGATCAAGGAGGAGGGACGGCTGTACCTCGGACTGGCAACCTTTGACGAGGTGGCCGAGGTGGCCGCGGCCATGAACGCCGGTCTCAGGCGTCCACTCCCCACCCGCCTCGTGTGGGTGGAGGAGACGGGGGAAGGATTCATCCCGCTCGGAAAGGCGGAGCTGGCTCGGATCCAAGTCCGGAAAAGCGCCCGAGCCGCCGAGGCCTTCAAGAAGCCTCCCCGGACATAGTTGTGGCGACTACCGGATTTGAGCCAGGATCCGGACCTACCGATAGGTCCAGGAACATCCTCCGGATGGGGCCTCCATGAGCTAAAGCCCGGATCCTGGTCGTGGACGACGACAGCCTCAACCTGACGAGCCTCTCCCGGGTGCTGTCACGGGGGGGGTTCCATGTCCTGATGGCCGAGAACGGCGAGCGAGCCCTCAGCCTGCTGGAGGCGGACACCAAGGGTTTCAGCGCCCTCCTCCTCGACCGGCGCATGCCGCGGCTCGACGGGCTCCAGGTCCTCCGGCGGCTGAAGCAGAGCCACCGGTTCCGGGACCTGCCGGTGATCTTCCAGACCGCCATGGACCGCGCCGAGGACATCATCGAAGGACTCCAGGCGGGCGCGTACTACTACCTCACGAAACCCCTCGATCCGAAGATGGTCCTGGCCGTGGTGAGCGCGGCCACCAAGGACTACTCCAACCAGAAGGCGATCCACGCGGAGCTGGAGCGCACCCGTGCAGCCATCTCCTGCATGGAGGAGGGCCGCTTCCGCTACCAGACCCTCCATGGGTCCCACGAGCTCGCCAGCCTCCTGGCCAAGACCTGCCCGGACCCCAACCGCGTCGTCCTTGGTTTGTCCGAGCTCATGATCAACGCCCTGGAGCACGGCAACCTCGGGATCACCTTCGAGGAGAAGACCGCACTGATCGAAGCCCAGCGGTGGGAGGAGGAGATCGCACGCCGGCAGCGCCAGCCCGAGAACCTGGCCAAGTGGGTGACCGTCCACTTCCGGCGCACGCCTGACCGGATCCGGTTCGAGATCCAGGACGTGGGCTCCGGCTTCCAGTGGCAGCGCTACCAGGAGTTCCGTCCCGAGCTGCTGTTCAACACCCATGGCCGGGGCATCCTGATGGCGCGGATGAACGCCTTCGACCAGGTGGAGTATTCCGGTTGCGGCAACCACGTCATGGCGGAGGTGCGCCTCAACGCCTCAGCGCGATGACCCGAACCCTACTCGAGAGTCTCGAGCACGTGAAGGGCCTCGGGATGAACCCGCGACGCGAGGCATTCGGCGTGGGCGTACAGCACGGACCGGAAGGCTCCGCCGGCCCGCCGGGCGGAGATCTCCGCGAAGCCCTCGCTTCCGATCTCCCGTTCACAGAAGCAGCACTTCGGGCTGATGGGCGAGAAGGTGGAAACGGGTCCGTAGATGGACTCCCAGAGTTTGTCCGGAATGACCGCTTCCTCCGGGAGCAGCAGCCAGCGTTCGCCGTTGTGCTCCTCGATCTCAAAGGGGATGACCTGATCGTGGAGATGGTCGAACAAGGCCTTCAGATACTGCCGGTCCTCCGCACTCGTCTCCTTCGCTGCGAAGGGGATGCAGGCGGTGTGCCAGCCGGGGAATCGCCCGTATCTCACCGCAGACTGCAGCGACTCCACCGCAGCGGCGTACGAGTCGTCACAGATCAGGGCGCCGTCCCCATCCACGTCGTGGACGATGCCAGCCGCCTCATAGAGCCTGCGCAGCTGCTCCTGGAGCTTGAGGTTCTCAAACAGAAATCGGTCCATCCCGCGGATCTCCTGGGTGATAGGTTGGATGATGATAGCGGGCGGTGAGCCGGAGGACCTGCGAAATGGAACGGCGGAAACTGGGAACGCAGGGACTCGAGGTGGGCGCCATCGGACTCGGGTGCATGAGCATGTCGGACGACTACGGCCGGCCTGAGGACCGGGACGAAACGGAGTCCATCGCCACCATCCATCGTGCACTTGACCGGGGCGTGACGCTCTTCGACACGGCTGAGGCCTATGGCCCCTATACCAACGAAGAGCTGCTCGGCAGGGCGCTGAGAGGAAGACGGCACCAGGCCGTGATCGCCACGAAGTTCGGTCTGGCCAATGGGGTCGATGGATCTCCCGGCAATGCCCAGCGCGTGGCGGAAGCCTCGTTGAAACGCCTGGGCACGGATGTCATCGACCTGTACTACCTGCACCGCAAGGATCCCCAGGTTCCGATCGAGGATTCCGTCGGGGCCATGAAGCGGCTCGTGGAAGCCGGGAAGGTCCGGTACCTGGGGCTGTCCGAAGTGGGGCCGGAGACACTCCGGAAGGCTCATGCGATCCATCCTCTCAGCGCGCTCCAGAGTGAGTATTCCCTCTGGGAACGGGGGATCGAGAAGGACATCCTGCCCACCCTGCGGGAGCTGGGCATCGGCTTCGTGCCGTTCAGCCCCCTGGGACGAGGGTTCCTGACCGGGGCCTTCCGGAGCATCCAGGATCTACCCGAAGGAGACTGGCGGGCCAACATTCCCAGGTTCGAGGCCGAGCATGCCCAGGCCAACGCCCGAATCGTCGAGGGCGTCAAAGCCGTGGCGGACCGACTCGGCGCAACACCCGCCCAGGTGGTCCTGGCCTGGGTGCTGGCCCAGGGAATGGACATCGTCCCCATCCCCGGCACCAAGCGTCGGAAGTACCTGGATCAGAATCTGGATACCGCGCAGCTGAGCTTGAACGAGCGGGATTTGTCGGAACTGGATGCCCTGGCGGCCCTGGTTTCCGGGGACCGCTACCTCCCCTGGATGATGAAGCTCGTCGAACGGTGAGGCCGGAATTATCCAAGCGCTTGGGTGTCCGCCAAGTTTTCCCGTCGCGTCCTGCCCGGACCGACGCTATCCTGGTCGTTCTGCCGGACGCATGTGCCGGGAATCCAGCCCCCAATGGAGAGGGGCAACAAACCGAGGTGGACGAATGTCCCAGCTTTCTACCCTACTGAAGGGTCACGGCGCCAAACAGGTTGGCCGTATCAAGGTTCTCGATTCCGCGATGTTCGAGGACAGCAACCCGGATGCCCAGGAATTCCTGGCAGCACTCCAGGGTGAAACCCGCGCCCTGCGCGAAGAAGAGGTGGTCAAGGGCCACGTCGTGGAGATCCGCGGCAAGGATGTCATCGTTGACATCGGCTACAAGGGCTCGGGCACGATCAACATCGACGAGTTCAACAACCCTGATGGCACCGTGGGTGTCGCCGTGGGCGATGTCGTCGAAGTGCTCCTCGAGCACCTGGAGGATGTGAACGGCAACGTGCGCATCTCCCGCGAGCGCGCCGAGAAGATGAAGATCTGGGACGAGGTCGAGAAGGCCTTCCGTTCCAACATGACCGTTCACGGCGTCGTGCTGGAGAAGGTCAAGGGCGGTCTGGCCGTCGACATCGGCATCCGCGCCTTCCTGCCCGGCAGCCAGGTGGACGTCAAGCCCGTCCGCAACCTGGATCCCTACCTCGGCAAGTCCTTCGACATGAAGGTCATCAAGGTGAACCGCCGCCGGGGCAACATCGTCCTGAGCCGCAAGCTCTACCTCGAGACCGTCAACGCCAACATGAAGGAAGAGACGCTGGCCGGCCTTGAAGAAGGCAAGCTGGTCGAGGGAACCGTCAAGAACATCACCGAGTACGGCGCCTTCATCGACCTGGGCGGCGTGGACGGCCTGCTGCACATCACCGACATGTCCTGGGGCCGCCTCAACCACCCCAGCGAGATGTTCCAGGTGGGCGACAAGGTCGAGGTCGCGATCCTCAAGTACGACCGCGACACCGAGCGTGTCTCCCTGGGCTACAAGCAGAAGTTCGCGGATCCCTGGCTCACCGTGGAAGAGCGCTTCCCCATCCAGGCCAACGTCAAGGGCAAGGTGGTCTCGATCACCGACTACGGCGCATTCGTTGAGCTGGAGCCCGGCGTTGAAGGCCTGGTGCACGTCTCCGAGATGAGCTGGACCAAGAAGGTCAAGTCCGCCAAGGGCATGGTCAACCTGGGCGACATGGTCGAGGCGATCATCCTGCAGGTGGATCCCGAGAACCGGCGCATCTCCCTGGGCATGAAGCAGGTCACCCCCAATCCCTGGATGGAAGTGGCCGAGAAGTACCAGCCCGGCCAGATCGTCACCGGCACCGTCCGCAACATCACCGAGTTCGGCGCCTTCGTGGAACTGGAAGAGGGCATCGACGGCCTGATCCACGTCTCGGACTTCAGCTGGACCAAGAAGATCAAGCACCCCGGCGAAGTCGTCAAGAAGGGCGATTCCGTCACCGCCAAGGTCCTCAGCCTGGATCCCCTGAACCAGCGCATGAGCCTCGGCGTGAAGCAGATGGAACCCAACGTCTGGGAGATCTTCTTCGAGAGCCACCACGTCAGCGACACCATCACCGGCAAGATCGCGCGACTGACCGACTTCGGCGCCTTCGTCGACCTCGGCGATGGCATCGAGGGCCTGGTGCACGTCTCCGAGCTGGCTCGCCGCCGCGTGGAAGACATCCAGAAGGAGTTCTCGCAGGGCCAGGAACTCACGATGAAGATCGTGAAGCTGGATCCCACCGAGCACCGCATCGGCCTCTCCGTGAAGCAGTACGAGCAGGACCAGGAGCGCGGCGAGATCGAGTCCGCCAAGAACCTCCAGCCCTTCAAGAAGGCCACCCTCGCGGATGCCTTCTCCAAGGCGGAGCGCGAAGACTAGTCCCGTTCAAACCCAATGCAGAGCGCCCCGCAAGGGGCGTTCTGCTTATTTGGGAACATGGACCTGACTGGTCTGGGGAACGGATCGACTCCCAGAGCAGGTGGAGAAACACGGAGAGTCGCCCCTCATCTGGACGGGCCAGCGGCATCGTTTTTCAAAGCCATCGAACCGAATTTCACGATATTGATCAAAATCCCATCTTTTTTTTCGCATTGAAATGCCTATTTTCAACGATTCAGAAACGATTGACACAGCGAAAAGAACCTCTTGTATGAGCATGAATTTCTTTCACCAAGTGAATGAATTGATTGAAGAGGACGCCCGGAGACGACTGCTTTAGAATCACAAATCCGCTTCCACTCTTCCAAGGCGCGATATCCCCGGTTTGGCACCCAGCCCGATTCATCATTAGCAGGCTCTTTGAAACCTCCGGGTGCCATTTGAGGAATTTATCAAGCCACATCGGCTGGCCTCATGTTAGGTTGAGAGCCAGAAGCGAGGATTAGTGCGAAATTCTCAAGCATAGCGATTGCCGAGGGCCATTTGGTTCTGAATGGCCTAAACCATTGGGTGGATCTCCCATCGCAAGCCTTCCGGGTCTTCACGGAAGGTCGAAGGGGTGTGAGGTCACACTCGATTTTGGGTTCCTGCTCACTTCTATCCTGGACTCGCGTCAAGGGTGGATGGTTTTTTATTGCTTGAGTTTTTACTCGTGTATATTTTATGCGGGGTATTTTTTTTTATTCCAAGATTGACACTGCAATATCGCGCCTTCTAGACTGTTCCCGACGTTCATAGACATCGCGAAGGATCGTAAAACGTGCTTGGCACGTATGTGAAGTCGTGCAACTAAACGCCGCGAGATATCATCTCGGCACCCATTCCAAACGGGAGAAACACTATGAAGAGAGCCTCGCTCCGAAACGCGTCCTGGACTCTGGCCGCCGCTGCGCTCGTGTCGGTCACGGGCCTGCTCGTGGGCTGCAAGAAGGAAGTGAAGGAACTGAAGATCGGCTACATCACCGAGCAGACCGGTGCCGAGTCCTACATCGCCGCCTCTTCCACGCCTGCCCTCGAGGACCGCATCGCCGAGATCAATGCGGCTGGTGGCATCAACGGCTACAAGCTGAAGCTGGTGGCCTATGACACCCGTTCCGAAGTGCCTGATGCCGTTTCCGTCACCAAGCGCATGATCGATCAGGACAAGTGCGTGGCCATCATTGGCCCCTCCTGGTCCGCCGCCGGCATTCCCATCGCCCAGATCGCCAACACCTCCAAGGTGCCCATCGTCGCCACCACCGCTTCGAACGTGAACGTGACGATTTCCGAAGCTGGTCAGCTGCACCCCTACATGTTCCGCGTGTGCTTCATCGATCCCTACCAGGGCTACGCGCTGGCCGATTTCGCCTACAAGAAGATGAACGCGAAGAAGGCTGCCTTCCTCACCGACGTGTCCTCCCCCTACACCGTGGGCGTCCACAAGTTCTTCGAGAGCCACTTCAAGGAACTGGGCGGCGAGATCCTCGTCAATGAAGGCTACAACCAGGGCGACACCGAATTCCGCGCCCAGCTCTCCAAGATCAAGAACGCCAAGCCCGATCTCCTGGTGTCCGCCGCCTACACCTACAAGGATGCCGGCCTGATCGCCCAGCAGATGGACGCTCTCGGCCTCAAGGTCCCCTTCATGGGCGCCGACGGCTGGTACGTGGACGATCTCCTCACCATGGCCGGCCCCAAGCTCGAAGGCGCAGTCTGCACCAACGGCGCCTCCACGGAAGCTCCTGAAGTCCAGCAGTTCAACAAGGACTTCGAAGCCAAGCACAAGGTCAAGCCCACCATCTACACCTACTATGGCCTCGACGCCCTCATGCTGATCGAGCACGGCATCAAGCAGGCCACCACCAAGAACCCCAAGATCGAGGCCGCCGCGCTTCCGACCGCCATCCGCGACGAGATCGAGAACGCCACCGACGTCCAGCTCTTCTCCTCCAAGATGACCATGGAGAAGGACACCCACAACCCCCACAACAAGCCCATCCTGATCATGCAGATCAAGGGCAGCAAGTGGAACCTGCTCGAGACCTTCGACCCGGCCAAGCAGTAAGGTTCATCGCTGGTGAATGCAGCGGGGTGTGACCCGGCAGGGAACACACCCCGTTTTCACATCCAAGAGGTAGCACCATGGACTTGTTCATCCAGCAGCTCATCAACGGCGTATCCATCGGGGCGATCTACTCCCTGCTGGCGGTGGGCTACGCGCTGGTCTACAGCGTATACAACTTCACCAACTGGGCTTTCGACGGCTTCATGGCCTTCGGAGCCTTCATGGGATTCACGGCCATCGCTTCGATGTCCATGCCCTTCTGGGCCGCCGCGACCGTCTCCATGATCCTCACCATCGTCCTGTCCGTAGGCGTGGAGAAGCTGGCGTACCAGCCCCTGCGCGTCCGCAAGGCCCCTCGACTGTTCATGATGATCTCCGCCATGGGCGTCAACCTGGCGATCGTGAACACCATCAACAAGCTCTACACCGGCACGCTGCGCCGGTTCCCGATCCCGGATTCCTGGACCCAGACCATCACCATCGGCCAGGCCTCCATCGGGCAGATGGACATCGTTGCCGCCATCATCGCCTTCATCCTGCTGGCCATCCTGTGGATCTTCCTCTACAAGACCAAGTGGGGCCTCGGTGTCCGCGCCAGCAGCATCGACATCCTGACCTCCTCCCTGATGGGGATCAACAACAACGCCGTGGCCTTCATCATCTTTGCCACCACGGGTGTCCTCTCCTCCGTGGCCGGCGTGTTCTTCGGCATCAAGTACGCCGTCTACCCGCTCATGGGCGGCCCCGTCACCATCAAGGCCATGATCGCCAGCATCGTGGGCGGTCTGGGCAGTCTTCCCGCTGCGGTCGTGGGCAGCATGATCCTGGGCGTACTGGAGACCATGGTTTCCGGCTACATCAGCTCCTCGTACCGCGACCTCTTCGCGTTCGCGTTCCTCATCGTCATCCTGCTCTTCTTCCCCAACGGTCTCATGGGGAAGGAAACGGGCGAGAAACTCTAGAGAAAGGATGGTGAGAACATGAGCAACCAGAAGAAACTCCTGATCTTCCTCGGTGGCACGATCCTGACGATCGTGACGCTCTTCGTCCTCGTCCAGATTGCGGGCGTCGGCTACTTCCAGAACATCTCGATCCTGGCGGGCATCACCCTGATCGCCACCCTCGGCGTCGCGATCCTGACGGGCTACACCGGCCTCTTCACCATCGGTCACGCAGGTTTCATGGCCATGGGCGGCTATCTGGCTGCGATCCTCGTGAAGGAATACCACGTCCCCTTCATCCTCGCGCTGATGGGCGGGGGCATCTTCGCGGGCTTCACCAGCTTCATCATCGGCTACCCGGCCTTCCGCAGCCGGCTGCGGGGCGACTACTTCGCGATCGCCACCCTGGGCTTCGCCGAGGCCATTCGCTTGCTGCTCAACAACGTGAGGGCCATCGGCCCCATCAAGCTGGGCGGCTCCTTCGGCTACATGGACATCCCGAGCCTGAACGTGCTCTGCTGGGAATGGCTTGGCAGCGATGGATGGAATGGCGTCATCGTGGTGCTGTTGTTCGCCGTGGGCACGCTCGTCATGACCCACATGTTCGTGAAGTCCCAGTACGGGAAGAACTGCATCGCCGTCTGCCAGGACGAGGTGGCGGCCCAGATGATGGGCGTGGACCTCATGCGCACCAAGATGCTCGCGCTGTTCATCAGTGCGTTCTTCGCCGGTGTGGCCGGGGCCCTCATGGCCTTCTACTACGGTTACCTGACACCCGGGTTCTTCATGATCACCCGGTCCTCGGACCTCTTGGCCGGCGTGGTCTTTGGAGGGATGCAGTCCTTGATCGGCCCCACGATCACCTCCATCGTCCTCGTTGCGGTCCCTGAAGTACTCCGGGGCATCAACGAGTACCGCTTGATCGCTTACGGTCTCTTCTTCGTGATCGTGATGATCTTTAGGCCCCAGGGCCTGCTGGGTTACGTCGAGATGAACTTCGATTTCGTGCGCCAACTCTGGAGGCGGGAACCCGCCAAGGCCACAGGAAAGTAGGACGCAGATGGGTATCCAAGAACCAACCACCAACAAGATCCTGGAACTGCGCAACCTGACCATCGACTTCGGCGGTGTGCGCGCTGTGAACGACCTCTCCCTCTCCATCGCCCCGGGTGAGTTCATTGGGTTGATCGGCCCCAACGGCGCCGGCAAGACCACGGTCTTCAACCTGATCACCAACGCCTACCAGGCGACCTCCGGCGACATCCTGTTCGAAGGCAAGAGCGTGCGGGGCGTGACTCCGGACAAGATCTGCCGAATGGGCATCAGCCGCACGTTCCAGAACATCCGGCTGTTCCCCCACATGACCGTCTACGAGAACGTGGAACTGGGCCTCCACGCCCAGCCCCACTACTCGCT
>Ga0129297_10001312_pt1 | contig 12514 bp, 14 predicted proteins | sample I18A1metaG_FD_94708 | JGI IMG/M metagenome (GOLD analysis project Ga0129297, IMG submission 94708) | Lake sediment bacterial and archeal communities from Gulf of Boni, Indonesia to study Microbial Dark Matter (Phase II) - ​I18A1 metaG | ecosystem: Environmental > Aquatic > Freshwater > Lake >... | reverse complement strand
TTTCTTTGATGGTGTATGGGTGAACGTTCACAACGATAGGGTGGGCGCCGAACTCTTCCACCATTCTTGCTAGAGACAAAGCCCTGATTGGTCCTGGAAACTCAGTTACCTCCACAATGGCAGTTCTGCCGCTGAAAATCTGCCTCATGTATTGGGCTTCGTTCGCTACCTGCCTTGTTTCATCCTGGATTACCTTCTCTGCTTGTTTTTCCAGACCCAAGGGTTCGGCTACTCCCATGATCCAATCCTCTGTAGCGCGCAGTCCATAAGGCTGGCCAGTATGGCTGTAAGGTATGCCGAACCGTTCCTCCATCATCTGGCCGATCTTTTGCCCCCAGTCATAACACCAAGAGGCGTTCAATTCTACCTCTCGCGCTTTGCGAATTTGTTCGACTGTACATCCACCAGCGATGAAAGCGTTGATCTTAGCCCCTATCGCATGCACTAATCTTTCTATCTCTTCAATATCGTCGACCCATTCCGTATAGGTCGGACCGATCCGTGCGCCAAGAATGTTAATGGTATCTTCCATCTTCCCCTTAGGCGGCTCCATCAAGTCCATAATCGCCCTAAACGCATCTTCAAAGCCGCTGCGAAAATCTCCACCGAAACCTTCACTGCGGATTGCCAAGATTCTGGCTTTGACCATGCTTTCAGCCCTATGGGCGACGGTTTCAACATCATCTCCAATGATGCCTGAACAGCAACATGACAGGATGACTATTAGGTCAGGATGGTACTTATTATCCGCCTCCTTCACAGCTTCGATAAGCGTCCCTTCTCCGCCGTACACGATACTCGTCTCGTCCATGGCTGTGCAGGTAGTTGGTTCAAGCGGAACTCCCCTGTACTCGCAACTGCCCATTTTGTAAGCGCTTGCGACAGAGTATGTGCAGCCTTTAGGTCCATGAATCACCGGCACTGTGTGACGAATTCCATTTATCACCATGAACGCTGTCCAAAACTTGCATGGAGGAGCATGAGAAGCCTGTAACTTGGGGATCATCTCTCCGCTTTCCACCCTCTGGAGGAGCTGCTGCAGATCACCGTGAAAAACAATGTAGTCTTTCCTCATCTTTATCTCTCATCTTATACTAGATGCTGCAATGATTATAAATTACTTCCTCCTCCCAAACGCTGTTTCCGATAACCTCAAATATCGGAACTACACCTGCAAGTATGTCTAGAATTCTTGATGTTGAAAGGCTCGATCCCGTTGAAGCGAGTTTAGTAGCAGAGACCTATACGGCCTAGCTCCAGGATATATAGACCCGCTACAAAATTGTAATGAGTCCGGCCCGGCCCACCATAGAGCTTAAACCCTTTAGGGTTTAGGTCTCCGATTCAAAACATTCTGGGCTTAACAAGAAATTTAAGATAGAAATGAGTCTGGTAACCGCCTGCAAGAAGTGAGGCATTCTTCTCGATTCTGATAATTGGTGTTATCAGAAGGACAAGTCAATCAGCGAAGAGATGGACATAGCGTACTTTGGATTCATAGTCGATGACCCATTTCCCAGACTAAACTCTTGTTTCTACCAATAAAGGAATTGATGAATATGGGTGCAACTTTAGTCAGCTGTTATATGCTGGGAAGAGACAAATCACCCTTTTGCTATCTATTGACTCGGTTTACCTCCTCTCTAGCGATCTGTGTCCAGCGGTCAAAGCGCTCAGGATGGTGTTCACAAGTGTGGGTATCCTTTAGGATCATCTCAAGAACACAGTTGTGCTTTTGCGCTGCCTCGATCGTGTGCCTGATGTAGCTTCGGATCGATCCTTCGTCAAATTGGCCCACCAGGTTCGCTGGATGTGGCTTCCACGAGAAGATATAGTCTCCCTTGAGCTTTTCAGCGCACGTTTCGACATCCGCAAAGGGCGAGATAGAGATACGTCGAAGGTTTGGGATGGTGAAAACATCGTCGAGCTTGCGGGTGAGGTCTTCGCAGCAACCATAACCATTCAGTCCAAAGGGCTCCAACAGCCGTTTCTCATAGTGTAACGAGAATTCTGCGTGTTGCCGAGGGCTAACCTGAGCCATCTCTTGTGCCTCGGCGCTGGCCCACATGTCGCACGGACGCACGTGATCAGGATTAAAGCCGGGCTTGGGCAATTCGTTCGTATAGCCGTTGCCGCCGGAGCTGTGATAGGCGCCATCATTGTTCAGCGACAACAGGTTCTGGTCGACGTACTGTTGCAGTATGCGGCGATGGCCTTCCTCTAGGAACGCTATCGCATCATGGAGCATCTGTGGCTGGCGGTACATGTCGGTCATCATCTGCTCCAATCCGCGCCAGCTGGTGTACTGGTTCATCAAGTGGTAAGAAATATGTGCCACGCCCTTGAGCTTGACGTTGAGTATGTCACCAAACAGTTCTTGCGCTTGTTCCAGCTTGTGCTCGGTCGCTTCTTTGTCATAGATGATCTCTGGGAAGCGCAACCGTTTCAGATCAGACGGGTCCTTGATCACAGGATCAAACTTCCACGCACCACGTGCCTTGGAACTGGGGATACGTCGGCCCTCGAGCCCCCAGCCGGAGTTATGGATCACCTTTTGGACGACCCACTCCCGTTCAATCACGGTGTCGTCCTGAAAGTGCTCATGGCAGTAGATGCGACTGCGCAACGCCCACTCGATGCGGCGGTTCTCTTCCCCTTCGCACTGCAGCTCCTTGTCGTTCAGCAGCTCCTCCCACGAACCCTCTGGAAAGACGAGAATCATCGGCCGGGTTGGTTGTAGGCTGTTGTGCTTTTTCCAGAGTTCGCGGCGCTCTGCTTGAACGGGAAGCGCCGCAATCTCGGCCACGCACCTGGCAAGATCGCGCAGGACTCTGCGGTCTGGAGCTGAGATCATCCTATCTTCCTCGAAAGTCATTCAGGAAAAACTGTTAATTGTTGTGATACATAAGGTTTATGCAATTCTTTGACCTCTCAAACGGGCTTCCTGTTAGTGTCTTGAGGCGGATGTCATTTGGGTTTGAAAGAGCTCCTAAAGAGGACATCGCCCATTGCAGAGTAAACCTTTTCCAAGCTATGGACAGATTTACACTAGAGATTCTTTTTTCAGCTGAGACAATTGAGTTCTTAGAGAATTTCCAGAAGAGACAGATTATCGGCATTGAAATGAAAGCCTCTGCTATCTTCACTACACCTAACCTACAAGACATGAACGTGATGACAATCCACATAATAAGTGACAACCCCATGATTGGAAAACCATTGGTTGGACCGCTCTCTCCAGACGATGAAAATAGATATAAGAAGTCTACTGAAGCCCTACGAGACGTAACTCTAAGGATAGTAGCTGGAATCTAGAGCCACTTCATGCCACTCAACAAGATAATGTTCTGCTAACAGTGAATATGGGAACTCTAGAGTTCCATTTTACCTGTGGCTTCCCGTCGGATGAGGTCTTTGAGCGTTCGGCTTAGGGCTTGGAGGTCCCTGTTCTCCCGATCCGCAGCATTGATGTAGGTCGCGGCTCCCTGCGTTAAGGCTTCTCTAGTGAGTACCTGTTCTGGGTTGAGGCCCCATGCTCGGATGATCTCCTTTAAGGCGTCTATCTTGCTGACCCTAGTCTTGGGTTTGATGGAGAGGCCTGAGGCGGCGTAGACGTTACGGAGGAACTCGACTCCCTTCATCTGGATGTCGTGGTAGGTGTCAACCGTGTGGCCCATCATGTAGTCTACGTAGTCAGGTTGGACGCCTAGGCTGAGTAGCTGGGTCTTGAAGTATTTGCGTAGGCTGTGGGTCCTCAGCTCGTACAAGCGTCCGCCAGGCGCCTTAAGGAGGCCGGCTTTCACGTAGAGGCCGTGAACCAGTTTCCTCAACTGTCTCGGACTTACTGGCTTAGGCTGTCTGCAGCGTTCATCCCTTATGAGAGGGCTCTGGTTCTCGAGGGTTTCAGGAGGGATCTTTCCATCTAGGGATCCCTTCCGCCTCTGGTCTAGGTATAGCCGTAGGTACTCAGCGGCTTCGGCTCCCAGGAAGGTGTCGTAGTCGTGGTATTTGCCTTTGGTTATGTCGGCTTCGACGTGGACATGGATGGGTGTACGCCCAGCGTCAATGTCCTCCCTGACATGGCGGATCTGCAGCTTAGTCAGCGTCTCCTCCCGGAAGCCTCCTAGAGCCAGCGTGGACACGACTAGCTTCTCCCGGAGGTCCGCTATCTCAAGGATCAGCGTCAGTTCCTCAGGCTTTGGGCTTCTATCCTTGTATGTGACTCTTCCCTTGACTGGCTCGGTGAGCTTAACCTCGACTCCGTTAACCCGGTAGAAGCTCCTGATAGATCTTATGGATGCTAGGACCCCTTCAGGCGTTAAGCCCTCATCCTGTAAGAAGCCTAAGTACTGCTCTAGAAAGTTGGTGTGGTTCTGAACTCTTAGAAGATCTGGGATGTTGCCCTCGGGCTTCACGTCAGCTATGATCAGGTCTGGGCTGTGGCCGAGGAACCGGGCGTAGCGGCTGATGGCGTCCGTGTAGCTGTAGAGGCTGTTTGGGCTTCCGCTGCAGTGTCGTAGCAAGTGTCTGGCGAGGCGGATGAGGCTCCGATTCTCGAAGACGAAGGGTATAAGCCTGGGTCTTGTAGATGCAAAGGCTTGTAGGATGTAGGCGACTAGGCCCTTCTCCTTGGCTGTCAGGACCCTCTCGAGAGGAACCTTGACGGGTTCCTTCAGCGTCCAGCCTCGGGGGCTCTTCTCGAGGACCAAGAAGCCGTCTTCGATCTTCATTGGTATCGGTAGGGATTTGAGGTCTTCTATTGTCAGCTTTCGGGGTTTGATGACCAGTTGGGTGTTGGTTGTTTTTTTCATACTCGCTTCCTCTATGTGTTTATCCCTCCAGAGAGATATACTCCGTAACCTCTATATAAGCGTACAGGCGCATGTATAGACTTGAGGATAGGAATCCACATGGCTAAAATTAACATAGTGATCCCAGACGACATCTTAAAACAACTTCGCCATGCAGTGATCGAGCGATACGGTGGAGAGAAAGGCGGACTCAGCAGAGCTGTAACTGAAGCCGTCCAGCTCTGGCTGAAACAAGGAGAGGCCCCTGGAAAGAAGAAGTAGAGACTAGCCAAGGCGCTTCAACTCCAAGATATCAGAGCGCAGCAAGACCAGGCCGGAGGCTTTAGGGTCTCCTCCCTTCAAGGTAGGCGGCTCAGCGTCCCTGTCCCACACCACTGTGATGTAGTCTTCGCCTTCGTAGACTAGCCAGCCTACGGCCTCTCGGACCTGAGGCTTCATCAGCTCAGGGTCGCCTCTATGATAGAGGACATGGTCCCGGTAGCGCACGTAAACGAGGGATCCCTCCTTAATCATCATTGAACTGAAGCCAGCCTCTCCCCGCGCACCCAAATTTTCACCAGTCCTCCGATACCCTTTTCAGCCTTAGCCTCATGGGAAGGCTGTCTTCTAGGAGCTTGTACACTAAACGCCTGCAAAGAGATGTGAGAGCTTTCAATCTATACTCGGCTGTCTCATGGAGCAGGGTTGTCCAAGCGATTTCCGGATCAGAATCGTAAATGAGAATTGTGGCGCCTTTGATCTCGCCATGCTTAGGATTATTCAGGTCTGGAACAATGGCCACATCTAGGGGGAGGCCTAGCCTTTTCACGAACTCGCGCATCTTACTTTCGAGCCGGCGGCTTCGAAATCTTTTTGGTGGTTCTTGCTTTCCCATAGTTCAACCCAAGTTTAGGCGTGCACCTTGATCTCGAATCCCTTCTCGTAGATGGCGTAGAGGCGCTTCTTGTAGCGGGCATACTCGTCCTTTGCCATGAGGATTACGTGTTCGCCTTCGTAGTCGCTGTGGAACAAGCGGCCTAATCTCTGCATTTCCTGTCGTCTCGACCCAAACAAGAAGTCGAATTCTATGATGCGCTCTATCTTAGCTAGGCTGACGCCCTCATCTCCGACTCGACTGATGACAAGCGCACGTTGAGGACTGTTAGTGATAGCTTCATGGATCTTTTGGAGGCGTTTTTTTGTGCTGCCATAAACGAATTCCAGATTGAATCTATGGGCGAGTTGTTTGCCGAGCTCTATTCCATCGCAGAAGATCATTGTTCGCTTCTTATCAGCAAGAAACTGTGCTACCCAACCAGTTTTCTCCGTGATGTTCCTGACGATGTAGAGGTCAACTGTAGGCTTGTGGAAAAGCTGCATCTTCAAGAACGCTTGCCAGTCTAAGCCTATGGGGAAGCCTGTCAGCGCGAATATGTACTCTGCTCGACCGTCCTCTCGCCACGGGGTAGCTGAAAAGCCCATGCGATACTTAGTCTTGACCGTGGCAAGCCTGGAGAACTGGTTGGCTGGAAGCCTGTGACACTCGTCATATATCGTGAGCGTGTAGTCCTTAGACCTCACCTTGTCAAAGGCATGATACGTAACTATGTCAACTTCTCCAGATGGAATCCCAGTCCACTGTCGGAGCCTTTCTTGCCACTGCTCAAGCAGCGTCAGCGTTGGAACCACAACGAGTTTCCTGCCTCTTAGTCGACTGAGAGCATACATGCCGAGAAAGGTTTTTCCGCCTCGTGGAGGCCAGAATACGCCGATGTTGCCATATCGGGTGAAGGCCTCCCAAGCCGTGCATTGATAGTCTAGGAGTTCGAATTTAGTAGGCATACTGTTTCGCATGTCAGCTTGGTCGATTGGTCTAGGGTTAAAGGGCAGCACTCCATCCCTGATCAGCGAGGCTAAAAGCAGGAAGTGGTGGCCAGGCTTGACTCTAACTTCGCCGGGTCCCTCACGGCGCACAAGATGAGCCCTATACCGCTGCCAAACCTCCTCTACCTTGGCTATGTCTGTGGTGAGTATGTCTTCTTGAACTGAGACTTTGAAAGGCGCTTCAAGGTCTAATTCCTCTCTTAGGAAGGCTGGGATGTCCGTGAGCCAGGCGATCTGGCGGCTCACAATAAAAATGTTGTAGGTTGCTGTCTGACGTTCAAGCCAGCCCACCTGCATGTCTATGAACCTTGGCAGAATCAAGTACCATTCAGCTTCGCCTTTTGGCAAAAGAACGTACGGTTGCTTAAGGAAAGCCTCTAACTCCTCTGACTTGAACTGAAGGGTTTTGCTGGCTAAGACGTAGTCCATTATCCTAGCTTTTAGCTCTGCCTGCTTCTCCTGAATTAACCGACCGATGAGGGCTAAGCTCAGCTCCGCATCTGCCACTTTATTCTCCGCTTCACTCAGCCTCATCTTCAGGGTCTCAGACATTTCTCTGTACTCTCCTTTCTCTTTCCAAACGTCTATCCAGTCTTAGTTTCATCGCTTGAGGAGCCCAAGCCAACTCTCTTTTCAAAAGTTCATCCTCGAAACCGTCGCATTTTCGACAGTTGTTTTCTCGCACTACGCTTTTACCTTTCAGTTCTTGCACTACAGCACCCTTAGACTTTGGACCCTTACCCAAATATCGTGATACGACTTTATCGCCGTTCCGATAAACCCGATAGAGGTACCAAGTATCCGGATCCTTCGGATAGGGCCCATACTCCTTGCCTTTCTTGAGGCATTTCTTTTTAACCGCTACTACAACCATTTCTTACACTACATCCCCTTTCTCTCAAGTAGCTTGAGCTGAATGAAAACGATGCTTGGCGAAGCCAGCGTCATCTTGCTTCACGAAGAAGCGGATCCAAGTCCACTTGCAGGCAAAGTGGATTCTTATGAAGTTTATTCCTCGGAAAAACTTCAACAACTTCAAAACTTCAAATAAGGTTCTTTTCAAAAAAGAGATTCGATTTGTGCCTTTCGGTTTTGACACAAAAACCCTAATTTGGAATTCTTTTCGGAAAATAGGCAATTCTGAAGTTTTGAAGTTCCTGAAGTTTCTACATTTATAAAACTTCATAACTAATCCACCTCAAGATCGAGTTTAAACCGCTTCATCAAGTCTCTGAACTCGTCAACCGTCAGAGTGTACTGGTTGCCTTTCGTTGTGTGTGAATATCTCAAGCCTAGACGCTTCAGTATCCAACCGATTTTCCGAGAGCCATAATCTTCATCGAATTTTCTCTTCGCATCCCTAAGGTCTTGGGCGTCTAGTTGACTCGCTTTCTTCTCATCTTCCAAGTCTTGGTATTTTCCCGTGTATCCGTATTCCTTTGCTTTCATCTCGAAGAGCTTGTCACTTACCTCTCCAGGATAAAAGGATAGAGCTCTCTTGTTGTTGCCGTCTAGAGTTGCTTGGCTGGTTATGTTGAAGAGTTCCGCTATGGCTGTGAGAACATCCTTCTCTTCTTGGTATAACCCTTCATATTTCAGTTTTGAAAGTTCCTCCGCAAGCCCTAAAAGAGACTTGTAGGTTTCTTCGCTAATTGCCTTTGCAACTGTCAGGATAGGTCTCCAAATCTCCCATTCACGGCCCTCGAGAGGAACGTTTTTGTCCAGACTTCGCCTAATCTCATCTATTTCATGTGCCTTCGTAAGCCTACAAACGTAGAGCCTGTCTCTCAAGTCTTCAAAGTCCCACGGTTCTGGATCTCGCTTCTCAGGGTTAGGATCTTTAGCCTTACGCATGTGGATAACAATTGTCCGGCTCATAGTCATGGGGTCAAGTTCCTTCGTGGAGCCCAAGATTAGAGGCGTGTAGGTTTCAAAGAACGTTAGAAACATCTTTTCGCCTTTTTTGGCCTTCTCCATCCTAGGAACGAGCAGGCCCTTCTTGTAGATGGCTCGTATTAATTGGAGCAGCTCTTCGTAAACCTTCGTGAACTCGTCTATTCCAAGGCACGGTCTAATTGCATCTATAGTTCGATAGATAGGCGCGGGGGTTGGAGAAACCCAAAGCATACCCCTCCGACTAGCGTAAACTATCGATTTCACAAGCCTAGTTTTCCCAGTCTCTAATGGGCCGAAAGGAAAAATTATTGGGAAAGCACGGAACACATCGAAATAAAATGTAGCAATAGAAATGCATGCAGCTAAATCGTAAAGCCTGAGATCCCACTCAAAATTTACAAAGCTAGCTACTCTATTTTCTAGGTCCGGATAAATATCTTTCAAATCGTCATTTCGGCCTTCCAAAAACGATAACAAAGTTTCATAACTCATCAAGGTTTCTAGAGGAGTTCTTAACTCGGTTCCTTCAAGAACGATCTGTCTCCCATTAAACTCGACGCTATGATCCTTGAGGCTTTGGTAGCCTCGTTCTCCACTCTTATTATAAATAAGAATGGGCTTGACTGTGCTGTAGGTTTTCACGCCTTCCTTAGTCTTGCGATACTCAACTCCCCGCAATAGCGTTAACTCTGCAACAATCCATTTATCCTCATATCTTCGGTAGAACCCGCTTTGATGTTCAAGAAACTCATCGCAAGGCTCAGCTATGAAAGTGCTATTCTCGTCTTTCAAAACGATAGGTGATTTAGCCTCTTTCTCTATCTCTTCAAGTTCATCAATCGCACTCATCTTTAGCCATCTCCTCGATAAGCTCCCTCAACCCAGACCTTCCCTTCAAGGGAACGTCTAATCGTTTCTGGTAGTGATAATCGACAAGGCTCAGCCTATCTTGTCTCTCTTCGTCTCCAGTTCTCTCCGTAACCTCCCGGATGATTCGGTAAGCCGATTCATGGCTGATCCCTTTCTTAATACACCAGCCCAAGAACGAAAGCTCTAATTGGTTGCGGTACCCCCGCTTCCAATACTTACATAGAAACTGAACCGCTCGCTCCTCATCTTGGCTGGGTAAAGACTTGAGGTTCTTAGGCATCTCGAAACGGGTCTGACCGCCTCGTTTCTCCCTAAAACTCATAATTCCCTCTGTATCACGATCACTAAAACCGATACCTGAAACATCTTGAATCACTTCGTTAGGTAAAGACTCGAAACTGTAAAAATCTAGGAACCGAGACCATTTCTTAGCAACCTTGTGAAGCCCTAACGGTAGCTTTAAGAGATTTCCATAAGGCAATTCTTCGGTCAACTCGCCCTGTTTTGGAAAAACCTCAACTTCCCTCGGGCTTAAACCCGATAACTCAAGAACCCTACATCCGATCCAACGAGCCCCCCTAGCTGGAAACTCCGGGTCAAAAAATACCCAAATGTGATAGCTCGGGTCTGGATACCTAGAGGCTTCAAGAAGAACTGCTCTATAAGAGAATCTTTCTAGGCATGCCTGCGAAATTCTTCCCGTTGTTTCTTTAGGCTCTTTGACACGTTCAGGGTCTATGTCAAAACATACCCACTTAACCTTACTATCCGCGTTTAATTGATAAACCCCTAGGGTTATCTCTCCAGTCAAATGACGGCTCAAAACTTCAGTAGTTAAAGGTTTTCCAACCCTAACATATCCTCCAGAGTCAAGCTGAACTGCATAAACATCCGTGCGGTTGATGAAGACTCGTTGGAAATTAGATACGAGATCAAGTAAACGGAACATGTGATCACCGCTCAGCTTCTCTTATCGCTTCGCGCATCTTCGCCCGGAAAAACTCCGCTTGTGTTCGGTACCTCAGTTTCTTGAGAGCGATCAAGAAGGCTTCGAAAAATTCTCCTTCCACAAGTATATGTACATCGTGAAAATTTCGGGTACATGGGGGCTTTTCCGTCTTCACCGCTCGTGCACCGCTCACCATTGTTTCCTCGGCTAGCTTAGGCACGGTTCATACCTCCTGCTGTTGGTCTAATGCCGACTGCTTGTCTACGCTGATGATTTTTCCTCTTCCTCTAGGTTCAAATTTTTCCAAGATTATTCGCCCTTTCCCATCCACGTAGATGAGCACAAAGTCTCCCCTCTCAATCCCAGACTTTTCACGCGCCCCTTTTGGCAGGTACACCATGGGTGCATCGTCGTTGCTTGTGACCTTTGAAACACGGATTAGCAAAAGCCCTTGTTCATTCATTCACCGACATCTCCACTTTTCTAAAAGTGAAGGTTTTTTAAATAGGGGACGATCAACAGTATTTACTGTTGAACGGAAATGTTAGTACCAAGACTAAGTAGGCTTGAGGTGCATTGCCCCAAGGAACACGCCTTACACCGCATTACTTACCGCGCTCAAGACGGAAACGAGGTCTTCGCTGGCATCCGCCTCACCTACTGCAAGCTTTGCGGTGCTTTCTGGCCAGTACGTGCCGAGCCTAAAGCGCCTCATCCAAAGAGCATTAGGGAGTACGCCCCCCTCATTAGAGATGAGCTTGAGAAGCTAGAGGTAGACCTGAAGAACTGGCCATACATAAAGAAGCTGTTTGCAAGGCGCAAGACATATCTAATAAGCAAGGTGCAGGAGAAAGCGTGGGGACTCTACGGAAAAACGCCTGACTATAGGACGGTTGAGCGCGTGCTTGAGTTCTGCGCTGAAGCAGGAGAAAAAGCATCATTTGTTGTCAACGGGGTCATCAGACCAATTAAGGAAAACGGCGAATCCTACATTCGATACCCAGATCCCCTCGGTATAGACCCACCATTTGCAGAAAGGCTTTTCAAATGCCCAAAATGCGGCAAGAAGTACTCTGCCGACGACATGATGGTTTATGAACGGTATTACTGCCTTGACTGCTTAACTTGGCTCACGTATGATGGCTTCGATGTAATTGAAGCCACGCCATATTCTGGCTTCGCGCATGTCGAGGGATCCATAGTTGATAAAGCGATGGGGGGACCTATGTCCAAAATTCCTGTAGCTATAGCCATGAAAGCATGCGAAACTGATCATTTAGGTCACTTCAGGTTGGAATACGTTCCTTGCGGCGTGTACGATCTCAAGATTCTGATTAACGGTCGCCAAGTGAGAAAACGCATCGAGGTTAGCGGTAGCTTTAAACCTTTGATGCTGGCCCTTGCCGAGTGCCATGAGTGTAGCTACATATGGGTCGACGATAAAGTCAACCACAAATTCGCATGCCCCAATTGCAACACGCAATATCTATGTGAGAACGATAGAATCTACAAGCTTAAACACGAAGAGGCGTTCTGCTACGACTTTAAACGCGATTGGGCATGGTGGTGGAAGCTAAGGTGTCCCAACTGCAACACCGAAGCTAGCTTGGAATTTAGCAACGGAAGATGGATTTGCACCCAATGCGGCTTATACGTAGAGCCTAAACATGACTACCGCTTCTTCAGATGTTTGCTGCCATGTGGTCACGAAAATCCCTACAGCATCCATTACCTAATTAACAGCATACAACTTAAATGCTGGATATGTGGCTTTGAAGCCGATCTTCCTCCACACATTAAAGAAGCGTGGAGGAACCTTAACTACACGATATTCGATATACCCGCAAACATTATGGTAAATGGAGAATACTTCGTGAGGAAAAATCCGTGGGTGGTTCCTGCCGCATTAATAGGAGTCCCGCTAATAGGACTTGGGCTAGCCCTACTAGCGTCAGGTGGAAAAGATGAAAAATGAGCGTACATCTGTTCCAGAGAAGCCGCTTAGCATGGCTGAACGGATGGGAGAAACTTCCTATCAATGAATGGAATTCTATTGCCTTTCCAGTTTTTCTGGAAACCATTATCGTCTCACCTTCTTCAGCTAAAGGAGGCTTCATTATAAAAG
>Ga0129297_10001311_pt1 | contig 12521 bp, 10 predicted proteins | sample I18A1metaG_FD_94708 | JGI IMG/M metagenome (GOLD analysis project Ga0129297, IMG submission 94708) | Lake sediment bacterial and archeal communities from Gulf of Boni, Indonesia to study Microbial Dark Matter (Phase II) - ​I18A1 metaG | ecosystem: Environmental > Aquatic > Freshwater > Lake >... | reverse complement strand
GTACGATGCACGCAGTTGAACAGCGGCATGGTATGCGCCTCACCGGGAAGATATTACATACATGAAAAGCTTCACGATGCGTTTGTGGAAAAATACGTTGCCGGGGCTAAGAAATGGGTCGTCGGCGACCCCAACGATGAAAAGACCATGATGGGCCCCGTGGTCAGTGCCGAGCACCGCGACCACATCGAACACCTGATCAAGAAGGGCATCGAAGAAGGTGCTAAACTCGTCCTTGGCGGTAAACGCCCTAATCAACCGCCCATGAATAGAGGTTATTATGTTGTGCCTACCGCCTTTACCGGCGTGACGCCGGAGATGGCCATTTACCGGGAGGAAATCTTCGGGCCGGTGGCTTGCATTATCAAATACTCCGATGAAAATAAGGTCATCGAAATGGCTAACGATAATACGTTCGGCCTTTGTGCTTCCGTCTGGACGAAAAACGCCGGAAAAGGCATCAGGTTTGCCAATGAAATCAATGCGGGCGCCGTATGGATCAACGACCACATGATTATCGGCAACGAACTGCCCTGGGGCGGCTTTAAAGAGAGCGGCTTCGGTAAGGAGAACCACAACCTGGGACTGGAAGAATACACCCGACTTAAACTCATATCACTCGACCTGACCGAGTAGAGGAGGTAAATATGGATTTAGGTTTGAAGGATAAAGTTGCGCTGGTCACCGGCGCCGGCAGTCAGATAGGCTTCGGGAAAGCGATAGCTTTGCAGTTGGCTAGGGAAGAGTGCGATGTCATTGTAAACGACATTGACCTCGAGGGCGCGCGGAAAACCGCCGCTGAGGTGGAGAAGCTGGGCCGGAGGTCCATGGCGATTAAAGCTGATGTTACCAGTATGGCGGAATGGGAATCCATGGTAAATAAGATAATGGAAAAGTTCGGCCGGATAGACATTCTGGTGAACAATGCTGGCGGCTGCACCCCGCCTAAACCCTTCCTGCAAATGACGGATGATGACTGGGATTTTGATATCAATGTGAACCTGAAGAGCACGCGTAACGGCACGAAGACTGTTCTGCCGATAATGATAAAGCAAAAAAGCGGCAAGATCGTGAATATCACCTCCGGGGCAGGGATTCACGGCGGTATGTTCACCGCTAACTACGCCGCGGCCAAGGCAGGGATTATCGCTTTCAGCATGGGTGTCGCCAAAGAAGTCGCACCCGAAGGGATAAATATCAACTGCGTTTCGCCAGGCGTGGCCAATACCGGCTTCGCCAAAAACGCGCCTCCCGGCATGATCGAGAACTTTCCCAAGACACTACCGATAAGGCGGCTCACCACGCCGCAGGACGTCGCCAACGCGGTGACTTTTCTGGCTTCGGATGCCGCCAGCGATATTGTGGGGCAGGTACTGGTGGTCTCGGGTGGGGTAACCCCTTAAAGAAGCGGTTATCAGGTTTAGAACCTGGGAAGGAGTAAATAATGGATATCGAGGAGCTGGAAGCTAGAGTAAAGACGCTGGAAGATAGAATCAGGATATTGGAAGATATAGAGGACATAAAAAAGCTACAAAGGGCCTACGGCTTCTACCTGGAGCACTGGATGGCTGAGGACCTGATCGACTGCTTTGCTGACGGGCCAGATACTGAGTTGCTGGTAGCTGCCGGCCATTACATTGGAAAGGAAAATATACGCGATTTTTTCCATCACGGACAGAAAGGCGTCGAATTAAGGAAATCGCCCAATCCTGAATTTATGCACCAGGTAATGCAGCTATCCGGCATTGTGCATGTCCATCCTGACGGCAGGAACGCACAGGGCAGATGGTACGGCTTCGGGGCCAACGCTTTCCCTGGGCCAAACAACACCGTCAATCCGGGCTGGATGAACGGCGTTTACGAAGTGGATTACGTTAAGCAGGACGGTCGGTGGCGAATGAAAAAAGTCCGCTGGTGCATGACTTTTCACGCACCCTGGCGTTCGAGCTTTGTGCCGGCTGAGAGGCTGCTTGATGAGAGAATAGACCGTCCTTATAAGCGCAATCCAAAACTAAAGCCGGACGGCGCGCCGGAAGAAACACTCTGGCCCTCGGGTTTTATCTGCCCCTTCCACTTCAATAATCCAGCCACGGGGAGAAATGCACTAAAATGAAAGGCAATTAAGGCAGTTGAATAAGAGGAAGGGGATCTGCCTCCTTATAGTAATACTCCGGTAACGCATAGTCGATCCTGATATTTAACCTATAATTCAATTTTAGGCCAAGGACTCTAAAATAAAGGATGGGTCAGAACTGATCACATCCAGTGTAAATTAGCTTTGCTGAAGCTAAAATCGAGGCGAGCAGATTTGAGCTGCCGACCTTCTAAACCCTATTAAGACGTGAAAAAAGGGGGCTACCCCTTGCCCGATGCATTTTCAACGAGGAATTCGAAATTAGGTTACATTTTGACGTTTTGTTACCACTGCACATGGCAGACTAACATAAGCCCGTGAATAGGCTTGGTCAAATGTGAATCAGCTCGGCCCGTGCGTTACAAACTTATGTTTTTCATATAAGTTTGACTTGGTACTCCCTGGAGATACGGAACTGACCCAATTGCTGACGGAGGGCATCTTTTATGCGCACTCTAAGCCTACGGTCAACTGTACGGGATGAGGCCAGCCTATCTATTGCTTGGTCCAGTCGAGGCATGTAAGAACGGTAGTCAGTAATTACCTGCTGTAAAATATCCGGCTCAGCAGGTATCTGGATAGTACCTTGGGCCCCGTGCTTCGCAGAACGAGCCCGAGCAAACCTAGTCTGTACCCTCTGGCACACAGCTTAGGAGCTCTCTACGAGCCTTATAGCACTCAAAAGCTCTTTCGAGGTTGTTACCCAGCCGAAAATAAACCGGACATTGAAAATGGTTGCTTCCTGGGTTGTGCTAGGGCCCATTTGACTTACAGCATCGGAAACAAGAATTGGAAAGTACCGCAAGGAGAAGGCATGTCTAAGCGTAGACTCAACACAAATGTTGGTGGCTGTTCCAATGAACACCAGGTATTTTACGCCGTAAGTCCCCAAAACGATGTCCAGATTGGTGCCAATGAACCCGTCATGCTTTTGCTTACGAATAACTATATCAGCCGGCTGTGGTTTTAGTTCCTCTATGATATCAGCTCCCCAGGTACCATAAATATAAAGCTTATCTTTTAACTCAGGGTGCTGGCGTAACAAGGCTAACCCCTGTGATTTATGCCAGAGTGGGGAGTCTTGACCTCCGCTGTCAGATAAGTCGGGGCTGTAACCCATCTGCAGATATATGACCTTAATTCCCTTTTCCCGTGCCGTATGGACTACTTCCTGACAGGGCTTGATGATTTTCTCGGTAGCTGAAATGTCAAAGCCGACCAAATCCAGATAACCACCTCGGTGGACAAAAGCATTTTGCATATCAACTACGAGGACGGCGGTCCTTAAGACATCTATTTCGATAGGTTCTGGCTCAGCCTGAATAGTCACATACTTGTCATCCTTACCCACCACAACTCCTCCGTAACCATACTTGTCATTTTTGTCGTAGTATATAGGCCACACCAAGGTCACCATCAACCCTTACCCTGTCGCCGGTCTTGAGCTTCTTGGTCGCCTCGAGGCAGCCAGTAACCGCCGGGATGCCATACTCTCGGGCCACGATTACAGCATGACACAAAGCGCCGCCGCCATCGGTGATGAGACCCTTGATTATCTCGAAAGCTGGGGTCCAGGGCGCACTTGTTCCTGGTGCCACCAGAATCTCTCCGGGTTGGAGCTCAGCTAATTTGTCCTCGGTCATTATGATGCGGGCAACTCCCTCCGCCACCCCCGGGGCTGAGGCGGCACCATAGAGGTCAGCCTTTAACTCCTCCTTTACGACAGGTGCCGAAGTGGAGACGGTGATTATAGGGTCTTTTCTTAACATTTCCTGCACGAGCTCAATATTTCCATAATAGGGCTTGGGAGTAAGCTTAAGGTAGCCTTCCCATTCCTTCTTCCGTGTGTCGACATAGCGGTGCAGTTTGACCTTCCCCATTGGTATTAGTGCCTTCTCTATCTCGTCAGCTATCAAGAAATAGACATCCTCAGGGTCATCGATAACACCAGCATCAGCAAAGCGCCGCCCGATTTCCCTGGTTATCCATCTCCCTAACGCCATACCGTAAAGTTCGCAATAATAGGTATGATCCTCACTCCAGCAACCAGCCTTTTGAGCGCCTTTCATCAAGACTCCAAACCACTCTCTTTGTTCTTCGGCTACCTTTGACAGAACTTCCTTTTCCGCTTCCTCCCTCTCCCTGACAGCCTGCTCCCTCCTCTCATCTATGGTATAAGCCCCCTCAGTGGTTATGGCCACCTTTATCAACGGTATGCCCAGACTTGGCTCCTCAAGCCAGTTCGGCGTTGCCCAGTCAATCATACGCTCATTTCGCCAGCCATGAACCTCAAGAAAATCACGGTATTCCTTAAGCCACTTCCTCCCGGCGGCACTATCTTCTAGCTTAGAAAGCAGCACCTTGTTATCCCTGGTGGTGCGAAACAGCTTGCCAAGCCCGAGCTCCCCTGCCCGGTTACCGAGTCGCCAAATCTCTTTATTGAACCGAAATAACATGCTATCAAAGCCAGCCATTAACTTGGCAAATAGGGGATGGGTATGGCCGAATCCGAGTAGCTCCCGGCACATCTGGTCAAACAGGCCGAAGAGGTAAAAGGCTGGCACCATTAACTCCATGTGTACACCCCACTGCAGCCTGTCTACCTGCATATAATCGTCAAAAAGGTCAAGAAGGTCGATGTTGCTCAGCTTCTTGATATCCTCATACTTCTTTAGACCATACTTTTTCTTTAGCTCTTGATAGGCTTTCATCAAGTCAGCCTTGCGCCGTTCCCAGACGGCATCGAAGTCCTCAATATAAGGCCTTATCCTCTCCCTGAATACTGGCTCGCGCTCCTTCACCTCCTGCTCCGAGGTTTCAATCACAGTGGGGTAAGGGTAGCCGTCAATGTATCTCACGTCCCAACCCCTAGTTGTTGGCAGAGAGAGTCGCTCAGCACCCCGTTGGACAGCACGGTAAGCCCACCTTCCCCAACTCTCTACAAAGAAAAGTGGCCGCCATGGTGGCGTGCCGTGGACAACGTCAGCCAGAAGCACCGTATAGTTATTAAGGTCATTCTCCTCATCAAACTCAAACCGCGTTACCCCATATACAGCTACCATTTTGCCCTCCTTGGATGGTGCTAAGCTACCGTTCTAAATAGGCTTTCCTCACACAATCACTCTGGGGGGAGTATAAGTAACCGACCTGACTTTGTCAATACAAAATAGTTAATGGTATGACAATCTTTATCACCTAATGGAATAATAATCTAGGTCGTCCTTGAGCTTCTCCGAAAATTATTATATTATAATAATCATCAAGCGATTGGGAGTGGTTTTGAAAAAAATAGTCATCATCGCTACCCTGCATAACAGAGGTGAAGAGAACAGCTACCTAAAGGAACTTATCTCGAGGCGGGGGCACCAGCCTTTCATCATTGACATCGGCTATAGGGGAGAGCCCGGTCTGGAGGCAGACATTACTGCTGACGAAGTGGCCCGGGCTGCCGGTACAGAGATAAAGAAGCTTCGGAGTCCCCAAGAAAGGGCAAAAGGAAGCGAGCTGATGATTAAGGGGGCAGTAGCAAAATTGAACGCCCTCTGTCAGACGGGAGATGTAGAAGGGATGATTTCCATCGGTGGCGTGAGTACTATGGTGATGGCCGCTGGCATTATGAGAGAAATGCCTTACCGCATTCCCAAGCTTATTCTCTCCAGTGCTGCCTCCGTGTCCGGTGCCAACCGCTTCTTCGACAATACGGGCATAACCTTGATGCCTTCCCTGATTGATACTAGAGGCCTTAATAGCTTGCTCAAAGCCCAGCTGAGCAAGGCGGCTGGGGCTATCTGCGGCATGGTAGAGGGTGAGATTCCCCCTCCCCACCCAGAGGAAGAAAAGCCGATGGTAGCCATGTCTAGCTACGGATATGTAGAAAACTGTGCCCGCTATATCAGAGAGATGTTAGGAGAAAAATACGAGCTTATCGGCTTCCACGCCAGCGGAATACCAGAGGTAGCCATGGAGAAGCTCATCGAGGAAGACTTCTTCAGCGGCGTTATTGACCTAGTGCCCTCTAGCATAACTAATGAGCTATTCGACGGCTCGCGAATCTCCTGGCCCCGACGGTTAGAGGTAGCCGGGGAAAAAGGCATCCCGCAGGTAGTAGCCCCAGCCGGGGTGGACACCATTTCCCGCACCGGACTTACCGCTGAAGAACTGGCTCCTGAGCTCAAGATACGCAAACACTATTTTATGGATGCGCTACGGGTAACAGTGTGGCTAAATGCCGAGGAATTAAAGAATATCACCGGGGTCTACGCTGAGAAGCTCAACAAGGCGGTAGGCCCGACCAAGTTCCTCATCCCTAAGCGAGGCTGGCTCTCCATCGAAAAAGAAGGTAGCGACTTCTATGACCCCCAAGGCATTCAGGCCTTTGTTGATGGGCTTAAAGAGAAGTTGAAGGCAGAGATTGAAGTAAGAGAGGTGGATGCCAATATCGATGACCCGGTTTTCGCTCAAGCCATAGTTACCGCCTTTGAGGATGTAGTGAGGTTAAAGGATACTGGCTAGAAGAACTAGCTGTCTCTCCCGTCCAAGCAGTTTACCTTAAGGCAGGTTAGCCATGAGTAATAACGAGATATACTTTGTTGACGTAACCACACGAGATGGCAACCAGAGTCTGTGGGATGCTACTGGCATCCGGACCGGCATGATACTCCCCATCGCCCCGGTAATGGATAAGGTTGGCTTTAGGGCCATCGATTTTACCGCCAGCGTAAGTATGGGGGTAATGGTACGCTGGCACAAGGAGGACCCCTGGGAAAGGATAAGGCTTTGCGCCAAAGCCATGCCCAACACCATCCTGAGCTTCGGCACCACCGGCAGACGCTTCATCAGCTTTAGGCGCATGCCAGACTCCATCCAGGCTCTGGTGCTGAAGACGGTAAAAGCCTGCGGCATAAGACGCGTCTGGATAGTGGATGCCGCCCACGAGACAGACCTCCTCCTTCGTACCGCGCGCATGGCTAAGGAAGTCGGCATCGATGAGGTCATGATTGCCCTGTCATACTCCATTAGCCCGGTGCACACTGACGAGTTCTACGCTCAGAAGGCGAGAGAAGTAGCCAGCTCTCCCGATGTTGACCTCATATACCTCAAAGACCAGGGAGGGCTGCTTACTATCGACCGGGTGCGGACTCTGGTGCCAGTAATTCAACAGAATATCAAGGGCTTACCTCTTGAGATTCACTCCCATTGCAACACCGGACTTGCCACCCTATGTTATCTGGAGGCGATGAAGCTCGGCGTCAACACCTTCCACGTGGCTGTCCCACCTCTGGCCGAAGGCCCCTCACTGCCCTCAGCGCTGAACATCCTGCACAACGCCCGTCACCTTGGTTATACGGTGAAGGCAGACGAAGAGGCGCTGAAGGCCATGTCCGCCCACTTCCAGATGATTGCCGAAAAGGAGCACCGCCCGGCAGGGGCACCGATGGAGCATGACGTCTATTACTACCAGCACCAGGTGCCGGGGGGAATGGTGACCACGCTGAAACGCCAGCTGACAGAAGTGAAGATGGAACATCGCCTGGAAGAGGTCCTGGAGGAGGTGGTGAGAGTGCGCCAGGAACTGGGTTATCCCATTATGGTCACTCCCTTTTCCCAATTTGTCGGCACCCAGGCCACTATGAATATCATGTCCGGCGAGCGCTACAAGCAGGTTCCCGATGGCGTCCTTCAATATGTAGCCGGCTGGTTTGGTGAGCCCAATACACCAATAGACCCCAACGTGCTGGACAAAATAACCAGCCTGTTCCGAGCCAAGGAATTTCTGAACAAGGAGCTTGCCCAGCCCACGGTGGAGGAGATTCGCCAGCAAATGGGCATCGGCCCTGAAGTCTCCGACGCGGAATTCCTCCTGCGTTATTCCATGTCGGATCGAGAGGTTGACGAAATGCTGGCCGCCGGCCCGATGAAGACCACATACCCGTGAAGAAAGAAACTAAGTTTGGTATTTCGGGCTTTTCTACCTTAAGGGTTTATGCCTTGACAATGGCTTGGGCCGGGCACCAGTATTCTTCGGAGACACAAGTGCCACAATCGTTACATTTCTCCGGATCGATGCTTACATGGTGAAGAGTTAGCCGGCGAGTGTACCACTCAATCTGGGTCAACTCTTCGTTAATAGCCTCTTGGGGACACTTAGCTACGCAAACTCCGCACTTCAGACAAGCCTCGGTAATTCTATAAGCCACTTTAAACCATTCTTTATTTAATCATGTCTGGTTATCAATAACCTTCGTCTACAAATACTTGGCCCATCGTTTTCATTTCGTCCGGGTATTTCTTTTGTAGTTCCTGAGGTATTAATTGATGAAACCCCTTCTCGGTATGCACTGGTCCCTGATTTACTTCTATGAATATCCAGGGCCTGCGAGTTACCAAAGGTTTCCAAGGACTATGGATAAAACCAGGCGGGATCCAGACCACACAGGTCTTACTGATTATATATCTTTCCATTTCCCGGCCCAGGTAAAGCTCGACATCGGCTCCCAAATCTGTTGGGTTCTTCGGGTCCGTCCCAATGTGAAACAGGAGCTCGCCATCCTTGTGGGTGTGGGGTGGGTGTCCTATACCGAGAGGAAACGGACGTTCCGGCGTAAACCACATAGCCCAGTAATAATGGCATCCTTTTGCATCCGAGTTATCTATACACATAAACGTTTCCATCGGAGGTTTAATCCCTAGATCCTTTGCCTCCCTGAATGGCATAATTTTCTGCTCCATCGAAGGATCATATTCGAGAATGTATTTGGCGTATTTTCCTCCAGTTTTTCCGGCCATTTTCTTTACACTCCTTTAGTTAATACAATCTCTGCTTTTGTTGCTAATCTTCCCTGCTTTGCCTCCTTTCTTGGGGCGTCCACATCTGAATTATAAGGGTCGTAGTTGGATTTCAACATATACGGCTAATCTCTGCCCCCTCTGCTTGATGGAAATCTAAATCAAACCTCTACCCATGTCAAGAGGGGCACTAGCCCGGTACCATAATCTGCCTGATTATTCCCCAGAAGGATAATCGTAAGTGCAAGAAATCAGACATACCGATGTTTGTGCAGTTTGTTTTTGGTTAATTGACAATGAACACATACTTTATTATCCTATGAGAGGTATCTCACTTCTTTCTAGATTTTGGTTATCTTGGCAGGAGGTGTTACCTTGGCTGATAAAAGTTACGACGCAATAGTTGTTGGAGGGGGGCACCACGGACTGATAATAGCCTGTTACTTACAAAAAGCGGGGATGAATACGGCGATACTGGAAAGGCAGGCAAAGTTAGGCGGTGCTGTTACCAGCGAAGAAGGTCCTGTGCCTGGGTTTCTCTTAAATGAATGTGCGCATTGGACGCGCTTTTATTCCCATCCCGCCTACAGTGATTTCAATCTGAGGGAAAAGGGACTGGAGTACGTTTTCCCAGAGCACAGCGAAGCCATGGTTTTTGACAACGACACCTGTCTGGTAGGCTACTCAGCCATGAGAGTGGTTGACCCTGTTACCGGCCGAGCTGAGTTTTCCGACGAGAATACGCAGAAGACTCTTAAACAGATTGCCCGGTTCTCATCAAACGATGCTAACACCGCTGAGGAATTACTACGGCGGTACCTGGCAAAGTGGCGAGATGCCTTCCGCAGGTACCGTTTCAGCCCACCTACCCCGTGGGGGGAGAAGAACGAACTGGAGAAACTGTGTGATGACCCCAAGGATGGTATCGACCCAGTATACCACTACATGACCTGCCAACAGATTGCCTATGACCTCTTTGAGAGTGAAGAGCTGAGGACACTTTTCATGCGAGGAGCCATGACCTCTACCGGTTGCAGCCCTGACGATGTACTTGGCCCCTATGTTTTTGTCCATAGCATCGGCCTGGTCCTTTCCTGGGAACCAGCTGCTATTGCTATAGGTGGCAGTCAGAGTATAAGTAATGCTCTGGAAAAGGCCTTCACCGAGATGGGAGGAGAGTACTTTGTCAACAGTGAGGTGATAAAGCTCCTTATTGAGGGTGACAGGGCCAAGGGAGTTCGACTGAAGGATGGGACCGAGGTAGAGGCCAAAGAGCTGGTAGTGAGCGACCTGAGTGCTTTCCAGACAATCTGCCAGCTCATCGGTGAGGACTATGTCAGTCCTAAAATTATGCGGCGGGTGAGGAACATTAGATACGACCGGCATAACGTTGTATGGGCAAGCTTTGCTGTGCATGAGTTACCCGAGTACAAAGCTGCCTCCTTTAACCCCGATTGCGGATTGCAGCCCAGACTATATATCGGGCCGAGAAATGCTGACTATATGGCTACCAGGTACCATGCTGAAATCCTGGTTAACGGGATAGCTAGCCGACTATTTTTATTTACCGGTGCCGACTCGGTGTGGGATAAGACACGTGCCCCGGAGGGCAAGCATATCATCGGGGTGGAGGAGTTTGCCGCACCGGCAAGATTCTTCTTGCCAAGTGAATGGGAGCATCTCAGGAATGAATTCGCCTCCAGAATAGTGGAACAGTGGGGGGAGTATGCTCCCAATATGACTAGCGATAATGTCATCGCCAGTCGCATAGTCACCCCTTATGATATTCAGTCCCGACATATAAATATGCCTGAAGGCTCCATTGCCCTTGGGGATATGCTCCTCTCACAGCAGGATAGATTTAGGCCTATCCCTGAGCTGTCTGATTACAGAACCCCGATAGAGAATTTCTATCTATGTTCCGCGGCTGCCCACTCTGGCGTGGGTACCGGCCGGGGGAGTGGCTACTGCTGTTACCAAGCTGTGGCTAAAGATTTCGGCCTGAAAATGGTTGGGGAGAAGAAATGAGAAGGCTAGAAGACAAGGTAGCTATAGTGACCGGTGGGGCTAGAGGACTGGGCAAGACTTTTTGCTTAGCCATGGCCGAGCAAGGGGCTAAGCTGGTGGTAGCTGATATTAAGGATAAAGAAGCCCAGCAAACTACGGAGGAAATCCAAGCTAAAGGCGGCTCGGCTATTGTGCTTAAGGTCGATGTTACCTCTGAGGAGGATACTCTCGGCATGGCTCAAGGAACAATAAAACAATTCGGCCGGATAGATATCCTGGTTAACAATGCGGCTATGGTATACGGTATAACCCGAAAGCCATTTACTGAAATCCCACCAGCCGAGTGGGATAAACTGATGGCGGTGAACCTGAAAGGGGTATTCTTATGCTGCCGAGCGGTATTTCCCCAGATGAAAAAGCAGGGGAAGGGCAAGATTATCAATCTTACCTCGGAAACAGCTTTCACCGGTTCTAATAATCTAATCCACTATGTAACCTCTAAAGGTGGTATCATCAGCTTCACTCGAGCCCTAGCCGGAGAGGTAGGCCAGTATGGTGTATGCGTCAATGCTATAGGTCCTGGCTTCACTGACACTGAGTCAAGCCGGTCTTTGATCGATGATATTACCAGGTATGATGTCAGTCTTACCCCCCTCAGGCGTTTGGAGCAACCCGAGGATCTGGTTGGAGCTCTCATATTCTTGGCTAGTGACGAGAGTGATTTCATCACCGGACAAACGCTGGTAGTAGACGGGGGTAGGTATATGCATTAAGTGAGCAGGGTACGCGGTTGGGGAGGATATTATGGGCAAGAAATATGTGGTAGTTATGGGAACGCTGGACACCAAAGGGGAAGAAATACTATTCCTTAAGCAACAGATTGAGCGGAGAGGCTGTGGTGTGATTGTTATTGATGTAAGCATGGGTAGCCAACCATTATTCGAAGCCGATGTTGGACCAGCCCAGGAAATAAGTTTTGTGGTTTAAAGTCGGAGCGATGCTTCTTGGCTCGTCAGGATCTAAAGCTCCTTATCATCATATCTATTATCTTATCGGTGGCGCTTTTCTTTTCAGGTATACCTACTTGAGGACGCGTCTGCAACAGAACAACATTCTCATGAGCAGGTAAGCTGTCATCAATTGCCCACTCCACGTCCTGCGGAACTCTGAAGTGCGACTCCATCTTCTTAGCCAAGGCAACTATGTTAATCGCCTCTTCATCGCTAAGGGAAAGCTTTCCCCTCTCGTCAGCGGGAATTTCCTCTTCGCTAACCCCCTGATCCCTCATGACCACTCGCTTCTCCTTTTGGCCCGGGGTTCTTTCGATTACTTGCATCTCTATCCTATCCACGACGAACTTATCAGGTGTCACTCTACCACTAACCACGCTCTCACCCAAGCCCCAATTGCTCTCAATCAGGGCCTTAGTCTCATCTCCAGTGGTCGGATGGACGGTAAAGCAAACCCCAGCTGCTCTCGCCGGCACCATCTTCAAGATGCAGACTCCTATGGGCGGGCATTTGCCGACCGGTATAGCCTGACGTATAGCTGCGCTTATGCTTCGTGTATTATAAATACTTGACCATACCTTTAT
>Ga0129297_10001310_pt1 | contig 12521 bp, 12 predicted proteins | sample I18A1metaG_FD_94708 | JGI IMG/M metagenome (GOLD analysis project Ga0129297, IMG submission 94708) | Lake sediment bacterial and archeal communities from Gulf of Boni, Indonesia to study Microbial Dark Matter (Phase II) - ​I18A1 metaG | ecosystem: Environmental > Aquatic > Freshwater > Lake >... | reverse complement strand
TTGCGTCCAGAGCATCTTGAGGATTTCTACGGACTCCCGAAGTTGGCCGACTCTGTTTTCAAAGGGGAAGCCAAATGCCTCAAATTCAGTTCGGTACCATCCGGCTCCGACGCCGAGAATGAAACGTCCGCCTGATATGATGTCCAATGTCGTTCCGATCTTTGCTATAATTCCTGGATGGCGAAAGGGCACACATGCAACCTTGGTGCCAACTATGATATTCTGGGTCTTTGCAGCCACCGCGGCCAATGTAGTAAATACCTCTAACGAGCCCTCATTCGGGGTTGTGTACATAAGATGGTCTGAAAACCATAAGGAGTCGAGGCCGAACTTCTCCGCTAAACAAGCGATCCCGATAAGCTCATCGAAATTCTTGCATTGCCAAGGCCATATTGTTAAATCTAACCCAAACTTAACCACTTATCATTCCCCATTGTCTGATGCGAAAAGCTTTATCATGGCAAACCTTTTACGCCCCAAGATTTAACTTTAACCCCATTGCGACTGTATTAGTTTACGGAAAGGCGGGGTTAAGTGTGGAATGGGAGAAAATAACGGCAGGAGATTTGGTTAAATTTAAAGAAGAAAGGGTTTGTATCGTCCCGTTAGGAAGTTTAGAAAAGCATGGGGAGCACTTGCCTCTTGGAATTGACGGTTTAGTAGCCAACAGGATAGCTATGATGGCCGCTGAGAAGGAGCCTGTAGCGGTTTTACCACCTCTGTACTATACATATGTTAAGGAGATGAAAAATCTGCCTGGAGCCGTCTCGCTGGAAACTGGCCTCCTCTTAAAGCTTCTTGAGAACATCTGCGACGAGGTGGCTAGAAATGGGTTCAAGAAGATCATTTTGCTGAACGGACATGAAGGAAACATAGCATTGCTGAAGGTATTAAGCCAGCACCTTGTGGACAAAGGAAAGGACTACGCAGTATTTGTGCCACCGATCTTTTTAGCTCCAGATGTGATAAAGGAGGTTAAGGAAACTTCGGAAACCGGTCATGCTTGCGAGATCGAGACCAGCATCGCTCTGTATCTTTACCCTGAATTGTGTAAGATGGATAGGATACCCGACGGCTTCTACTCTTCCAAAAAAGACTATGATGCTTCACCAGCATATGTTGGGGATGCAAGAAAAGCATCTATAGAGAAGGGCAAGCGTATCGTGGATGCCCAAGTAGAGAAGCTCGTTGAGCTTATTAGAAAAATTAAGAAGGATGATAAGGTTCTGTCCAAGATTAGGGAATTTACTCTGCAGATGCAACAAACTTAGATTGGCTTCTACATTTCAACTTATAGTGCGCGAACCAGAAAATCTTCTGTCAAGTTGTGAAAAACCAAAACGGTATACGATTATTGAGACAATCATGCCGTGCTTATACAAAGTGACAGCGAGACTACAATTTATTAGTCTGAATCTTCCCATTACTTTGAAGATGAATCTTGTCTCAAAATTACGACGGCGCTCGTATTGAATGGGAGAGATTAGCTGAAAAAGCCATTAAAAAACATGACTACGAAGATGCTGCCCGCTTTTTTCACTATGTAACAATAAGCTTCGGCTTGGCTAATGACGAGTCCAACCAGAAGAAGTATGCTAACAAAACAGGGGAATGCTATCTCCAGGGTGCCAGAAAATTGGAAGATGAAAATGACTTCTTGAAGGCAATTTTATTGTGCATTAAAGCGACCAACTCTTTTCAAGAAGGTGGAAGCGAAGAATCGTCTAAACTTTGTGATTCCGTGATCCGTAAGTATTACGCTTTAATTGCAAGATATGGCTTAACAAGAATTGATGGAGACGCTCACAATTTGAAGGGCGTCGGAGATTATTTCTTTAATAATGGTGATCTTGAAAAGGCTATTGAATGTTATCGAACGGCAGCGGAGAAGGCCTTCAAGGAAGATAAGTTAGCTCTGTCTGGTGGCCTCTACAGAGATGTTGGAGATTGCTATCAGAGGTTGAAAGATTTCGAGAACGCTGCAAAGACCTATGCAACGGCAGCAGACATGTACTTCAATTGCCAAGAATATTTTGAGGCTGCGTCGCACTATTGTGAGTCTGGTTTCTTATTCATACATGTGGGAAGGCTTAAGGAGGCTTCGATTATGGCGAGAAAGGCTGGTTTTTCATGTGATGAAGGCTGCATTGATATCCTTTTAAACGATCTCAGTTACATATGCAGATTGCTCAGTGAAAGATCTCTATACGAGGCTGAGGAACGTTGGAAAAAGATTAGGATGAAGTTTAAAAGGAGCTACATAGACTTGATCGATTCTTGCTTCCGAGCCTTGAGAGAAAAAGTAGGCCGAGAATGCACAGGATTTTAACATCATCAAAACATAAGAGTTGGTCAAAAAGGTTAAATTGGGTTTCCATTAAATTTATAACTCTTTCTAAGCATGTAGGTTTGGTGATTTTATGAAAGATATGTCTAGGCTTTATCAAACTATCAAAGAGGCTGTTGACAAAGTTCGAATCGTCGACACCCATGAACATCTCTTGCAGGAAAAAGAGCGAATAGCCAAAAAACCCGACCTGTTCGAAACATTCCTTGCACATTACGCCTCATCAGACCTCGTCTCTTCAGGAATGACGCCGGAAGATCTGGAGAAGGTTCGAGACCCCAAGCTCCGCTTAGAAGAGAGGTGGGAGATATTTAAGCCCTTCTGGGAGAGGATTCAAAATACTGGTTATGCAAGAGCGATAAACATAGCCGCCAGAGATCTCTATGGCTTGAACGGAATCGGCGATGATACCTACAAGGGGCTCGCATTGCGGATGGACAATGCGAATAAACTGGGGCTTTACCAATGGATACTGAAAGAGAAATCCGGGATTGATGTATCCATTTTAGACAGTCTATTCGCCCCCTTAGAGGAGGTTGATAGAAGATTCTTCGCCCCAGTTAAGAGGTTCGATGACTTCGTTATGGCTAGGGAGAGGATGGACTTCGAGGCATTAGGAAGACGATGCAGTAAACCTATCCACTCATTCTCCGACTTCATCGAGGCTTTAGAACTTGAGTTTGAGAAAGCATCAAAGATGATAGTTGGCGTCAAAATAGGTTTAGCCTACATGAGAGATCTTCGCTTCGAGAAGACTTCCCAAAAGGAGGCTGAAGAGACTTTCGTCAACGTATACAATCAAGAATTCTTCAGAAGGAGGCAGCTGGATACTAGAGTGGAAAGAGTGCCTGAAGGGCTTTCGCTGAGAGAGACTAGGCCATTGCAGGATTTTGTGGTGCATAAAATAATTCAGTTGGCGGCTGAGAAGGGGCTTCCCGTACAGATTCATACAGGGCTTCAAGAAGTGAACGAGAACATCATCACCAACTCCAATCCGACTCTCCTAATTAACCTCTTCAGGGAATACAAAGAAGTCAGATTCGATGTATTCCACGGATCATACCCCTATACGGGTGAGCTGGCCGCCTTAGCTAAGAACTTCCAGAACGTCTACGTGGATATGTGTTGGCTCCACATAATCTCACCTTACGGGGCTAGACAAGCCTTAGCTGAATGGTTAGATACGGTTCCATGGAATAAGATCTTCGGTTTCGGAGGAGACTACATCTTCGCAGAAGGCGTCTACGGCCATTCCGTAATCGCCAGAGAAAATATTGCAAAAGTACTCGCAGAGAAAGTTGAAGAAGGTTCCTACACTCAAGAACAAGCGATTCACCTAGCCCAAAAACTGCTGAGAGACAATGCATACGAATTCTTCTTTCCTAAAAAAGTAATGTCACAATAGAGTGCCAACACCCTCTAGGACACTTCTAACTTCCCTCCTTTCCACATGTACGGAGAAGAATGGTGGAAGAAGAGAATCGTTTTGCGGAAAACTTATGTAAACCCACGTGGTAATTCAAAATAGTGGGAAAATGGACGAGGTAGTTGCAAGGGTTGATGATAGGAGGAGAATAATTCTACCACTAAAGGTGAGGAGAGAATTGAAGGTGAAAAATATGATAAAGATCAAAGTCGAAGGAGATAAGATAATCTTAACCCCTCTTGAAGACACACTTGAATCTATAAAGAAGATCGTGATTAAGGGGACCAGAGACGTTGAAGAAGAGGCTAGAGAATTGAAGCACGTAGCTGAAAGGGAACTTCTCAAAGAAGCCGAAAAAGTTGATAGCAGTTGAAACTGATGTTCTCTTTTAAGGTAGCCTCAAATATCTTCCGCTACCAGAGCTTTTGGCGAATTCAAATTCTCATGATAATGTTGAGGGAGCATCTCCATATCCTTTAGATACCACTGATTCTTCAATGTCTCTTCTTCAAGAGCATAGTCTGCCTTTCGCATACCCATTTATGTTTCTCGTAAAAAGAAACATTCTGTTTTCATAACAAATATAAAGTTGATGTTTGTAATAGTATGTTAGGTGAATCCTTTGGTTAAATGTCCAGTTTGCGGATCGGAAGTTGAGTTAGGCGCTAAATTTTGTCCAAATTGCGGTGTCAGAATCTCCACAATAGAGGAAAAAGGAAAACAAGTAAAATACGAGATAAAATACAGGCCTTCTTACTCTCTTTTGGAGGTTCAATTACCACCCGATGGGATGATCACCGCTGAGGCTGGCGCCATGACCTACATGAGCAGCAACATTGAGGTCAAAACTCGTACGAGGCTTAAAGAGTCAGGCTTATGGGGAACAATAAAGGTTTCTCTTTTGGGAGGCGAAACCCTATTTGTCAACGATTATGTTGCTCGAGACGGGCCTGGCAAAGCTGGATTCGTTTCGGCTCCCCTTGGCGATATAACTCGCTTAGAATTGATCCCGGAAAGAGGTTACATAGTTCAAAGCGCAGCCTACATTGCTTCCACATCGGGAATAAAATTGGACACTGAATGGCAAGGCTTCACTAAGGGGCTTTTCGGACAGAACCTCTTCATGATTAAGACATTAGGCGAAGGAGACCTCTTCATCAACACTTTTGGAGCCATAGATAGGCATGAACTCGGAGAAGGAGAAAGCCTTATAGTTGACAACTTTCATCTGGCCGCACTAAGCACAATGTGCCAATATAAGGTCCGTATGTTCGGAGGGCTGAAATCTACAATACTCGGAGGGGAAGGACTAATAACGGAAGTCACAGGTCCAGGAGAAGTCTACATACAGACAAAGAATCCCGAAGAGTTCGTCAACTGGCTATGGAGATACATAGCCCCAAGAGTCAAAGCTCAAGCAAATCTGAGTTCCAGAAACATTCGCTTTAGACGTTAGAGTATGCCTGTTTTTTCTCATTGCATATAGCATCGAGGCAAATCTACTTTGTTTTTATTGTTATATGGACTTCTTCGTCTCCCTTTATATCGGTGCCTCTCAACGTGGAAATCATGGCCAAGACAGTTTTCCTTATGATCTCTTGAACAAACCGTCTGCATGGAACATCATCTCCGTCTATCACTATTCTTAGTCCTTTGAAGGGCTTCGATCTACTCTTAACATCTTCCAATCTCTCACATACTAAATTTACCAATTTCTCCCTTTCCTCAAGTAAATTGATGTAATTGAAGGATTGCGGAACCTCATCAGCCGAGATTAATCCGACATACGCTAGGATAGGCGAAAATGTTTTGGAAGCTTCGTGAACCTCCTCGATATTCTTAACCGCGATTATCTTCAAGACGCTAGGGTCTCTCTCAACAAGCTTTTTAAACCCCTCAAGAATCACAAGATCGACATCTGCTTCGCATTCCGTTATAATATTGGTTAAGTCGAAACCTCTCGTATCAACCCGTTTGATGATGGCCAGTTCATCAGGTGAAACGCTTACTACAACGTTCGCCCCAGCCTTGGCATGCCTCCATGTGTCTGTTCCTTCTCTGTCAATTGTGAAGTTAGGCTCTGGGATGTGCTTAAGTGTGGCAACCCGGCATCCCCTATTCGATAGTTCTTGAGCTAAAAATTCGATAGCCATCGTTTTCCCGGAGTTCTTAGTTCCGACAACTGCTATAATCGGCTTGAAAGAGACGTACATATTCAAGATTCTTCCTCAAGGTTTGCATTGGTTAGGATTTACTCACCACATGATTTATTTCTTTCTAAACGTATTTAGAGCAAAACGTAGTAAGACATATATTAGAAGCCTGTCTATTCAGCGTTTATGGCTAAGACTACTATGAAGTCTTTATCCACATGGATGAGGCAGACCAAGAACTGGAGGACAATATCAACACGGTCCATGTTGAGCAGATTCTTTCAGCGCCTAACTATGCCTTATGACAGCATCTACATCAGAGAGTTAGGTGCAAATCCAGTTCAACTTGGGACGGTAAACAGCTTCTCCCACGTTATGGGGGTTCTCATCTCAATTCCGATAGGGTGGCTCCAAGACAAATACAGTTTAAGAAAAATCTTCCTCACTGGCGTTGCACTGTCTCTCGTCGTGAGTTTGATGTACGCTTTGGCTACAGAATGGGTGATGATCATCCCTGCAATACTCCTGTCCACATTGGCTATGAGGACAGGAAGTTGCTTGACAATCTGTGATGTCTCCGTGAAGGATGAAGACAGATCGACCTGCAAAGGCATCTGCGACGGCGTCTTTGCCGCCCCTTCACTTATTGCGCCCACATTAGCAGCATTAATAATCACGCATTTTGGCGGTATAAGCAGCAGAGGAATCAGACCGCTATATTGGATTCAACTAGCGGCAGGCGTCATCCTATTCTTCCTCCTAGCCACGCAGCTGACAGAGATTGACAGGCAAAAAGCGAGTGAGAGGTTCGGTTTCATAAAGGACCACCTCGAAGTCTTTAGGAGAGGAACAGCTCTCAAGAGATGGATTCTATTCGAAGTTGCGACTACCTTCTCGACGGCCATGTCGGCTCCCTTCACACAACCATTCGCCCACGAAATTAAGGAGGCAGACCAATTCATCCTCGGGGGAATGATCACCGCCAGTCTCGTGATTCAGATTTTATTCTCTCCCTTATTAGGCAGTATGGCGGACAGAACTGGGCGGAAAAGAATTATTTATATGTTAGAACCGTTGTATTGGGTCTCTACTCTGATGCTTGTCTTCGCACCCTCTCCAGAGTTTCTAATAATCTCATCGATCTTGGGGGCATTTCAAACGATTTCTAGTTATGTCTGTATGACGCCTTTGATGGTCGGGCGCGTCCCAATCGATTGCATTGGCAGATGGCGCGGTATCTTGGGGCTTTCTGTTTCTTTAGTCGCTATCCCTGCACCCATCATAGGCGGACTCCTTTGGGAAACCGTCGGCCCATCCTACGTTTTTCTGATTCCAATATTAATTGACATGCTGGTGAGAATACCCCTACTTACAACAATACCTGAAAAACTGAGATAGGCTGAAGGAGATGTGTGAAGATACAAAAGTGAGGAGGCAGAATGATCTTTGATGCGGCTTTAGCTGGTCGTGGATTCCACTTTCATGCCTTCCCCAACCTCTGAAACCCACCCATTCTTTGCTCCGACGGATAGACAGGCGTCAACCACCTTTCGACCCGTTTTCTCGTCTTTCACCAAGGCTATGACGCTTCCACCCATCCCCGCGCCTGATATCTTGGCTCCGTAAGATCCAGCTTCCAAAGCCGTGGAACATATATCCTCAATCTCCGGCAAACTAAGATCGTAAAGATCTCTTAGAAGGGCATGCTGCGCATTCATTACCTGACCTAGGATCCAGTAATCACGCTCACTTGAGGGAGATTTTCGAATACGATTCCATCTCTCCTCCCCAAGGTTCAAAACAATCTCTTCCTCGCCAACTCTTTCAAATTTCAAGACTTTAAGCGCGAATTCAGTTGACCTCTGCATCTTGATGGTGAAAAGAATTCTCTGCCTTGCTTTATCGTCTAAAACTGAAAGAGAATCTTCAATCTCTTCCTCACTTATCTCCTCCCATCTCGGTTGATCAAACCTATATCCTAACTTTGCTTTCAACCTTTCTGGAATATTTTTGCTCTCCATTAGAATATTGAGCCCTCTGTTTATGTCAGCCTGCCTCTTGGGGTGGATATCTGCTGTGGAATGCCTGATTCCTGAGTCAATAATAGCAAAAGTCAAGTCTGAAAAAAGTAGAGGCTCAACGTTGTATGGTGGTCTACATTCGAGCTTGATAATCCCACCGAAAGAAACGCCGTACTGATCAAGCCGTCCACATGGAATGCCTACTTCCTTGTTTTCGGCGATGAACGATATCTCTGCCAGATCCTTTTTGGTGTAGTTGAGATTGCAGACATAGTTAAGTAATGCGGCAAAAGCAACTTCGAGAGCTGCACTGCTGGATAATCCGGAACCTATCGGTATCTCACTTTTAATGGTTATATCCATTCCTCGAATTTTGTCGATTCGTCCCTGCCTTATGATGACATTTAATATGCCGCGGAAGTAATTGCCGAAAAAGCCTCTTTTCAGAATCTCGTTCTCACCTATTTTGAAAGTGTCAGTCGAAGGCTCGTTGTACTTTTCCAGATCTAAGGACCTAATAGTAAAAACGTTCTCGCTTGAGGGTTTGGCAAAGAGGTATGTCCTGAGATTTATAGCTACCGGTACAACAGGCAAGCCTTTATAATCTTGGTGTGTATTGAGGAAGTCGGCTCTTCCAGGGGAGGAGGCGACTACAGAGGCGTCCATGTGATAAATTTTCTTAGAGCTAGCTTATATATTCTTTTTATAAGAAGAAAAGAGAGTATGAATTGTGATTCAATGGATCTTAAAGATGGAAGATTTCTGGTTACTGGTGGAGCGGGTTTCATAGGCAGCCACTTAGTTGACGCCTTAATGAGGAGCAGTGCCGCAGTAACGGTTTTAGATAACTTGAGTTACGGGTATAGAGAAAATTTTGCACGCTGGGTTGGGCATCCGGATTTTAGTTTTGTGATGGGCGACTGTTTAAATCCGGAGGATGTTCGGAAAGCAATTCAAAACTGCGATGTTGTTTTCCACCTGGCCGCTAATCCTGATGTCCGCGCTGGTGAAGTCAATACGAAAATCGACCTTGAACAGAACGTGATCGCTACCTATAATCTGCTTGAGGAGATGCGTAAATATGAGAGGGCTAAGACTATGGCGTTCACTTCGTCATCAACGGTCTACGGTGAAGCTGTAGTGGTTCCTACGCCTGAAAGTTATAGTCCTCTCAAACCCATCTCTTTGTACGGAGCTTCTAAGTTGGCATGTGAGGCATTCATATCGGCTTATTGTCACATGTTCGGTATGAGAGGCGTAGTTTATCGTTTCGCGAATATAATTGGTTCAAGAAGCCGACATGGCGTCATTTGGGACTTCATCCGAAAACTTATAGCAAATCCTGGAGAACTGGAGATCTTGGGTGATGGAAGACAGACGAAATCGTATCTTCTCGTCGAAGACTGTGTTGAGGCTTTTCTACGGGGGCTGGAAAAAGCAAGCGAGAGATTCGAGATTTTTAATGTTGGTTCTGAAGATAGAGTCGATGTCACAACCATCGCAAGAATCGTAACGGAGAGCATGGGATTAAAAAACGTTAGTTTTCGGTACAAAGGAGAAGTCGAGGGGGGAAGAGGCTGGCTAGGTGACGTAAGATTCATGCTTTTAGACATTTCCAAATTGAAGAAGTTGGGCTGGAAACCGAAGTATAACAGTTTTGAATCTGTTACTGAGGCATCAAAACAGTTATTGAAGGAAATCGGATATATCAAAAATCTTAAGAAGATACTCTTAACCTAGTCTAGGTTGGTGGTTCGAATGGAGGTTGCGGAAGGAATACACCTCATTAAATGTCCATTTTCCACGTACTTCGTCAGCTCATGCGCCATCGTTGGTAAAAGCATAGCCTTAATTGATGCGGGTGTAACAGAGTCTCCCGAGGTGGCTATCTACCCCTACCTCAGAAGCATCGGTAGAGAGCCCTCCGAAATTTCCCACATCCTGCTCACTCATGCCCACTTTGACCACTGCGGCGGCGTCGCGCCTATAAAAAGGGAAACAAGATGCAAGGTTGGCGTTCATGAGTTAGGAAAAACGCTTCTGGAGGATGCTGGGCTCATAGATAGGCAACTGCGTAACAGGTTTCCTAACCTGTTCCAAGAGAAGAAGCCTGATTTTGAGTCGACGAAAGTGGACATCGCCCTGAGAGACGGTGACACAATCGACCTCGATGGAGATACGCTTAGAGTGCTACATGTTCCAGGCCACTCAGCTTGCTCATCATGCTTCGTCGACGATGAACAAGGTGTCTACATCTGCGGCGATTCCGTTCAAGGACGAGGAGAGAGAAGACCCCTGCTCTTCCACAGCTCAACCGAATACCTTAAATCCATGCGACGCCTTATAAAAGAACCCATCAAACTCTTGATAAACGGCCACCCATTCCCACCTTTCAATAAGGCCGTACTCGAAGGCAGAGAAAGCCGAGAGCACGTCAGTCAAAGCTTGAGGAGCATCGAAGAGCTTAACAGTCTGGTTTGGAACACCCTTAAGACTACTAGGACGCCGATGAGCCCAAAGCAGATGCATGAGAGGATAGGCATGTCACAGCCAGTCACAATAGGATGCATCCTTGAGGCGTTGGAGAAAGAGAACAAAGTCGAAAGAGTCAGCGCAAGAGAATCGGATTCATGGGCCGCCAAAGTGTAGGAAAGTTTCACGAAGCTTACATCTGTATTCCGGGACTCTCTCTCAGTTCCTTGGCTTTGCTTTCAGGTCGGTAATCAAATGTAACCGTCCCAGATCCCGTTTCGACGCTTGCAAAGTATTTGATCTTATCTTTCTCGCGATAAGGAGGACAGAACTCTATGTGTAGATGATAAAAGGGGTATGGTCTCCCATCAGTCGGCCTCTGATGTAAAATCATCATGTAGGGGAAACTTATGCCAAAGAGATTGTCGAATTTGGTTAAGACTTCTTTTAGAATTAGAGCCAACATCTCTTGCTCTTTTTCCGTTAAATCGGTCAGAGCCTGCAAATGTCTTTTCGGGTAAATGTGAACACCGTAGGGCCAATGAGCGTAGAATGGGAGAAAGCATACAAAATCATCATTCTCGCATACGGCTCTTAAAGCATCTTGTTTCTCTTTCTCAATTATTCTGCAGAAGAGGCAGATTCCGTTCCGTTTCCAGTATTGTCTGCTTGAGGACAATTCTCTTTTAATCAGCGGCGGGATGAATGGAAAAGCATAGAGTTGTCCATGCGGATGGTCCAGTGTGACTCCTATCACTCGACCTTTGTTCTCAAAGATGAAGACGTATTTTACGTAATCTCTGTCACCCAGATCTTTGAATCGTTGAGTCCACAAATCTATCACCTGTTTGATATGCTCGACATCCAGCTTCGCCAGAGAAGTGTCGTGTTGAGGCGTATAGATTATAACCTCGCAGACGCCCTTGGACGGTCTACAACGATACAACCTATCGCTTTTAACGTCAGGCAATGGAGGATCAGCCGTAAGCGCCGGAAATCTATTTGGCAGACTTAAAACTTTCCACCCCGTTTTTGGAGTTTCCTCGGTTCCAGGACAGAATGGGCAAGACTCTTTGGGCAAGAGTGGGCGTTTTTCCCTTCCACCAGAAACTATGATCCATTCCCTCAGTACAGGATCCCATCTCAACTCCATTTTGCACACCTAGGCCTTCGCTTAAAAGTAGAAATCTAAGGTAAATAAAGGTCTCTGATAAGCACCTTATCTCAATTCTAATATTTCGTGAAGATGGACTTGTATCGGACCGAATTTTCCTCCGTAGTTGCCAGCTGAGATCTTGACGACGCCCGGAGTCTTTATCGCGGCTTTTATCCCTTCAGCCATAGCCTTTCTAACCGCGTCTAGGCTTAAGCCGTTTACAACAATCTCATAAACGCAGTTTACACCATCTGGAACCTGAGAATCTGGAATAACCTTCTTCAGTTTTGGGCAGTATGGATGGTTAGTTGAGGCTCGAAGCTTATACTTTAAGGACCCAACTTTCGATCCTGACCTGCATATGCCGCCAGGAAACGGTAAAATCACTCCGTTAACATTTTGGTTGATTGCGTTTACTGCTGCTTCAGCCGCTGAAAGCCCTGAGTTAACGTCCTTTGCAAGCATGAGAAAGTTACCTCCTGCTACGGCTTTCTTAGCACCGAAACTCTCTTCGACTATAAATTCTCCCTCCATGACCGGGATTCGCCAAACTCTTCTTCCCGCGATTTCATCCCTTTTTTGGAAGCCATCCCCAAACAGTCTTAGGCTTCGACCGATTTTCAGTCGCCTTTTAGCTTCAGGTAACGCATCGAAGGCTGAGGTTGTCGGGCATGTCATTACGCATTGACCTATCCTCTCAATCATCTGTCTCTTTAGGTCTCTCCTTGTTTGATGGTATATTTGCACTAATATTCCAGATCGTCCGTCAGGGGTTCTCTGTGGCGGCAACATGCCTTCTATTCCGGCTTCTGCAGGGGAGCCGATAATAGATGAGGCAAAACCGCTTGTTACTTCAGCTGCTGTTAAGGCCCATTTTTCATTCTCCGCCGTAATCAAGACTCTTCCAGTCCACATCTCGAAGAGCTCCGCAAAAGTGTCTTCAACC
>Ga0129297_10001309_pt1 | contig 12526 bp, 9 predicted proteins | sample I18A1metaG_FD_94708 | JGI IMG/M metagenome (GOLD analysis project Ga0129297, IMG submission 94708) | Lake sediment bacterial and archeal communities from Gulf of Boni, Indonesia to study Microbial Dark Matter (Phase II) - ​I18A1 metaG | ecosystem: Environmental > Aquatic > Freshwater > Lake >... | reverse complement strand
CATTCTTCAGTGTGTCGTAGGCGTCCTTGGAGGCTATTCCTCCAGCATAGGAGTTGGTGAGCTTCGTAAGCTTCTGTTTGGTAGCTTTCAGTTCAGTGTTAAGTCTATCGTATTCCAATACTAGTGAAGTCTTTATTTCTTGCTCGGAGGGTCGTGCAGCCACTTTCTTTTTCGTTCGATCTTTGGACAGCGCGCGTGCGAGCCCCTTGTGGAACAAAAAACCCCCAACAAAGCCTATGATAATAAAGAGCAACGCAGAAGGAATTGGTACTATTGTGGTTGAAGCAGTGGTTGTGGTGAGCGGAGTTGGACTGGAAGACGGACTGGGTGTCGTTGTAGTTGGTGTTGGTGAAACTGTCAGCATGGGGGGTCTTGAATAGCGAAGGATCGTTCCTTGCCCACCTACAACCCATCCATCACTGGAATTGACCATGAAGATTGAGTAGAGGCTATTTGTTGTTGGGCTACTCACTTCACTCAATGATTTTCCGTCCCAATGAAGTATCGTTCCTTCGCAAGAACTTACAATCCATCCCTCGTTAGAATTGACCATGAAAACCGAAAAGTAGTAGCAAAATTCACGGCCTGCTGGGCTACTAACTATATTCCAAGGGCCCTTGTCGCGATGAAGTATCGTTGGTCTCCAAAAGTCTCCACCTACGACCCATCCATCATTAGCGCTAACCATGAAAACTGAAAAAAGAGTTCCATGTCTATAGCCTGACACTTTACGCCACGATTTTCCATCCCAATGGACTATGCATGAACCAGATCCATAACCTACAGCCCATCCATCATTAGAGTTGACCATGAAAACCGAATTGAACCTCTCAAGACTATTGGTTGCCAAGAGCCAAACTCTGCTCCAAGATTCTCCATCCCAATGAAGTATTACTCCATTTGTTTTGGTTTCGAATGCAGATGATGTCTTTTCCCAGCCTACAGCCCATCCATCATTAGAGTTGACCATGAAAACCGAATTGAGACCCACTAGTACATTAATTCCTAGTGGACTGCTCACCACCTTCCATGATTTACCATCCCAATGAAGTATCGCACCATATTCACCTACAATCCATCCATCGCTAGCATTGACCATGAAAACTGAGGCAAGATTAACGCTAACGATTGATGGGATATTCACTATACTCCAAGATAGACCATTCCAATGAAGTACCGTTCCGTTATCTCCTACAGCCCATCCATCATTAGAGTTAACCATGAAAACAGAATGGAGAGATCTTGTTGTCGGACTCGTGACCTTTTGCCAGGATAGTTCATCTTTACAATATGAGTGAGCTACAGGAGACAGTACCAAAAGTAGGCACAAGCAGCCTATACTGAATATATCGAAGTACATTCCTACCGAGCGATTGCTATACATTCTCAAAGTAGATGGTTATTAAGATGGATTATTAAAATATGCCACTAGGGCTACTTCTTGAGTATAAGAACTCAATTGGTAACGGCGCGTTCGCGGGCTGTTGCTCTCCCTCTCGAGGTTAGAGAAGGCACAAACTTTCTCTACAAGAACTCCGCAATATCGCTTCTTTTGTGCATGAATCGATTTAGATCTACCAAATTCCCGAAGATCCTTAGACTGATCCTGTTCGCCGCCGAAAGCTTTGAACAACGGCTTGCAAGCCTAGATAGTAGCCACTGTCTTACCTCAGAGGAGCTTAGCTCTAGCGGATTACTGAAGAAGAAGCACTATTACTATGGGGCCTATCTCTCAGCCTTGACCTCTATCCCAATGCTTTCTCCATCCGCAGATTGCACGCAGGCTCTCTATTCTATGGTTGCAAAAACATCTGCGATCACGAGCATAAAGGTTTTAGATAATATTAACGATCAACTTAGAAACAAACAAGAAGCTGTTGAGTCCCAACGAAAACATTTGAGAGCGTTCACTAGAGAACTCTTCAATCTGGACTATGAAGAGGGCTTCATGCGAAGAGCTGAAAATTCTTGCATGAACATGGCAAGATGGACCTTTGAGCTTGTGAACAGGGGCTTAAGAAAGGCTTCAGAAATGCTACGTATCTATCGGAGAGATTTCGAGGACTACATCGATGGGCAGATGAAGTCCATCGACGAAAAGGCGAACGGGTCGACACCAACTACAACGATTCGAGACTATCTTCAGAAGGTCAATGAGAAAAGTGTAGGCAAGATATGGGTCGATATAGACTTCTGTTTCCTAGAGAAGGCTTCAGGTGGGCTAGACCAGAGCGAGTTCAAAGCTGTCCTGGGCGTGAGAAGAGCGGCTGACTGCTTCTTCAAAGGCTGCAATCTCTACGATGACATAGCCGATCTAGAAGAGGATCTCAGGCTTGGAATATTCAATAGTGTCCCCCTGCTTGCTCTAGACAGGGGCATGATCGATGAGTCCGATCTGAAACGAAACGGCCAGGAACTGCTAGGAATCCTGAAACAGAGTGACGTCATAAACGAAGTTGTTCAACTCGGCGACCTGATCTTTCTGCAAGGAATAAAGCCACTGACGGAAGCAAAAGAGCTGACTAAAGTAATAGACATCGATGCCATAGTTTTCGGAGCGAAGGTCTTGCGAATGTTTGCCATTCGAAAGTGGCTCTTTCACGAGCGCAGCCTGAACAGCATCTGCAAGACAGCCATCTCCCTAGGGAGCCTGGGAATGTATCGTATCTCTGACCCCATTGCAGCTTATGCAAAATACATCTAGAGACACAAGCTCTGATGATAAGACTCGAGACCCACGAAGATTGCAGGACAAAATGTATGATGTGGTTGTTGCAGGTGCAGGCATAGCGGGAAGCATCGCTTCCAAGCTCATAGCGGAGAAAGGTTACAAGGTTGCGCTTGTCGAGTCCAAGCCGAGTCCAACAATAGGCATGAAGGTCTGCGGGGACGGAGTTGGACTCCACGAGTTTCACGACGCCGGAGTGACTCCGCCCACAAATGAGGTCGAAAGAACCGTTCAAGGAGTTAAGTTCTACGCAGGCTCGCAGGGCCTGATCTTCACAATACGTGGAGAGGGCGTAACACTGAATAGGCATGCCTTTGGTCAACGTCTTCTTCAAGAAGCGCAAGACCAGGGCGTCGAACTCTTCTCTGAGAACGTGGTTACGAAAGGCCTGCTAGAAAACGGAAAGGTTGTTGGAGTAGGTGCTAGGCACTCAGAAAAATTTGAAGACTTCAGAGCATCGATAACAATTGACGCAACAGGAATTTCCGCTGCTGCCAGAAATACGCTCCCTGCATCATGGCCCGCCGCGGACCGGCTTGAGAAGGCCAGCATCGGGGTAGGGTATAGGGAATACCGGCGAACAGCGGATGAATTCGAAGACTATTGTTCACTCTACTATGATTGGAATGTAGCCCCTGGCGGATATTGCTGGATCATCCCTAAGAAGGGCGACTTGGTGAACACCGGCATATTGGTCCCTTGGAGCGCCTCCTCAACAGCAAACCAACTGGAATCAAATTTCAGAAAGTTCATTCAACAAAATGCTACGTTAAGGAACTCCAAATTTGTTCGGTCCGAGATCGGGCTTGTTTCCCTTCGTCACCCGCTACCTAGCGCAGTCGCTAGCGGATTTCTCGCAATAGGTGATGCCGCGTGTCACGCAAATCCGCTCAATGGAGACGGGATCGGTCCAGCGATGCTCTCAGCTAGAATCGCATCAGACACGGCAGCTTCCTGCCTAAGTAGGAACGTTAACTCCGAAGATGCCTTATGGAGCTCCAATGTAGAGTACATGAAAGCGCAAGGGCATAGATATAGCGCAAACAAAGTACTCAGCGACTTCATGCGAGGACTGGAAGCGGACGAAATTGTTGTGTTGCTCAAGGCACTAGGAACCAAAGGAGAATATGCCTCTGGAGATCTCCTTGGGGAACTGTCGGATCTCAACAAGCTGACAGTGATCCTTAGGATGGCCCTGAGGTCGAAGTTCCTGTTTCGCCTGTTAGCCACTGTCCGCCGAATCTATGCTGTATCGTCGCACTGTAAGGAATTTCCGCCAGACCCATCGGGCTTTTACCATTGGGTGAGTAAGTTGAATCAAGACTTACGAATAAAGACATAGCGATCTTGTACTGTGGGTATCATCTCTTTCTCAGCTGGAACACGCAGGAACTGTCCCCGGCGGCCTTACACTGGACCTCATTACAGGTGAAACGTTCCTTGAAGACGACGCTGCAGCAACCAACTATGGTACCTATGAGAAGTTGACATACTGGGGTTTCGCTCTTCGCTCCGGAGCAGATAAAGCAATCAGGCACATCGATACTGAAGAGGTCTTCTGATGGCCTTGAGATCTTGGTTTTCACACCGTAGCCGTAGTATATGGCGAGTGAGAGGATCTTGGGCAAGTACTTGAGGTCAAAATCGTATCTTATGTCTTCTCCCAACTCGTTGAATGTCTCAACGGCCGCGGTCCTAGCAGTCATGTCCTGGAAGTAGGTCTCGAACTCTGCGAGTTCCCTACCTAAATCCTCTTTGCGCAAGCGGTCCGACATGAAAGCGTGAACAGATCTTCTGAGAGCATTATATACGGACATTGGGATTGTATGTTGTCTTCTTCTGAGCAACTGCAAAGAGACCACGGTCGGCAGAGAAAGTGCAAAATGTGTTCTAGAGCTTAGGTGCTTCTTTGGCGGGATGGGCTTACTTGGTTCCACAGGCTCGAATCTAACAAGGTCCCTTAGATTCCATATAGCCAGCTTTCTCAGTATCTCATCAATCTCCTCAGGAAAATAACACAAAGCCTGTTCTAGCCTCCAGCCCATCAACTGCGAGAGAAGCCAACGATCATAAAGGCTCAAGTCTTCAGATACGGGATAGGCGTCCCCTCGAACGATTCTGGTGGAATAGAGATTCATTCTCAAGTATTCGATCCTATTTCTTATTGCCGGTTCCTCTTCTCGCGGAAGAACGTCCGTAAAGGATTCCTTCCACTTGATCAGAAGTCGCCCCTCTTCAGCCACGAAAGGGAAGTCCTGCATGTGATACTCAGGACGGCAAGTCCCCAGTATCTGGAAGGACAAGAGACTTTCTTTGTCTTTTCTCATAACATTGATGGATATCACTCCGGATACCAAAGCTTGGATTCTCTTCTCAAAAAGAGGGAAGGTTGCTTTGGGCAGGGTGAAGAACTGGGTGGTCTCCACAGTGGGCTGCTTCACAAGCCAATACTCTATCATTCTTAGAACAAGATCTTCATTCTCCTTGACCAGCAGATGCGGCAGATAGTGATGTATCACTATGCCCTGATTACCCACCGTCTGTCTACATTTCTCCATCTCAAGACTCAACTCTGTAAGATCATGTAGTCTATCGAGATTTATCCTTCTGAGCTGGAAACGGGTGTCCACAGGCTCGCAGGAGCAGATTATTATCTTGTCTTTGCTCGAGGAATTCCGCAACAACGAATTGAGAAAGAGCATCGACTCGAACCTAGTAATATCGAGAACCGCTATAGACGAGCCCGTGCCAATGTCCGCTATGTGATCGAATACCTCGTTGCCCGTCAGGAGCTTTGACATATACATAATTCATTAAACAACTGTCATATTAAGTTGTGAGCAACTGATTGGGGAATTCGTTGAATCACTTGGGGGATGTGGCAGACGGCGAACGAATATAGAGGGCGCGAGCTGGGGGTACTGCTTGATCTCGATGGGACTATTGTGGATTCCATGGTTCCTCTCAAGGAGGCTTTCATATCAATATCCTCAATGATAGGCATAAGGATTGATGAAGAGCAACAGCGAGGGATCGGAAAAGATCTTAGGTTCGTCATGGAAGGAAGGTCAACACGATTCTCGGAGCTGAAACTCATCTGGAGGATCGGAAGGATCCTGAAACTGCCTTGGTGGAAAAGGGTTCTCTTGCCGCTGATAGCCTATCATGGACTCAAACAGACTGCAAGGCGTGCTCCACCCGTGAAGGGAGTGACCGAGGCTATTGCCTACCTCAAGAAGGCGCCAAAAGTCAAACTTGGTTTGGTGACTTCTAGGAGTAGGAAAGACGCGGTCAGGAAACTCAGAAGCCTAGGACTCTTAGACTACTTCGATGCTATAGTTACGCGAGACGACGCGAGGAGTCTCAAGCCATCCCCGGAACAGGTCAGGCTCGCATCCAAAATGCTCCGTCTCCCGGTTAAAGCATGCGCCCTGGTCGGAGATATGCCAACCGATGTACATGCTGCAAAGGAGGCTGGTGCTTTAGCCGTAGCCGTGGGTACAGGGATCTTCCATGAAGATGTCAGATCAAGCAGGCCAGACCTGATCATAGCCAGCGTGGCTGACCTGCCCAAGTCGCTTGGCGAGATCTCCGCCAGACTAAAAAGGTAGAGACGAAGATCATCAGGCTCCTGAAGACTTCTGACAATCACTCCGCCCTGTCAAACCCGACCCTTGATGGTGTGATCTTCAATGAAGAACGTTGATAAATGCGAGCGAGTTATGGAGCTGGCTCGCAGACGAGGCTTCTTCTGGCCTTCCTACGAAATCTACGGAGGAGTGGGGGGATTCCTAGACTTCGGCCCCGTAGGGCTGGCGCTAAAGAGGAAGATAGAGGACAAGTGGCGAGACTTCTTCTTACGAAGACATGGCTTTCTTGAGATAGAGACTCCGATAATCACTCCACAAAAAGTCTTCGAGGCCTCAGGGCATGTCGAGGGTTTCAAGGACCCAATGACTGAGTGTAAGGCTTGTGGTAGAAAATATAGAGTCGACCATCTTCTTTCTGATGCAGGTGCGCAGAACGCGGAATCGATGATGCTGGCTGAACTGGGCCAGGAGTTGAAGAGCAGAGCCATAAGGTGCCCGGAGTGCAGCGGGGAACTTAGTGTCCCAATATATGCCCGGACGATGTTTCAGACAACCATCGGACCCTACACCGATTCCGTCGGCTACGGGAGACCGGAAGCTGCGCAAGGAATATTCGTCAACTTCAGACGCTTGCATGAAGTCGCCAGGGAACGGTTCCCAATAGGAATCGGTCAGATTGGACATGCCCTGAGGAATGAGATCTCACCTCGGCAGGGACCTCTGAGACTCAGAGAGTTCACGATAATGGAGTTCGAGTTCTTCTTCGACCACGAAGAACCAAGATGCCCCCGACTTTCGGAAGTTGAGAACACCGAGATTGCAGTTCTTCCGCTTAGATCGGACACTGAGAAGTACGAGAATACTATCAGAACTACGGTTCGAGGGGCGATCGAGAAGAAACTGATCATAATGGAGTGGATGGCGTACTTCATGGCGTTATCCCAACAGTTCATTACGGAGCTTGGTATTCCACCGGACAGACAGAGGTTTAACGAGAAGCTTCCAACTGAAAGGGCGCACTACTCGGCTCAGACTTTCGACCAAGAGATCCTACTTGACAGATGGGGCTGGACAGAAGTTTCCGGACATGCCTATAGGACCTCATACGACCTCTCAAAGCACATTGAATACTCAGGCGTAGATATGCGCGTCTTCCGGCCATTCAACAAGCCGGTCGAGGTGGAAGAGAAACGCTTGGTCCCGATTGTCGACGCAATAAGACGCGATTTCGCAGAGAACTCGACGAGAGTCTTGGAACTGCTCCAAGAAGCTGATCCCGCAGCCGCTGAGAAATCATTACTTGAGAGCGGCTTATTCAGAGCGGGCGACTTTACACTAACTCCGGACCACATCAGAATTCTCTCCTCAAAGAAAAAGGAGACGGGAAAGAGAATAATCCCACATGTGGTTGAACCCAGTTTCGGCGCTGAGAGACTCGCCTATGCAGCCATGGAGTACGCTTACTCAATCAAAGAAGATCGCATTATCTTGAGTTTGCCAGCTAGTCTTGCTCCATTTCAAGCCGTGGTCCTACCCCTTGTCACCAAGAACGATCTGGTGAACGAGGCCGCCCAGATATACAGAGACCTTCTTGAGCGCAAATTCGACGTGTACTACGATGAAGTTGGATCCATAGGTCGGCGCTACGCTAGAGCGGATGAGATTGGCGTGCCCCTTGCGGTCACAATTGACTATGAAACGCTGGATGACGGAACCGTGACAGCCAGAGAAAGGGATTCATGGAAGCAGATGAGGATTCACAAAAGTGAGTTGTTCAAGTTCATGGAAGAAAAGCTTCAAATCCACTAACTGGTCTGATTATGCTTCGGGAAACATCTTCGTTAGTCTTTTAAATTTCCAGACTCACCAGATATGCAGTCACTAAGAGTTCTGGTGTTGTGGGTGAGTCTTCCTCTGGAGACTGAAGCGACTGCACGTAGAAGAATCCTTAACCTTTGCCAAGACAACGCAAGGATCCTAGTGGAAGTGGTGCGGAAGCTTGCACTGATGATCGATTCGATAGCTGATAAGCAGAACGAGAATGCTAAACGGCAATACAAAGAGATGTTAGGAACGGTAGAGCAGTCAGGCAAGATGAGGTCGAATCTTCTGGAAGAAGTTGCTACACTCGGTTTGTTTCTCATGAATCGTGAAGATTTCCTAAGGTTAACATTCAGACTCTCTGAGATCATAGATACAGCTGAAGGAGTCGCTTTCAGATTTGCAAGCGCGTTGGAGAAGAAGATACCCTTGGAATCAAAGTTCATGAATGGCATATCACAGCTCTCAGGCCTGGTTCTCGAAGAGGCCACGAAGATGAGGGAGACCGTTATGTCTTTAACATTCAATCCGAGCAAAGCTTTGGAGATGGCCATGACAGTCGAAGAGATTGAGCGAAAGATCGATGCAACCTACAGAGTGCTTGATGTCGAGATCCTAACCAGCAAGACAAGCGTCCCAGCACTGCTGGTGCTAAAAGACATCGTTGAGAGACTTGAGAAAACTGCGGATCTAATGATAGATGCTCTTGATCAAATAAGGGTGCTTGCAATCTCCAGCTAGAGAAGTTGATGTATTGTGATCGAGGCTGAACTCGTAGGCTCAAGATTAGTTGTCTGGAACATTGAGGCTGCTCTGGCTCTTTACAAGTCAGGCTTCTACGGGAAGCCTGTTGGAATTCCAAAGCCTAAACCCGACCAGAAGTTTGACTCACCGCTGATGCTCGATCTTATGGAGGGGATCTATCTGTTCGAGAAGAGAGAGATCAAGGTCCGTGACGCAAGATCAGGCAAGCCGGTTACAAAGAGCGAGCTGCTCAAAGTGGCATGCAAGACCTACAAGGACTTCGAAGAAGGCTACCTTGTGTATAAGGACCTACGAGAGAAAGGGTACGTCGTCACACCGGGCATAAAGTTCGGAGCCGACTTCGCTGTATACGAGCATGGGCCAGGCATAGATCACGCCCCATTCATAATCTCTGTCAAGAGGAAGAAAGAGAAGATGGGAACCTTCGAGATAGTCAGGGCTGGAAGGCTCGCGACCACTGTCAGGAAGCAGTTCATCATAGCTACGCCCGAGACGAAGTCAAGAAGAGCTGACTACTTGGTCTTCAGGTGGTTCAGAGCCTGAGGCTCTACCCTGAGGTGACACGCGAACCGAGATCATCCAGCTGCTCTACCAGCTCAGTAATCCCTGAAGAGCGGCCTGTAACAGGGGCCATACAGGATAAGCCCCTCGCTGCCTTCATAGTCAAGACGCCTGGTGACGGCTTCAAGCTCGATCCCCGGTTTGAGCTCAGTCATGTCTGCGTCGACTATGAAGACCCCACCCTTTCTAAGGACATCGCAGCTGAAGATCCTGCTCTGCCGGGGCGGGAGAGGCTTCAACCTCTTCAGTATAGCTCTCTTGGGAAGTCTTAGCTTCTCAAGCGGCCCTGCGCAGTCGTACTGCAAGCACCTGCCCCTGATAGGGTAGTATACTCTGTTACAGCTGCGACAGGTAACTATCTCCAGCATCTCCTCACCCATTGGCTCGACTTCGGCTATGATCCTTGGGTACTTGAGCCGCTTCTTTCCCCTGCGCGTTCTCTCATCAAGATACGCGGCATAAGTTCTGAATTCTATCTCTCTTCTGTGGTTCACGTAGTCCTGGACGCTTCGGACATGCTTTGCCTTCTTGAGGATGCCGTCTTCCACGCGAAGCCAAGTCGCAATGGTATATGCTCCTGAGCCGTAAGACACGGCGAGGATGTCGTCTCCAGGTCTTGCCTTGTCCAAAATCGTTGCTATAGCTATCGGCGTCGACGCGGCATATGTGTTGCCGGTCTCCAGCACAGTCAGCCACGGCTTGACCTTCTTTTCGATATCCTCCGGTGGTATTCGCAAACGATCTTGAACGGCGGGGTCGCATCCAACCTCGATTTTCGGCGCAGCCAGAGCCTTGCAGACCTTGAGCGGCATATATCCTGAAGGCTGATGGAATGTTATGTACTCAAAATCAGATATCTTCAGGTCAGGATGCCTTCTCAGCAGCTCCTCCATAGCGCCTACGACATGGTACGTGTAGACCTCCACAGTCGTTCGGCCGAAGTGCTTCGGCACAAGCATCTCGTCCCTTCTCCAGAAGTCAAGTGAAAGGCTTGAGTACGGTGCCATATCCTCTATCGATGCGACGAGATCATCCCTGCCCATAACGAGGGCCGCCGCGCCTGCCCCGGCACTGTACTCCAGAGCGTCTCTTATCGGAGCCTGAGATACGTCTGAACCGATCGCCATACCATAATCTATCACGCCGGACTTGATCTGGCTCATGATGTAGTTTACAGCCTGCATGCCAGCATTGCAAGCCCCTTCCAGGTCGGCCACGAAGACGTTCTCTCCCATACCTGTGAATGATGCTACATGCCTGGCAGCTAGCCCTACTGCGTAAGGTTTGGACTCGGTTCCTAAGGCAACAGAGCGTATCAGTTTCGGGTCGATCCCCGCCATCCTTATGGCGTTCTCAGCAGCCTCGGCAGATATCGTTGTGGTGTCTTCTGAGTAGTTCGCGATTGACTTGTATCTTAGAAGTAGGCCGTCCCTGATTTTTGCAAGAAAATCGTTAAGATCCTTGCGCCTCGCCTCACGATTCCTCACTATCTTCTCTGTGGCTATCCTCTCTATTGGTATGCAGACACCATACCCCATTATTCCAACTTTCTCATCCATGAAGCCTTGGACTCCTTGAATGGGTATAGGAGTGTGCGATCCGGCTTCGCAGCATATAATGGTTGTTTTTGGTCTGCGCCTTCAAACGAGTGCCTTTATCTCCAATACTTATAGTTCCTGCGAAATCCGCACTATTTATCCTTCAGGAAATATAGCGCGAGAACTAAAGCCGGCACTTGGCAGATTGCGAGTGTAGCGATCTCATGGCGGTCAGTGACTGTCAAAAGGCACTAGATTCTGTATGAGCTTCAGCTGACGGGCCCCCTGCATCACAATCTCTCGCACCAGACGGAAGCCAAGGCCATAACCGCCGTTCATATTATTGGAACATCGGTAAGAGTTAATAGCTCATGAAAGCACATGCTATTTCGGTCGAGTCCGGCTTATGGAACGACAACGCAAACACATTTCAAGCCAGAAATTCGTAGGAATGCAGGTAGTCGATTCTAAAGGCGCTATTGTTGGAAGCGTGAAGGATTTCGCTGTAAACGTCAGTGAAAAGGAAATACTTCTGGTAGTTTCAACAAAATCGGAAGGCGACATCGAAGTTCCGCTTACCAATGTTAGTTCAATCGAGGATGTTGTTCTCCTTGCAAGACCTGGAGAGGCTCTTGCAGGCCAGCAAGCTCCATCAGCGCCTTCAACCATAACCTGCAAGTCTTGCGGTGCCAGTCTGCCGGCACACGCCAAATTCTGTGCAAAATGTGGATCGAAGACAAAATAGGACGTACCGCATCGACCTCCAGACCTAGAGAATGTATCATCTGTCGGGTCTAGTGCCACGCAGATTCCCAATGGCTTAGAAATGGCCGTTCCGATACAGCATCTAGAGCAGTGCTTTCTCTAGAGAACTCCAGCAGTGGCATTGAGGTTTCTCAGGGATCTTTCCAATAACAGCTCCGAATAGCTTCTTCGCCTTGTCAACATTAGCCTTCATCACCGCTAGTATCTCATCCAAACTGACCGGGCTCTCAGCCCAGACGTCGTAGTCGGTAACTAAGGCTATGGAGCCGTAACAGATCTCGGCCTCCCTGGCAAGAGCACACTCTGGGAAGACTGTCATGCCGACGACATCAGCACCCCACATCCTGAAGAGATTGCTCTCGGCCCTAGTTGAGAACCTTGGACCTTCGATGCAGACGTACGTGCCACCATCGTGAATTGAGATTGACAGAGATCTGCCTTCCTCAACAAGCAGCCTGCGAAGCTCAGGACAGAATGGGTCAGCGACTGAGATATGGCAGATCTGCCCTCCTTCATAGAAGGTGCTAGGTCGTGACTTGGTTCTATCTATGAACTGGTCCAGCACCAGAATATCACCCGGATGGTGTTCTTCAGAGAGCGAGCCACAAGCATTTGACGAGAATATCCGCTTCACACCAAGCTGCTTAAGAGCCCAGATGTTTGCCCTATAGTTGACATTGTGTGGTGGGATCTGGTGGCCTCTACCATGCCTTGGGAGGAAGGCGATCTTCCTCCCCAGATATGATCCCACTGTAACT
>Ga0129297_10001308_pt1 | contig 12528 bp, 13 predicted proteins | sample I18A1metaG_FD_94708 | JGI IMG/M metagenome (GOLD analysis project Ga0129297, IMG submission 94708) | Lake sediment bacterial and archeal communities from Gulf of Boni, Indonesia to study Microbial Dark Matter (Phase II) - ​I18A1 metaG | ecosystem: Environmental > Aquatic > Freshwater > Lake >... | reverse complement strand
GCAATACCTACTGATTGGCCGGTTAACCTGCGCCACTTGAAGCTGTCGGACCGGCCCGAGCGTCCGCGTCCGCCCCCTGCCGCACAATGGGTCCATTACGATGGGGAGATCGTCGAGCTTCACGGGCTTGCCTCTGCATCCCGGGGGAGGGCCGAACGTATGGCTGCGTGCGCCAGTTTTGCCTTGTCGAGACGGGAATTGCAGCTCTCATGCCATTAGTGCTAGGCTCCCCCACAGGGAAGCCCGTATCCCCCGACTTGCGGGCTCCCAGGGAGCCAAGTATGGGCATTTACCTGCAGCGCATACTTCGGCCGTTCGCACAGATCCGAGAGGACGAGATCTTCACCACCATCCTGATGTTCGCCTACTCGTTTCTGGCGATGTCCGCCTACAACATCATCCAGCCGGTCCAGCGCTCGTTGTTCATCGAAAAGCTGGGCGCGAACAAGGTTCCATACGTACAGCTGGCCGCGGGCTTCGCCATCGGCCTGATCATGTCGGGTTACGCCTGGCTCATGAGCCGACTGCCGCGACGCTGGGCCCTCCCGATCATGCAGGTTGGCATCGCCGTTGTTCTGCTGGGCTTCTGGGTTCTGTTCCGAACCCAACCTGACCAGAAGTGGGTAGCCGTCGGTTTGTACCTTCTGGGGTTTATTCTGGCGATTCTCCTCATCAGTCAGTTCTGGACCCTGGCGAACGTGGTCTATGACCCGCGTCAGGCCAAGCGGCTGTTCGGCTTCATCGGAGGTGGCGCCACGCTCGGAGGGACACTCGGGGCCGTGGTCACATGGTTTGCGGCGCGGATCGGGACTGTAGATCTCCTCCTCATCAGCTCCGGGCTCATGCTCGCCTGCGCGGCCGTCGTTGTCGTTATCCTCCGCAGAGAACATGTGGGGGAGGAAATTGATCTGGGCGCGGTGCAGAAAGAGGGAGTTGGCGCGAGGAGAGCGCTCGAGCTGCTGAGGGCGTCGAAGCATCTGCGGCTGATCGCTCTCGTAATCAGCTTCGGAGCGATCGGCTCGGTCATACTCGACAACCAACTCAACCTGGCCACGGAGGCCTTCAAGGGCCGTGAAGGTGCGGACGCGATGACCGCATTTTTCGGACAGATCCGCGCCTCCATGTCGATGATCGCGCTGGCCATACAGCTCGGCCTGACGAGCCGCATCCAACGCTACCTCGGGGTCGGTTTCGCCCTGCTCATGCTGCCCGTTGGGTTGGGCACCACTGCCCTCATCATCCTGTTCAACGCCGCCCTCTGGGCACCCTCGCTGGCCCGTGTGCTTGATCAATCGCTGCGTTACACCGTCGACAAGACGACGCGTGAGATCCTGTACATGCCGCTGCCGGGTGAAATCAAGTATGAGGCTAAGCCCTTCGTCGACGTCACGTGCGACCGCTTCGCGAAGGGGGTGATGGCCGTATTGCTGCTGATTCTGATCAGCCCCTGGGGATTGAACTTGGGCTGGCAAAAGCTCAGTTTTGTAAGTCTCACGCTGACCGTCATCTGGTTCTTCGTCGCTCAGCGCGCCAGGCGCGGCTATCAGGCGGCATTTCGTCAAAGCCTCCAAGCGCGCGAGATCAAGCCGGCCGAGGTGAGGCTGGCTGTTGCGGATCTTTCCACGATCGAATCCCTCATCCAGGAGCTGGCCAGCGCCGATGCGAGCCGGGTGCTGTATGCGATTGACATGCTCGAGTCGCTCGACAAACGCAACCTGATTACGCCGCTGCTGCTCTACCATGAATCTCCCGCAGTCAGAGCGCGGGCGCTCGGCCTTGTAGCCGCCACCCTCCCGAGCGACGCAGCCCGCTGGCTTCCCGCCATCCAGCGCATGATGGCGGACGAGAGTCCGCAGGTGCGCGCGGCGGCGGTCGGCGCACTTTCAGAACTGCGTGACGAAAACGTAAACGATCTGGTGCGGCCCTACCTGCACGACACCAACACTCGCATTGCGATGACAGCCGCCATGGTCCTTGCGTGCAGCAACCTCGAGGAGGACGTTGCGGCCGCCGAGGGGGCGCTCAGGAATCTCGTGTCCGACACGCGCGATTCGGCGGCCCCCACAAGGCGGGAATTCGCAATCGCCCTCCGCTACGTCACCACACCCCGCTTCCGGCGCCTGCTGATCCCGCTCTTGAACGACACCAACAGCGAGGTTGTCGAGGAGGCCATGCGTACCGTGCGGCAACTGGGGATCGCAGATTTCATCTTCGTGCCGACGCTGATCTCTCTGCTGCGCAACCGTAGACTGAAGAGTGACTGCCGCCGCCTGCTGGTAGGGTACGGCGAACCGATCTTGAATATTCTCGGACATTTCCTGCGCGAGCCTGAAGAGGATATCCGGGTGCGCCACCAAGTCCCGGCAGTCATCGCACGAATCGGCGGACAGCGTGCAATGGATATCCTCGTGGGCGGGCTCGCCGAGCAGGACGGCGCCCTGCGATTCAAGGTCCTGGCTGCAATCGAGACGCTTCATCGCGCCGACCCGCACATCTACATGAATCGTGAGACCATCGAGGCCCTGCTTCTCAAGGAAGAGCCGCACATTTCGTATTGCCGTGCTCTCAGTCGTGAACTTTCCCGTTTCGAACAATCACCGAAAGACAGCCTGCTGGCCCGGGCGCTTGCGGAAAAGACCGCACGCGCCGAAGACAGAATCTGGCGTTTTCTCGGCCTGATCTATCCCTGGAGAGACATCGCTGCGACTCAGTGGACCATCAAACACGGGGACGCTCGAGCGCGTTCCGCAGCGCTGGAATATCTGGATAGTGCGTTGGCGCGGCCCCTCAGGAAGCGGCTTATGCCGCTGTTTGAAGGACCCACCTCCGGTCAACAGGCCGGTCGGACCAACGCTCTCTCGGAGGGAGTTGCGGCAACCCTCGAAAACACCGTTTTGCGCCTGCTTCAGGATTCTGATCCGGTAGTGGCCGCGACGGCCATTCTTTTTGCGGGCCAGGCAAAGCTCGGCAGTCTCCAGGAAAGACTGGAGGAGGTGCTGCCCACACGCGAATCGGGCAACTGGCTCGTGTTCGAAGCTGCAACCTGGGTCGCGGCGACATTCCGGCTGCAGGAGGAGCGACGTCACCTCCTGTGGGTCGAACCGATCCCAACGGTGGAGGCAGCAGACAGGCTGCGCCGTCTGCCGCTCTTTGCGTCTGTCACGGTCGACGGGCTGTTCCGCATCGTAGGCGCGGGAAACCAGGTGCGTCACGAACGGGGCAAGGTGCTGTCTCAGGAAGGATCTCTCCCCTCACATGTGCATTTGCTGCTGGATGGCTGCGTATCGTGCCGCACCTCAACCGGCGATGTGCGGGAGCTCGAGGCGCCGGCTGCCCTGGGCCTGCCGGAGATGCTCGAGGGGAAACCCTTCGTTGAGACGGTGAGAACCGCTTCTCCCGTGGCGTGCCTGACGCTGAGCAGCGAGGAATGCCGTTCCGTCCTTGCAGACGACACGGAACTCGTACAGGGGTTGTTCAGAATGCTGTGCGGTGCGGCTGCTGCCGACCTGGAGAAAGTGGTCATCAGGGGAAACCGGGGCCGGGAGAGAACGATCATCCCAGGTCAGGGCTTGAAGCCGATTGAGAAGGCCCTGATCCTGAAGAGCATCCCGGTCTTCTCCGGGGTGAGCCCGGAAGAAATGCATTGCCTCGTGGGGATCGCGGAGGAAGTGGATTTCGAGACGGGGTCGGTGCTCTTCGGCGAGTCGGATGAGCCCGCGATACATGCGCTCGCTGCGGGCGAAATCTCCCTTGAGTCCTTCTCGGGTGCGCCGGCTCTCGTAGCTGAACCCAACGACGTCGTGGGAGTCTCCCACACTCTGGCAGGATTGAGCCTGGGGCTCAATGCCCGCGTCGTACGCGACGGAAGGGCCCTGCGCATCAGAAGGGAGGACCTGTTCGACCTGGCATCTCTACGCCCGGAACTCCTCCAACAGCTGTTCAGCGCAGTGCTTGGCGCCCGGACGACAGCGTCGGCATCGGTGTAGGAGTGCGTCGATTTGCACATGACGCCATGAAGCGGACTTCGGCAGGATGGTTTCCCGGTGACAGTCACGGCGCCAGGGGGCTGTGCCTCGCCAGAATGCGGGCCTCGTTGATTCCGTTGACTTTCTCGGTGATGGCACCCGACACTTCCCGCCATGATCCTGACCCTTCTGCGGCTGCTGTCCGTGGTGCCGAACGCGCTCAGGCTGCGGTCGGATCTGGCGCTGGAGAACCTTGCCCTCCGTCAGCAGCTCGCAGTCCTGAATCGAACCCATCGACGACCGAGAATTCGTCAATCAGACCGGCTCTTCTGGATGCTCTTGTTCTGGTTTTTGGGGGAATTGGAAGGAAACCCTGGTCATCGTCCGACCCGAAACCGTTCTTCGTTGGCATCGAAGACGCTTTGCCTCCTACTGGATCCGCCTGTCGCGGAGGCGCCGTCCCGGTAGGCCTGGCAAGGACCGGGACATCCGGGAACTCATCCTGAGGATGGCACGATCGAATTCGACGTGGGGAGCCCCGCGTGTCCACGGCGAACTCCTGAAACTGGGAATCGACATTTCGGAACGGACGGTATCTCGGTGGATGCCGAAACGAAGAAGACCGCCTTCGCAGAGCTGGAGAGCATTCCTGGACAACCACGTCGGCGAGCTGGTGTCGATAGACTTCTTCTCTTCTCGCTGTAATCCCAAGCCATTTGATACTAGGAATTTATGAAGCCTCAGCGCGCCATCAGTTTGAATCGCTTCGCGCCGCGGCACGTCAAACGGCTGGGTCGCAAACTCAAGACCGCGTGCCATTCTCAAATCCCGCGGATGGTACTCCCACATCTGCACCTAAGATGGATAAGAAGGATTGGCTGCCTGTCTGAAATTGTTGTCGTCGTTGATGCCGAGCTCAAGCTTGCCGCCGACCGGGGCGCGGAAGACGCGATGTGTGCCGATCGGGAATGGATCGCTCTTGTCAGCATGGTCTGCGGCGAAGTCAACAGAGCGCTGATTTCCTTCCAGACCAATCGGTCCAAATCCGGAACGTAGACCAGAGGGGCTGGACACCGCCTGGGTATGGAGCTATGTACCGGATCTACGTGGCCCGCACAGTGGTAGTAAGTGTGTTTACCACGAGAGCGCACGACCATCATTCGGCCGCAAACACCGCAGCTGGCCAGGCAGCGCAACATACAGTCGCAACTTCAAGTCACCGTGTCCGGGGAACCGATCCAGAATCGATTCAATGTAGCGCTGGGCCTCGAGATCGTCCTTGTTCCGCTCATAGAGGAAAAGACCGAGGTAAAGCCGGATTTGCGAATCGTCGGGCCACTGCTGTTCCAGGCGGGCCAATTTCGGGGGTTGTCCGTGATGATCACCAGCCGCATTAGGGCAGGAAGCAGTTCCTTGTTGAGAGTCTTGTCGAAGATGCTGGTGACGTCGCCGGTCTGGGCCAGCTTGATGCTGTAGCGCGCGTTTTCAAGTGACGACTCGGTTACTCTGCGCGTCGAAACAGCGGGCGAGGCGGCGGCCTGGACGTCGTACACCGCGCAGCCGGCCGAAGAACTTCGGAATTCGGGTTGCGTTAATCCCGCGCCCCGGATCTGGCAAAATTGTTGGCTCGAACCTCTGCCTGGCAGTTAGATCTATTGCGCCCTTGCGGCCGCGGGAGGTCTGTTGCCTGCCATGCCGTTCTGCCACCACCCGATCATCGCCTACCCCCAGCGGGCTCGGGATTGTTTCTTACCGTGCGACGATCCTGGCCGATGGATCATTTCGGAATCCCCGACCGAATACAAACCAAGACGTCCTGAGCGGACTGCTTTTTACCAGCTCTTCCAGGACCACTTTCTCATGTCACAGACGGCCTATGCATCCATCCTCAAGACCTTCCAGGCGCTCTTTGACCGCAAGGATGTCCGGCCCGACCGTTGAACCGACGGAACTAGGGTCGCTGGAGTCTCAGGCCCGCTATATCGCCCGTCCTGCAATGGCCATGGACGCACTGCAGAAACAAGCCGACGCAACCCTGGCGTTGGAAACTCGGCCGGACTTCCCGACAGGCGCGACCTTACTCGTCCTGGATCCGCCCGAATGGATCCAGCGGATCACTTCTCACATTCCCACATACTCGACGCTCCTATGGGGCCTGTAGTAACCGGTCAAGGGTGACCGCCAGAGCTGCCAGAGATCGCACAGGCTCGCCTGGCCGGAGAGGACTCGGAGTTCGCCAAGGAAACTCGCCGCACGTGGGCGCGGTTATTAAGAAGGATTTTCGAGATTGACCCCATGCTGTGTTCTCGCTGCGGCGCAGAAATGATGATTATCTCTGTCATTACTGACCCGCGTATCCTCGATCGCATCTTGCGGCATCTCAAGAGCGAGCGCTGCAAGGCGCGCCATCCTTTCGAGCCGCGAGCGCCGCCGCGCTTCCGCCTGATTGACTTCATCGCCAGATAGTGAGATCCGGCTAGAGTGCCGATCTTCGTCTGGCCGAGGTCCGTCGCAAGGCAGGACCGGATGTCACTCCTGACAGCTAGTAGAAGGTGATATTTCAGCTGCTCCTCTCAGGGATCGGGGCAGGCAGTGAATTGCCGGGGCTGACTAACCGAAAACGTCCCCTTTCTCCCTGCAATCCGCTGCCTGCCCCGATCCAGTTCCAGAATATCCTCATTTTCCTTGCCACCACAGGCAACTTTCCTCTCCTGCCGCAGGATAAAAAGACCTATAGGTTAGGTTTCACCGAGGTGTACCGAGCCTCTGCCGGCTTCGATAGCTGGCGCTCCGGAGCTCCCGGTGCTTTCGCGCCTGTAAAGTGCTCTGCGCAGCCGGAAAAGAAACTGCTGCGGAGAGGCGTTCCCCACCCGAGGTTTTCACTGCGCGGGGTGGCGGGCGATCGCGGGACGGGGCGGATGGTTTCCGGCACCGCTCCCGAGAAGCTCTGGAAGGACCGCTCGATGACCGGTGTCGGCCAGAAATTCAAGGGCTTCGCCGAAGCGGAACTGGCGACGGTGCCATCTCTTGAAATTCAGAGGATGAAGTCCGTTCCGGATCCCGTGCCGCGGCTGATGACGGCTGCGGACAGTGAGATTTGCCTTCCGTCCGGGGCTTATCAAATTCTGGACTTCGGCACCAACCTGACCGGTTTTATTGGTGCCAGAATCCGATGCGCGGCGCCAGTGCGGCTCTGGATGACTTTCGACGAACCCCTGACCGCCGGCGACGTCGACTTCAAGCGGCTCGGCTGTATCAACCTGATAGCCTGGGATCTCGCGCCCGGCGAGTATGATGTCGAGTCGTTTGAGCCCTACACCCTCCGCTCGACTGGTGCCGCGGCCGCATCCCGGTCGCGGGTGGATTCGTTGAGGTGGAATGGTGGCGCGAGGGGAAGCAGATTCGCTCCCGCGTTGGTCTCCCCGGCGCATTCGCCATCCAAAATCGGTGACAGGTTTGTCCGCGGCGTGCCACAGCCAAGCCTTTTCCCCTGCCGCTCAGACCATATTAGGAGAAAACGGCACGATCGGCCTACCAATCCGAACTGAGCCTTGTGTCGAGCAAAACCGACAGAGGGAACAGACGCAAAACCACCAGGTCACCTTTTTGCCAGCGCAGCAAGTTGACTATCCTCGACAATGACGAGTTCTTTCGTCATAATGACGAAAAAATCCGTGACCTGTCAATCTCGCAAAGGGGAGACCCAAAATGAGGAAACGATCTCTGGCACGCCCCACCGACGCGGAACTGGCAATCCTGCGCGTCCTCTGGGAACGCGGGCCCAGCTCAGTGCGCCAGGTTCACAAGGTGTTACATCGAGGGCGCATGCGCAGCTACACCACGGCTCTCAAGCTGCTGCAGATCATGACAGAGAAAGGGCTGGTCGAACGCGACGAAAGCCAGCGGCCCCAGATCTACCGACCTTGCTTGCCACGCGAACACACCGAGCGACAACTGGTGAGCGACCTGATCGATCGGGCGTTCGGGGGATCGGCCAAGCGCCTCGTCCTGCAAGCACTGGCGGTAAAGGAAGCGTCTGCTGAGGATCTGGCACGGATTGAGAAGCTCCTGACCAAGCTGGAAGGGGGTGGCGAATGAAAGAGCTGCAGCTCCTCACGACGGATACGGTGATCCGGGTGTTGGGCTGGGCTCTGATCCAGTTTCTCTGGCAGGGAAGTTTGGTTGCACTGCTCCTAAGAGCCGTGCTGACGCTGGCGCGGAGGTAATCTGCGAACCTTCGCTATTGCGTGAGCGTTGTGGCGCTGGTTGTCATTTTGGCCGTGCCCTTTGGGTCCTTCTGCAAGGCCTACTTTGCCCCTCCGAACATCGTTATGGCTCGCAGTGCGGAACTGGCCTCAGCAGAGCCCGCTGCGCAACGCGAGCTTCAGCCGTAAGTGCCCCTCCCGTGGGCCACCATTTCGATTGGCGTCAAGCGGTGGATGAACGTTTCATAATCCTGTCGCCATGGATCGCGCTGCTCTGACTCGCGGCTGTGATCACTCTTCTTCTGAGGACCCTTGGTGGTCTGCTCAAGACCCAGCTAATAAAGAAAAAAGCATCTCCGTTATCTGGTGATGAATGGCAATACCGGCTGACCTCTCTCGCGCGGGGCTCCGCTGTCAACGGACCCGTTCGTCTCCTGCTGTCATCCGGCGTCGGGGTACCTACTGTCTTGGGCTGGCGGAGACCCGCAATTCTATTGCCGTCAAGTGTCATCAACGGGCTCACACCACAAGAAGTAGATGCCCGGATTGCTCATGAGCTGGTGCACATACGGCGACGGGACTACCTGTTTAATCTGTTCCAGGCCGTGGTCGAGGATCTGCTTTTCTATCACCCAGGCGTCTGGTGGGTGTCGTCGCAGGTCCGTGCGGAGCGGGAATGCTGTTGCGACAATTCCGCGGGGGCTCTCTGCAGTGACACTTTGACTTACGCTCGCGCCCTTTCGAATGCCGAGCGTCTTCGTTCTGAACCGAGGGTGGCTGTCGCTGCCAGCGGCGCTCCCTTGCTCATACGCATTCAGAGGCTGACAGAGATGCCGACCAACCGGCCAGGCCGCGCCGCTGCCCTGTTAATGGGATTCTCTGCTGCCGGGGCGCTGTTGGCCGCGGGGGCGGCTTCCAGCTTTTTGATCTCTGCCCCTGCGGATTTTCGAAAGCCGCCCTCCCCTAGCGCGATCCAGCAGAGCGGGCAGGATGTGAATACGATTGAACAGGCAGGCCGGGAGGCAAATCGCGGATTCCGCCTCGCAAAGCTCGACCTGAAGGACATGACGGTTTTCCCCAGGGAGGAGCTGCTTCGCCAGTTCTCCATAAAGCCGGGCGATGCGTTTGATATCGCCAAGGTGAAGGAATCACTGGACAGGATATTGCGCTTATATGCTGACCAAGGGTTCGCCGGTTGCCGTTTCACTCCCGAGATGGACAGAGATCCCACTCAGAAAACGATCGCCCTGACATTCAGTTTCATGGAGGGCCTGCGATATTTTGTCGGGCGTATCACGTTCGTCGGATCTTCCTCTCCTTTGACTGACAAGAGCCTTCGCAAGGCTCTTTCTCCTTTCCTCGAGGAAGGCAGAATCTATCGACCCAGCGATGTCAACCTGGCGATAGAGGCAATCAACAACTCAGGAGTCTTCAAGAACCTCACCCGCGCAGATTGCCAGATCGATCTGAAGCGGGATCCATTCGATCCAAAGGCGGCGAGAGTCGACATAACCTTCAGGGTAAAACCCAATGACGATCTGGAAAAGAAAAACTCGAGCCAATCGCGCGTGGCTCAACAACGAGTCGCCGGCAACGTCTATGATCCTACCGGGGCCCTCATGCCCGGGGTTCAGATCACCGATGTGACCGTCAGATTGATCTTTAACATGCGGTAATGGAGGCTTCACGCCTACGCGAACGAAGGTCGCCAGGAGAGCTAGACAGCAAAGAAGATGCCGCAACGTCCGCGCGATGACCTCGTTTTTATGTGGAACTGGCCCGTTGCTGCCTGTTGGGATTCCGCCCCAAGATACATTCTCTCTCCTTATCCTCGTTGAGCGGCGCACTTGCGGCATGTCGAGAGTCGACCGCCCCATCGGCCGCAGCAACCGCTGCGTCGCATTGCCGCTGAGATATCCGGTCTCTTGCGATGAGTTGTTTCACCCATTCCAAATCCTGGACCACCTTGCTGTAAAGCCCCTCATCTTCGCCGAGCCACGCCTGCCAAGGGACGGGAGCGGGCGCGCGGGCAACCTGATGGTTGCGCCGATCAATCTTGACAAGTAACTTGCCCGCATTTGCCTCGCGGGTGTCGTTTACGTATACGACCCGCAGTGTTCCACCCAACCAGGCCGCGGCCGCATTCCGGTGGCAGGTGGATTCGTGGAGATCGAATGGTGGCGCAACGGAAACCAGTGGCTTGCTTCACCGGCCGGGCCGGCACCATCGGCTAGCTCGCATCGGCTCGCTTGACACCTTTGTTATCATGGTGGCCAAACTAGCGTCTACGAGGTGGCCATCCCAATGAAAAAAGGAAGGGCTTGGGAGCGAGTCGCCTTGGGAGGGATACTCTGCCTCGAATTGTGGGTCTTTTCGGCATCGCTCCCGCAATTCTTCAATCTCGACAGCCTCTATTACCTCGTCGAGTATCCGCGCTCGATAGGTGAGTTCCTCGGCTACCTGGCCGGCCCGGACGATGCCCACCAGTACCGACCGTTGACCTTGGGGCTCATGGGCATGGTAGTACCCGTGCTGGGGAATCAGCCACGCCCGTATCACTGGATTCCGCTCCTGTTTCACTTCGCCAACACCCTGCTCTTTTACAGACTTGCCCGCCGGTTGCTCTCCGGGCTCCTTGCAGTCATGGCGGCCACGGCATTCTGGGGGCTGCATTCCGTCGCGGGCTGGATCACCTACGACATTTCATACCTCTCCGACTTTCTTTCGACATTTCTGCTCCTGTCGTCCCTCCTTTTTGCCGTAAACGGCGCCGATCGGGGATCGCCGCTCTACACTGGATGGTCGCTTCTATGCTTCTGTCTTGCGCTCCTGGTCAAAGAGGCAGCGGTCACATTTCCACTTGCACTATGGATTGCCTTGTCACTGGCCGATCTCCGGACCGCTCCCGGTCCGTTTTCGGCGAAGGAGGCCTGGCAGGCGTTGCGCAGGCATATCCCCCTGGTCAGCCTTGCCTTTGCCCTGTCGATCGCCTTCGCCGGGCTCCTGACTCACTGGTTTCGGGCGGGTCTGCTTTACCCTCAGGGGCCGGGCTCCGGCTACAATATCGACCCGATGGCGAATCTCTGGGGCAAGTTGAAGTACGTTTATTGGGCCCTGAACTTGCCTGATGCTTCGGCGGTCGGAATTCCCGTGAAAATGCGCGCTCTGCTCTGTGTCCTCATGGGCATCGCTCTTTCGGCTTGCGCGATCGAGATCGCCAGGAGGAAAGGCAAGCTCTCTGCCGCAGAATGCGGGGGGCTAATCTGGTTCGGTGGGCTGTGTGTGCCGGCGCTGATGCTGTCCGATCGGCTAGCCAAATGGTACCTATACGCTCCATTGCTGGGCCTCTCGCTCGTGTTCGGAGTGCTCACGGCGAACCTATATGATCGGCTTTATCGATGGAAAAAGCGCGCGGCTCCGGCGGCGCTCCTGCTGGCAGCCGTGCCGGTGCTCGCCTCGAGTGTCGCCCAGACCCGCAGCCACATCGCAGCGTCGGAACCATCCTACGTCTCGAACGTCCTCCAGGCCTTCCTTGCCTCCTTCCGCAACGCCTACCCTTGGCTCCCGGCGCGCACAACGCTCTTTGTCCTGCCTGCATTCGAGGGATTCCTGAGCAGTGCGGTCACACTCCTGACCGCTCCGCCCATAAGCCATGGCGAGCTTTTCGAGATTTATTACCCCGGATCGAAAGTTCGACTGGTTTGTGCAGAGCGGGGGGAGAGGCTCTCGCCCGAGGAGTTGCGAAGTCCCGATACGCGCGTGCTTCATTACCTCGACGGCCGCATCATCGATGTGACTTCGTATTTCAAGGAAAAGGGCCGGATGATCCTGCACGTCTTGCCGACATCGGAAGGCGAACCGCCGCCGCTGCTGCGAGAGGGGCCCTTGAAGGGAGGCAGGATCTACGACGAGTTTGTCACCCTATCCATCGCCGACCAGGGTGCCCGGCTTCCCCGGGACTATTTCGACCGGTCCGACATCTGGTTTCTCCAGTACATGGAGGGGCGATTTTGCGACGTGACCCCTCATTACATGAGGCGGAGCGAATCCACACTCCTGCTGCTGCCGACTCTCGACGGCAAGGTGCCCCCTGTTCCCTTGTTGGAGGCGGATCCTAATGCCGGCACAATACTGCTCCGCAGCCGGCTCGTGATCCCGTTCGCCGAGCACCCTCCGCCATTTCTCGGAGGATCTCCTGGGCAGTCGCACCTTCATGTCTATCAGTATCTGGACGGGGTATTCCATGATGTGACGAAATATTTCAAGGAAAAGGGCCGGATGATCCTGCACGTCTTGCCGACATCGGAAGGCGAACCGCCGCCGCTGCTGCGAGGGGGACCGTCAAAGGGAGGCAGGAT
>Ga0129297_10001307_pt1 | contig 12530 bp, 11 predicted proteins | sample I18A1metaG_FD_94708 | JGI IMG/M metagenome (GOLD analysis project Ga0129297, IMG submission 94708) | Lake sediment bacterial and archeal communities from Gulf of Boni, Indonesia to study Microbial Dark Matter (Phase II) - ​I18A1 metaG | ecosystem: Environmental > Aquatic > Freshwater > Lake >... | reverse complement strand
TCTCGGTATCGCTCATGTTGAGTAAACCGTGAATCCCTCCGGCAGGTGAATAGACGATATGGTTCTCCGGGACGATATATTCTTTCTTTTCCTCGCCGATGAAGACTTTGATCGTCCCCTTTCTAACAAAAAACGCTGCGTCACAGTTGGCATGGTAATGACGCTGATTTCTACCCCCGGGCGGGATGATGGTCCTTCCCATGGTGATTGTCTTCGTTCCAGTGGTGAATTCATCAACTCCCCAGGCAATGATGAGGGGAGGCTCATATTTGGTGTCCTTGTCAACTTTATCGGTGTTGATAATCTTCGGTTCAGGTTTCGTCATCTTGTCTTCCTCCTTTTATAGAATTTTTAATTGATATCCAGGAATCATGAAATCCCTGTCATCTCTTTTCCTCTGTCAACTGGTCGGTTGCGTTTCCGAAGTCGTTTTAAGATCGGTGTCAGCATTAAAAATGCTGCAACGCACAATAAGGCTGCTGAAATGGGCTTCTCAATAAATATGGAAGGATCTCCTCCCGAAGAGATCAATGACTGTTGCAGAGATCTTTCAAGAATGGGGCCCAGAATCATTGCCAGGATTAATGGAGCTGGCGGAAAGCCCCCTTTACGCATCAAGTATCCCATGACTCCAAAAGCCACCATGGTCCCGACATCGAAGACGGCATTCTTTACACTATAGGCCCCAATCACGCAGATGATGACCACGACCACGGCTAAAAAGTGGTAGGGAACCCGAAGCAGACGAACCCACATGCCAATCAGAGGCAGGTTGAGCCCAAGGAGCATCAAATTCCCGATATACATGGAAGCAATGACTCCCCAGAAGAGGTTCGGATACTCCTGAAGGAGCAGGGGGCCCGGTCGTATTCCATGGATCATGAGGGCCACAAAGATCATTGCGATAGTCGCATTTCCTGGAATCCCCAATGTGAGAAGGGGAATGAAAGAGGACGTAGAGGCTGCATTGTTGGCTGACTCTGGGGCGGCAACTCCCTCGATGGTCCCTTTGCCAAATTGTTCCGGATGGTTGGAAACTTTTTTTTCGACAGCATAGGAAACGAAGGAACTGATGATGGCACCGCCGCCTGGAAGCACTCCAATAAAGAAACCGAGCAGAGAACCCCTTAACACCGATGCCCAGCACCGCTTCCAATCCTCCCGTGTAGGAAGGAGCCCTTTCAAAGAAGTTTTGAAAATATCTCTGATCTCAGGAGCCTCGAGATTGATCAACACCTCTGAGACGCCAAAAAGGCCCATGGCCACCACGACAAAATCGAACCCGTCTAATAAACGCGAGACACCAAAGGTGAATCGCGTAGCACCATGGACCGGATCAATACCCACCGTACCAAGCAAGAGTCCAAGAGCTACCATTGCAAGTCCTTTAACAATCGACTCTTCAGAAAGATAGACCGCCATCATCAAGCCAAGGAGGACCAGTGAGAAATATTCTGGCGGACCGAACTTGAGAGCGAAGGAAGCCAAGGAAGGTGCTACCAATGACATCCCAAAGACACTGATTGTCCCGGCAAGAAAGGAGCCTATCGCCGATATGCCTAAGGCAGGGCCAGCCCGTCCCTGCCTTGCCATTTTGTAACCGTCGAGACACGTCACTACAGAAGCTGCTTCGCCAGGGATATTGAGAAGGATGGAGGTGGTCGATCCGCCGTACATGGCCCCATAAAAAATTCCTGCTAACATGATGATCGCAGAGGCAGGTTCCATTTTATAGGTTACAGGAAGGAGCAGCGCAACAGTGGCTGGCGGGCCTAAACCAGGCAATACACCAATGGCTGTTCCGATGACTGCACCTATGGCTGCAAAAAGGAGATTCCATGGACTTAATGCAATTGAGAAACCCTGACTCAAATGGAAGAGAAAATCCATTAGTCTCTCCTATTTGAAGCTGCCCGCCCACAGAGCGGGCAGCTTCCCGGCAAGGTACTATCATTCATATTGTGCTCCTTCCTGCCTGCCGGTAGGCAGGGACCCCGCGTTGAAGGCGGGGCCAAGGGGCACCTTCCGGTCACAGACCAAAACGGGCTAAGATGCCTATGGGAAGCTCAATGCCTAAAAGTTTATCAAAGAGGATGTAGGTTCCGATGGACAAACAAAAGCTTGTGAAGATGAGTACCCGCCAGGACTTTACATTCAGGATGCGCAGAATGAGTCCAGATGCGACGAAGGTACCAATGACGTAACCGAGACGGTCTAAAACCGCCACCAATCCAATCATCACTACAAGCAGCAAAGCGGGGCGTCCGACATCTCCGAATGCCCCTTTCTTCGGGCTATATCCAAACCATCCCTTGATAAAAATGATGGAGGAGAGAACGATCAGGGAAATACCACCCAGGAAAGGGAAGAAGCCAGGTTGAGGCTCTGTTGGTGAACCCACATGCAGTTGAATTGCTCCAATGATGGCTCCTATTCCTAATAAAAAGAGGGAGAGGCTCCCCACCACATCACTCGTATTTTTCATATGAACTCCTGAACCACTCAATTTTTCTTAAAAAATTTCCCGAGTTCTTTATGAGCCTCGTATTCCTCTCGCCAGGATTTAGTGAGTTCATCAGGGCCTAAATAGTGGAAGTCGTCGCCAAGCTTTTTGATCATGGCTTTGGAGGATGGATCCTCCAGAATCTTCTTAAAAGCCAGGGCCAACTTATCGATGACAGGGCGAGGGGTTGTCTTTGGAGCTAAAACTCCTTTCCACACGATGCTCATCACATCGACCCCTCCTTCCCGTAACGTTGGAACGTCTGGAAAATCAGGATCCCTCTTCAAGTCTGAGACGGCAAGGGCTCGAAGTTTCCCGGCTTTAATGTGGGGGGTGCTTTGGGTTGGAAAGAGACAGGCTACATCGATGTGCCCCCCCAAAAGGGCAACCAGGGCTTCTGCTCCTCCATCATAGGGGATGATTTTCGTCGTAATCCCGGCTTTCAACTGGATCTGTTTCCATAACAGGTCAGGCCCTCCCCAAATGCCAGCATGGCCAAATTTCAACTGGCCAGGATGGGCTTTTACATACTGGATTAAATCTTGCAAGGTCTTGTACGGTGCATTTGCCGGAACCAATGTTAACATCGCATTATAGTTGATTCGACATACCGCTGCCATATCATCCGGACCCCTCGAACGCCCCTCAATGGCTGGAAGGGTGGTGTTCGGTCCAGGCCCGCCCATCAACAGGGTGTAGCCGTCTGGAGACGCTTTTGCCACGATATCCGAAGCGATGGCTCCTCCTCCCCCAGGCTTGAGCTGGATGATGAGGGGCTGTCCGAGAAATTCTGGTGCGGCACTGACAAATGCACGTGCCGTCAGATCACTTGCTCCTCCAGGACCAAAGGGGATCATCAGCGTCACTGGCTTGGTAGGAAACTCCTGAGCGTAGATGGCTTGAGACCATGCGGAGAAAATCGCCACTAGAAACAAGAAAAAGAACCCCCCTTTTTCCCATTTCTTTTTCATGAATTCTCTCCTTTCCCATCCTGCCTTTTCAACAGGATGCCTATTTCCCAGATCTATTTTTTAAATTGTTTACCGAGTTCTTTATGAGCCTCGTATTCCTCGCGCCAGACCTTTGCAAACTCATCAGGACCCAGAAAATGGATATCATCGCCAAAACGTTTGATCATAGGTACGACCGATTTGTCTTCGGTCATTTTCTTGAAGGCCCCTGCTAACTTATCAATGATCGGTCGGGGAGTGCCCTTAGGAGCCAAAACCCCACGCCATATAAGGAAGACCACATTCACACCCTCCTCCATTGCTGTAGGTACGTTGGGAAGATCTGGATCGCGTTTGGTATCCAAGAGAGCCAATGGACGAAGTTTTCCTGCTATGATGTGGGGAAGAAGGGCGGCAGTGAAGCCACCGGAGACATCCACATGGCCCCCAAGAATGGCCATCAAAGCAGGCCCGCCTCCATCATATGGGACAACCTTAGTTGTAATTCCAGTTTCCTTCATGATCATCTTCCACGGCATATCCACAGCCCCCCAGGGCCCTGTATTTCCAAAGATCAGTTTTCCCGGGTTGGCCTTGGCCCACTCCAACATCTCTTTGAAGGTTCTATATGGTACATCAGGTTTGGCAACAATTATTGTGGGGCTGTAGTTGATTCGGCAAACTGCCAGTAAGTCATCTGGACCTTTTGATCTTCCCTCGATTGCCGGAAGAATGGTGCACCATCCGGGACCACCAAAGAGCAGGGTATAGCCGTCTGGCGCTGTCTTGGCCACGAATTCGGAGCCAATCGCTCCACCTCCGCCAGGTTTGAGTTGAATGATAATCGGCTGTCCCAAATAATCTACTGCCACACTGGTGACGGCACGTGCCGTCAGGTCATGAGAACCTCCGGCGCCCACTGGGATCACTAAGGTCACCGGTTTAGTCGGATAATCCTGAGCATGGACAATCGGAGAGCCAAAAAATAAAAGCATCAGCAAGATAACACCAACCAATCCCTCTCTTCGTAATTGTCTATACATCTCTTTTTCTCCTTTCAGTTAGCGATAAATTCCTCGATATGGATTAGAAGTTTCAACGATTAACTCAATGCACAAGCCCATGTCTGTAATAAGGACAAGCTTACAACATCCTCCTTAAAAATAATATCTAACTCAAAGGAAATCCCGCCAGCGAGGTTGAGTCAAGACCTCAGGGTTCACCATACCTTCTGGTCTCTTCCCATGGAGAACGTCGATGACAGCCTTGGCTGCTTCCATAGCTAACCTTACGACACATTCATGGGTCAAGGCAGCAGTGTGAGGCGTAAGAATCACATTGACCAGCTTCTTTAGAGGGTTGCCCTTCTCCAGTGGTTCTTGAGCAAATACATCTAGACCAGCTCCACCGATTCTTTTTTCCCTGAGGTACTGAATCAGTGCTTCCTCATCCAGCACCCCTCCTCGCGACGTATTGATTAAGAAGGCATCGGCCTTCATCCATCCGAATTCTCGAGGGCCGATCAGTTTTTTGGTGTTAGGCAGAAGCGGGATATGTATAGAAATGATATCGGATTCGCGAAATAGTCTTTCCATATCACAGAATTTAATCCAAGCTTGAACTAGAGTCTTGGCCTCTGGTGTTAAATAAGGATCATGTCCGAGGATGCTCATGCCGAATGCTTGAAAACAGATTCGGGCAAGCTCGAAACCAATCCTTCCAAGACCTATGACACCAAGGGTCTTCCCTCTCAGGTCGCGCGGAAGGTTTTTGAAACGAATGTCAAAATTATCTCTGCGGACTTCACGGTCCATGAGAGGAAGATGTTTTACCAATGCGAAGATTAAGGCTAAGGCATGCTCAACGACCGAATGGGTATTGCCCCCAGGGATATTCGTGACAAGTATTCCCATCTCCGTGGCAGCGGCTACATCGACATTATCTACGCCTGCACCTGTTCGGGAGATGACCCAGAGATCGTCTGCATAGTTTATCAATTCCCTATTGAAGATGATTCCTGTTCTTAAGATCACTGCCTGAACCCCTTTCAGTAAAAGAGCTATAGTCGCGGGCCTTTTGTCCGGGGCAAGTACGATTTCAAGATTTGTAGCCTCAAGGAGAGAGAGAGCTTCTTTTTCAATTGGTTGTGGAAGTAATATCCGTTTAATGGAGACCAAGATTTACCCCGTTAGAAAGCCCTGCCATTTATGGCGGGGATAACATAGACGCAAATTTGATTCCTTAATAGAAAGGGTGGGGTAAAAGCCCCGTCATTTCTAACGGGGTTTACCCCTATACTGCTCTGTTCATCCGAAACAGGACTCTGCCACTTATGTTTAACCACAATACTGGGCAATGCGTTTGGAGACAAAATCAACCATTGATTGTGTTGCCCCTGAAAATTCCTTGGCTGTCGCCAATAGTGCCGGATGATTGTTGAACTCATCGGGCGTATACCCATCCTCAGCATAGGCACGTTCAAAATAAGGAATTTTCAATAGTTTGTCCATGATTTCTTGGGGTACTGGATCTTCAATTTGAGGATGAAATTGAATGTGGTTACCCTTTTCAATCAGGGCTTCCAAGAAAGGGGGCGGACAGGTATAGACAATGTTCGCACCAGCTACTTTTTCTAAATGCCAGGAGCGAACCTCCCCGTCCACCTGGGGACTCATTCGCATCGAACAGAGAAGCATCTTCCCTGGGTAATCGATATTCTCCTTCACTAAACGGCAGGCCTTCTTAAAAATTGCAATTTCAGCCCATCGCACGTCTGCTTCGCTTAATTCGATGCTCCGTTCGAGGGCTTCCTTTTGTAAATCGCCCAATGTTCCATAACGGGCGCTCATTGCGGTGATCACGGACCGCCATTGGGAGAGATCAACGCCTTTGACCTTCGCCTCCTTAAGCCCGGCCACAATGGCTTTCATACAGGCGATGAACTGAGGAATGATGAAAGCGAGTGTATTATTGGTAGGGATACCTTTTGCAGAGAGCTGTTTAATCACCTCATATCCTTCCTTCGTACCGGCCACCTTGATCATGACATTGGGTGAGATGGAATGAAGCTCCACGGCCTGAGAAACCATCTTCTCCACATCATGGCGAAATCTTGGATCGACCTGGCCTGAGATATATCCATATTTATAATTAGAAACTTTGAAAATGGGCAGATACAACTCTGCCCCCCTTTTAACGATCTCTTTGTAAGTCTTCCAAAAAATCACCTCAGCATCCATGCACTTTTCCTTGACGATAAGGTTATCTACCCACTGAGTCCAGTAATCAGGATTATCCTTAATAGCGTTATAGGATAGAGGGGGATTGGTGGTTACCCCTCGGAATATGTTCTTCTCCGGTGGATTGTCTTTATGATATAAACGGTTTAACCAAGTGGTCATCTCTTCCTTATCTACTGCTTTTTGTATCATTTTCGTACGCCAATTGTCATAAATGATCGGCGAGGAATCCCACCATATTTCTGCCTCTGGATTCACTTCCCACAGCCTTTCGACCACGCTTTTCTCAACCACTTCTTTCCTCCATGAGATATTGAATAGTGTAGTGAGTGGTAAATCCCTTTCCTTTGTCTGTCATTCCGGGCTTGACCCGGAATCCAGTCTTTCTGAGCTGGATTCCTGCTTTCGCAGGAATGACGACTTCGGAATTATGGTAAATTTATTTACAACTCTAAGGAGAAATTATCGAAGATATCTTCCCCCACTCACATCAATTGTAGTCCCTGTAACATAACTCGATTCTTCAGAGGCAAGGAATACAACAACTGAGGCTACTTCTTCTGGAGTTCCCAATCGACCTAATGGAATGGTCGAAAGCACTTTCTTCTTTTCCTCCTCGCTTTTGGCATCCCAGAGCGATTGAATCCGCTCACCTGTCAACGTCACCGTAGGAGCCACTGCATTGACCCTTATCCCTGCCTTCCCCCAATCATAGGCAAGTTGACGGGTTAACCCTTCTACACCTGCCTTGGCCGCAGTGTATTGAACGCCTGCCAGGGAGGCTCTCCAATGGCCTGCAAGAGCAGAGATGTTCACAATAACCCCACCTTTCTGTTTCACCATCTCCGGAATGACAGCTTGGCAGCATAAGAACGTTCCCTTCAGGTTTACATCCACGACAAGGTTCCAATCCTTTTCTTGAATCTCCTCAAGAAGATAAGGTGTATTCAGGGCTCCTCCGGCGTTATTCACCAGGATGTCAATGCTTCCCCATAGCCTCTTCATCTCCTGGACAAACTGATGGATATCCGATTTATTAGTGACATCGATTTTTCTACTGATCGCACGGCCATCTTTTCCGTCGAACTGTTTCACTGCCTCAGCCACTCCTTTTTCGTCGATATCGAGGATGGCGACGCGTGATCCCTCTTGATACAGGGCCTTAGCGATCGCAAAACCCATGCCCCGAGCTGCACCGGTCACAATAGCATTCTTGTTGTAAAGGCGTTGACACATATCTTTCTCCTGTTCAAAGGCTATGATTCGGTCTATCTTCCATCATCGAAAGAAAGGCTTCTGTCACAGGATCGATAAATTCGGGGTCATTGATGTGTGCATCCAATTCGATAACAGGGATTGAAGGATTCAGGTTTGCTTTTAGCGAATCGATAAAAGCTTGATTCCCCTCCGGCTCCCAGTGGTCCAATTTCTCTCTGTCCGGGTAGGAAAAACCCTTAAGGGGGATGAATATCCGAGTGGGCCCCTTTGCAGTATTGAGCTTTTGAGCCGTCAGTTTCCCAACACTCACGAGTTCGTCCGGACTCAGTCGGACAAGTGTCATATTTGGATTGTGGACGATGTATTTTCGAGATTTAAGTTCCTTGGAAAGGCTGCTCAATGGACCCCAGACGGCATAGTTGATGCTTCCCGGAGCCACCACCTGGGGAATGCCAACTGCACCAGCAGCCTCTAAGCGATCTTCCTTGATGGCCCCGTGCAATCCCCCTACAAAGCGATCTCCGATCTCGTGTAGATTCAGATCCAGGACACCTCGGAATGCTCCACTGCGGATCATCTCCTCCATGGCGATCCCGCCTGTCCCATTCTGATGAAAGGCGACCACCTCAAACCCTTTCCGTTCCAGAATCTTTTTGCAATACAAACCACCTGGTGTTGTCGTACCCAGCATGGATAAGGCTACTGGAATTCCTTCGGGTCTTATCGAATTTTCTTCAAAGGCCTCAATCATTCCGCAGATGGCACCCGCTGCATTTTCGAGAATGCGTTTGGTCACAAAATTTAATCCCTGCATGTCAACTACAGAATGCATCATGGTGATATCTTTTGTCCCGACATATGGGCCAAATGTGGCCCGGCCTGAAGCCACAGTAGAAACCATGAGTCGAGGTACACCTACAGGCAGGGTACGCATTGCCGAACAGCCGATGTCCGTTCCCTGTCCTCCTCCAATGGCGATAACCCCCTGAAACCGGCTCTGGGTATAAAGCTCTCTGCAAATGATTTCAGCTCCCCGAATCATGTTCAAGATGCATTTCCCTTTATCACCTGTGGCTATGATTTCCTTAAGGGGTATCCCGCCGCGAAGAGCGACTTGTTGTTGATCGATATCGACCCAAGCACGAGGAGGGGCAAGAATTCCCGTATCCATCGTCATGACAGAAACCCCTCGGGCCTCAATCCTTTTTTTAAGGAAAAGGGCTTCCTCTTCCTTGGTATCAAAGGTTGCAATGAGAAGGACCGTTTTTTTTGTCACTGCCATTCTGACTCCTTTATCCAACACCTTAACTGTTATTCCCGCCCCGTATCAAGTACGGGGTAAACTCCAGCGGGAATCCAGTTCAAAAACACTCCTGCCTGCCGGTAGGCAGAAGATTCCGGGTCAAGCCCGGAATGACAAACAAAGCAAATGGGCTTCAGATTCACTACACTAGCGCCCTCCTTTTGTTCTTAGGGTTTTATCAGAACCTTGATGGCCCCACCTTCTCGTTCATTGAAGACTCGGAATCCCTCTCTGATTTGGGAAAGGGGAAAGTGATGGGTGATCAAAGGACGGGCCCTTATTTTCCCTTGACGCATGAGAGGGATTGCCCGTGCACAATTGGCACGGCCCTCTCCTCTGACACTGTAAATGTGAATATTATTGATCCCCATATAATTAAAATCAGCAGGTGCGGGATCATGCGGAAATCCGATAAGCAGTACCTTTCCCATTCTTCTACATAAGTGCAATGCCAGATCAGGCCCCTCGGTGGCGCCTGAAGTCTCTACCACCACATCTGCCCCTCGTCCTTTGGTGTGATCCCTGACAAAGAGAACGGGATCTGTCTCTCGAACATTGACTAAGTGATCTGCACCCACTTCTGAACCTACTCTCAAACGATCTGGCCGCGTTCCCAAAAGAATGACCAGGTCTGCTCCCAAGGCTTTGGCAACCTGAACCGACATGAGTCCTAAAGGGCCAGGCCCTATCACCACCACAGCATCTCCTGCCACCAGCCCTCCTAATGACTCAAAGCCATAGACCAAGCATCCGGCATTGGTCACCAGAGAAGCCTCTTCCAAAGAGATGTTATCAGGAACCGGGTAGACGGTATTAATATGATTGGCCACATACTCAGCATAGCCTCCATTTGTAGTGAATCCGTTCGCCCGATGGCCCTTGGCTCGGTTCCCATAATTGAGACAAGAAGTATAGTCGCCCCGTCGGCAGTTGAGGCAACGGCCACATCCATAATGGGCCTCCACTGCCACCCGATCTCCTACTTGGAACTCATCCACAGTCTCACCCAGCGCCACCACCACTCCGGAGTATTCGTGGCCAGGGATAAATGTGCCATAGGGAGGTTGACCTGGCCAAGGATGGGCCATCAAACTTACGTCACTGCCACAAATAGCACAAGAGTCGACTTTAATCAAAACATCTGCAGGACCAGGCTGTGGACAGGTCACCTCTTTAATTTCTAAGGTATCTGGAGCCATCAGCACGGCTGCTCTCATTTTTTCTGGAAGATTCAATCTCTTCTCCTTCTTGTTGGATCTCGTTTCTATGATCTTTCACGCCGGTAGAGGATTTTCAAAAATTCTTTTTCGATGTCTGCTAAGTGGGCAGACATGATCTTTCGCGCTTGAGAAGCATCGCCTCCTTTGATGGCTTTAAAGATTCGTTGGTGGTAATGTAGGGACCGTTTGCTGATATTGGACCGTTGGATGATTGATCCGATGTTCTCCCTGAGAAGATCACCGACTTTCTCAATGAAATCTCCCAGAATCCTGTTTTTAGCCGCTTTGGCAATGCGGAGGTGGAAATGATGATCCGAATTGATAAAAGCCATGGGATGATTCAACTGAACCTTCATCTCTTTAAGGCTCTCTTCCAAGGCTTTAATGTCTTCGGCCCCTGCCCTTTTTGCAGCTAAGGCAGAGAGTTCGGTCTCAATGATCTTCCGTACCTCAATCATCTCTGCCATGTTCAGTTCCTCTTGGGATCTTGAAAAATGAGAGGAGAGGTTCCTTCGCCAATGGGCCTCCGGAGCCACAAAAAGCCCCCTGTTTCGGCGTTGAAGATAGCCGATATGGACGAGGGCGTTTAAGGCTTCCCTCAACGAACTCCGGCTGACGGAGAGTTGGTCTGTCATCTGAATCTCAGAAGGGAGTCTCTCTCCGGGGGAGAATTCGCCGGAATGGATCAGGTCTCGGATCTGTTCCAGTATGCCATCCGAGATCAAAATCTTTTGAACCGGTTTTAACGCCATGAGATCATCGTCCCTTTCAGGCCCGATTATTAAATTCCCGATTGGTTGCCTTGATGGGAAACTTTTTCACTTCCTCCAGAAATGCTGATAGATGTTTGGCGCTGAACTCAAAATATCTCATCCCTTTTTCCTTGCTTCCACGGAAGGGATTCCCAATGGTGGAGGTGTCCGAGTACTCATGATGTTCCATGGGTACCCACGCCTGCTCAGTTTCCATGAATTCGACCATCCCGGACCCATCCCGTTTTGAAAAGGCAGGGCCCATCCATTTGGGCGCATGGGTCCGATCCTGTTTCGCCAGGCTCATATCCACCAGTCGCTCATCATAAGCCAGACAGGTGGCGGTTTCGATCTCTCCGGAGTGCCATCCTGGGGTCTCTTCGGGCGGCCCCTCGATGATTCCCTTTAAAGCGTTATACTCCCGTTCTGTGGGCGTCTTGTACCAGCAGGTGAAGGCTCCGCTTTCATATCGAATCTTACGGAGGATTTCATCGACGACCTTGGAGTTAGATCCATGGTGGGTGACGAAGACCACCTTGTTAAACCCATGATAGATGAGCGATTTGGCAATATCATAGACGACCCGGCGGTAGGTCTCTCCGGAGAGGGTGATGGTCCCTGTTCCTTCACCGATGAGGTGCATGTGGTGGGGAGAGTATCCATAAGGAATGATGGGCGTATAGACGACCCTCGTCATTTCTGCAGCTCGGATAACAACCCCCCATGTTGTCAGGGCATCACAGCCTAAGGGGATATGGGCCCCATGCCGCTCCAAGCTCCCCATGGGAACCATGACGACGTCACACGCTTTGAGATAGTCAGCAACCTCCAGGTAGGACATATCATGAAGATAGAATGTTTTTCGTTTTGCCATTGCTATTCTCCTTCCTTTCTCTGTTCTGATTAACCCAGATATTGCGTTCAAAAGGCTGTTGGGTGTGCCTCCAAACCTTTATCAAGCGGTTCTTTACTATTTTTTTATAGGTAACATGCGATAACACCTAAAGTGACTTCTGTAATATGCTTAGAAACGCAGTAGTAAAACGCTGAAGGGTTCCGCTGTAAAGCTTTTCCAGCCCACCCAACAGCCTTTTGAAATTTTTTATGCACCTGCTGGGTTAAGTTTTCAAAAATCCTGATGCAATCAGATCTTCCCGGAGTTTCTTCTTCTCGTCCGGGGTCAGCGGTAAAAGAGGAGCCCGGGGAGGGCCTCCGTAAAACCCTGCGAAGTCCATAGCTGCTTTCACCCCTGCCACACCAAATTTCCCGGAGACCTTCTGATTGAGCTCCATGAGCTGGAACTGAAGCTCCCGGCCCTCTTTCAATTGGCCGTTCACCCCCAAGT
>Ga0129297_10001305_pt1 | contig 12534 bp, 10 predicted proteins | sample I18A1metaG_FD_94708 | JGI IMG/M metagenome (GOLD analysis project Ga0129297, IMG submission 94708) | Lake sediment bacterial and archeal communities from Gulf of Boni, Indonesia to study Microbial Dark Matter (Phase II) - ​I18A1 metaG | ecosystem: Environmental > Aquatic > Freshwater > Lake >... | reverse complement strand
CGGGTGAGGGTGAGGCCGGGGACGATGACCATCTTGTCCACGGGCTGTCCCTTCAGGGCCTTGACGGCGAACTCCACGCTCATGGCGCCGATCTTGAAGGGATCCTGGCCGGTGCTGGCCTGCAGGATGTTGTCGCTGGCCTGCAGGAAGCTCACCATCTGCTTGTCGAGGTCGATGCCGAAGACGGCGATCTTCTTGCCGGCGTTCTTCACGGCCAGCACGGCGCCCTTGGTGCCGCCGTCGTTGCAGCCGAAGATGATGTCGAGATCAGGGTTGGCGGTGATGATGTCGCCGGCCTTCTTCACGGACTGGTCCACGGCGGGAGCGGAGGCTTCGCCCACGAGGGTGACGCCAGGGATGCCCTTGATCTCGTCCCAGAAGCCGTCCTGGCGGGCGTTGCTCTCGGGGGGCAGCTGGGCCTTGTAGTTGATGACGGCGACCTTGATGGTCTTCTTGCCCTTCAGCTGGGTCTTGATGTATTCCGCGGCAGCCTTGCCGGAGCCGGCGCCGAGGGCCTCGTTCTTGGACTGGATCGTGGCGACGGGGAAGTCGGCGGCCAGGGTGTTGTTGAAGCTGATGATCTTGATGCCCTTGTCGTGGGCGGCCTTCGCAGCGGGAATGGAGGCGGCAGCGGGATCGAGGTACGTGATGCAGATGGCGTCCACCTTGCGGGCCGCGTAGGTGTTGACGACTTCCACTTCCTTGGAGATCTGGTTGGCGGTGTTGGCGGTGAGCAGCTCGACGCCGTTCTTCTCGGCGGCGCTCTTCATGCCCATGAGGACCGTCTTCATGAACTGGTCCTCCTGGAAGACGATGCCGGCGATGGTGGGCTTCTGGGCCTGGGCGGCGGCGCCGATGAAGAGCAGCGAGGCTGCCAGGGTGGTGGAGACGAAGCGGGTGATGGGCTTCACGGTGTGCTCCTGGAGGAGAGGGGTGGGGTGGAAAAGCGTGGAACGCGCAGAACAATCCCGACCGGGTCGTGCCCGGAGGGACAAGAGGGTGGATGGCGTGGATCCGGGCGCGGAAGACCCCCGCGCCAAGTGGGTCAGGAGGAAAGGCGGTTGAAGACGTCGGCGGGGTTCCGGATGGCGAGCTGGACAGGGACCTCGATGATCTTGGGGATGTTCAGGAAGCGGTCGCGACCCTGGACGGGCACTTCCGAGGCAATGATCAGGATCTGGGCGTCCCGGATGTCCCGGGCCGTGAGCTCGTTCTCGATGCCCATGGCGCCCTGGGTCTCCACCTTGATCTCATGGCCCAGCTTCTTGCCCATGCGCTCGAGGTTCTCGGCGGCCATGTAGGTGTGGGCGATGCCCGTGGGGCAGGCGGTGATGGCGAGGATCTTCATGAAGCCTCCGCATGCCGGGCGAGCAGGTTGGCGCCCAAAGCCACCGTCAGGGTGCCCACGCCGATGGCGAAGAGATACCAGAGCACATGATCCACCACGGGGATCACCACCAGGCCGCCGTGGGGGGCGTGGTCGCCCACGCGACCCAGCATGGCGATGGCGCCGCCCAGGGAACCGCCCACCATGATCGTGGGGATGATGCGGAAGGGATCCGCCGCGGCGAAGGGGATGGCGCCTTCCGTGATGCCGATGACGCCCATGGCCAGCGCCGCGAGCCCCGACTCCCGCTCGCGCTCGTTCCACTTCTTCGGGGCCAGCAGCGTCGCGAGGCCCAGCCCCAGGGGGGGGATGCAGATGGCCGCCGCGCAGGCGCCCATGACGGTGGGATTACCCTCGCGGATCATGGCGACGCCGAAGAAGAAGGCGGTCTTGTTCACGGGACCGCCCATGTCGAAGGCGATCATGGCGCCCAGCAGGATGCCCAGCAGGATCTGGTTGCCGCTCCCCAAGGTGCGCAGCGAACCCGCCAGGTAGCCCATGAGGTCCTTGATGGGGTCACCCAGCAGGAAGTACATCACGCTGCCCACCGCCAGGGAGGAGAGCACCGGGATGATCAGGATGGGCAGGATGGGGCGGAGGATCCGGTGGATGGGGAGCTTCTTCACCAGCATCACGGACCAGCCCGCCAGGAGCCCCGCAGCGATGCCGCCCAGGAAGCCCGCGCCCAGCGCATTGGCCACGAAGCCTCCCACGAAGCCGGGCACCAGGCCGGGCCGGTCCACCATGCCGAAGGCGATGTAGCCCGCCAGCACCGGGACCACCAGGGAGAAGGCCGCCGTGCCGATGTCCATGAGGAGCTTCAGGAAGGGGGCCTGGGAGAAGTCCGGGCCGATGTCCGCCTTCATGGGGGCCAGGGCGATGGCCGTGGCGATGAGGATGCCGCCGCAGGCCACGAAGGGAATCACGTACGAGACGCCGCTGAGCAGGTACTGCTTCAGGTGTCTGAGGGATTCGCGCATGCGGGGTCCGTTGGGGAGATTTGACAGCTTAGTCAGCCTTCCGGAATACCGAAAAGCGGGAGTATTGTCATTCCATTTGCACTTTTTGACACTATCCTGAGTTCGTCAACGGATCTGCCTGTGACCCTTATCCCCTCTCCTTTGTGGACTTTCCAGCCTGCGCCCCAGGACGAGGCCTGGGGGTTGTATGTCACCGCCATCGGCTCTGGGGAGGAACTTCCTTCCCTTGGCGGGCAAGGCTGGCGCCTGCACTTCCTGGTGCGGGGTACCGCAGGGCTCCAGGTGCCTGGCCGCCGTCGCCTCCGGCTGGAAGCCGGCGAGGTGCTGCTGCTGGATTCGGCAGGGGAAGCAGCCCTGGTGCCCGAGACCCAGAGCACGTGCCGCATCCACTTCGTGGATTTCGGGGGGAGCTGGATGGAGCGCTGGATGGAGATGGGCTTCTTCGGATCCCTGCCCAGGGTCATCCGCAGCGGCTTCGATGAGCATCTGCTGGGCCTGATCATGCGCTTGGTGGAGCTGGCGAAGAACCCGCCCCCGGATGTGGGCCGCATGATGGGCGGGGCCCTGAGCCATCTGCTGGCGCGGCTGGAGTCCGCCACGCGCCAGGGCAGCGGCGCGGGGCGCCAGCGGGAGCTGGTGCAGGGTGCCCGGCAGCTCCTCAGCGATCCGGACTGGGATCGCACGGGATTGGAGACCCTGGCCTCGGAGCTGGGGGTCAGCTACTCCTGGTTCCGCCGCTCCTTCCAGACCCAGACGGGCTTCACGCCCCAGCGCTTCCGCGGACTCCGGCGCCTGGACCGGGCCTTCCACCTCCTGGCGGATTCCAGCCTGTCCATCGGGGAGGTGGCCCAGGCCCTGGGCTTCAGCTCCCAGGCCTATTTCGCGCGCGCCTTCCGCAAGGAGACGGGGCTGGCGCCCAGCGTGTGGCGGGCGAACCAGCTCCGCCGCGGTTGACCGTACGCGGGAATTTCAAGGTTTTTTGCTATCATCTTGGAATCCTGAGCGTCGACGGCCGGGTGCCTCGGCGGACGCCTCCGAAGTCATTCCGCGCGGATTCTCCGCGCCCTCGCGCTGGTCTTGGTTTTCCACCGCGAATCTCCCGTGAGGGTTCCATGAAGTTCGTCAAGGAAACGATCAAGGCCGATGGGCTCCTGCTGCTGGTGGCCGTCATCTGGGGCTTCGCCTTCGTGGCCCAGCGCAGCGGCATGGAAGTCATCGGTCCCTATGCCTTCGGCGCTGCCCGGTTCGGCCTGGGAGCCCTCTCGCTCCTGCCGGTCATGATCCTGCAGAAGCGGCGGGCGAAGGAGAAGGGCGAGGTGGTGCATCACCTGAGCCCCTGGCAGCGCATCATCTGGCCCGTGGCAGCAGGAACGGTGCTGTTCCTGGCGGCGTCCCTCCAGCAGGTGGGACTGGTCTATACCACCGCGGGCAATGCGGGCTTCATCACCTGCCTCTACGTCGTCCTCGTGCCCATGGTGGGCTTCTTCCTGGGCAAGGCCACGGGCTTGCGCATCTGGATCGGCGCCGCCCTGGCGCTCGTGGGCCTCTACATCCTGAGCATCGGGACCGGATTTTCGCTGGCGCCTGGCGACCTTCTGGAGTTCATCGGGGCCTTTTTCTGGGCCGGGCACATTCTCGTGATCGGGCACATTGGCTCCCGCATGGACGCCCTGGAGGTGTCCGTGGGGCAGTTCGCCACCTGCTCGATCCTTAGCCTCATCGCCGCGCTGATCCACGAGCCCCAGCCTTTCGCGGGCCTGATGCCCGCGGCCATTCCCATCTTGTACGGCGGCATCCTCTCCACCAGCGTCGCCTACACCCTCCAGGTGATCGCCCAGCGCACGGCCCACCCGGCCCACGCCTCCATCATCTTCTCCATGGAGGCCCTGTTCGCCGCCATCGGCGGTGTGCTGGTGCTGCACGAGCCCGTGACCACGCGTCTCGTGGTGGGGGGTCTGCTGATGTTCGCAGGCATGATCTGTTCCCAGCTGGAGCCCAAGAAGGCTGCCGAACCGGTCGGTTGATTCGACGTCACTACGGCTGCGGTCCTTCGTCGTCCAGCTCGTACAGCTTCTTGGCGCAATCCGGGCAGAGGCCGTGGGAGAACCGGATGTCGGACGCCGTGGCGAGGTAGGACTCCACCTGCTCCCAGTAACCCTGGTCATCCCGGATCTTCTTGCAGTTCGCGCAGATGGGGAGGATGTTCTCCAGGGTGTGTATCCGCCGGGCGGCGCCGAGAATCCGGAAGACCAAGTAGCCCGCGACCAGGGCGGTGGCGCCACCGATGAGCAGCATGAGCTGGGCCGCCGTGTTGATCGCGCCCCAGCCCTGTTCGGGGGCTGCTGCCAGTTGCCAGGCGCCGTTGGGGAAGACCACGTCCAGGATCACGGGATCCTGCTGGAAGACAGAGGCCTGGCCCCAGAACAGTTCGCCGGGCACGCCCGAGTTCCCTCGCTTGCGGAGGGCATAGCGGAGGCCATGGGCCCGTTCTTCCAGGTTGGCTTCGGCCAGCAGGGCTTCCTGGATCAGCACCACGCTGACTTGGCCCCAGTACGCCTCCCGCGGGGTGCCGATGTCCAGCAGGACTGGAATCCGATGGATCAAGCCGCGGCCCCCTTGCACCAGGTTGAGGGGACCATCCACGGCGGGCTTCCGCGTGTCGATCACCCGCTGGATGGCCGGCTGCTGGGCCGGGATCTTGGCCAGGTCCACGCCGATGGCCTTCTCGTTCCCGCGCAAGGGGTAGGCGTCCACGATGGTCGTGTTCTTGATGAGCGCGATGTTCCGGACGATGGGATCCTGTCCGACGAGGCGGCCCGCATAGTTCTGGAACGCTTCGTGGGTGATGGCCGGATGCAGGGCCACATAGGACACCAGCCCACGACCCAGGAGAAGCCTGGAGTTCAAGGCCCCTTCGAGATGGGCCCGGAGGATGCCGAGCCGGTTGGTGAGGACCAGGCGTTCTTCCTGCCGGTAGCGCTGGCGCTCCAGGTAGGCGAACCCCATCGAGCCCAGGACAAGGAAGATCGCCACCAGCAGGCCCGCGGCAAGCGGGAAGCCCGGTCGGTCAGAGATCCTGGCCGTTCTTGTGCCCGACTTGACCTTGATGTCCATCGTTACCCCTGGGGGAAACCCTTGGAGGATCCTCTGGTTCCTGTTTCGTCCTGGGAGCTGGAAAGCATGAATCCCCGGTCCCAGATGCCCGGTCAGCCCTGCCGATCCTGGGTCAGCTCGAACAGGTCGGCGATCACGCCGTAGGCGGTGGTGGAGAGATCGGGCTCGTCCTCGGCGACGACCAGCTTGCCCAGGATGTCCGTATGGAACCGAAGCATGGAGCCTGCACCTTCCGTCCGGGCGAAGGGGTGGCTCTCGGGCAGCTCGCACATGGAGACGCGGCCCGCGACCCCATGGTCGGTACGGGAGGCCTCGCAGACCATCTTGATCCGATGGCCGCGCGCTCTGGCGGCTGCCAGCTCTTCGGGACCGAGGGTTCCCATCCCTTGCCGTTCGATCTGTTCTGGCTTCAGATCGGCGTCCATGAGCGCGTTGGCCAGGGCCGTGAGCTTCACCGCCGCATCCCAGCCTTCCAGGTCCGCGCTGGGATCGGCTTCGGCGATGCCCAGCGCCTGGGCCTTGGCGATGGCCTCTTCCAGGCTCAGGCCCCGTTCCATTTCGCACAGCACCACGTTGGAAGTGGAGTTCAGGATGCCCTCCAGGCGCAGGATGCGGTTGCCTCTCAGGCCGTGGCGGCCGAGGTTGAAGATGGGGGCGCCATCCATGACCGTGGCTTCGTGGAGGAAGCGCACGCCGTTCCGATGGGCCAGGTCCATCAGCTCGCGGTACGCCCAGGCCACGGGGCCCTTGTTGGCGCTGATGACGTGCCGGCGCCGCGCCAGGGCCTCCCGCACATGGGAGATGGCGGGCTCCCCACGGCCGGCGATGCTCAAGGGCGAGAGCTCCACAAGGACGTCGTAGTCCAGGGTACGGGCCGCTTCCAGGGTGTCGAGCGTCGCCGGAAAGCGGTCCCGTGTGTGATGCCAGTCCAGGAGAGCCGACGGGGTCAGGCCGGCGGGATCGGTCCAGGCTCCATGGCGGCCTGTGGTGACGCCCACGAGGGAGACATCCAGGGCCTCCAGGCCGGGATACGCGGCGCGATCCCGCAGGATCTCGACGAAGCGCCGGCCGACGTTGCCGAAGCCGGCCAGGAGCAGGCGCAGCGCGGCCACGGATCAGCCCTTGGCGATGGCGGCGAGGCCATCCAGGAGGCGCTGCACTTCCTCCTCGGTGGTGTAGAGGGAGATCCCGGAGCGGACCACGCCGCCCTGTTCCTCCAGGCCCAGCACCTCGATGGCGCGGGCGGCGTAGAAGTTGCCATCCCAGACCAGCACGCCCTGCTCGCCCAACGTTCTGGCGACTGCCTCGGGATGGTGACCTTTCACGGTGACGGACACGGTGGGCGCTCGGTGGCGGTTGCTGAAGTCCCGGCCCCAGACCGTGACGCCCGGGATGGCGCGGACCCGGTCATGGTAGCCCTTGGCGAGGGTGTGCTCCCGCTCCGCCAGATCGGTCATGGTGCGCAGGATCCTCTCCCGCAGGGTGCTTCCTTCCGAGAAGCCCGCCAGGAAGTGGACGGCCGCGCGCACACCGGCCAGGGCGGCGTGGTTCAGCGTGCCGGTCTCGATGCGGAAGGGCGCCTCGGGATCCTGGGTTCGCAGGCGGTCCGTGTGCAGCTGCTCCAGCAGTCCCGGTCGACTGTAGAGGATTCCGACGTGCGGGCCATAGAATTTGTAGGCGGAGCAGAGCAGGAAGTCTGCGTCCAGGGCCACGACATCCAGGGGGAAGTGTGGCGCCGCGTGGACGGCGTCGACGACGAGCCAGGCGCCCACCTCCTTGGAGAGCTTGCGCGCCAGAGCCAGGTCGTTGACCGTGCCCAGGGCGTTGGAGGAATAGCCGAGGGCCACCAGCCGCGTGCGGGACGTGATCTTGCGGGCCATGTCCTCGGGATCCAGCGTGCCGTCCGGGCGGAGAGCCACTTCCTTCACGATGGCGCCGCGCTCGGCGAGGCTCAGCCAGGGGCCCCGGTTGGCCTCGTGGTCCAGCTGGGTCACCACCACCTCATCCTCGGGCTTCAAGGCCCGACCCAGGGCGCGGCTCAGGCTGAAGGCCAGGGTGGTCATGTTGGCGCCCAGGGAGATCGCCCGCCAGGATGGCGCTCCCAGGAAGGCGGCCAGGGCCTCTCGGGTCTCCTGAAGCAGGTGATCGGACTCCAGGGAGGTCACGAACTGGCCGTGGGTGTTGGCATTGCAGCGCGTGTAGTAGTCCGACACCGCATCGATGACCGGCTGAGGCACCTGGGTGCCACCGGGACCGTCAAAGTAGGCCAGGGGCTTGCCGTGGAGCTCCCGGCGGAGGGCGGGGAAGAGGCCGCGGCTGGCTGCGAAACGGTCGAGGGACATGGCTTCCTCCGAAGGGTCGAAAAAAGTATTGCAGGGTTCTGGTATTGCCGTAAGATATCAGCGGTATATCAGCATGGATTTGATGCGAATCCCCATCACGACAACAAGGAGGCCATCCATGAGCATCCCCTTCAACCGGCTTCTCTCCCTGGATGGGAAAGTGGCCCTGGTCACCGGCGCATCCTCCGGCATCGGACGCGGCACCGCCAAACGGCTCGCCGAAGCCGGGGCCGCCGTGCTGATCCTCGACATCAACGAAGCCGGAGGGCAGGGCACGGTCCAGGAGATCCTGGAGACGGGCGGCCAGGCGGCCTTCCTGCGCTGTGACGTGCGCGTGGAAGCGGACTGCAGGCGCGCGGCCGATGAGGCTGTGAAGCGGTTCGGCCGCATCGACATCCTCTTCAACAACGCTGGCGTGGCCATCCGCAAGACGGCGCTGGAGCTGGAGGAGAGCGAGTGGGACCTGGTCCTCGACGTGATGCTCAAGGGCGTCTACATGCTCACGCGGCAGGTGGTGCCGCACATGATTCGGGCAGGAGGCGGGAGCATCATCAACACCGGTTCCGGCTGGTCCCTCAAGGGGGGAGGCCAGGCGGTGTCCTACTGTGCGGCCAAGGGCGGGCTCTGGAACATGACCCGCGCCATGGCCATCGACTTCGGCAGGCACCAGATCCGCGTGAACGCCGTCTGCCCAGGTGACATCGACACGCCCATGCTGCGCAGCGAGTGTGCCCAGCTCGGCGAGGACGAGACGAAATTCATGGAAGAGGCCGCCGCCCGTCCCATCCACCGGGTGGGCACGCCCGAGGACGTGGCCAACGCGGTGCTGTTCCTGGCTTCCGACATGTCCACCTGGATCACCGGCACGCACGTGGTGGTGGATGGCGGCGGCATCGCTTAACGACAAGGAGAACCCATGACCGAACGACGAGCCCACCCCTACATCCCCAACTCGGTGCCCCGCGTGAAGGCGGAGATGCTGGCCGAGATCGGCGCCAGGGACGTTGATGAACTCTATGGCGACATCCCGGAATCCCTGCGCTTCCGCGGGAAGATGGACATCCCGGGACCCATCGCGTCGGAGTCCCTGCTGAAGAAGCACGTGGAGGGAATCCTGGCCAAGAACACCTCCTGCGAGGAAGCCACCAGCTTCCTGGGAGCTGGCTGCTACAACCACTACGTGCCCGTGATCTGCGACGAGATCAACCGGCGCAGCGAGTTCATCACGGCCTATGCCGGTGAGCCCTACGAGGACTTCGGCCGGTTCCAGGTGCTCTGGGAATACGAGAGCCTGATGGCCGAGCTGCTGGACATGGACATCTGCAACGTGCCCACCTACGACTGGTTCCAGGCTGCCAGCACCTCGCTCCGGATGTCGGGTCGCTACACGGGGCGCGGCAAGGCCCTCTTGGCTGCCAACATCAGCCCGGACCGCCTCAAGGCCATCCGCAACTACTGCCAGCCGGTGCTCATGATCGAGACCGTGGCCTTCGATCCCAAGACGGGTCTCATGGAGCTGGCGGACCTCCAGGCCAAACTCTCCAGCGACGTGGCTGCCGTCTACTTCGAGAACCCAGGGTACCTGGGGTTCCTGGAAACCCAGGGGCAGCGGATCGCAGATCTGGCCCATGCCGCCGGCGCCCTGCTGGTGGTCGGTGCCGATCCCAACTCCCTGGGCGTGCTGACACCGCCCAGCCAGTACGGCGCGGACCTGGTCTGTGGCGACATCCAGACCCTGGGCAATCACATGAGCTTTGGCGGCGGCATGGGCGGATTCATCGCCACCCGCGACGAGGAGAAGCTCGTCATGGAGTACCCGAGCCGCCTCTTCGGCATCTCCACGACCGAAGTGCCCGGCGAGTACGGATTTGGCGATGTGGCCTACGACCGCACCTCCTTCGCCCACCGGGAGAAGGGCAAGGAGTTCATCGGCACCGCGGCCGCCCTGCACGGCATCACGGCCTGTGTCTACCTCGCCCTCATGGGTCCCGTGGGCATGCAGGAGCTGGGCGTGCACCTGTTGCAGAAGGCCCAGTACCTGGCCAAGAAGCTTTCGGCCATCAAGGGCGTGAGAGCTCCAGGACTGGAGTCACCCTTCTACAAGGAGTTCGTGGTGGACTTCAACGGCACGGGCCGGACCGTGGCGGAGATCAACGGGGCGCTCCTGGAGCACCGAATCTTCGGCGGCAAGGATCTCTCCAAGGACTTCCCGGTGCTTGGGCAATCGGCGCTCTACTGCGTCACCGAGCTGGTGAGCCAGGAGGAGATCGACCGCTTCGTCACCGTCCTGAACGACATCGTGGGAGGAAAGTGAAATGAGCACCAAGCGTTCGTTCAAGGTCCGTACGAACTTCCATCAGGCCAAGTGGGACGAGGAGCTGATCTTCGAGCTCCACAAGCCCGGCGAGCGGGGTTTCGTGGTGGCGCCCGTGGAGAAGGGCATCGAGGCCGAAGTGGGCAATGGCCTCTCCGCCTTGCCCGCCCACATGATCCGGCAGAAGGCCCCTGACCTGCCCGAAGTGGGGCAGATGCGCGTGGTGAAACACTTCATGCGCCTCTCCCAGGAGAACCTGGGAGGCGACCTGAACATCGACATCGGCCAGGGCACCTGCACCATGAAGTACAACCCAAAAATCAACGACGTGCTGGCGTCCAACCCCAAGCTTGCGCGACTGCACCCCTTGCAGGACGAGCGCACCGTCCAGGGCGCGCTGGAGGTGCTGTACAGCCTCGATCTCTACATGCGCGAGATCTCGGGCATGGACCGTTTCAGCTTCCAGCCGGCCTCGGGCTCCGGCGCCATCCTCAACATGGTGTCCATCATCCAGGCCTACCACCGCGACCGCGGCGAGGCGGAGACCCGCGACGAGATCATCACGACGATCTTCAGCCATCCCTCCGATGCGGCCGCGGCCGCCGTAAAGGGCTACAAAGTCATCACGCTCATGCAGAACGAGGATGGCCTGCCCACGGTGGAGGATCTGAGGAAGGTCGTGGGCCCCCGCACGGCGGGCCTGCTCATCACCAATCCGGAAGATACCGGGATCTTCAACCCGCACATCGCGGAGTTCGTGCGCCTTGTGCAGGAAGCGGGCGGGCTCTGCGGCTACGACCAGGCCAACGTCAACGGCCTCATGGGCATCACCCGGGCCAAGGAAGCGGGCTTCGACATGTGCTTCTTCAACCTCCACAAGACCTTCGGGACGCCCCACGGTTGCGGCGGTCCCGCCGGCGGCGCCCTGGGGGTGACGAAGGCCCTGCAGGACTTCATGCCGGTGCCCCTCGTGGAGTTCGATGGACGGACATACTCGCTGAATGAAAACGTCTCCAAGAGCATCGGGAAGACCCGTTCCTTCTATGGCACCGTGCAGGTGGCGCTCAAGGCCTATGCCTGGGTGCGTGCGCTAGGTGCGGAAGGACTGCGGGAGGTCTCCGAGATCGCCGTGCTCAACAACAACTATGTCTTGGAGAAGATCAAGAAGATCCGAGGAGCCTCGGCCCCCTATGCCAGGGGACGCCGCCGCATCGAGCAGGTCCGCTACAGCTGGGAGCAGCTCCATCAGGATACGGGCGTGACCACCGAGGACATCGCCCTGCGCATGGCGGACTACGGCATGCACCTCTGGAGCAGCCACCATCCGTTCATCGTTCCGCAGCCCTTCACCATCGAGCCCACGGAATCCTACTCCAAGGAGGAGCTGGACGAGTACGTCGCCGTGCTGACCAAGATCTCCGAAGAGGCCTACACCGAGCCCGAGACCGTGAAGACGGCTCCACACCGGAGCGTATGCCGCAAGATCGACCACCACGACTTCGACGACCCTGCCAAGTGGGCCATCACCTGGCGCCTCTATAAGCGCAAGCATCTGGCGAAGAATCCCTGAACCGGAAGGTTACGGCTTCGGCGCGGCCCGCTGGAGCAACTCCTCGTACCTGCCAGAGTGCTTGAGTCTTGCCAGACCTTGGTTGAACAGACCGACTCTCTCCACGTTCTTCGGGACCTTCTTCGAGAACAGAAGGTGGAGGCTGTCGGACTTCAGGGGAAGGGGGTGGTCCGTGAACCGTGCGGCCACCTCCGGTGGGAAGAGCTTGGCGATCATGGCATATCCGACGATCCGGTCCACGGGAAAGGCCTGGATGCGACCCCCGAGCAGCTTCCGGAAGTTGGTCTCGTCGTCTGTGGCCCAGTCGACGGTGATCAGGCCCGCCTTGTCTGCGGCAGAGAAGGCCTCCCCGTAGGCGTAGCTCTGGGTTCCACCGATCCGCAGACCTTGGAGGTCATCGAAGGTCTTCCACTCGAACGGCGTCTCTTTCAAGTGGAAAAAGGTGTAGGTGCTCTGGATGACAGGCACCGAAAAGTAGAAATGCGTCTCCCGTTCCGGGGTCTTGAACCAGACGGCGGCGGCGTCCCATTCGCCCCCTTGGGCCAATCTGAGGGCACGTGTCCATGGGAAGAATCCGTAGTGGACCTTGATGCCCGCCTCCTTGAAGGACTCCGTGATGAGGGCGGAGGCGATGCCGTGGTCCGGCAGGTGTTCGCCCAGGTAGGGGGTCCACTCGCCGTTGGTGATGCGGATGGTTGTTTCATCCTCCGATTGGCCAGGAGAAACCATCAGGAAGGTTATTCCAAGGGGGCGGATCCAGCTTCCCAGCCATCCGGATCTCCATCGGTGCATGAGACATTGCTCCAGGCGCAGGTCCCGGAAGGGAT
>Ga0129297_10001300_pt1 | contig 12555 bp, 8 predicted proteins | sample I18A1metaG_FD_94708 | JGI IMG/M metagenome (GOLD analysis project Ga0129297, IMG submission 94708) | Lake sediment bacterial and archeal communities from Gulf of Boni, Indonesia to study Microbial Dark Matter (Phase II) - ​I18A1 metaG | ecosystem: Environmental > Aquatic > Freshwater > Lake >... | reverse complement strand
GTAATGATAGTGGTCTGCAACAACACCGACTTATCAGAGGTCGTGTGTGCACATATAGCGAAAGGGAATATCTTTCCTGAGCTTCAGAATAGTGAAAAGAACGAAGTTACGCTACGAATAGATTCCAAACTGCTGCGTGAGGCCGAAAGCAGAACCGATGTGATGACAACAAGAGCTGACGCAGCGGAGACTCTTCGTGAAAAGGTCAACACCATTGGAAAGATCGGAGAATCAGGAGAACAAATTCGTTGCGTTATTTCAGTCTCAATGCTAACAGAAGGATGGGATGCGCAAAACGTTACCCAGATACTCGGCCTAAGAGCTTTTGACTCTCAGCTTCTTTGTGAACAAGTTGTTGGACGCGGACTGAGACGAACAAACTACGACGACTTCAGCCAGCCCGAGTATGTCGATGTGTACGGCGTTCCATTTGAGGTGATCCCGGTTCAAAAAGCAAGCCTACAGAGGGGTAGTGCCCCGCAAAGACTGCCCACACTTGTGAAGGCATTGCCGGAGAGAAAAAACCTTGAGATCAGATTTCCGCGTGTCGAAGGCTACATATTCGATGTCCGCCGAAAAATCAAAGCAGACGTAAAGAGAATTCCGCCCCTCTACATTGATCCTGCCAAAGAGCCGACCGAGGTCGTGGTCAAGGACGCCGTAGGCGTCAGGCTAGGACGCCCCGACCGTTTGGGACCTGGGACAGAGGTGATAGAGACACGCAACCCATTCCACAGGACACATCGCCTTCAAACCAGTGTCTATGAAATAGCGGCTCAGGTCACAAGCAAGCTTCGACCAGATGTAAGACCCTTCGTCTTCCAACAGGTGTTGGAGATAGTTTGGCAATTTCTGGAGCAACGTGTCAAAGTGAAAGGCGGAGCAGTGTTGGAGGAAGTTGCACTAAAGCGGTATATGGACACCATCATATCGAGGCTATGCGATGCCATCCGACCTGACGTAGAAGCAGGAGAGGCTCCGATACTGCCCAGAATTGAGAGATACAGGCCCGTGGGCTCAACCTCCGAAGTTCTGTTCAGAACCTTGAAGGAAGCGTATGGAACGAATAAGAGCCATGTTAGCCATGTGGTTGTTGACAGCAGATGGGAGCACTCCGTAGCGTTTCAATTCGAGAACATTCCTGATGTCGTAGCCTACGTGAAGAATGACCGCCTAGACTTCACTATTCCATACGAGTATGAAGGAATGATGCATAGCTACATTCCTGACTACATCATCCGCTTGAAACTCAATGATAAGCAAGAGGTCAACGTGATACTCGAGGTCAAAGGCTTTGAAGCCGAACAGGACCGGGCGAAGAAAACTGCCGCCCAAAGATGGGTTGACGCTGTCAATCATCACGGCGGATTTGGACGATGGGTCCTGATCGAGTGCAGAAGCCCGTATTCTCTACCGAACGCGCTTCAAAACCTGCAGAAGAAACTGGCAGAAGGACGACATCAAGCAATCATAAGCCCACAACGATCCATCCTGGAATCTCAGGCAGGTCGATCTCCTAACGGCGGATTGCAGAGCGAACAAGAAACCTAGCTAGGCGTGTGGGACAGGCGAGAGCGACGTAAAGGGGAATCCTGAGGAGATACTGATGGTTACTCATTTTACCGTCAGAATGGCATGGCACGACAACAAGTGGGATGGTAACATCTGCCGAAATCCCGATAGCAACTTCTACTGCAACGGATCACGCTCTCTTCTATCTGATAGAATCGCCAGAAGAAGAAATGATGAGAAAGAACTAGCTTCTATTGGTCAAAAGATGGATAATCTCCTTCCTGAGTACATGCCTCCATGCTACTGGACCACTGCAGCGTTTTCATCGGCCTCTCACAAGATCATCCATGAACATCCATTCCCGCAGTACGAAAAGAGCAAGAAGATCAAACAGACACTGAAGCCATACTCGGTGTTTTCATGGCCTTTTAGACTGTCATTCAACCACAGCCCAAAGAAGAGGAATGAACAAGGTAACTACCCGCGAGATCTTACTGAGAGAATCCGACGATTCATATCCAGATTTCAGCCAAGGGAGTCCATAGTCTTCTTCTACTTGAACTATGACAATCGGATCTCTGGAGATAGGGAGAAGTACGCTCTTGTGGGATGTGCGGTTCTAAGCGCGCGTCCAGAAATCCCTCCGGATTACGATTTCACAGACGCAGAGCTAGAGAGTGTGCGCAGCAGCAGTCCCAAGATGAAAAACTTCCCTAGAATGAACTGGGCTATCCAAGTAACATACGATTTTGAAAAGACAGGCGTAAGATTACCATACCATGAGTACCTCGAATACATTTCGGAGCACCCGGACGAATCTGAGAAGCTTGAAGAGATAAAGGTGCTCATAGAGGAGCCGTCACTCATATTTGGCTTCAAATATGTGATGGCAGACATCGATGAAGACCAATGCATATTTCTACTCACCAAGCTGAGAAAGGCTATCGATATTGTTCAGGAGCACGGCATAGTCAATTTCGACAGAGAGCAAAAGCTAGTATCTCAGCTACTGGAAAAAGCATGGAAGCGTCGAGGTCTGTATCCAGGACTACCGAATGTCTTGAATTTGATCCTTGAGGATGACTCTGGAAAGGGAGAGCAGATTGTGCGTCAATTGCAGACGAATCTGCGCCCAGACGAGGACCTATGCGAAAAGACATTCGCTATATTGCAAGGCAAGGGACGAAAACCGCCTCTTTACCTGGAGGAATTTGGAGATGAACTTCATGAACTCAGAAAGAACCTTGTGCAACACACAGCGATCATTAATCTCTTGAAGAAACTAAGCCTTTTCTCACTCAAACGAGGTCAGCTCAAGAACATTGCATTCCAGAACAGAGATTCCTTTGCCGGGAATGTATCTTCTGCCCAGATTGCCGAAAATCCGTATCTTCTCCCTGAAGAATATCGGTATGAAACAATCCAGGAGGATTTGGACAATGAGACCATGGAGGACGGCCCCCTTGATCTATTCAGAATCGACATTGGCATGTTTCCGGAGAAGTATCTTCGGCCAAACTCACGACTCCAAGATCTTGCCGCGGCCGGACCCGAAAGGTTGAGAGCAATAATCATCGAGTACCTATATTCCGCAGGTGCTGAAGGACACTGCTATTCAGTCCTTGAAGATGTCTATGAGAGCATCCAAGAATATCCATTGTTCTACAAAAGAGAACTCACATTAAACAAGGACCAGCTGCTCGCCTCCCCCCACAAAGAGCACTTCGAGAAGAGACTACACATTTGCGCAAACGAAGGTCGAACCTATTTCTATTTGAACGAGGTCAAGCGTGCAGAGGAAATAGTCAGGAATCTGGTGACCACCCTAATCAACAGACATGACCATGCGGGCGATTTTCCAAACATAGAGGCATTCGTAAAGACTCAAGCAAAGGAACTCAAGAACAAGGGCATCAAGGATTTCGATGAGAGACAGTTCATACAAGAAAGAACAAGACTCCTACAAAATGTGCTTAAACGGTCATTCTATGTGATCTCTGGGAAACCTGGAACTGGTAAGACGAAGGCTCTTCAACAGATTATCGGAGAATTGGAGAACAGGCACGAACAAGTGACTGCGCTCGCCCCTACTGGCAAGGCGTCGATTCGCCTGAAAATCGAGTCTGGAGCCAAGAATGCTCAGACCATTGACAGGTTCATTTATTCTGACAAGAATGGGTATTGGAAAATTCTGGAGAAGTTTTCTCTTATCTTGGAAGAGGGTAGAAAGCAGCCCCTAATTGAGAACCTGATAGTCGATGAATCATCAATGGTTGACCTTCAGAAACTGTCCACTCTATTTTCAATGATAAGACTTGAAGGAGAACAGAGAGTCAAGCGTGTGATACTGGTAGGTGACGAAAAGCAACTTCCCCCGATAGGCTTCGGAAAACCGTATCATGACATCATTGAATACCTTAGGGTTAATCCGAAGTATTTCGAGCGCAACTATGTGAAACTACTCACAAATTGTAGACAAGAGTTGGATCCGAAGATCCTGGAGTTTGCGGATATCTTCTCGGGAAAGAATCGCTACTATGACGAACTCCTCTCTAGTATCGTGAATAGTGAAGGAGACATAAGCACGGGACTAGCGGTGGAGAGATGGACGAACATAAGGGAACTGCAACAGAAGATCAAAGGCCGACTCGAGAAGCTCTTCCAGACAGAGATAAACAAAGCTGACCTTTCAAACTGCAAGAACTCCTCTGAAATGCTGAACGTACTGCTTGGACTCTATCCGAACGGATTTGTAAGAAAGGGAAGGATCAATGAACTCGGCCTAGACAATTTCCAGTTGCTGAGCCCCTATAGAGCTGAGGCCTTCGGAAGCATGGGAATAAGCAGATTCATTAAATCACAGTACCCAAGAGGACACTGGGCAGATCCTGTCTTTGGAACTCCTTTCAATCATGCTGAGAAGATCATCAGATTATCCAATGAATATGTCTACAACAGGACCCTAGGAAGAGTAAGTCTTAGGCTTTCGAACGGATCGATTGGAATCATAAACAACAAACAGGATGACTACAGAGCCTACTATTTCACAGATCTGGACCAAGTCATTTATCCGGAGCATCGCAGGCGTACCCTGAAGGAAGATGAGGACTTCGAACTAGCTTACGCGATAACAGTGCACAAGGCACAGGGCAGCGACTTTAGAAATGTATTTCTTGTAATCCCAAACAAGTTGCCGCTACTGTCTCAAGAACTCGTATACACGGCACTGACTCGCTCAAAGCGGTCAATGACGATTTTCCTTCAAAAGACAGAGGGAGACAGAAATGTTCTCGAATATGCCAAAACCAATTCCGCGGTTCTGCAAAGGAGAACTTCGATCTTCGAAAAGCCAGAGAATGCCAGCGAGATATTTGAACCCGAAAAAGGAATAGGTGTGAAGTCGAAGATCGAGTACATTCTCTTCAAGGAGTTAAAGGCGAGCGGGCTGAAATTCGAGTATGAATTTCCACTCGACCTCGAAAAGGGGCCAAAGCAGATCAAGCCTGATTTCACGATTGATGTGAACGGTCAGACATACTACTGGGAACATCTTGGGGAACTTGATATCAGAGAGTATTGGTCCAAATGGATCGCTAGGAGAGACTGGTATAGATCCAACGGAAAACTCAATGATCTCATCACAACAGATGACCTGGGCGGAGTAAGACATGAGATAATATCAAGGATAATTCAAGACATTAAGAGAGGAAAGCCACAAACAACAGAAGACAACCAATTTTCGAGACATCATTACAGACTATATGGATCATAGCGCGCTTCCTTTAGCATTCAGAATGGATAGAAAATTAAGGAAATCAATGCAATTACTAAAGCTCCCAATGCAAACCAAACCGCATATAGAGAGAGCTCATTAGCATGCACTTTAGCGCGTGCTATTCTCTCTATTTCTATATGATTAGTTTCATATTTCAAGGAATATCTGCATGGCGTGAAGAAAGCATGAGAATAACAGGACTAGGAAGTGCAAAGAGTAAGTGACCGATAGTCATATTGTCCGTAGGTCGGGTAGTCAGAAGGCCAGTTAGTCAAAAGCGTCAGTCGTCCCGTTCCGTCAAAGTGTGTGCATAGCTTGGTGCGGCCGGTTAGATTTGAACCGAACGTAGTCGCCAAGCCCGTCTCAAACTCTTCAACATTATGCAACGTTCCTACGGTTGGCACGCGTCAAAGAAATCGACTCAACCGAACTTTGCGGCAAACTTCTTCCTGAGACCTTGCCTTACAGCTTTCTGATTCTTGGAAAAGAACTGCCTGACTTTCGGACCTGCTGTGAACCCGTCGAAAATCTGTGAGTTTACCAAGAAGCCGCTAATGATTTCATTGACCCTACGAATGCTATGCGGACCAAGACTCTCAAGGAGCTTACTTCTTGCGTTTGCCTCATCAAAGCTCGTGCTCCCAAGGAAGCTTCGTATGAACGAATCATGCACCTTTGTTTTCAGTTCTCTGTGGTCCCTCATTACAAAAAGAATCTTTTCACAAGATTGATCAAGTGCGCCTACATCAAGTTTGAAAGCTTGGTATCCTCCAAGAAAGCCATACGGTTGGATATCAACACTCAGAGGAATAATGATCTTTGATTCGATCCTGGCCATGCCACTCTCTTGGTCTGTCCACTCCGAGTCTCTGAAGTGGTCGGTCAGAAGAGGCATGAACACGTGGCAATTCCTGAGGTTCTCAATTATCTCCTCCTGCCATTCTTTGCTCGGTTTGATGTCTTCATGAGCCAAAAATGCATCAACACCCCAATACTCTAGGCCTCGTTTGATTCGGCCAGCCATCCGTCCATCCTTAGAAGAATAGCTCAGGAATACCCTCACGACATCGGTCGGTCGACGTGCCACGAGCCAACCCTACCCAATCTTACAGATGTTGTTTTCCCCTATTTGATTAGATAGCCAACAACCTCATAACTCAACTGAGTTACTGCTATCACACAGGAAGAGTGTGTTGTCTGACCATTTTTGCCAGAGCCTTTCTCATTGGTCCATCAAACAAGATCAAGCACTGTTTTTCAAGAGACTTTCTGACCGCAGCAAACGCGCGCGGAATCTGAACGAAGCAGCTGGATGTTCAGCGCACGCTGTTGTAGCTGTCCATAATGTTAAGAACGAGAACCTCGTCTCGCAAGCCAAACTCCTGCGACAAGCACAATAGCCCCGATTCCCATAGGAAAACTTGCGATCAGCAAGTCGCCAAAGAAAGCTCCACTGTATTGATAAGCTGGATGCCCAAGCCTCCAAGAAACCTGATAAAGCAGAAGCCCAATTCCACCCAGCAGTATAACCAACCCCACAACAATCACGACAAACCCTGCAATGCGACCTAAGCTTGGCAAATCGGTTCGTACAGCCCCCCTTTTCACAAGTAGGATAGAGGACGCCCCGGCTGCCCTTAAGAATTGCGTCACAACTGCGGATAGTGCGAGGTCGCAGGCTACTTGAGAGGTGCAGACAGACTAAAAGAAAGACGGCACGACCTTGTATCCATCTAGACGAAAAACCACACGTGCAAACTGTATCCCCCTCGAAATTCTTGGGCATTATGCGGCGTTCCGCAGGCTTTACCCGTCTTACTCGGTAGAGAAAATTCGGTTCCTTTATGCGAGTTTTGCTCCACACTCAGGACAGAATTTTGCTGTCCTGATTATTTGTTTTCCGCATTCCGTGCAGTGCTTTTGATCTGAGGAAACTCTCTTACGCGCGTCTTCCACAGCCGAGGTTATTTCACTGACCCAACTTTGTGCCGCCTCTCTGTCTTTCTTTTCGTCCAATCCAACGAAACTTGCTGTAAGTATTCCACTACCGGTCAGATAGGAGATTCCAACACCATGACCCAAACCCAATGCTTTCGTTTGATATGTTACTGACTGGATTACCCGCAATGGCACCGAGAAGACAAGTTTTGGTGGTCCTTCAAGTTTCGCCAAAAAACCGTCTCCCCAATCCTTTACGAATAACAATCGTTTGCTTGTGAGGTAGAGTCGTCCGGGGCTGTGAGATTTTTCCTCCTGACGGGCAGTTGAAGTAGCTACACCGCTGCCTAGAACTACGCCGTTTAATGGGCTAACTCCGACGCCTGATCCCCAACTCGTTAGAACCGTGGTTTGTCCGTAGAATACTGCCTTCGACTCGCGTTGGATTCGTTCGTCTTCGTCGGTAAAGAAGAGTGTTGTCACAATGATTCCCAAGACTAATGTTTCTCCCTTTCCTTTGAAAAGTTTTTCCCGAATAAGATTAGACATCAAAACGGTGTGATACGCACGCGGCTCGAACGCCTAGGACCTGTGAGGATGACCACTTGCCTGTCAAGGCCAGTGGGCAAGTCGGCCTCTGAAACAAATTAGATTCACGTCGAACGTCACGAACCAAGATCAAATCGCTCCAAACCCGGTTCAGATTCTTGGGCATTATGCGACTTGTAGACGGCTGATCCCCCTCTCATCTATACGAACGGATTCGATTCCTTCATGGCCCGGTAGATTTGCGCAATTCTATTACATAGGTCCCTGTCTTGCTTCAAGGCTTTGAGGCGTTCGGCAGGGTCCTTGACTTCGCTGACTATGGCTTTGAGTCTATGACTGGCCTCAACCCAACTCGTAAGGTTCAAGAAGCCCTCGTATGCCTTACCCCAAGATTCAGCGCTGGTCTTGTGTGACTCATACATCCACCTCATCGTATCAAGATACAGATTTCGCGCCTTCTCGTTCATAAGCAACAGATCAATCCACTTTTTATGCTCGTCTGTACTCAACACCCCGTACTCGGGAAGGATTGAAGACCTAACAAGCCAGTCTCTTAGAGTAGGCGTGCGACGGCCCAGTTTTTCTGGATATGTGGGCTTGCCTGCGGCTAACTTCTTCACGCTGTATCTGAGAAGTTTTGTTGCTATAGATACGGCTCCAATCTGTTTGTAGGTGGTCCACGCGCCAAATGTCTCGGGAAAATTCTTGGATTGTGCTTTGGCGAGTCTGTCAATCTCCTTCCACAAATCTTCATCTTGCAGAACTTCCAACAGACCCTCTGTTGTTATCTCATAAGTTTTCTTGCTCCGACGTTTACCATACCACGGAACGCTTTCCTTCACCCTAATGTAGCCATCTTGCCAGAGCAGATCAACCGCCTTCTGATAAGACGAAAGAGAACCTTCGCTTCCTCTCTTTTCCTTCGTAGCAGTCTTCCAGACCTGTCGAGGGTTCATGGGTCCAGTCAGTGCGAACAGTTGTAGCGCCTCACGTTCCCTGAAACCTCTTATTCTGGGCAACTACACCACTTCCCAGTACACCGTTTTCGGTATACCACTTGCTAGCGTACTACTTTAAGTCTTTCCGCGAGAGCAGCGACTCCATGAAGAAAGGTGCCTGAGGCTCAAGGCTAGGGAAATGAGTTGAAGTGTCCTAAATGCGGAACCGAAATGGAACGACGCGATGAAACGCTTTACAAACAAGAATACGACCCCACAATAGGAGACTTCGTAGACTCTTGGGAACCCATGTTTGAAGGTTGTCGAGACTACAGTTACAAGTGTCCGAAGTGTGGACACTCAGAGTCTTAGACTTATCAAAATTCGGCTTCCGTCCATCTCCCATAGCATAATAGGGTTTTGGTAAATGTTGTCTTGTAAACACAAGCGGCTCTACTACGACTATAGTTCTTGGGCGTGGTACTGTCGTGCTTGTGGTTGTGAATGTCAAAGTCTCTATGAACGGCGAGCGTTTGGTTTTTTACGAAAAATCCGTTTCATGCTTGAGCGATCCAAGGATAGTATTGGTTTCCGTTTTACCCGTCTTCTGAAGCCGCAGCGACCCGACAAGAACCTATCCAATTTTCTTATTGTTGCTGTCGATAGCGAATACCTCTTACCGATTCACATACCCGAAGAACTGAAAGACAGAACCGACTTACCGTCTGAGTGTACGGAGCCTAGACCTAAATTCAGAACCTTTCAGATGGCGAGCCAAAACAAATCCGCCCATTGGAAACCTGACAGACCAACTTCTTCAACGGAGTTATGTTCTTGGATCTTGTCAAACCTCAAGGCGTGGGGTATTGATTTTCGGGCGTATCGAGCTATCGTGGTATGCTCGCATTTCTTACTAGCTGAGATTCAGCATTTGACGGACGCCAAAGAACGGTTCAAGGCGTGGGGTTCGACTCTTTACGGAGAGATCAGTTTTGAGCCTGACCAATGGATCAACTTCAATCCTTACAGCCCCGATGTTGAGTTTGAGTTTGAAAAAGTCAGGTTCAAGGTTCAAGATAGCTACAGCCTGTCTGGAACGTCTTTAGAAAAACTAACGGATCAAGAAGGCAACCCTTACCCGAAGATCAAAGACGACTATATTTGGCACGGACATCCTTGGAGTTATTGGCGAAAGAATACGCATCTATTGTTTGCAGAGGACGAAGGTAAGTTTTGGCAATACGCTGATAATGATTGTCTCGGTTTGTTGTGGTGTCTTGAGTACTGGCGTCAATGGGTTTGGCGGAAATGGAACATAGACATTCTACGGACACGGACATTCAGCGGTATCGGTCTCAGAATACTCAAGTCTAAGATCACTGAACCGACAGAACCCTATGTGATTGAAAGCTACTTGGATAAACGAGGTAGACCAAAGAAGAGAACCGTCTTTGATTCTGAAATGACTTGGGTTCGAGACTTCTACCTAGACGGTTATTGTGCGGGTCGTCGAGAGGTCTATGAGCGTGGGTCTATTACTGAACCCGTTTACGCCTATGACATTGGCAAAGAATACACGACAGCCGCAATTATACAACCGTTACCGAACGCACACACCAAATTTGTCTCGATAACCGACACAGACAACTTGAGTCAATACGAAGGAATGCTCAAGGTTCGGTTTGAGTTCCCAGAGAAAACCGAACAACCTTGTTTACCCGTTATCGATCTACGCTATCCGAAACAAATCTATCCGTTGAAAGGCGTCTCGGTCTGCGGAGTGGTAGAAGTCAGGTTGGCGAAACGGCTCGGAGCCAAAATCAGTATACTTGAAAGCTGCGTCTTCAAACCGACTGAAACCGAGATCAATCATCCCTTACGACAGGTCTTAGAGGAAATACTGACACTGGCAAATCAAGGAAAAGGAACCCCCCAAGAACGATTCATGAAGAACATAGCGAACGGCTTGGTCGGCAAACTTTTTCAGCGAAACCGACTAGAACAACTTGAGAGTTGGAGCCCCGATGTAGTAACCGAAGCGTCTGAATCAAGCTGGTCGCCTATTTGGGCCGCGTTGATTCTATCTAGGGCTAGGGCGATCTACGGAGAAATACTGACATTAGGAACCCCTGTCTACGGACACACAGACTCGATTTTCAGTCGAACCCCGATTGAACTAGACGCACCAATAAACCGAGAACTCAAGAAACACGGCTCCGAAGGTTTGAGGCTTGAATGTGTCTTTACTCGGTTTTGGACGCCTCGATCAGCCTGTTACTATGGACAGATCGAAGACGGCAAGACTAGGACCGCAAGGCAAGGCATAGCGGTTTCACACGAAGATTTTGTTAGAGTGATCGAACCGAAGTTAGGCGACAGAAACGCTCCGAACGAAACCGTTTTCCTCGGTTTGAAAATGGCGACTTTCAAAGACAAGTATCTGAGTAAAGGTTTGCTTGGACACGAGATTGTGAAAAAGACAGAAACCGCATTTGAATACGATCATAAGCGTAGACTCTTGAACCCAGACGCTAAACTATGGTCTGAATCGACTAAAACGGTTCCTTGGACCTCAATCGAAGAACTGTTAGAGACGGTCACGATCAAGAAGGACCGAGCACAACGGAAACTAAGGGAAGGGTTCAAACAAGCGGGTCGCGTCGGACGACCAAAAGTGGTTTCGGAAAAAGACCGTACGGAGATGTTGCTGTTACTGCGACAAGGCGTTTCAAGACACCAGATTGCGAAACGGTTCAAAGGCAAATACAGTATGAGGACGGTATATCGGAGTTTGCCGAAATACAAACCCTTGGCTCATACCCCAAGATAATAGGAGTTTTGACAAACCGATTTGCCAAAAGTCAGACCAGGAAGAGAAGAAGACAAAGGTCCTCAACAGGTATGAGAAACCCAGAATTGTCTTCTTCTTCAGAGGATCCGGGAAATATGGCATTGGAGTGGAAACTGATCACATGATGACGAAGATGAAGGAGAACTATGATGATGTCGTTCTCTGGTGGGGGCCCAAATCCGCACGCAGGCAAGCATAGGCACATTCGAGGGCGCTTGACTGCATCTTGGCTAGAGGTATTTGCACCTATCTAGGTGCTAGTCTCCTCGGGCCCGCCATACGGTAACCTACGGTTTTCATACGCCACAACTGCCTCAAAGCACGTGCCCTAGTTTAGGGGTTAGTCTTCGCAAGATACAAGATGCCAGAACAGAAAAAAGAGGTAATAGGGGAACTTTACTGTCTTAATTCAACCCTAAGCTTCTCAACTTCAATCCAGACTTCTCCTTTCTTAGACCCTGGAACAATCAGAGGGTCCCATTTGGGCTTCCACTCCTTTTTGAGTTTCACAAGTTCTAAGTCTTCCGCAAAGGCCTTCATCATTTTGTCGTAAGCTTCACGGTCCTCATACTCGTCTATGTACATCCAGTTTTCTTCACCTGATCCTTCTTCAGTCAAAGTAAAGAAACGAGACCTTGTGTAGTGGAATTTTTCTGGATGAGATCTCTGATAATCCATGACCTCACGCCACCCATCAAGCTGCTTCTTGCCGTTCTCTTTAGGAATACGCCATCGAAAGATATCAATCAACAACCAGCTCACCTCCTTTTTCACTTCTTTCAGATAAAACTCTGAGCAGTTGGCTCGTCCATATAAGAATTGACCTTTGTGTAGTACTACTTGTATTTGCACCTATCTAGGCTCAAATACCCTCGGGCCCGCCACTTTTCAGGTGCCAACACCTTCGTCTCTACCATTGTGAGCTGCCCTTCTTTGAGAGGTTCGGACCTGTTTTAATAATTCCGGACTAGACCACGGGCCCACGAAGGTCT
>Ga0129297_10001299_pt1 | contig 12562 bp, 9 predicted proteins | sample I18A1metaG_FD_94708 | JGI IMG/M metagenome (GOLD analysis project Ga0129297, IMG submission 94708) | Lake sediment bacterial and archeal communities from Gulf of Boni, Indonesia to study Microbial Dark Matter (Phase II) - ​I18A1 metaG | ecosystem: Environmental > Aquatic > Freshwater > Lake >... | reverse complement strand
GTCGCCTCAGCAGGATTGGATGGAACTATAGATGTAGAAAAAGCAACATACTCGCTAAAGAGGACCATGTATGAGCCTGAACAGTTTCCAGGCTTGATCTACCGCATGGAAGAGCCGAAAGTTGTGATTCTTATCTTCAGAAGTGGAAAACTTGTAATTACAGGAGCAAAAAAGCAAGAGGAAGTACATCGTGCCGCAGCCACACTTCAGACAACTCTCGAAGAGAAAGAACTCATCCACTACGAGCAAGAACCATAGTGCTTCCAGATCGAACGCTGGCTGGAAGGAAACCATTCCTCAAGACCGAGGATGGCTACGGCGAATCCATGATAGGAGCGGACCAACATCGATTCAAAAAGGTAGTTTTGATGACATAAAAAAGGTGGACTGTCAAAGATGGCACTTCAGTCAAGATGATTCGTCTTCTTCTAAAGAGACCTTATAGTTCCAGTAGCTAGACTGGGTAGTATTCGAAGTGTTGATGCATCGGAAGGGCGACTCAGTCGACTGGAATGATGTCACTCAGCCTTCATTTAGGCTAGACCTGAAGAAGAAAGCGAATATAGGCTCATAACTATCTTGTTAGCTTGAGGGGGTGGGTTAGTGACAAGAGCTGAGTGGCAGAAGAAAAGGAAAAAGATGACTGGCAAAAAAGAGAGACGCGGGAGAGTCAGATAACCTGAACCTGTTTCTACAGAATACGAGGCATGATAGGATAGACCTTAACCCTTTCTGGAACCGAATTCGTATCAAGCGCTGAATAACCCTTATCTCAAACTATCCTGTATCCACTAATCAAGATTTGAATCCGCTCTAGAAGATGGAAAGATTGGGAAAGAAGAGCCAAAGAAAGAATAAACTGAAGAGAAGTGCGAGGAGACACAAGCTACACCGCTGAATCTTGGTGCGCGTCGCGCTGGCTCTCATCGGGATACCGTTAGCCCTCCCTAAACCTGGGATCCACTCTGCCATGCTCACCGCGATCCTTGGACTAACCGCTGCCTCAGTGACAAGCCGTACCATATTTCTGTTTTGACAACGAAAAAAACTCAGCCCTGACATTTCATAGAGCAGATCATGATTGAACAAGGAACCGGTTCAAAACACGGTTCTCATCTTCCATAGCGAAGACGACAGACCCTCATTTTATGTCCATTAGTGATCTTATGGAGCCATGACCGATATTTTCGGAAACCGATTCAAAACCAGCTTGTTAGGCCAGGTAGACGGCGTCTCTAGCACGGGATGATTATTTATGCACCTATTTAGGTCTGTCCGCTCCCGTCTAGGCTGTTTTTTCTTCAACCTCTCGGTTTCATGGTCGATGCCTGCGAAGTCTGCGAAACAATTGCAATTTCGGTTCAGTTCAAAGAATCAGTAACAAAGGAACGATAGGTTTGCCATCTTTGACATCTAGAATAGATAACATGAAATCCAAAACAGATAGACTATTCGGCTCGAGGATTAGAGTCGCTCTGGCAACCAGAGGAGTTTGTTCCGACTCGAGACAACAACAATAGGTGTACCTATCGGTTTTCTAACTGTCCTGAGAAGCTTTGTTCTTCATGTCAATTGCTCTCGAGCAGGGTCCACGCGGCCGCTCGGACACCTGTCTCAGCCAACCTCGGCGAGGCTCCGCGTGCGATTATGATTACGTCACCTTCAGCAGGTTGAAAGATCTCGATAATCCTATTCGAGACCTTCGGCCAATCTTCCGACTCAACCTCTCCTCCTAGCGGGAAGAATACCTCGCCATCTCTATAAACCAATGTAATTGCACAGGAGGCTCCGACTCTTATGGCGGCGTCACGTTGCTCCAGACCTCTTTTCACCTTATGCGCGGCCTTAGAGACTAACGCGCCAGAGCCGTAGGGGGCAACCGCGAATACTGTAGACGGAACTTCAAATCCCAACTTAACGATCAAGCCGAGCTCCTTAAGAATCTTCAAGCCTTCCGATGTGAGCGTGCATCCCGACCTCTCAACCCTAATTAATCCAGCCCGTTCCAAATGATCCAGTATCGTTCGTGTAGCGCCCTGTCCAAGCTCCAGCTCCCTTGATAGTCTTGTTCTGCCGATAGACTTCTCCTTGCCGACCATCTCAAGCGTCTTGGCCAAATCAAATTCTGTAAAGGATGGACTAGGCCCAACCGATGTCCCCCTCGCTAGCTCCTTGAAAAGTTTGATAGCCTTCATCAGCTATCTCTAACCTCAATCGTCGTCTTAGCGTGAATCTCTCCCTGAACTCTCTGCTCGATTCAAGAGCCGCCTTAGAATCCTCATTTGTGACCGAGACAGCAAGCTCCTCGAACGCATTCTTACCCTTCCACCTATTGGCCTTCAGCCTCAGCTAGAAGCTTTTTCACATCTGCCGGAACTAAGATCGTCGCATACTTCTTCACGTTGAGTCACTTTGCAGTTGTATAGCAACAACTCGGCCGAAAGCCTTTGCTATCGACACTTCGGTTGTGCTAGGTCGAGTAGTATAGGCCCCCCTCCTCCCTACCCCCCTCCACAGAACAGCTGCTGTCTATTAAGGTGACAATCACAAAGAAAAGGAGAGTGATGGTCTTTAGAATCAGCCTAAGCCAACAGGACAGCTGGCCATAGATGAGACCCACGGCCAACTGCGCCGGTCTCAAACGATGGTTAGTCCACGACTAAGACTTGATAGACCAGTGGAAATAGGGAGAATGACATGGGCGTCTTTGTCTCTTGGAGCGGTGGGAAAGATAGTTGTTTAGCGTTGCATAGAGCCATGAAGAGCGGTCTAAGGGTGGATTTCCTATTTACCATGTTAAGCGAGGACGGCTCCAAATCTAGAGGACATGGACTGAGTAAAGAATTGCTCGATGCTCAGGCAAGAGCTATCAGAATCCCAATAGTCTATGGAGAGGCGTCATGGCAAACCTACGAGGAAGAGTTCAAGAAGATCATTAGGATTCAGAAGAGACGAGGCGTCCAAGGCGGAGTTTTTGGCGACATAAACCTTCAAGAACACAGAGATTGGCTCGAGAGGGTTTGCAGTGAGACTGGAATCGACATCTTTCTTCCTCTTTGGAAGGAGGAGTACGAAAAGCTTCTGAACGAGTTCTTAGGCAACGGTTTTGTAGCAGTAATCGTCAGCGCTAAGGCCGATCTCATCGATGCCAAGTGGATGGGGTGCCCGCTCGACTGGGAATTCGTGAGATATCTCCGTAGCAAAAGCCTCGACCTTTGCGGTGAGAAAGGCGAGTACCATACCCTAGTTACATGTGGACCGATCTTCAAACAAAGGTTAAGAATAGTTGAGTTTAACAAGACACTGAAGAACGATCAATGGGTTCCTGACAAGTTGATCTTCGATGCAGTCTAGGATGAAAAAGAATAGATCATGCCCCTATTTTTCGACCAAGTCTAGAGGCAACTCGTAGAGCGGCTCGCAACCGGTCTCGGTAACCAGCACATTGTTTCCGAGGAGTATTCCAATCCTCTCTTCCAAGTCTGCGAAGTTCGGTTCAATTGTAAAGATCATTCCCGGTTTGATCAGGCTCTTCTCTCCTTTCATCAGACCGTACATAGAGTGTTCGAGATCGCTGGCTATCATTCCCATCCTGCCCATGCTGAAGCCGACTCTATGACAACGATACTTCTCATACCCGTATTTGGCCGCAACTTCTCTAGTCACTTCTTCCACACTCTCCATTGTTACACCTGGCCTGATCATCTTCGTTCCCTCGATCAGCGCTTCCATCGCAACCCTGTGAAGATCCTTAGCCTTCTTGGAGGGAGATCCCAAAGCGGCCGTCCTCAAAATTGTGCAATGATAATAGAGACAGTTTCCAATCGGCTCCATAGTCACCAGGTCGCCTTTACGGATCTTCCTCGTAGTGGGCGAGTGGTGTAGACTTGCGGTATTCGGTCCTGAAGCCAAGCAGAACCCTGACCGGTACTCTGACCCATGCTCGTAGAGTGCTTTGCTTATCGCGAACGCTATCTCCCGCTCCGTCACTCCCTCTCTTATCGCGTCTATTCCAGCCTCTGCTCCTATCTCAGCGAGTTTAGCCGCCTCTCGACAGTATTCAATCTCCTTAGGCGATTTTACGTATTGTATGCTTGTGACTATATCGCTGGCTTCAACAAACTTTGCTTCAGGAAGAATTTCTCTGAATTTCAGGTATGTTGAAGGCGGCAGTTGGCCGCTGGCTAATTGGTAGCCTATAGTCTTGTCGTCTAGGCTCTTTTCTTTCAGTATCACCTTTACGTAGTCGCCTGGGAAGACATCTTTCTCCTGTGGCCAGGTCCTTATGTCCCTTACCCATGTCGAATCTGTTACGACTCCAAGGTCAACCTCTGAGCAGACTATAGTTACGCCTTTTTCAGGGCCTCTCGGCACGATCGCCTGAGCAAATAGATATGATGGGTAGGCATGACCGGTTAGGTAGCAGATATTGCTTGAGTCGTTAACTAGGAGCACGTCTATACCCCTTTCCTCCATGACACGTCTAACCTGCTTCAGCCTCCTCTCATACTCATCCATGGAGAAAGGTAGCTGCTCCCTTGGACCCTTTATCCACTTCAATCCTTCAATTCCATACGCGCTCATTAGAATCACAGCCTCTACTGGTTGGTGGCGTACAGGATTTAAGAGTTGGCAATAGAAAGTTAGAAGAATTTCTTGAATAACTCATCTCAACCGTCTGAGTACTCTCTCAGACAATCCTCTTCGTCCCCGGTTGTTTGGCGTACCTCTCAACTAATGTGAGAGCCTCATCAACATTCTCTGCGACTGTCGCTCCTTGGGCGAGCAGCCTCTCATGGTACGCGGTTCCCTCTCCCTTTGTGAAGTCTCTCTCGCCAATCATGGAGCCCTTGATCAGAATAGTTGGTTTACCAATTTCAAGAGCGTAATCGGCTGCCTCAAGGTTTTTCAGGTTCCCGTATCCCACTGGAAAATCTGTCACGACCACAACACCTGTCTTCGCTATACTCTTACGGTTCTCGTTTGAAGCTTCTTCAGAGATGCTTGAGAAAGGGGCTTCACTTATCACCTGAACCTTCAGAGCCTCCGCGCTTTCAAAATCTGAATCTAGGATATTGAGTACCCCTGTGCTTACACGCCAACCAGACTCAACGAGTCTACGCATAACCTCGGCTCCTGTGCCTCCCCCACATATCACATGAATATCTCCTTTCACCTGGGTGATCGAAGGCTTCGACGTTGATAGGGGGACGGCGTAGAGAAGTCCGGTTACTGGGTGGCGTCTTACAGAGACCTGTACCCCAAACGTCTTTGATAGGTTCTCGGTTGTGAGAGTGTCTTGGGGTCGACCGGCGGATAAGACCCTTCCACTGTTCATGAGGATGATCTTATCGCAGTATCTCGCCGCCAGGTTGAAGTCGTGGAAGACTGATAGTACGGCAAGCCTCTTCTGATCGCAAAGCTTCCTTACAAGATCCATTATGTCGATCTGACTGGATACGTCCAAATGCAGGGTCGGCTCATCGAGCAGCAACACTCTTGGTTCTTGAGCTAACGCACGTGCGATGGTAACCTTCTGACGTTCTCCTCCACTCAACTCTGTGAAAGATCTCTCAGCCAAGGTCCACGTGCCGGTCAGCTCCATCGCCTCTCTAGCGATGGCCAAGTCTCTCTTGTCTTCGAGTTCTAAACGTCTCAGGAATGGGTTTCGACCCATCAAAACGATCTCGAGCACAGTGAAGTTGGGGATGGCGCTTGGGGTTTGGGGTACGACAGCCATCTCTCTTGCGAGTTCCTTCTCACTCATAGAGTAGATGTCTCTACCATCTAGGAGCACAACGCCCAGTTTCGGCTTCAGAGCCTTGCTGATCGCTCGTAGGAGGGTTGTTTTTCCAGCGCCGTTTGGTCCAAGGATGCCGACAGCCTCGCCAGGGTTAACGCGTAGCTCCACATCTTCCAATATCACTCGGGAGCCGTAGCCGCATTCAACCCCGTTGACGACCAGTCGGCCTGGCAGGTCGATGTCCCCCTACATTTCGTAGGCTCCTTTCTTCTTCCGGAGCAGATAGATAAAGAAGGGGCCCCCAGAAAGCGCGGTTACAATACCGACCGGTAGATCTAATGGGGCTAGGACGGTTCTTCCAAGGGCGTCGCATAACATCATGAAGATCGCGCCGGCGAGCATCGAGGCTGGAATTAGAATTCTATGATCTGGACCTACAACCAACCTTGTGATATGGGGAATTATCAGTCCAACGAAGCCTATTATCCCGCTGACCGAGACCGCTGAGGCGGTCGCCAACGACCCAGCCACTATCAATATCTTCTTGGTCTTCTCTGTCTCGACGCCGAGGTGCTGAGCCTCCTCCTCGCCCAGCTGGAATATGTTCAGATCTCTCGCGTACAAGTAGATAACCACAATCGAGACAGAGGCTAAAGCCCCAACAACAAACACGTCCCTCCATTCAACATAGGAGAAGCCTCCCATCAACCAGAAGACCAACGTGTGGAGCTCAGTCCCAGCGAAGATCTCTAACAGCGCGACGACCGCGGATAGGAAGATGCTGAAGGCGATCCCTGACAATAGCAGGGCTGTTGCTGGAACCCTCGATCCAACCCTTGCCACGTTATACACGATGGATACGGTGAGGAGAGCTCCTAGAAAAGCGAGAAGTGGTATATCGCCCAGCCCAGGCACGCCGAACCCTGCTCCAAGCACTATCGAGAGAGCGGCTCCAAGCGCTGCTCCAGAGGAGACTCCTATCACATATGGATCGGCCATCGAGTTTCTAAATATCCCTTGGAAGGCAACGCCGGCTGATGAGAGAGACGCCCCAACAACAGCTCCAGCCAAGACCCTTGGCAGACGGATCTGGAAGAGTATGAGCGCGGTCGGCTCGGACGCAGATGATGAACCTAGAAGAAGTTTGAAGAGCAGATCCACAACTTCTCGCGGAGCGATCTGGATTGGACCTATCGATAATGATAGGATGAGAACGGCGATTAAAGCCACCAGTAGAACAACAAGGGATGGTTTATTTCGTATACTCGGCACAGCCGGTTGGGTCTCGTTCAGCATCAACTCACTCCATACGTTTGGACCCAAGCTTCAAAGCCACGAGCAGCACAGCGACCACGCCTACTACAGCGGCTACTATGATATAGCCAAGCTGACAGCTGAACCTTGAGGGACTAGTCGTGGATAGGTAGTAGTTCGCCGTCAACGTGGCGTCTGCCTCGAGGCTCAACGTTATGTAGCCCTCCTTTCCTGACGTGGCTCCTGTCCAGCCTAGAAACTCTAACCTGCTAGCCCCCACCACGATCGAACTGTTGAGTAACCTAACTGTATGCGTGCCTTTCTTCAGGGTCAACGAGACTGTGCCGCTCATCCCGGTTCTTTCGTAGGCCCCATCAACCTCGAAGACGAAGTTTAGAGCCCCTGGAGATGTCTGGATAACCAGTCGATGAAGCCCGGTCTCAGGGTAGAGTTCAGGGTGGATAATCCGAGCCAACGCCTCGAGCCCATCCACTATCCTAGGGCCGTGTCTGTAGAGCGTGTCCTCATCAACCTCGTATACCTTATCGTTTCGGACCGCGCTTATCGCCCCCCATCCAGGCCGGTCTCTGATCTCGGATCTCGTCTCCTCCAAAGCCAACCCCATGTAACCCTTCGCCACTATGATGATCTCAGGGTCAGCCTCTATGATCGTTTCAGGGTTCACTATCGGATATGGAGCCTTGGAATCAGCGAATATGTTAACCCCGCCCGCCATCTCGATCAGATCGTTCAAGTATGTTCCCGGCCCCACACTCATCAACGGGTCATACCATACCTCATAGTAGACACGTGGCCTCTCGATCGTCCGCTCAACCCCTTCGACCACAGCCGCAATCCGTGCAGCCATACTATCAGCCAGCCTCTCAGCCTTATCGGAGCTCCCGACGATCCGGCCTGCAAGTCTCACATCGCTCACAACATCTTCAACCGTCCTGGGATAGAGCGCCACAACGGTCAACCCCTTAGCCTCCAGGTTTGAAACAACGTCCAACTGGAGGTCGCCCGAGGCAAGCACAAGATCCGGCTCAAGAGATACAATAACCTCAACATTCGGATCAACAAAACCACCAACAACCACCAAACTCCCATCCCCAACCCTACCCAAAACCTCAGGCGGATAATCACAATACCTAGTAACACCAACAACCCTAGACCCCGCCCCAACCGCAAACAGTACCTCCGTATTACTCGGCGAGAGCGAAACAATCTTGGTCGGAAGCCGATCGATCGTAACATTCCTACCAAAACCATCCACAACCCACAACGGAAACCCATCACCCCCAAGAACCGGCCCAACACTCAAAAAGAACACAAACCCGCCAAGAGGGGCCACCACCAGCAAAAGCAACAACACAACAGGTCGCTGCGTCAGTTGAGAGAGCATGGTTGGTCTATCCATCCCAACCCCTATATTCCAGACCCGGATATATGGCTGACGTTGGCTTCCGGCTGGGTTCGCACCTAGCCGTCTGAGTAAACTCCGGCTTGTCGCTCAGAGGACATGGAATTTGAACGAGGTTGCGCGTCGTTGGATAGACCGGACGTTCAGGATCGGACAGAGCATCGGACCGGACTTCGCTTGTAGATACTATCCGTGCCATTTCCCTGGGCAGGATTGTACCTGGTGTTTCTGTCCATTCTATCCGTGTCGGGACTCTCGAACCTCTGGGAGATATGTCAAGCCCGAGGCTGGGAGCGGACTTGTTTGGAGCTGTAAGGAATGTCATTGGATACATAGGTCGCGTGTGGCGGCCAAAGTGTTCTGCCATCTTGGACATGACTGCTTGAGAAGGCCCTTAGGACTGGGAAGGTTTGAGGTTAGGCGGAAGATTCTGAGGGAAGGCTGACTTGGCTAGGGCTCTGATGATTCAAGGTACTTCATCCCACTCTGGGAAGAGCGTCCTGGTTGCAGCCTTGTGCAGGATCTTTTCTCATAAAGGGTTCAAGGTAGCTCCCTTCAAGGCTCAGAACATGTCGCTTAACTCGTTTGTGACAGATTCTGGTGAGGAGGTCGCGAGGGCTCAAGCCTTCCAAGCCTTCGCGGCAGGGATACCTGTTACAGCGGACATGAATCCTATACTGTTGAAGCCGAGGGGCGATATGACAAGCCAAATCGTATTTCATGGAAGGCCGTATCGCGACGTTTCTGCCAGAGATTATTGGCAAGAGTTTGCGTCGACTCAAGGGTTTGAAGGCGTTAAGGAGTCATTCAAGAGACTCTCAGGGGATTATGAGTTGATCATTATCGAGGGGGCTGGAAGCCCAGCTGAGATCAACCTCTATGATTTTGATATAGCAAACATGAGGATGGCTGATCTCGCTGACGCGCAGGTCCTCTTAGTTGCCGACATCGACAGAGGCGGCGCCTTTGCAAGCATAATTGGAACACTGACTCTGCTCAGACCAGAGCACAAAGCGAGAGTTCGAGGGTTCATCCTGAACAAGTTCCGGGGAGAGACCGAACTGTTGAAGCCCGGGCTTGAGACCGTTCAGAAGATGACTGACCTACCAGTAATCGGTGTCCTACCTTACATAGAAGGAATGAGGCTTCCAAACGAGGACTCTGTCTCGCTCGGGAATTCTAAGCAAAAGAATGGACCGGTGAAGATCGCTGTTATCCGGTTCCCCAGAATATCTAACTTCACAGACTTCGAGCCGTTGCAGGCACATCCAATGGTCAACCTCCTCTTCGCAAGCAGTATAGAGGATTTAGCCGATGTGGACATGGTGATCTTGCCTGGAACCAAGAATACTATCAGAGACCTTGAATGGCTGCGCGAGAACGGGATAGACTCGTCCATTGAGCATCTCCATTCCCACCGCATCCCCATCGTTGGGATATGTGGTGGGTACCAGATGCTTGGGAGAAAGATACTCGACGAGAAAGGTATCGAATCCGGGTCTGTTGAGAGAGTGGACGGCCTCGGCCTACTTGACGTTGATACCGACTTCGACAGCTACGAGAAAGTTACAGAGCTCGTAACCGCGGTTCCAGTAGGTGGAGGACCGATCCTCGAGAAGATTCGCGATGAACAGCTTTCCGGGTACGAGATCCATATGGGAAAGACGAGGGTCGGAGCTCAGGCAAAGCCAACGTTCAGGATCATTAGAAGACTTGGATCGATCGTTTCAGACGTGGATGGAGCGGTTGATGAGAGCGGCCTTGTCTTCGGAACCTACTTACACGGCATCTTCGACAAGCCACCACTAAGAGAAACTCTTGTCGCGTATCTCGCCTCTAGAAAAGGACTCAAAACTACCCCGAAACGTGTCTCCGTCGAAGGCGAATGGAACAAGAGCTTGGAACGAGTTGTGAGCGCCGTTGAGCGCAACTTAGACGTAGGCTCGATCATCGACCTTGTCGGGTTGAAGAGATCTCAATGATCACGCCGACAGCATTCTACCTGAATTTACTCGCTTTAGGTTTGGCGTTATTGTTGGACTACGTTTTTGGGGAACCGCCAGAAAAGCTTCATCCGACAGTGTGGATGGGACGCGTCGTTGCCTACCTTGAACCAATCTTCAAAACCAATAGTTCATGGAAAGCTCGCTTCGGTGGCGGCGTCCTCTGCTCTTTTTCAGTGGCGCTCTTTACCCTACCGACCTTTGCGCTTGTTACCTTTGCTTGGAAATATTTCGGCGCAGTCGGATACGTGGTTGTCTCCGCGATCACCCTCAAGACCAGTTTCGCGCTAAAGTCTTGGAACCCTCACATTGTCCCGGTAGCTCAGGCTTTAGAATCTAAAAGAATAGAAGAAGCTAGAAAACTATGTCAGAAGACTGTCCGGCGGGACCTCTCTGCAGCTGACGAGCAACATGTAATCTCCGCCAGCGTCGAGACGGTTGCAGAAGGAATAGTTGACGGTTACGCTTCACCAATCTTCTACTTCGCGCTATTCTCCACGCCTGGCGCGGTAGCCTATCGAGTGATAAACACGCTCGACTCGATGGTAGGCTACAGGGATCAGAAGTATAGAGATCTTGGCTCGTTCTCTGCGAAACTGGATACAATCTCAAACTACGCGCCTGCACGAATCGTTGGGTACACCCTCTTACTTGCTTCGGCTCTGGTCGGCGAGGATTGGAAACGAGCCAAGAGGATTTTTCTAAGGGATCGAGGTTCCCTCGAAAGCCTGAACGCTGGATGGCCCATGTCCGCGATGGCCGGTGCGTTGGGCGTTAGATTAGAGAAGGCTGGATACTACGCGCTTGGTGAAGCCGACGAGAACCTCACCCCCGCCCATATCCATAGAGCCATCAATGTGATGAGAGCGACCTGCGCTATCTTCACGGTAATAGTAGCTATACCGTTGACCTATGGAAGTTGGCTGATCCAAAGCTTGTTGGTGACGACCTAGTTGAATTCAAGAATTCATATACGAGGGTTCAATCTCGAAGTCGGTAACCGAACACTCATCATCACATCTCGGAGACAGCTTCGAGTCTTTAGCTCTGCGGTTCTGAACGGAGGATCAACATCGACGAAAAGCATCGTAAATCATCATGTCGCAGAGGGATTCCATACATCTAGACCAGAACGTTATCTACGTCAGGTATTGAAGAAGAGAAGGCTCCAACAGAACACGGTCGGACTGATCACGGCTGCTGATGTTCGTAAAGCCTCAGTGACGAATTCGGTGGAAGTTGGTTTACCCTTCTCTATAGTTGTGACAGCTGGAGTTTCCAACGCAACGGCGGCTGGAGATGATCCAAGGCGTTTCCAAGAGAAAGCTGGGACGATAAACATTATCATACTTTTGGACTTCAACCCGACCGATGCATGCCTCATCGAGATTGTGAAAACCGTCACGGAAGCCAAGGCCGTAGCCCTCAGAGAGCTGGACATACTCAGTCGCGCCTCAAACAGGGTAGCAACTGGAACGTCAACAGACACTGTCACCGTGGCTTCTACCTGCCGTGGAAAGATAGTTAACTACGCCGGAACCGCGACGGCTCTTGGAAGAGCTCTCAGCAGGCGTGTGATAGAGACTGTTAAGGAAGCCATCAGAAAGCAAGATGGGATCAGACAAGACAGGCCGCTTAGAGAGAGACTTGAAGAGAGAGGCATCACATCTAATATGCTGATCAAAGCCGTTAGAGAAAGGCTACCCGGAAAATCGTCGAGCAAAACAAGGAGGCATCTCTTACATCAGGCTAGAGCCAGTGTCCAGAAAGCTCTCCATTCAGTGGACACCGCCTCGACAATTCTAGCTTCTCTAAAGATATGCGAGGATGCTGTTACCAGTCAAGCTTTCTTGCGTGTTGCGAGAGGGTTAGGCGCAAGCGTAGCCTATCTAATCGGAGGAGAAGCTGGCAGGTCGCAGTTTCAGAAGATTTGCTCGAACTGGAAGCAGTCGTCCTACAACCTTGTTGTTGAGGGCATAGTGTCAGGAGTTATTGGAGCGGCTCTTGAAGGAGCCTAACCTAGCATTTAGCTGGTGAAAACGCTGGGTAGACTCTCCAGTTTTAGGAGCCTGATCGTTTTTCTCACCATCTTACCGGTCGGGAAAGCATCAGCAGACCTGAGCGACCTTGGAAGAGTTT
>Ga0129297_10001297_pt1 | contig 12570 bp, 12 predicted proteins | sample I18A1metaG_FD_94708 | JGI IMG/M metagenome (GOLD analysis project Ga0129297, IMG submission 94708) | Lake sediment bacterial and archeal communities from Gulf of Boni, Indonesia to study Microbial Dark Matter (Phase II) - ​I18A1 metaG | ecosystem: Environmental > Aquatic > Freshwater > Lake >... | reverse complement strand
GCCGTGGACTTGGGCAAGAGGAATGCCCCTATCATACGCGACCCGTTTGTTGTAGATGATGCTGATGTATTGATAATAGAAAGTACTTATGGGGGGCGTTTACATGGTGATACTGCAAAGGCAGAAGAGAGATTGGCAACAGTCATAAATGAAACAGTATCACGAGAAGGCAAGATTATAGTCCCGTCCTTTGCTCTGGAAAGAACTCAAGAGTTGGTCTATAGACTTCATCAGTTGAAATTACAAAAACGAATATCAGACATACCCATCTTCGTTGATAGCCCTCTGGCTATAGATGCGACGGATGTTTTTCGTATGCATCCTGAGTGTTTTGATGAGGAAACAAATAGACTACTCCATAGCGTTGATGATGCCTTCGGCTTTCGTCGGCTACAATATGTCAGAAGCACTGAAGAATCTATGAAGTTAAATGATATGGAAGGTCCCTTGATGATAATTTCCGCTTCGGGCATGGCTGAGAGTGGTCGTATTCTACATCACCTCAAAAACACCATAGGTAACCCACGCAACACTGTCCTTATTGTAGGTTGGCAAGCTGAAAACACCCTCGGGTGGAAATTGGCGCAGAAATGGGATGTGGTGAGAATATTTGGTGAGGAGTATAGACGGAAATGTCAGGTGGAGGTCTTCGACGAATTCAGTGCTCACGCTGACCGAAATGAACTGATCGATTGGGCGAGTAAAGGCAGGAAACGGTGGCGACAGGTTTTCGTGGTTCATGGCGAAGAGAGTGCTTCATTATCGCTTGCCCAAGCCTTGAAAGATATTGGCTTACCTAATGTGGTCGTGCCAGAACTAGGGGAAACTGTCAATTTATAAGTGGTGTGTCTCGAATCTTAATTGTGATGAGTTGGAGCACAGCCTATCCGTGCTATAATGTGGCGCTAATTTTACACAGGAGGAGGGCAGACGATAATGAAGACGGGGACTGAAAATGCGGGCGTGTCCCCTTTTAGCAAACGTCTTTCTCCTACTGAGCATCTTTACTTAAGCTCTTACTGGTTCTCGCTCAACTTCCATTGGGGGGCGATGCTTACTGTTGTCCTGCCCATCGAAGTTCTGGCCCGTTCTCCCGAAGCCACCAAAGCCCTCTACCTAGGGCTGGTAGCTGCTCTTGGCTCCCTGGCAGGAATGGTGATTCAGCCGGTAGCGGGAGCCTTTTCTGACCGTTCTAAGCATTCTTGGGGGAGGCGGCGCCCGTTTGTATTGGGTGGTGCTTTAATTAATGTCGCAGGTTTGTTGTGGATGCCTCTGGCAGGTTCTCTTGCCTCTCTGTCCGCTGCTTTTTTGCTGGTTCAGGTCGGCAACAACATCAGTGGCGCTGCTTATCAGGGCTATATCCCAGACCGAGTGCCTCGTGAGCAGAGAGGTGTTGCTTCTGGATATATGGGAGCGATGTCTATGCTGGGCACAGTAGTCAGCTTCGCTGCTGCTGCCTCCGTGGTCAGCCCTGGACATACCTTCCCCTTCTATATTCTCCTTGTCATAGTTCTTCTTTTGGGAGTAGTTGTAACCCTGTGGAAAGTGCCTGATGCTCCAGCTTCGGAGCCTGCGCTTTCGAACCAAACCTCCTGGCTTGTCCCCCTGCGCAATTCTGACTTCCTCTGGCTTTCGCTTACCCGCGCCTTAGTAATGCTCGCCCTGTATACTATGGTTACCTTTATTGAATACTTTATACGAGACAAGATAGGGTTACCTGACTTTGTTGTGGCGACTCTCTTAGTGGCAGGAGCAGCTATGTTAGGTGCTCTTGTTAGTGCTTTGGTGGCGGGTGCTATATCTGACAGGGTAGGGCGAAAAGGCATCGTCTCCGTCGCCACTCTTGCCATGGCAGCTACCTTTTTGGTCTTTGTAATCTCCCCCAGTTGGAATATTATCTTGATGGTGGGAATACTGTTTGGGCTCGGCTATGGTGCTTACACCAGCGTGGACTGGGCACTGGCAGTGGATGTGCTACCCGACCCTAACCGTGCTGCTCGGGACCTGGGGCTGTGGGGTTTCTCTTCCACTCTGCCGATGACTTTAGCACCGCTAATTGGAGGGATATTGGTTTATCAGTTGGAGCCTCTGGGTTGGGGTTACACGTCGGTTTTTCTCTTTGCTACTCTGGCATCGGTAGCGGCGGGAGGGCTGATCTGGCGCATCCGCTCCGTAGCCTAACTGTAATGACGCAAGAGTTCTGCTGAAGATAGCCAAACCTCCTTGACTTTTAGGGAGGTTGTCCCTTCTTCCAGTCGTAGCTCACCCTTAGGATGGTAAGAGATAAGCAATCCGGTGAGAAAGAGTTGGGTTAGCCAGCGCCGAAACCCTGGAGATATTTCCCGAACTGTGAAACCGAGCCGCTTAGTTAAAGCATGGTGAAGAGTTATTCCATAGAAGGCTTTGACCTTCAGTTCAGAGACCTGATTAGCCAGAAACTTAAGCTCGGAACGCGTTACCTCAAGCATACGCCAGGGATAGACAGCCCCCCGATTTGCACGCCAATTGTCCAAATGTAGTTCAGCCACACGGTCTCCCGGCATCACTTGCGTCCCGTCCGGGAGAAGAATAGGCTTACCTCGGAAAGGGTGGAAGTTAATGCGTAGCAGACTTCCCTGCCGCAACGGTCGGATGTTATACAGTCGGCTCAATAGAGCATCAATAGGAAGCAAGAAGTATGGCACGAAACGAAGCAACCCTTTCGCCATTAATAGGAAGTGGGAGACAATGCTTGCTTCCCAGATATTTCTAATAATAGCCGGTGTATTATTGTTCGCCCGTCGTCCTAACACTCTGCGGGGCTTACCTTTGCTCTGTCCAATCACTTCAATAGTCTTGGGATTAGGTGTTATTCTTCTCAGTATTGCCAGCTTCTAAGGACAAAACTAATAATAGTGTCCGACCTCATAAAAGTGATACTATAGTGGGGTAATATGATTAACATTGTGGTGGGCAGTACTGGACTTGAACCAGTGACCTCTTGCGTGTGAAGCAAGCGCTCTCACCACTGAGCTAACCGCCCCTTTTCTGGGGTGAATTATAACTTATCTTTATTTTTGCGGTCAATCTGGATTATCTTGACAACCTCTGTTTGCTGCGGTAAGATGGTTCAAAGCTAAATTGAGCGGAGAAGTATGTTGATTCGCAGTGTCTCCCAAAAGTCTTATGCGTTTTATTTCTTTACTGTGGACGTGTGACCGCTTGGGGGGCATTGAACGAAGGCAAAACTGTGGCGGCAGCCAGAAACTAAGAAACAATCCAAAGAGACCCTCCCAAGCGGAGGGCCTCTTCTTTATGACTGAAATGATATGGAGGTGCCAGATGAATAAGACGAAAAACTCAGTAATTTCTCAGGCAATACAGGAGCAGATGGAGCAGGGTGGTTTCATTAGAAAAGCTTTTGAACAGGGTCTGGCTTTGAAGAAACAGTATGGAGAAGACAAGGTCTTTGACCTTTCACTGGGCAACCCGATACTGGAGCCCCCTGATGAATTCCGGAAGGAATTGCAGAGACTAGTAAATAATCCTGTTCCAGGTATGCACCGCTACATGGTAAATGCCGGTTATCCAGAAACGAGGGCTGAAATTGCCAAGTATTTAGCCGAGGGGACGGGGCTGCCCTTTACTACCAGTGAGATTGTGATGTGTGTTGGTGCTGGAGGAGGGTTGACCCTTGCCTTGATAGCTCTCCTCAATCGAGGCGATGAGGTTATCCTCTTCGCGCCTTACTTCCCTGAATATCTGCTTTATATTGGCAATCGCTGGGGAGTTAGCCGGGCCGTGACAACTGACAACAATTTCATCCCTGACCTGAAGGCATTGGAGAAGGCTATTACTCGCCGCACCAAGGTTGTAATCATAAATTCCCCGAACAATCCTACTGGCGCTGTCTATAGTAAGGGCACGTTGCGTAGCATCGGGCAGATAATACAAACTAAAGAGTCCCGCTTTGGCACCAAAATTTTTGTTCTTACTGATGAGCCTTATCGTAAACTTGTCTATGACGGTAAGGAATGTCCCTATGCCTTTGGTTTTCACCCCCGAACCATAATGGTAACTTCTTATTCTAAAGACCTGTCGTTGCCCGGAGAGCGTATTGGTTATGTAGCTGTAAATCCAGAATGCAATCAAGGTGGAGAACTGGGAGTCGCTATTGCCTTTTGCAACCGTGCTGGGGGTTTCGTCAATGCCCCGGCTTTGATGCAGCGTGTCGCCGCAAAGTTACTGCACGCTTGTGTTGACATAAGTGAATATAAGCGGAGAAGAGACTTCCTTTACAAAGAGCTTACCGGGATGGGATATTCTATAGTCAAACCTGATGGAGCCTTCTACATGTTCCCTAAAGCACCTGGCGGCAATGACCTTGAATTTACTATGGAGCTTACCAACAATTTTGTGCTTACTGTCCCCGGTGTTGCCTTTGGAACGCCGGGCTACTTCCGCATCGCTTACTGTGTCGAAGATAGGGTTATTGAAGGTTCCTTGGACGGCTTTAGAAAGACGGCTCAGAAATACGGCTTGCGCTGAAGCAGGAACTTACTGCTTAGTGTGATTCTTAGCCTTTCCCTTTCGGCTCTCTAACCGGCGCAGTGTTTCTTCAGTACTGCCGAAATGATGGGCAATTTCGTGGCGGACTACTTCCTGAATGGCTGCCTTAATTTCCTTATCTGAGCTACATTGAGCTTCTATTGGCTTTTGGAAGACAGTTATTCTGTCAGGCAGGACCATCCCATAGCTAACGCCTCTTTTTGTCTGCGGTATGCCTTCGTAAAGACCTAATAGCTGGTTCGGATGCCTCAGCTTCATCTGTCGGAGTTGCCTTGGCGTAGGGTAGTCTTCGACAACTACATCAACGTTTTCCAATTTGCTCTGAAACTCCGGCGCTAAATCTTCTAACGCTTTAACTACCAAGGCTTCGAATTTATCTCTGTCCATTCTGTAAACTCTTGACAAAGGTAAGCTATTCCTTCACTATGATTGGTCAGGATTTGGTGCTGCTATTATAGCTGGCTACCGGGTGATGCTCAATGAGAGCTAAGGGCAATAAGAGACAAATGTTTAAAAAATGCGCTCTTTTGCTGTTGTTGGTGCTACTCTTGGTAAGTTGTCGCCAGGAGATTGAGACCAAGCCACCTGGACCCTCAGAGCCGGAGGTTATACCACCGGCACGCCCCACAGCCGATTTCAGTGCTACACCCACCGAGGGTGCTGTCCCCCTAACGGTCACATTCCATGACCAGTCTGAAGGTGATATCACTCAATGGAACTGGGACTTCGGTGATGGAAAATCCAGCAGTGAGCAGCAGCCAGTTCATACTTATACTTCGGTAGGAACATTTAGCATTTCTCTGACTGTAACCGGTCCCAACGGCGATGGCTTTTTGAAAAGGGCTGATTATGTTGACGTTACTCCTGAGGTTATTTCTTGGGAGGAGGCGCTAAACTATGTTGGGCAGACCAAAGCTGTTGAAGGAGTTGTGGTTGGTGCTAAGTATGCTTCTACTTCTAAAGGGCGACCAACTTTTTTGAATATTGGCAAGCCATACCCGGAACCAGGACGGTTTACAGTTCTTATCTGGGGAACTGAGCGGAAAAAGTTTGAACTGGAATTTCCTCCTAACCCCGAGAGCTATTTCTTAAATAAACGTGTCCAGGTGACCGGTCTGATTGAGGAATATAAAGGCGATGCCGAGATTATTTTGAATGACCCGTCCAAGATTAAAGTGGTAAAGTAACAACTTCAAAAGCGATAACAAGGTTCTCTTTGGCGTATATCCACATTTTGTGTGTCTTGCATAGAGTGACTCTCAACTAATAGCTCAAAGGGCGTTTCGTAGCCTCTTCTGTGTATAGGCTCGCAGATTTTAGTTGACACTGTATCATAAGCGTCTTATAATGCCCGATTCATCCGAAAGGAGCAGTGCATGAAAAAGTTCGGTTTAGTTATAAGTGTTCTGGCATTAATTTCGATTATCTTTACGGTTTCCTGCATAAGTAAGGATTACCAGGTTACAGAGACCTACAGCGAGACAGAATATAAGACCGAGTACAAAACAGAATCTTACACTGCAACTGAGGATGTAGTAACTAATGCCTCCGGTCGGGACACGCTTATACCAAAGCTGCAGTGGCATGACGAAAGATTACCGCAAGGGTCCATCGTCAAAATTCCAAGCAGCTTCCTGTACCTTGGCTACGAGCTTCCTGAGTACGATACGAGCAAATTGGAATTTGCCTTTTACACCCCTGTTGACTGCACTTTTGATGTTTACGATGTTGGTCAGGTTGGACATATAACTAAATTTGAACTATCTCTGGGTGGTCGTGGCATTTCCTGGAATCCGGCTTTCTCTGTATGGAAAGATAAGGTCAATTCTCAGTTAGCTGTTGCCAAACTCATCTCTTCTACAGAAGGTTTCGGTGGTCATAGAGGAGCATTTACGGTTGATATTACGGGAGTAACAGAGCTTGCGCTGATAATCTCGAGCTATCAGGCGGTTGGTAGCTCCCTTGAGAGATGGGTAGAAGTGGATACCCAGTTGGTATGGACTGACAAGGTAACTGAGACGAAGACGGTAACCAAAGAAAGGCAAGTCCCCTACGAGGTACCATACCAAGTCGAGAAGCAGCGTGTAGTTACCAAGACAAAGAAAGTACCCTTCTGGGAGCTTATCTTTGGGGAAGATTAATACCGCACAACTAAAAGACAAACAAATCGAGCCCGCCTAGCATGTTCATTACAGCTCCACTCATATACCGAGCTTTGTCTGATACCAGATAGGCCACAGCGTCGGCAATCTCCTGCGGCTCGACCGAACGACGTGTGAGTATCCTTTTCTCTAGCTTCTGGCGCACTTCATCATCAAGTGGGGCATCAGTTTTAGCTATACCAACGAGCACAGCATTACTGGTAATATTATACCTTGCCCCCTCAAGGGCGACTGATTTAGTCAGACCAATGATTCCAGCTTTTGCAGCACCATAGCTAGTCTGACCATATCCTCCCATGACTCCAGCCACCGATGTAATATTCACAATCCGCCCCCAATTGTTGGCGCACATATCATCCCAGGTCGCTTTAATGCAGTGGAAAGCAGAGAAGAGGGTGGTATATAAAGCCTTATGCCATACATCCATCGAAGTCTTGCTTATAGTAATAAACTGCCCCATCTGTGCCGCATTGTTCACTAATATACTAACGGCTCCCAAATTATTCTTAATTTCAGCAACTCCCCCTTTTACATCTTCAAAGTCTTCTACGTTCATTCTTACCGCAAACGACTTTCTGCCCAGTTGCTCTATTTCCTCAGCTACTTGCTGTGCCCCTTCAAAATGGCTCCAGCCGCTGACAGCAACATCGGCTCCTTCTTTCGCCAGAGTAAAGGCAATTGCCCTACCGATTCCCCGCGGTCTTGATGCCCCAGTGACAAATGCAATCTTTCCTTCTAACGACATCTCTCTCCTCCTTTAACTAACTTACCGCTATTTTAGCATTATTTTGCAGCCGCTTATTCTACTGGCTCAAAGGCATAATAAACCCTATCACATATCTTAGTTTCCTTCTTAACCTCCATGGGATGTACAGGAACTTCATAGACCACAAGCTTAACTTCATCACCTTCTTTGAGCTCACCTTGAGCGCAATTTACGATGCGAACCAGCAGGTGCTTTAACGGGCTATTCTTACCAAAGTCAAGCCAGGCAATGATTAACGGCGAAGGAAAACCAAGAGGAGCACCAGCTTGGGTCTCGGTGAAAGTAACCTCGTGGTCTCTTTCGCTGTCCTTTAGATTGATACTCTTAAGTAATAATAAGAATGGCTGCGGAGCGGTTTGAACCTGTAACCAGGGCTTATGAGAATCCTGACCTAAAATGCGGAGGCCGCTTGCTTCCCTAGTGGCTGCTAAGACATCCGTGAACAAACTCTCACACGCTTATCTGCGCTTTATCACAAGTCTTGGTCTCGTCGCCCCCGTAGAATCTATAGGTATCCCGACCTTGCTCCTTAGCCCAGTACATGGCAGTGTCAGAATGCTTCAATAAGCTTTCAATATCTTTCCCATCCTCGGGGTAAACAGCAATGCCGATACTGGTTGTGCTATGGAGCTGGTAGCCACCAAAAACAAATGGCTCTCTAAAGGCATCTAAGATTCTTTGGGCTAACTTAGCAGCATCGGTTGCCAGGGAGATTTGTGGTAGCACCAAAACGAACTCATCTCCACCTATACGGGCAACCGTATCGCTCTTACGCGTAATACTTGTCAATCGCTCTCCCGCAGCTTTCAGTAACTGGTCACCGACACTGTGTCCCATAGTATCATTAATAGCCTTAAATTGGTCTAAATCAAGCATCAGTACGGCTAGTCTGTTACCACTGCGCCGTGCCAGAGCCCACGCCATCGTAAGACGGTCATTCAATAATATTCTGTTAGGCAGGCCAGTTAACGGGTCGTGGGTAGCCATTTCAGCAAGTTTTTGCTCGAACTGCTTACGCTCGGTAACATCACGGCTAATTGACCGAAAACCGATAATCCTTCCCTCCTTGTTTCGCAAAGGAGAAACTGAGCTTTCTAAAAATAGTTGTGTTCCATCTTTTCTAATGATTGCAAAAGGATATGATTTTAGTGGCTCGCCTGTCCGGTAGACTTTATTCCAGGCCTTATACACGCTCTTCACATCCTCTTTAGATACGCAGAAGCGATAGTTCATTCCGATTAACTCTTCTTCGGAGTACCCGAATTGACGACAAGCAGCTTTATTGACGAAGGTTAAGTTACCAGCGAGGTCTGCCTCATAGTAGCCTTCTTCTATCTCCTCCAGTATGGTCCGATATTTCTGCTCCGATTTTGCCAGGGCTTCTTCCAACCTTTTGTGTTCGGTGATGTCCATAAAGCTTCCTACGGCGGTCCGTTTTCCCCTGTACTCAGTTGAGGCGAGTCTCTCTAAAACCCACATTACCTCGCCATTCTTTTTTATAAATCTGTACTCATAGGGCAGCAGGCACTGTCCTTTCAGGCTTTTTATCGCCTTCTTTCTGACTGTTTCTCTATCCTCAGGATGAACCAGGTCGAGAGAGTACACACCTCGCAGTTCCTGCTCTGTATAGCCTGTTAGCTCCTGGAACAATGAGTTAACATACTGAAATCTTCTATCTTGGACAATGTAAATCCCTGTTCCGGCACAACGCATCAAAGCTTGAGCTAGTTCTGCCGAATCATCTATACTGGATTTGTTTTGTTTACCTGTCTTTCCCATTAGATTATCATCCACGTTCTCTCGATAACTTATCGCTGAATCCAGCCTAATTTAGTATATTGCCGCTCCCAGCTACAGTGAATAGCCTATTGGTAACTGTATGTGTAGCAAAAAAGTACTGCGGACTATTAGTAAGGTCTCTAGGCTGTATTTGCTTCGCTTCGACCTTTTAGTAGAGGTTCTTGGTCAAGAGCAATGCAGTCATATCGATAATGGCAGGGGGTAGATTTGAACCGCCGACCAAGGGCTTACGAGTTCCAGTCTCCGGTGTTCTCCTCTACTTTATCTACGTTTTATCTTCGGTATCCTCTAATTACTGATTTTCTTGGAAAAATGTATGTCTTTACCTGGCCAAGCACAGGCAGAGCCACCACCTCCGATATTACCGTCTTCCCTTATTATGATAATGTTAGGCTCGGGTGGGCAATTTCTCACTAATATTGGATTATTAAAGGTCATTCCTCCAATTGATAGGTTATCATTCTCGATGTCAAGAACCTCCATGCGGGTTGACCCAATATTGGACGGGCATCCGGCTGGCCAGTCTTGCTTATTTCTCGGCACAAACGTAGTAACTACTTGAGAGCCGTCTTGTAATTTTATTGTTATGGTGTTCGATTCGCGTTCGACAATTAATTTTTCGATTCCACTTATTGTTAATCCATTGGACTCACTGTGAACATCGATAGCCGCGTATTCGCCCGGTTCGACTTCAGCCCACCTATCAATTGAGCATCCTAATGGAATACCCATAATTGCCACCATGAGCACGCCCATAATTATCCTTTTCATAGTTTTCTCATTCATCTCCTTAACCTTCTAATATGAAGATAAAAGAAAGTTTGCTAAAGGTCAAGACGAAGGGATTAAAATAATGAATATCCTAAAAATAATCAAATCGGTAATAATTACGGAAGGTCTTATTTGAAGTGAAGGATTAAAAATCCCTTATATAAAATAAAGCTGGTTAACCTATTTGAGCCTCACTCGATTTGTGGTACCCCTCGTTACCTTGGGACAACACTACCAGAGCAATGCTAACTTAGAAAGTGGTACAATAACTTGGGAGTAGGTCAATGGCTGAAGAACTACAAGTGCAAGAAATCAAAGGGGCATTAGTATCTTTTCTAGGGATTTTCACCGAGTATGCCGATGAGATTTTTAGCGAAAGACCACGACATGAACGCCTAGACGAACTTCGTACCCAATTGCAGTTGCAGGAACCCCAAATCACTCATTACCTGCTTCAAATACTGGGTAATGCCATATTTGAAGTTGGGTCCGCTTCCAATAGGCAACAGATAGCCCTGAAAGGTTTATTATCTACCGCTTTGCTCGGTGGGAACAACGAACTTGCGTTTAATTTTGTGGGCTATAATGCAGCTGTCACATCCAGTTTAAACAAAGCGATTGGTACGCTTGAAGCTGACCTTTGGCCACCAAAGGAACCCAAACCTGTCCTCACTATAAGCGACAGCATGCTGAGGGACCGGTGCTATGATTTACTATCGGCGCCTGGTAATTACGATAGGGTGATTCGCGAGGCAACCACAGTATTAGAGGATCGGATACGCAACAAATGCCCGTACAATATTTTATCCCGTTTCATACCACATGTAGCTGACCAGACCGGTGAGAACCTGATTATCAAACTGTTTAATCCTGATAATCCCATACTGTCTATTAGCAGCGAAAGACCCAAGCGTCTGGCATTTCAAAGAATATTGTTGGGTGTTTTTTCTTACCTGAGAAACCCTTACCACCATAAGCTCGATCCTCGCACAGAGTGGTCGTGGGCCTGGTCTACTGTTGCATTAATCGATAGGTTACTGGCTGAGATTGAGGGTTGTGTGGTCACACAATAAGTCATCAATATGCTACTGTGATCAGCCCCCGGAAACCACATGAAAGGTAAGCAATATATGACCTCAAGAAGGTATGGGGAAATCTCAAAATAAAAATAAATTCAATAATTTGGAGACAGGTCAATCTGATATCAGCGGCATCAGTTGTTGCTTAATCTGGTGTATTGCCTATGCTGATGACTGCCTGGGGGGTGTGGGATGAGGGTATGTTTGTGGTGTTTTGGATACTTTCTTGCTCGCCAGAGGTTAATTTAGTCTTAAAGTGACATCCTAAATCGATTGCCGATGCTTGAATAAGCATATTGCCAGCAACGAAACCTATCTCTAAATCAGCAAACTCCTGTCCTACGGAAGAAGACTCAAGGCAAAGTATGACATAGCACGGCGCCTGAGGTAAACCACTGACGGCAGATCGTAGGCTATTCCTGACATCAGCAGGATTTATCCGTTCGATTCTATGGTCCCTCGTGGTCAAGTCTGTGCTTGGATTTCTATTGTGGTAACGATAGACGCCGTTTTCATCTGCCAGGTAGATCGTACCTGTCAAATAATAATTAGCCATGGCTGAAGGAACTGTTAAGCCCATTCTGCCATTTGAGGTTGCATGCGGGGTGCAGCCATATCCTGCCCATAGAATCTGGGAGATTTGCTGTTTTGCTAGATTCGTTTGATCAAAGTTGGCAGTGTATTTTAGATTAGCCAACACTGTTTCAAGTTCGTTATCCCCTGTAGTTTTAGGGTCTGGGAGCCAACCGTCCTCACCTTCTGGCACAGAAGAATGCGCTACCAGTTCGGAGGTTAGTCCTCTGACTTCTTGTACTCCGAAATGTAACTTTGTCCTCATCGGGCAGCTCGCCACTGGCAATTCGGTGCTCTCCCAGAGAGAAACAGACGCAAGTATTGCCGGCATATACGAAACACCAGCATCAAAAGCAAGCTCTCTCTCATAACTAATTACAAAAGCACCTGCATCCGCGATTTCACTTGAATACCAGCTAAGCGAGTGTTTGCTCGAGTTGTACAAATATGTCGCAGTCGGTGTAGCGACATAAATATCCCTGTAAGCCCCTGTGACTGGAGCCTTTCCAGCAGCCCACAAAACATTACTTAGCTGCTGGTCATTAGCAGTACCACTGAGGTTGTGCTCTGAATATCTGCTGTTTAAGCAGATCTCCACAGATTTTCCGGTGAAGATTGGCTCAGGGAGAGAACGTTCAGATTCAGCAGCTGGTAAGGAAGGTGTTGGTATTGGCTCGGTTGGACCTGGAGCAGGGGGCATAAGGCAACTACTAAATAGAATAGTGATGACAATTAGGACTGGTGCCAGTAGCGTTTTTTTATTTGAATTCATCTTAAGGGTTCAGTCAACAGCATCAATATAGCAAGATTCCAATCACAAAATCAATGACGTGTCCCCAACGATACCTAAATTTAAATATTCCCTTTATAT
>Ga0129297_10001296_pt1 | contig 12570 bp, 21 predicted proteins | sample I18A1metaG_FD_94708 | JGI IMG/M metagenome (GOLD analysis project Ga0129297, IMG submission 94708) | Lake sediment bacterial and archeal communities from Gulf of Boni, Indonesia to study Microbial Dark Matter (Phase II) - ​I18A1 metaG | ecosystem: Environmental > Aquatic > Freshwater > Lake >... | reverse complement strand
TCAGCGCGGCATGATCTGCATTGGACACTGCCTTTGATGACGCTGGTGACCATGTAACCTAAGTCAGAGCCGCATAAGGGGCACTTTGGCAGGGCTTCGGCCATCAATCTTTCGATTTCTTTCTCAGTTACCATGGCGTCATCTGAATTTCATCTGATGGTCCTAGGTATTTAAGAGTGTGCTGCACAGCTTCAGCCTCACTAAGCCGGATGTACGCACACGCTTTTCCTGATTTCCATAGACCCGGCTCAAGGCTGCTATTCAGTCCTCTTTTGAGTACTCGATTACGAGTTTCATCGAATGTCTGAAAAGCCTTCTTCGGTCTTGTTTCGCAAAATTGGGCTGAATTTTGGCTTAGGGCACGTTTTCCGAAGTCCACGGAAGTTCTCTGTTGGCAGGAGAAGTCTCATTATTGAGTACATGAGTGCAGTCTTGGTCAAGTATCTGATAGTCAGAATCCCGAGATCACATACCAGCCTAATGAACGCTATGCCGCATAGGTTCCCTATGACTGAGCATTTGAGATTAGCCCCGATAGCCAGCACTGAACAATCTATTCTTCTTTTCCAGCCAGTACTGTCTCGGGCGGCGGGATTGGCTCAACGGTTCTCGCCGAGATTTCGTGGGCTATGTTTGTCGTGAGAAGTGTTCTGATTTTCTCGACGTCTTTCGTCTGTCCGAGGCTCCACATGAGCTTCACAAGAGCCGTTTCAGCCAGCATGTCTTCCAGAGGGACAACTCCCATCGCCAAGAGGTCTCTGCCGTTGGAGTAGACGTTCATGTTTATGCGCCCCCATATGCACTGAGGCGCCATAGCCACGACTACGCCGGCCTCGACTGCTTCCCGGATGGAAGAGAAACATTCTCGTCGCACATGACCTAAGCCAGTTCCCTCAAGTACGAGACCTTTGTATCCCTGCTCAACATGCCATTTGACAACCTTCGGGTCCAAACCTGGAAAAAACTTCATGAGCGCAACCCTTCTGTCGAAGTCAGGCTTCAACACGAGCTTCCTCTCAGAGTCTCTGGGCAGGTAGTCTTCCGTCAACATTGCCACTTCTCCATTCAGAACCCTTGCCACCGGCTTCGCGTTCACGGTCTTGAATGCGTCCCGTCTGCTTGTGTGACACTTCCTGACCTTGGTTCCACGGTGGAGAACAACGGCCTCGTCAGACACAGTCTCGTGCATAGCAACAGCGACCTCGGCAAAGGGAGCCTTAGCTGCGGCTAGAACAGCCCCGATCAGATTTGCCGCCGCATCTGAGCTTGGCCTATCCTCGGACCTTTGGGCGCCCACAAGTATTGCTGGAACAGGCAGGCTCTGCAGGGCGAAGCTTAGAGCCGCAGCCGTGTAGCCCATCGTGTCTGTCCCATGGGTCACGACGACCCCTTCAGCCCCGTTTTCAATATGTTTTGCTACAGCCCTAGCCGTCTCAGACCAATGCTTCGGAGTGAGGTCTTCGCTGAAGACGCTGAAGAGTATCTTGGTGTCTATCACAGCTATGTCTGAGAGTTCAGGGACGATGCTGTAGAGGTCGCTTGCTGAGATTGCTGGTCGAACCGCACCGGTTCTGTAGTCTACTCGGCTGGCTATGGTTCCTCCAGTGCTGATGATCGTAACGTTCGGTAGGCCCGGCTTCTGCGTTGGCGGCGGTGGAGGAACGAAAGACGGCTTCGCCTTAGCGCCTACCCTCTCGACCCTTGTGGAAGGTGTGGCTTTAATCCCGATGTTGTAACCCGACTTAATCTTGATCACGATATGTTTCTCATCTCCGTACTCCGACCTCGGTATGAGAACGCCTTCGTAAGTCTCCCCGTCCTTCGTGACCCGTATGAGATCCCCAATCTCCGCCTTAGCCTTTGCTAGAGCCTTTAGGACTTGACCTTTATAGCCGAGAAGTTTCTCGCTCAACACTCATTCTCCCAATGCCAAGGCTCCACACGTTGGTGAGATGACGTCATCAAACTGCTTCGTGTACACTGGTATAAAAGGCTGATGTAAAGCTGTCCAGTCGTAATGCCGAAAAGGATCAGTAGAGCCTGCTGCCACGGTATATTGCTTTGGTTTCAGAAGCGACTGAGTATGATATCTCTTTGAGGAAAAGTGGGAATAGAGGATTATGAGGCAATCTGGGCTGTTGAGGTTTGCAGAGCCCGCTTACTCGACGATCCGGTAGACCTTGTCTCCTTCCCTCACTCTCTGCTCTACCTTCAGGCCTATGCTTTGTCCACGTGATGCGGAAGGCACGTTTTTATGTTCTATCTGCATGGAAGCAACTGCCTGTTCCAGGTCTGTGGTGGAACCTTGGATGAGGATTCTGTCGCCAACTGAAAGCTTGCCAATCAGTTCTATCACTGCCACCCCTATCTTCGTGAAATAGTGGGTAACCACGCCGACCTCCTTCAATTCCCTCTCAGACATTTGCATTCACCGTACGGTTCAAGAATTGGTGGACTCTGCTTAAATCGTTTTTCTTCAAAGACCCCGAATTCCGTTCCTGCTCAAGCGATGATGCGCAAGCAGATTTTCCGCAGCCGTGTGCCAGCTAGGAGGCGGATTTCTAGAAACGGGCTAGGACTTGAAGGTTCCGGTACTGTTCGACAAACTGGAGGCCCTTTTGTGTCGTCCTGAGTGTATTGCCAGAGTCGAGTTCTCTTTGGATCAGACCCTGTTCCTCAAGTCTGCCTAAATAGTCTTTGACGATCGCATGGTTCAAGTTTGCCTTGTAGACGATGTGTGTCTTCCTAGCTCCTTTGGTGGCAATCTTGAGTATTTCGGCGGCTATCTCTAAGTAGCTTCTTCTTTCCACGCGTGATTCCTCCCAGTCTGGTTAGGCTTAAGTACTGTCTCTGCCCTGCGCCGCTCTGTATACAGCTTTTTGATCAGAGAGGCAAGCAATTCGGCGTCGAGTTCGACTTCGTCCACATTTCTTGTCATTTTCGGGTCCCTTCTTGACCTACTATCTGTACCAGACCTTCTCCGGAAATGTATTTAAGCCTATTCTGACGGAAATGGAAGGGATTTTCCAAAAATGGAAAAGCGGAACCCTATTTTCTCCACTGAAGGGAACAATTCTACTAATCTGCGATTCATATTTCAGCTCTAGACCTCTGCCCACCCAGAACCAGAATATGCTATGTCGAACTGGACTATCTGGAGGTCGGAACGGTTCTGGTACCCGCCAAGGAGGACATGAATGGGTAATGAAGGGCCTTGGACCAGCAAATTCAACCAAAAAGCTTAATATTTTTGCGGCATAAACGGTCTTATACCATTGGAAGAGGCGGGGGTGTCCGAGTGGTCAAAGGAGGCAGGCTTAGGACCTGCTGGCGTAGGCCTGCGCGGGTTCGAACCCCGTCCCCCGCACTTTTGCGTTAGTATTAACTCCATCGCGTTACAGTAGCTATTTATTTTCACGTTTCTTCTAGCTTATTGATGCTTCATGGAAAGCGTCGTCGAGAAACTGCAGAAAGTTGGACTCACAGAGTATGAAGCCAAAGTGTATCTCAGTCTACTAAAAGACCACTTGAACAGTGCAACAAAGCTTTCTGAAAAATCCGGCGTTCCTAGGACAAAGATCTATCAGGTTTTGGAGTCGCTGGAGCACAAGGGCTGGATACGAATCTATTCTGGAATACCGCTTCTGTTCAAGGCCGTTGACCCTCATGAAGTCTTCGAAAAAGTCAAGAAAGACTATGGTGAATTTCTGGAGTCGATTCAGGCGACGCTCAGTAAGGAGGCGATGGAGATGAAGGAAAAATTCGTGATACTGAAATTCGATGTTGGGCTCAGAGATCTGAAAGAAGAGATGAAGAAGGCCAAGACAATATGGATAAACAACGCAACAGCAGATTTTGTCAAAAAGGTGAGTGATGCGTTCAGTGAGGGCACAGAAGTGAGGGTTCTTCTTTTCCCTGGGGAAAAGAGAATCGATAGCAAAAATGTGCAATTTAGAGAGGCTGAAGTGAAGATTGTTTGCATGGTCCGAAACAAAGAGGTGCCATCGATGTCAATTACTCTCGATGAGAGCAGGACGTTTACCGTGTTTGAAGATCCAGTGAACCATCAATATGTTGTAGACGAAATGTTGTACGATGAGTGCGCCAAGTGCTTCTTAGAATGGAATAGTCTGGGCTGGAACGCGGCAAAAGAGGCGTGAGGTGACGCAGAATGCCAATAGTAGAAGGGAGATACGAGGCTAGGATCTCAACCACTTTTGGCACGGTGGATGAAGGAATAGAAGAGATCAGAAGGAAGATTCAGAGATCGAGGAGGATGAGGATCAACAACGTCCCCATGAAATTGCTGGATGTGCTGAAACCGCTCTTAAGAGACAAGGACTTGGAAGTGATCTTGCCTTCTGGCGAGAAACCCACGGAGGAGCTGAGAAGATTAGGTAAGATTGCGACAACAAAGGCAAGGATATATGTCGACTATAGGGGCACCGAAGCAAACGCCGGCTCTATCTTATTCTCAACTGTGGTTTTCAACGTCGTTTGGCTGGGTGACAAAATATTCGATGTTTCATCAATGGAATACAGCAAATGCGTTAAGTGCCTAATGGAAACTTTTGAGATGGGTTGGAAACACTCAAAGAGATGGTAGATTGGGGCGTGGCTGAGTCTGCCAACTTGAACCTGGAGAGAACTGAAGGAGGCGTCCATGAACTTGTATGCGCCGAAGCGTGAAATGGCCGCCGAACCGATGGGTTTTGAGGCAACCGATCTGGATGAGGAAGGCTTTTCCAGCCGAGCTTTCAGCCATACCTGAATCCCCAAGTTACTTAGGGGTAAACGCTGCCATTTAGATCGTTCGTGCACAGTGCGTGGACAGGCCCAGATTAGAAGAGCTTAACCCTAGGTCCCGGGGCACAGAGTTCCTTCTCCGCAGGAAAAATGTTTTATCCTTGGATGGGAGATTACGTTCGATTCGGCTTGAGGTTTTCTTCAAAGAGTGTTGCTCTGGTTGGTGTCTTCGCCGCTCTCCACGCAGTCTTTTACCTAGTGACCCCGCCTGGCTTGTGGCGAAACTGGAGCATATACCTAGAACCTCTGGAAGGGATAATCCTAGGCCCTTGGGTCGGATTCCTTGCAGCCCTAATGGGTAGCATCGTCGCCAGAGCCATCAACCCCACAGAGCTCTGGATGTTCGGGGTGGTAGCTGAACCCTTTGGCGTTCTAGCCTCCGGCCTCGTAGCCAAGAGGAAATGGAGGCATTTGGCAGCCTTGTATGGGTTCATGTTGGGAGTCTACTTTGTTCATCCCTTGGGAAGGTGGCTTCCAATGTGGACAATCCTGGATATACTGGCGTCCCTTGCTCTCATCTACCCGATATCCAGAGCGTCCAGTAACCTTTTTGAACAAGACTTGAAGCGTTTATCATTACTGGTGCCACTCATCGCCTTCGTTGGAACTGCAACAGACGCGTTGACAAGAATCTTCTTGCTGATCCCGGTGGGACTACACTCGGTTTTCCTTTGGTCCTGGGAGGCCGTGTACATCGCTTTTATAGAAGGCGCAAGCAAGTCCTACATAGAGGACGTGCTTGTCGTAGTTGTTTCCTTTCTGGCAGGTGTACCTCTGCTTGTCGCCTTGCGGAAGATCCCGGGGGTCAGATATCCACTAAGCTAGCACGGAAAAGCAGACAAGAGCCTAGTTCCGGGCGTTTGACATGAGATGCCGCGTTATCGTTTGAAGAGCCCAGCAGAGCCGGCGATTCCTTAAATAATGCGGGACAACTCTTATAAATCACTGTGCATCTGTTGAATGAAAGTCGGTGAACATCCGGTGCCAAAATGGGGATATTCAGTGCTGGGCTTGGACGCGGATACGACGGCGAAAGCCAGCGGCAGAGAACTCAGAGTATCCCCTAAAGTGGCAAGAGAGGTATGCCTCGCGATCAAGGGGATGAAACTTGACGAGGCAAAGGGGTTTCTGGGGATTGTTAGGCAGTGGAAGAAAGCTGTCCCTTTCAGGAGACACAGAAAGAAAGTGCCTCATCGACATGGCCTGCAGCTATATGCCGCGGGAAGATACCCTGTGAAGGCTGCGGAGAAGATCCTAGAGGTTCTGGAAAGCGCGGAGTCAAACGCCATGTACAAAGGGCTTGATACGGGACGGCTAAGAGTTGTTCATGCAGCAGCCTGTCCTGGGGCGAAGAATAAGAGGTATTTCCCTAGAGCCATGGTAAGAGCGACCCCTCAGTTTGAGACCCTTTGTCATGTGGAGATAGTTCTGGAACAGATGGGAGGCGGGCAGTGATTGTCATCTTTCAGGCATTTTGTGGACGAGTCCATCAAGAAGACTGGCGTGGACGAATTCCTATGGAAGGAATTCGAGAGAGCAGGGTACGGCGGCGTAGACATCACGAAGACCCCCTTAGGCACAAACATAGTTGTCTACGCCATGCGACCTGGCATGATAATTGGGCGCGGGGGCTTGACGATAAAGAACCTTTCAAAGGTCATTGAGGAAAACTTCGGTCTGCCCAACCCCCAGATCTCAGTCGCCGAAATCGAAGTACCTGAACTAAACGCTCACGTAGTGGCTTCACGAATCGCCGCTGCCCTAAAGCGCGGCGTCCACTTCCGGCGGTCAGGTTTCTGGGCTCTAAGCCAAGTGATGGAAGCCGGAGCGCTCGGCGCAGAGATCATCATAAGTGGCAAGCTGAGAACCGAACGTGCTCGCAGGGAGAAATTCCGGGAAGGATTTCTGCCGAAGAGCGGCGAGCCGGCTGTAAAGTACGTGAGGAGAGCCGCTGTCCATACCCAACTCAAACCAGGAATCTTTGGGGTGAAAGTCTCGATAATGCCCCCGGGCGTCGAACTTCCTGACCACGTGGAAATCCTTGAGGAAGAGGTCAAGGAAGCAGCAGGCGCTGAGGAAGGTGTCGAAACAGCAAAAGAAGCGGCGCAGAGCACGGTGAAAGAAGAAGTCTCCGAAACCGAAGCAGAACCCAGCGAAGAAGGAGCTGAGTAGGAAGTGCCCATGAAGAGAATGAAAGAGGTCAGAGAAATGTCTATCGAAGAACGCCGGAAAAGGCTCACAGAACTGCGAACAGAGCTCGTCAGGATGAGAACTATGGTAGAGGCCGGAGGAGCAGTTGAGAACCCGTCGAGGATTCGAGGACTCAAAAAAACAATAGCGCGCATCTTAACAGTTATGAATGAAGAGGCTAGCGGCGAAAAGAAATGAGGATCACACCGTCCATACTTCAACATGAACTCATAGGATTGGAGGCGAAGGTTGTGCAGAGCCTAAATCGGAGCGCCGTGGGGCTTCGAGGTAGAGTTGTCGACGAGACTCGTAAAACCCTGACAATTTCGCATGAGGGAAAGGAGAAGATCATAATCAAAGAAACCTCCCTTCTCCATTTCTCCCTGCCTGATGGATCACTGATGGAGGTTGACGGGAGAGTTCTAGTCGGACGCCCAGAAGACCGTGTGAAAAGGGTTGCTAGGAGGCGTTGGTGATGTCGCTGGCTTCGCTAAAGAAGCCGGAGAAACCCTGCAACGACCCCGACTGTCCATTTCACGGTTCGCTGCACATAAGGGGGAGAGTCTTGGAAGGGACCGTCACAAGCGCTAAGATGGGGAAGACCGTGATAGTACGGCGCGACTACCCGGGATACGTGAGCAAGTACAGACGTTATGAACGGAGACACAGCCACATCCCTGCGCACAATCCTCCCTGCATGAACGCCTCTGAGGACGACCGCGTAAGAATTGCAGAGTGCAGACCGCTGAGCAAGACCGTGTCATTTGTTGTTGTCGAGAAGACGGAGGCGTGACCTGAGAAATGGCAGCCAAAGCAAAAGGGAGAGCACTGGTAGCCAAAGGAACGATGGGGCACGGGTTGAAGATCACAAGAGGCTTGCTCGCCGGATCTGTGATCAAATGCAGCGACAACTCTGGGGCAAGGTTGCTGAGGCTTGTTCAGGTCACTGGCTATAAGGGAAGACTGAGACGTGTACCTGCGGCGGCGGTTGGCGACATGGTTGTCGTCTCGGTAAGGAAAGGAACGCCCGACATGAGGAAAAAGCTGTTCCGCGCCGTCATAGTCAGGCAGAGGCAACCCTTCAGACGTCCCGAAGGGAACTGGGTACAGTTCGAAGACAACGCGGCTGTCATAATTACTCCTGAAGGTGAAATGCGAGGCTCAGAGATACGCGGGCCGGTCGCAAGAGAAGCCGCAGAGAGATGGCCAAGAATAGCCAGCGCCTCTAGCATCATAATATAGAACAGCGTAAGTGGAACACACATGAAGACCAAGACTAAGAAACCGAGCAAACAGAGGAAAAGGCTTCATACCGCGGCCCAGCACAGGCGAGGCATCATGCTTTCCGCTCATCTATCCTCGGAGTTGAAGAGGTCTCACAATGTCCATTCTTTTGCCGTAAGAACTGGCGATACTGTTAGGGTACTAAGAGGCGACTACAAAGGATTCGAGGGAAAAGTCTTGGGGACTGATAGGAAGAAATATAGAGTTTTCATCGAGGGGATAAACCGAGAAAAGGCTGATGGAACATCTGTACGCGTCCCTATTCACCCATCAAAAGTCGAGATTGTGCGCCTGAACATGGATGACAAGTGGCGAGACAAGATCCTCAAAAGGAGAGGACCCCTCGAAGAGGAGAAGACGCTAGAGGAAGAACCATCTCCCGAAACAAGAGAAACGAAGACGGGGGAAGAACCGTCTACGGAGATTGAGGTGACCTCCCAAGCGGAAGGAGGAAAGTAGAATGGGAAAGAAAGGGGGAAGCCGGCACCTGAAACGTGAAGCAGCTCCCGGCTTTTGGCCAGTCCACAGGAAGGAGTTCACGTGGGCTATCAAGCCTAGCCCAGGTCCTCACCCAGTTCATCAAAGTATACCATTGGCCATTGTCGTCCGAGAGATCCTTGGCTTGGCCAAGACTAGACAAGAGGCAAAGAAGATCATCTCTCAAGGCGAGATTCTGGTCGACGGAAAGGCTAGACGCGACGAGCATTTCCCCGCTGGCCTCATGGATGTGATCTCCATCCCCAAGCTAGGGACGAACTACCGAATCCTGCCCTCTGAGAAGGGATTGTCTCTACATCCCATAAGCGAAGAGGAAGCCAAGTCTAAGATATGCAGGATCGAGGGGAAGAAATATCTGAAGCACGGACACGTTCAGATTGACCTTCACGATGGAAGGAGTATACTGACCCATGTCGAGGACCCCCAAAGCCCGGCTGAGGATGTCTATCAGACACTGGATACGCTGAGAATAACCATTCCAGGTCAAGAGATACTAGAGCATTTGAAGCTGGGGAACGAGATGCTGGCATTACTCGTGGACGGAGTCAACAGGAGCAAGTACGGAACCATCACGTCCATCGCCGAACAGGCTGGACAGAAACGCAGGGGCTTTCTCGTGGCAATAAAAGATGCGAACGGCGGGACTTTTCAGACAGTACTCGACTACGCCTTCCTAGTAGGCGACAGAGCTCCCCGAATATCTTTGCCACGTATAGGGGGGCATTAGAATGTCTGCAACAACCGGTGGAGGGAAGCCTAAGGAAAACCCCACTCTGAAGCCTAAGATTGAGAAGGTGGTTGTGAACGTCTCTGTGGGAAAATCTGGCGATCCCCTCGAAAAGGCCATGAGGATTCTCGAAGAATTGACTGGACAGAAGCCCTGCGTTAGAATAGCCAAGAAGACTATAAGAGACTTCGGCATAAGAAAGAAGGAGCCTATTGCCTGTCTTGTGACTCTCCGAGGAGCAAGAGCTAAGGAGTTTCTCAAAAGAACACTCCAAGCCATCGACAACAAAATTCCCAAAACCTCCTTTGACAAGCACGGAAACTTCTCCTTCGGAATCAGGGAACACATAGACATAAGCGGCACAAGGTACTCTCCTGAACTAGGCATAATCGGTATGGACATTTCCACCATTCTTGAGAGACGAGGATACAGAGTGAAACGTAGACGCAGAGCCAAGTCTGGAATCGGTTCGAAGCATTTATTAGCCCCCAATGAAGCCGAATCATTCATAAGAGACGAATTCGGCGTTGAGTTTACCTAGGAGAGCGCGAGTTGAGCAAGCAAACCGCCAGAAAGGAACGAAAGTACGGCAAAGGGAGCAGGCCGTGTAGAAGATGCGGATCGTACGGTCCAATCATACGGAGGTACGGTCTGAACTTCTGCCGACATTGCTTCAGAGAGGTCGCGGAAAAAATCGGCTTCAAGAAATACCAGTAGAGAGATGGGATGAGAGAATGGACACGATCGCCAATGGGTTGACAACAATAATGAACAACGAACTCAGGAGAAAGAAGGAATGCATCATATCGCCAGCATCGAAACTCATGGGCGATGTGCTCAGGGTCATCCAGATGAGCGGCTACATTGGGGAGTTCGAGTTCATTGATGATGGCCGTTCAGGGAAATTCAGGGTTCAGCTCCTTGGAAGGGTGAATAGGTGCGGAGCGGTAAGGCCAAGGTTTACGGTCAAGGTCAAAGATCTTGAGAAATGGGAGCGGATGTATCTTCCGTCGAGGGATATAGGTGTTCTCGCAATCTCGACGCCCCAAGGTGTGATATCCCACAAGGAGGCCAGAGAGAAGAGGAGTGGCGGGGGTCTGCTGGCATTCATCTACTAGGCGGAGGCTTCATCATGAGTGAGATAGAGGTCAAGACGGTTGACATCCCTGAAGGTGTGTCGGTCAATCTAGGCGGGAAAACTGTTGTAGTTAGTGGAGAAAAGGGCAAGTTGGTCAGAGACTTCTCTCATGCTCTTGTCTCGATCCAGATTGAAGAAGGAAAGGTGATTGTCTCAGCCCCCTGGCCCAGAAGGAAGGTAGCTTCCCTTGTTGGAACAGTATCCTCCCACATTAGCAATATGATAAGGGGGGTCACAAGCGGCTTCACTTACAAGATGAAAATAGTCTATTCTCACTTTCCGATATCTGTAAAAGTAGAGGGAGACAGGGTCACTATCGAGAACTTCATAGGCGAAAGGAACCCTCGTATAGCTAAGATCGTTGGTGACACGAAGGTCAAAGTGAAGGGCGACGACATCATCGTGCAAGGAACCAGCATTGAAGGCGTGAGCCAAACGGCTGCAAACATCGAGCAGGCAACAGCTGTGAGGCAAAGAGACCCGAGGAAGTTCCTCGACGGAATCTACGTCTACGACAAACTGGAGGGGATCACGAACTGAAGGAAGAGAAGACCGATAGAGAGAACCTGATAGCAAAGAGGCGGAAAGAGAAGGAGAAGAACCCCAAGTTCCGTCGGCAAGAGAGCTGGCGGTACAGACGCTTGAAGGAAAACTGGAGGCGTCCTCGCGGATTGGACAACAAAGCCCGAAAAAGCGTTAGAGGATGGCCTTCATCTCCTAAGAGCGGTTGCCGAGGCCCGAAAATATCGCGTGGATTGCACCCCTCAGCCTATAGGGAAGTCAGGGTCTCCAACGTTGACGACTTGAGTGACGTTAGCCCCGATGCTGAAGCCATCACAATCGCTCGCACTGTGGGTGCCAGAAAAAGAATCGAGATCATCAATAGAGCCAAGGAAATGCGTATACACGTCCTCAATCCTGGAGAATACAAGGAGCTAGAAGAACCCGCAACCGAGAAGAAAGAGGCAAAATAACTGAGTGCAAATCCGAAGGGGAGGTCTTCCTTTGAGTCTTAGAAATCAACGTCGGATGGCGGCTGAAATCCTCAAAGTGGGCGAGGGCAGGGTATGGATCGACCCTGAGAAGGCAGATGAGGTAGACCTAGCCATCACAAGAGAAGACATCAAAAGACTCGTCCATGAAAAAGTCATCCGGAAGATATCCGAGAAGGGAATCAGCCGTGCTCGCGCTCACATGCTTCACGCAAAGAAGAAAAAAGGAAAACGAAGAGGATACGGGAGCAGAAGCGGCGGAAGGGGCGCTAGACTGTCCCAAAAGGAGGCTTGGATGAACAGGGTAAGAGCCCAGAGAAATAGGCTCCGTGAGCTTAGAGGCAGACACGCGATCACGGAGAGGATCTATCGGCAGCTATATGTCATGGCTAAGAGCGGAGCCTTTCGTTCAGTCTCAGACTTAGAACGCCACATAGAAGCCCACAATCTAAGGAGGAGAAGGTGATGGCGAAAGGCCCATTCTACAATGTCCCATTCAGAAGGCGAAGAGAAGGAAAGACTAACTATGAACTCAGAAGGAAGCTGATCTCATCTGGCCTTCCTAGGGTTGTCGTTCGGAAAACCCTGAACCACATGATAGTCCAAGTTGTCAGACCTGCCGTCAAAGGCGACGAGGTAGTAACTTCGGCACATTCGAGCGAGCTAAGGAAGAAGTACGGATGGCTTGGCAATCTTGATAATGTTCCAGCTTCATACCTGACCGGTCTACTGTGTGGGTACAGATCGACTGCCAAAGAGGTGAACAAAGCCGTCCTAGACGCAGGTCTGCGAACACCTTCCAAGGGCTCGCGCATCTTCGCCACACTGAAGGGGTTTCTGGATGCAGGCGTCGAAGTTCACCATGATGAAGAGATACTTCCGAATGAGACCAGAATCACAGGGCAGCATATCGCCGACTACGCTGAACGGCTATC
>Ga0129297_10001295_pt1 | contig 12578 bp, 15 predicted proteins | sample I18A1metaG_FD_94708 | JGI IMG/M metagenome (GOLD analysis project Ga0129297, IMG submission 94708) | Lake sediment bacterial and archeal communities from Gulf of Boni, Indonesia to study Microbial Dark Matter (Phase II) - ​I18A1 metaG | ecosystem: Environmental > Aquatic > Freshwater > Lake >... | reverse complement strand
TTCCGACTCTCCTATAGCTTGGTAGGGCTCTTGGTGATAGGGTATAGGCTAACCAGTAGTGCGCTTCAACTTGTAATGGGTTTTCTAGGCCGTTTCGTCAGGAGGACAATTCTCCTTGGTTTCGGCATGATCTGGCAGTCAATTGTAAACTGTTTCATTGCAACTTCTCAAGGGTTCGAGCATATTCTCATCAACCGTACATTGGCTGGAGTTGGCTCTAGCCCTCAGCATCCGACAGGTGCGGCGTATATTGCTGAAACATTTCCGAAGAGGCAGTTAGGCAGAGTGATGGGCACCAACATAGCTGTTGCGCAGATAGGCAGTTTCGTAACTCCCCTTGTCGGTAGCCTACTCCTGCTAAGTCTAGGGTGGAGAGCAACGATTGTCTTGCTTTCAATACCGGGCATGGTAGTTGGGGCAGCGTTCTTGTTCATAGTGGAGCCCAAGCGCTCACAAAAGTGGTTCGGTTTATCCACTTTCACTATCCTAACCAAGGGAGTTCGCGAAGTATTGAGATAGAACCGTTTTGACCGTCATGATTGTTGATACGGTTATGGCGTTCAGGGTAGGAGCAGGAGACTTCATACCATCATACTTTGTGCGTGACCTAGGTATGACATCGATGGAAGCCGGAACATTATTCGCGACTTTTCTGGGTTCCAGTATGGCTGCGCACTTCCTAAAGTAGCCTCTTTCGATTTTAAGGAGAATAGTAGTTAAGACTTTTGTAGGAGAGCGCATATCAGCTTCCGCACGAAACGCGCGATAAAGCGTCGATTTTCAAAAGAAAATCCAATAAAGAGAAAAGTCATTGAGGAGTGGAAATAAGAACTCTGACTTGAACTATGTCTCCGTCATTCAACTTCAAGTTTTCCCTCAGATTTTCCGGAGCAATGATTTCCAACACATCTTCTCCATAATGGCTTCTCATAGCTGTGATCACTGTTCCGTCAATCTTGTTGTTGATTATGGCCCTATAACATTTCACAGGCCCATAGCTTCGCTTGCCGTTGCTGAATCCTTCGATTAAGATGAATGGAATCGTCTCCAAAAGTCTTCTCTCTCTTTCATACTCCTTCGCGATTTTCAGGTTAAGAGTGCCCAGACAGGGGTCGAAACCTAACTTTTCATTGAATTGTTTTCTATAGCCCTCTTGACTCATGTAATATGCGCCTTCACCAAGTCCAGAGAACACTTCGCCCTCAATCAATACCTCCTTCGGCGGTTCGAAAATTCCTTGAAGAGTTAGATACATGAGGTTTAGTTGACGGTAACCCTTCTCGGTAAGCTGGACAGCGTCGCCTCCAGTTTTCTTTGTTCTTCTAATCAGCCCAATTTGCTCAAGTGCAATCAGATGCCGTGAGGCTGTTTGTTGCGAGAGACTTAGCTTACGGGCTAGTTCAGTTGTCGTGCAACGTACTTCTCGCTGAGAAGCACCCATCTCAGCTAGCTTGTAAAGCGTCATGAGCAAGCTTGGTTTCATTCTTGCCTCCAACTCCTTTTCGAATTTGCTTCTAAATGAGCTAACCGCAATGGTTCTGGGATGCCAGAACGCATGCAATGCAAAACTATTTCGGTAGCGCCCTTCAGGGATACCTTGTGGCCGATGCTGATATAGATTGGCTTTTTCCTTTTTCCAGAAGTTATCACAGAGCCCAGTATTTTGCCTTCCCCGTTTCGCAGGAACCCTCCGTCTATTGTGCCATAGAGCCTACTTTTGGCCACGCCTATTGTTGGAACGTTTAGCATTACGCCGAAGTGGCAAGCCGAGCCGCATCTTCTTGGATGCGCAATTCCATGGCCGTCGATAAGGCATACGTCCGGTTTCTTTCTAAGCACTCGGTATGCTTTCGCCATCGTGGGAAACTCTCTGAAACCTAGAAAAGTTGGGACATAGGGATACCTGACCTTCGCTAATACTGTGCGTCTCTCAACAGGTTCTAATGTTGCATAGTCTAAGGTTACGGCCGCCGCTACAGCTGAATCGTTAGAGTATGCAACGTCAAGCCCACAAATTCTCTTCAACCTTCTAGGCAGATGACTTTGCTCGATAACAAGTTTAGCAATTTTCTCCTGTACATCAATCGCTTTATCGAGAGGAATTTCAACTTGAGATTTTAGCCTTAACGCCGACGAACACTGGTCCGCGAACATCTATCACCTTCCTCTCACTAGTCACGTAACGCTGCGCAACATCGTTAACCTCTATGTTCACGTCGCTAGGCTGTTTCGCCATTCTTATTCTCACACTGAATTCCCCCTTCTTTCCCAACCTCACTTCTTTCTCAATCCTCGCCGCTGCAAGGGACGCTACTGCATCAAGATAGCGAATTCCCACTGCCAAACCTTTTTCTCTAGCTTCTCTCACAATTTTCGCATTGTCCAATCCTCTCTCAGGTACTCCTAGAACATTTCCGTCATAGACATAGATGACATTGAAGGCAGCTGGTCCAATCAACTTCGTTCCTGCATCAGGCTCATAAACGTAGACCTCAAGCTTCCTGTTCAGGAACGGGCCTCTATAGGCTAGGAACTCGCAGGGGCTTGATTCAATCGCATGCTTGATCGCCGTCTGAACTATGGCATCAAGGAGTCTCCGCCCATCTTCTGTGGTGGGCGCTTCTCGAATTCTAATCATTTTGCCCAGCTGCTCATCAGAATACTCAACTTCGAGATAGAATTGTGGGTACGCTATTTTTCTTATATCTCCTACCCCTTCAAGAAGCATGACTATTCTTTCAATTCCTATCCCAGCGTTGAAAACTGGGTACCGGATGCCATATCGGGCTAGGGATACGGGTGAGTAAAGTCCTATATCTCCGACCTCAACCCAGATGTCCCCAGCCTTCACAAAAACTTCCATTTCTGTTTTGGGAGCATAATATTTGCTTGTCGCTTTTTTCACTTCAAATCTAGCATCTTTGAATCCTAGTTCAGAAAGAATAGTCCTTGTCAGCTCGACGCCATCTTGAAGCGTCACATCTTCGGACATTACAACAGTTGAGGCTACGTAAGACTCGTACAAGTGCATTTCATCCAGTTTTTGCTCTCTCCGAAATTTAGCTCCGACTGAAAAGAGCTTGACTGGTAATGGCTTCTTGTCTTGTAGGGCTGCTAAGACTGAAAACCAAAGCGCAGTCATATGGGAGCGCAAAGTTAGTTTGCTGGGAGTCGGTGTAAGGCTGGTAAGTTCTGGGAAGAATCCTAATATGGCCGTTGCATGTTCTGGCCCAATATTCAATCTATCAACTATTTCTTCAACAAGGTTATCTCCTTCTATTTCACCCTCCTTGTATTGGCGAAAGATTCTTTGCAGTTCTTTGATCTTACCATTAGAAAACTTTGGATCAATCTTTCTAATTTCAATGATCCTTCTTTTGTCCAGCCCTACGTCAGGTCTCGGTAAGCCTGCGAGATAGAAAATTCTATCCAATATTATGGGGGCTTCAGGTCCATATTGTCTGTAAACCTCCGCCTCCTCCACTATTGAGGGGTTAATTATCTCCTCAAAACCGTAGGAGAGCATTATCCGGCGGATGCGCCAAATAGCCTCCATTATAGGGTGTGCTTTGCCCTTGTCTCTACGCCACTCCAGACCCCTTCCTTCAAGCCTAAGTAACCTAGCCGTTTCGACCCAAACCTCTTCGAACGCTTTTTCCTCAACTCTGCGCAAAATTTCTTTTGGGTCAAGTTTCGGCATTCTTCTTCTCCTTTCTTTCTCCTCTGAAACTTGTTATAGCCTCTTCAAGAGAAAGCCGCCTAATTTCGGTAACTACCTCGCCTCTCGTAATCTCTATTAGTTTTCTCGCTACATCCATCTTGTTTCTGAATGTTGGAATGATGGCTGTGTGATCAATTGAAAAAACATCCTCATAAGCACGTTCCATAATTCTTAGAATTCTTTCTGCTTCCATGACTTTTCCCTTCCGTAGAAAGTTTAGAGCCATCCTCCTAAGCTCTCCTACCAGATCTAGAATCCCCAGAACAAATGGGATAGAGTCTGTCCCAACAGCCTCCATCGACGGCAATTCTCCATCCGTGATTATATGAAGGAGGAGCTTCGCTTCAGCATACTCTTGGTAAGCCACTAGAACGTTCCCAGAGTGTTTTAGTTCAGGATTCTCTTTCAGCAATCTCTCCATTTGCCTAAGAGAATTCTTCGCAGTTGCTAGGCTTTCCTTCGCTTTGCCAAGCTCGCCTCGATGCATCTGAATTACGGCCCAATCAGCCAGCCTAGTCGCAGTTCTAGAAACCTCGTTCAGCTTATCTCTGGCATGGTCTAGAACTTCTAGATCCTTCTCAATTTTCTTCAAGTCCCTTCTTAACAAGGCAAGTTAACATCCAAAACGTTGACTGACTTAGGTAAGGGCTACCGAGCATAAATTGTTTCCTAGTCCCTGACTAGCTCCACTGCTTCGGCTTTTCCAATCGGCTGAGCAAAACAACTCGGCTGTGGACAGATTCGTCAAGGATTTTGTAACCAGTAAATCCTTCAAGCTTCGTTGCGAAGAACTTTATTTCTTGGTGGGTGGGCATATTTTCGAATGCGAGCCTATTTCTGGACGGACCAACGAAAACGTAGGCCTTAGGCTCTATGTGGGTCGATTGGGATTTTCTGACAAGCTTAGCATAATTCTCAGGATCCTTTAGATTAAGATTTCTCACCAGTGTTAGCCTGACAACTGTTGGACAATTGAAGCTCGGTAGAAGTTCAAGGGTTGCATTGAGTTTTTGCCATGCATCTGGGATTTGGGGTCTACAAACTTCTTCAAATGTTTTCTCATCAGGAGCGCAAAGAGAAACATAAAGTTGGGAAGGTTCATCTTGAAGGTTCTGGAGGACATTGGGCACAGTGCCGTTAGTCACCAAGAATGTTGTTAATCCCCTGCTGTGGAACTCCCGCAGTAACCCGCTTAAGTCTGGATACAAAGTTGGTTCTCCAGCTAGGCTTATGGCTACATGCCTAGGATTCAGCGCTTCCTCATACTTTACTTTCTTCAGCTTCCCATCTATGACCTGCGCTTTGTATCCGCTTAGAATCTTGCGTTGAGCCCGGATGCAGCCATCCACAATTGCTTCCGGTTCATCCCAGCTGTTCAGGGACAACTGATTCCATTGAATGCTAACATCATCTGGCTGTATTCTCCAACAAAATCTGCAACTCATGGTACACGACGCGATTGTAGGCGTCATCTGCAAGCAACAGTGGCTCTTGATGCCGTAGAACTGCGACTTGTAGCAAAATCTTTCGTAGACTAGACTTTGATGAAGCCACCTACACTTCTTAACAGCGGAATGCTCCCCGAGTAGTTGATACTTCTGTTTTTTCAACGCCTTAACTAACGGTTCCGGAAGCAAATTCAACGATCTTCCTTGAAGCCTAAGAAATTTTTCAAGAGTGAGAATTGAAAGAGTTTGGATTACCTGCCAAACTTTTCCATGTGTTCATCTAGTTTTCTATTCAACTCTTCCAGTGAGGGAACTTCGCCCACGAAGATTGTTCTGTCTTCAACTACGATAGCGGGGGTAGAAGCTATTTGGAGCATAAGGGCTGTTATCTGATTTTCAGGGTTTGCCACATCTACAATTTCGATGTTTACGTCCATCCTAGTTTCTCGAATCCGTTCTACGACCTGTTTGGCTGCCGGGCATTTCGGGCAAGTCGGAGAAATGAAAAGACGCAACTTAACCAAATCTTTCACCTAGCATTCTTCAAGCTATATCTGATGACCGAGGTAAATAGGCCATGGCAAAATATCAACCTATTTGTGAAAAACGATTTTTAAGCCGCTTAGACTTCATTTGAGACTGCCTCGACTCCTGTGAAAGTGAAGGCGCCTTCACAGCTTCGACTCACCTTCATTTTTCGTGATAGCAAACCTATAATAGGTTTCTGCGACTACGTGAATAGTTACGAGATGGGCTAGATTTGCCGAAGAAAGCGGCTTCAGTTGAAATTCAAAATGTGGTAGCTTCTGCCACTCTCAAACAAAAACTGGATCTAGATTCTATAGTGAGGGTGTTCCCCGGGGTTGAGTACAAGCCGGAGCAGTTTCCAGGCCTCGTCTACAGATTGAAGAAACCTAAGACTGCGACTCTAATATTCAGTTCCGGGAAAATGGTTTGCACTGGGGCTAGGTCTGAGAGGCAGGCGAAAAGGGCAGTTATGAGGGTGATTGACGAACTGAAATCAAATGGTATAGTAATTCTGGGAAGCCCTGAAATTAAAATTCAGAACATCGTTGCTTCAGCTGACCTAAATGGCAAGATAGATCTAGAAAGCTCCGCGCAGTCGCTGGAACGAACCATGTATGAGCCTGAACAGTTTCCAGGCTTAATATACAGAATGGTCGACCCAAAGGTTGTGCTTTTGCTTTTTGCTAGTGGGAAACTTGTCTGTACAGGTGCGCAAACAGAGGGTGAAGTCCAGAGAGCAATAGAAAAGCTTCAAGAAACCCTTGAGGCTAAGGGACTCATATCCTACGAATAGCAAACGCTGTCTCTTTCATGCCAGTGCGATCTAATTCGTAAGGCGCTGCCAAGTTACACTTGTCAATGAAGCTAGTTATGGCCTTTTGCCTTATGTGAAGGGCTATTTGTGATGGGCAGCACCCGCAAAGTAGAAGAGATTCTTGGGATTCTGCAAAGAAAGTACCTCATCAACCGTTATAGAAATTCAAGTCCTTTTTTCGAGTTGATCGGGACCGTCCTATCCCACAGGACAAAAGATGAAGTAACTTGGGAATCTGCGAAAAAGCTTCTTAGGATTGCTCCAACTCCGGAAAAAATGTTGGAACTTTCTGGCAGGGAAATATCGAAAATCATATACCCCGTAGGGTTTTACAAACAAAAAGCAGAAAGAATCAGAGAAATATGCAAAATCATCTTGAAAAAATATGCGGGGAAAGTGCCGGACACAAGAGAAGAACTAATGGAGCTGCCCGGTGTAGGCGGTAAGACTGCAGACATTGTTTTATCCCACAGCTTCAGCCAACCTGTAATAGCTGTAGATGCGCATGTTGTCTGGGTTTCAAATCAGTTAGGATGGACTGTTTCAAAAGACCCTGAGAAAGTCAGAGAAGATTTGCATAAGCTGATACCCCCCAGACTTAGGTCGGATGTCAACAGCCTCCTCGTACAATTCGGCAAAGATATTTGCAACACCGGTAGACCCAAGTGCCTCAAATGTATGATTAGCAAATATTGCCCGAACCGTCGGGATAACACAAACATATCATACAGAAGTCTTACTCGGAAGCGAAAGAGACGAAACGAAAGACAGGGCTGAGAACAGAAGCATCAGTTGAAAAACCGATTCCAACCCATATTTGTCGGCGAAAACACCTGCAATCGCTGCGGAGATAGATCCGAGGCCGAAGCCTACGAAAAACAAAATTCCGTAAACCAACCCCCTATCCTTCTCAGGAGTTATCAGTCCAGCAATAAAATTTGAAGCAGGTTGCGCAGCATAATACGAGACTCCATAGAGCAAAACGAATAGGAGAAGGCTGAGGAGAGGATCGGGAATTGCAAATAGAAATAGTAGTCCAAACAAGACAATAATAGAGGAGACAACAATCACTCTCTTACCTCCAACCCTAGGTGTTACTTTACCGCCGAGCAGTAAACCCAAAACTCCGGATAGAAGAACCAGTGACGCAGCTAGCCCTGCAAACTCAACGGAGAGACCTCTATTTCGAACTAGGAAAACTGGGAAAAACAGCTCAGTTCCCCTGAAATATAAGCCAATTGTCACGTTGTAAACTAGCAGCGCGAGCAGGCCGGGAATTTTGAAGACTCGCCAAGAACTCCCTCGAACCTTAACGGTTTGAGATTTTGGAACAGGTATCTTCAAGAAGTAAACTGAAACTAGAACCGCTAGAAGGCCGAAGACCAAGAAGGAAAAGCGCCATCCAAAAGCGACACCTAGCAGTACAGCAATTGAGGGAGCGAATACTTGACCCACATTGCCGCCAGCTCCATGCAAACCCATTGCCTCAGCCATGTCTCTCTGGAAAATTTTGGATATGAAACTGTTCGATGTAGGATGATAGAGACTTGCCCAAGCCGCCACTAGAGGAAGGCCTAGAGCTAATCCATTGGTGCTGGGTATGAAAAAAATGGCGAAGGTAGATACGCCCGATAACCCTAAGCTCAAGGCGACTAACTTAGATTCTCCAAGCTTATCGGAAAGAATTCCTCCAAAGATCGCTCCCGCGCCATAGAGCAAATATCCTATCGTTGCCAAGAAGCCTATTGTCTGCAACGAAGCCTTGGTTTCCATGATAATGAGGGGTACTAACGGAGGTAGTGCGAGAAGCAATGAATGGTTGATTGAGTGAGCGGCGCCCAGCATCGCCAACATCGATCTTCTGTTGAAACTCAAACTCCCTTACCTTGGCCTTCACTTTCAATCAGCGGACTCGGCTTTGGAATTTCCTAACATTATCTTAGACCTCAGCTTAAGAAGCTACTTCAGCAACCACTCTTACCTTGAGCTATTGAGGGCCAAAATCCTTTCCCGTCTTTCGGTACCAGAGCCCTAACAGGCAGCTGTCCCATCATTCCTGCTTCTCTATTACTTTGACATTCCGCTTACCGAGTTCAGCAACTATGTTTTCAAGGATCGTTGTTTTCATCCCAAGTTGTTCAGGGGGGACAACTCCCCTTTCACGTATTAAGCCTCTGGCTAAAGTCAAGGCTGTGGCGACAGCGGTGTAGGCTGTGGTTCTCACCAAAGCGCTGACAAGTCTAACCTTGTCGAATCGGTCAGTTAGATTGAAGCTGCAGCAGACTCTATCAGCACCTTTCTTTCCAGAGACTTCAACCCTAGCAACCACTACGTCCGGAACCTCTTCGCGATGCAACCTATCCTCAAGAAGTTTCGCAGTAAACTTCTTGGGTAAAACTTCCGCGTCATTAATCTCTAAAGGTTTAGAGTCGAAGAAACCGAGTTGACTGAGCAACCTAACCTTTTCAGCGTGGCCAGGGTAACGCAGCGTTTTTTCACACATATCTTTCACTTTCCCGCTGAATGTGTATAACATTGTTCTCAAACCATCCGTGTAGAAGGCTTCAAGCAGTCCGATTTCAGGAAAGTGCACAGTCTCAAGACCAGTCAAAGGCTCAACCTCTACTGTTTCCCCATTCCTAACCACCCTAGGCTTCCTCGTATACTCTTCAATGAGATCCGTGGCTGACCATGTTATCGTGTATTCGACTGGCGGAACAGGGGCTTCAGGGAGGCCGCCTACTAAAATCTTAATTTCGTCTAGTCCATCCATCTTAGCTGCGCCATGACCAGCAAGCATGTTCGTTAAGCCAGGCGCCAAACCGCAGTCAGGTATTGCAATCACATTCGATTTCCTAGCCTGGTCCGCCAGATCCATAGGATTCTCCGGCATGTAGGAGACATCGATAAGGTTAACCCCCGCTCCTATGCAAGCCTTCATGGCAGCATAGCCAAGATACCCCGGAAGGGCACCTATCACCATGTCGAATTTCCGCAAAACCTCCACCAGCGCATTGTACTTCCCAACATCCAGCAGAATCGTTGAATTCTCTCCCAGCCGTGAGGAAACTTTTTCAAGCATATTCCTCTCTGCATCTGCAACAACAACTTGGCTGAAACACTCACTTTTCGATAAATCCAAAGCCACTTCTGAGCCGACACGACCACAGCCCAAGACTAGACACTTCACCATAGTGTGAAACCCACCTGTTTCAGCGGCGAGTTACGAAGCGAACGCTGGTCACGTTTAAAGCGTGACATAGCTTTGAGTGTTTCTTCATGTTTTCTGATGGAACATGTGGTTCCCCCTTGACTTTGTGAAATCTGGAAAAATAGTGCCAAGACAAACCAGTGAATGCGAGCAAGACATGGAAGTAGAAAAATTCCAAAACCTCGTATTAAGCCTTAACAGAGCCTCCCGTGAGGTGGAAAAATTTAGAAGGAAGCACCTGTTATATTGAGCCGTCCATATAGTGGGAAACGTTTCAAGCAGTTAGGAAGAAAGGGCAAGAGTCGCATATGAACATGTGGAGCGGAGACAAAAATATGGGGCCGTGGGCTAGCATGGTCTACGCTACGTGGCTTGGGCGGCTCCAGAGCCAAAGACCCCACGTGATCGTCGGTTCAAATCCGGCCGGCCCCACCACTCCAAACAAAATTCTAAGGATAATCCACAAGGAACTTTTTAACATTGAGAATGAATATTGGGCTTCCGAAAAAAGTAGACAAAAATGCCTACAACTCTGCAGGTAATCGGAATCTCTTGTTAGCCTTAAGGTGTCGCTCACTTTTGGCTAGTTTATGGTTTAGAGCAGGTTACCGCTGGTATGATGCAACAAGCTGAATTCCCAAGTTTTTTGCAGCTGCTGATGCTGCCGGGTGGATCCAGTACCCAAACATTACGCTTAGGATCTTCTTTCTCGGAAGTGTCTTTCGGACTTGATCTAGCTTCGAAGCAAACTCTCTGACATCTGAGAGATTTATTCTACTCTTCACCTCGCCAACAACATGCACTTCCGCCTTCCCTTTCGCACCTACTCCATACAGGTTTACTTCTACCTTTTCACCCTCAACCTCGAGGAAACGCCTTTCCAAGCTTTCAACCATAAGGCGTTCATGGCGTTCAAGCCAGCTGGGCAGGACAACCTTAGCCACATCCTCTAGACCGAAGCCAACGGTTTCACCCAACCCTGCAACTGCCCTGCTCAATTCATGAAGCGACTGCTCAGTTATTTTTTGGGCTTCAGCCAGCTTCTCCATTGACGCCTCAAGTCGAGTTACGCGCTCGCCGAGATTGGACAAACTAAATTCTGTTCTTTTTTGGGCTTCAGCCAGTTCACCCACGGTCTTAGCAAGCCCATCGATTCTCTGCTCAGTTCTTTTTTGGGCTTCAGCTAGGTCGGCGACGGCGGCGACTAGGCGGTCGTACATTTCCCTTGAGATTTTGATCTCTGCGACGCGTTCGTCCACAATCCTAACAATGGTCTCGTATAGCTCAGCGCTGAGGGTCAATTCACCTATGCACCTATCGCAGGCACCTATGGTAGCTGGCAACAATTCTTTGGTTGCGGCCGCCTAATAAACAGGGATGCCTGAGGTGATGTCATTCTCACCCTTCCTGTTTTCATCTCAACCAGTCCATAGTGCCCAAGAAAATGAAGAAAGCTGATATTCAAAAAAATATAGAGAATCTGGGAAGAGGAGTATGATCTACCAAGGCATGATTTGAAATCGATAGATGCTATCCATGTGGCATGCATCACAAAAATCACATGGAGGAAATTGTTAGTGATGATCCTAACTTAAAGAGAATTGATCCCCAGAAGCTCAACGCCGCTGGACTGTTTCGAAATAGATGGCGATACACTAAGCTCTTGCCAGAAAAAGGTGATGCTCCTCGAACTGCGCTGCGGGGTCTAGTTGTAAACGTTTATATCTATCGTATACAATTTTTCCTGAAGGCGGATGGTATGACGGAAATCGTTTCAACACGCATTCCAGACGACCTAGCGAGGGATTTGAGCAAAATCGAGGAAGTAGAGAAGGCTGATCGAGCAACAGTTGTTAGGAAGCTTCTTGCAGCAAGTGTGGCGGAATGGAAGAAGGAGTATGCGCTTAAACTCTACAGCCAAGGAAAAGTCACACTTTGGCGGGCAGCTCGTTTAGCTGAACTGACATTACGGGAGACGATGGAGCTGGCGGCTGAGAGAGGCATCGAGTTCAAATACACCCTAAAGGATCTTGAAGAAGATTTGGCCGCAGCCCTTAAGGAGAAGTAGTGTTGGTTGTATCTGATGCAACGCCACTGATCTACCTTGCAAGAATTGGCAGAATTCAACTATTGAAGATTCTGTTCCAACGTATCCAAATACCAGAGGAAGTAAAAGTTGAAGTAGTTGACAGAGGCAAGGAGAAGAAGTATTCTGACGCATATGTCGTCAAGGAAGCATTCAATGAAGGCTGGATCACCGTAGGCAAATTGAGGAGAAACAATGAGGAGAAAGCCAACATCCTCATAGAGGCCACTGGCATCGACCTAGGAGAGGCTGAAGCTATCTTACTTACGCGGCAGAAAGCAGAGGAAACCGTATTGATGGATCAAGCCGATGCTAGAACCGTTGCGAGACAATTCGGTTTGAAACCTAGAGGAACACTACACCTGATAACCCTCTCCGCGAGGAGAGGTATGCTGAGTAAGAAGAATGCTAAAGAAGATCTTTCAAAGCTTTTGGAAGCAAATTTCCGCATAAGCACAAAGATATACGATGTCGCGTTGAAGACCATTGAAAAGCTCTAGAATTCAAACTCCGCCTAACCCGCACCTAAACCGAATTGTCATTGTTGTTTGGAATAAGATGCGGAGGGCATTTCAGGCGTATTAACCATCGTTAACACGTTATCCACCCGCGATATATCGAGTTTCTGAATAAGCCTTATATAGTCAATCTGGCGCATAGCCTTGTTTCATGCGTCTGAATAAGGCGCAAAAACATATAGGAGAAATAGGAAAATTGCATAAGAGATTTGCTGCAGCGTTTCTAGTAATGCTATTCGCAGTAAGCATGAT
>Ga0129297_10001294_pt1 | contig 12581 bp, 12 predicted proteins | sample I18A1metaG_FD_94708 | JGI IMG/M metagenome (GOLD analysis project Ga0129297, IMG submission 94708) | Lake sediment bacterial and archeal communities from Gulf of Boni, Indonesia to study Microbial Dark Matter (Phase II) - ​I18A1 metaG | ecosystem: Environmental > Aquatic > Freshwater > Lake >... | reverse complement strand
AGGGCGAATCCTTCTGCGCCGGAGCCGACTTGAACTGGATGAAGGAAATTATTCGTTATTCCTATGAGCAGAATCTTAAGGAATCCATGGAATTGGCCGAGCTGATGCATCAAATCTATGCTCTGCCCAAACCGACGCTCGCTCGGATTAACGGAGCCACAATTGGCGGCGGCAACGGGCTCTTCTCCGCCTGTGACATCGTTATCGCTTCCGACCGGGCGAAATTCGGGCTGAGCGAAGTGAAAATCGGGCTGGTCCCGGCCGTCATTTCTCCTTACGTGATGCGCCGGATCGGCGAGAGCGCCGCCCGCGAGCTGTTTCTCACCGGAGAGCGGTTTGACGCCCGGCGCGCCTTTGAAATCGGCCTGATCAACAAAGTCGTGCCCCATGAGGAGCTGGATATGAAGGTCGAGGAAGTCATCCGCCTTCTTCTGAGCTCCGGCCCGGAAGCCATCGCCAGGTGCAAGGAGCTGCTTCATAAGGTTCCGTCCATGACCGAAGAAGAGGCCAAGGCTTATACGGCCGAGATAATTGCGCGGCTTCGGGTCAGCCAGGAGGGCCAGGAAGGCATGGCCGCTTTCCTGGAGAAAAGAAAGCCCAAATGGGTTAAAGAGTAGCGAATGTTCAAGAAAATCCTGATTGCTAACCGGGGCGAGATCGCTGTCCGGGTGATCAAGGCCTGCCAGGAACTGGGCATCGCTTCTGTGGCGGTTTATTCAGAGGTTGACCGGGCCAGCCTTCATGTCCAGATGGCTGATGAGGCTGTTTGCATAGGCCCTCCGCCGGCCGTGGAGAGCTATTTAAACATGGGCAGAATCATCCAGACGGCTCATGATAGGGGGGTAGAAGCAATCCATCCCGGGTATGGCTTCCTGGCGGAAAATCCCGAGTTCGCGCGTCTGTGCGAGAAAGAAAAGGTTGTTTTTATCGGGCCGAACTCGCGGGCCCTGGAACTTGTCGGGGACAAGATCCGCGCCCGAAGGACCATGGAGAAGGCCGGCATTCCCATCATTCCGGGGATGAAGAGTATTCCCAAAGACATCGGCGAGTTCGACCAGGAAGCCCGCAAGATCGGCTATCCGGTTATGATCAAAGCTTCGGCCGGCGGAGGCGGCAAGGGCATGAGAATCGTCTATTCTGAGGACGAGCTCAGGCCTTCGCTCGAGGCCGGAATGCGGGAGGCCAAAGCCGCTTTCGGGGATGAATCGGTCTACCTTGAGAAATATATCGAAGAGCCCAGGCACGTCGAGTTTCAAGTCCTGGCCGATAACTACGGACATATCGTCCATCTATTCGAACGCGAATGTTCGATCCAGAGGCGCCACCAGAAAATTGTCGAAGAAACCCCTTCCCAGGCCCTTGATCCTCAGCTCAGGCAGAGAATGGGAGACATAGCCAGGAAGGTTGTCGATGTTTCGGGGTATAACAACGCCGGGACGGTTGAGTTCCTGCTCGATAAGCACAAGAATTTTTATTTTCTTGAGGTCAATGCCCGGCTTCAGGTTGAGCATCCGGTTACAGAGCTGGCGACGGGAGTCGACCTTGTTCATCAGCAGATCAAAATTGCCTCCGGAGAGAAGCTTTCCCTGAAGCAGGAAGAGATCAGGCAGCGGGGCCATGCCATCGAATGCCGGATCTATGCTGAAGACGCCAGCAGCAATTTCCTCCCCTCGTCCGGGAGAATCCTTTATCTCAAGGAGCCCAAGGGGCCCGGGGTCAGGCACGACTGCGGCGTTTACAGCGGCTCGGAGGTCCCAATCTACTATGACCCTATCTTGGCCAAGGTGATCGTCTGGGCCGAGACGAGGGAATCCGCCTGCCAGAGGATGAAAACTGCCCTTGATGATTATGTGCTCCTGGGGATCAGCAGCACGGTCGGCTTCCTGAAGGACGTCATCTCTCATCCCAAGTTTGGGGAGGGAGCCACGACCACAGGCTTCATCAAGAACTATTTTGAACAATGGAAACCAAAGGAGGCTAGCCAGGAAGCCTTGCAACTCACGTTGGCGGCGGCCGCCTTTGATGACTATTGCCGCAGTCAAACCGTGGCGCCCGCTTTCGGCTTCAGGGAAAAAGAGACGCTTTCGCCGTGGCAGTCCCTGGGAAAATGGAGAATTGGGGAAAAGGATTAAAATGGAATACGAGTATTCTCTGAATAAGGCCCTCCACAAAATCGTGCTGGAGAAAAAAGGGGACCGGTTCATCCTTCATTATCGCGAAGGGTCTTTTGAAGCTGATATCAAGATTATCTCAGACAATCTTTATTCCCTTCTTATTGAGGGACGGTCCCATTTAATCTATATCGCCCGGGACAAGGAAAAGAAGTATATCTTTCTCGACGGCCAGTCCTGCATCGTGCAGATGCCTGGACAGGAAGGCAAGCGCTTCGACACGGGAGAGGAGCGGGCCGATCAAGGAAAATCGATGGTGACAGCGCCCATGCCTGGGAAGGTGATCAAGATTAACGTTTCTGAAAAAGAGGCTATAAGGAAGAATCAAACCCTGGCGATCGTCGAAGCCATGAAAATGGAAAACGAGATTAAGTCCCCCATCGAGGGACAGGTGAAAAGAATATTCGTCCGAGCCGGAGACCTTGTCGACTCGGAGAAGCCGCTTTTGGAGCTCGAGCCCAAATAGGCTCGGGGCGTGGGGGTTATAATATTGGCATATTTCATGCATATCATTAATTTTCAGGCTTGAAAGAAATGCAACTTTTTGGATTTTCCGATAGTTTTAAGGGTTGAGTATGGATGAGCATGAGCTGATTCGCCAGGTCCAGGAAGGAGATGAAGCGGCGTTCGGCCAGATTGTTACGGCTTATAAGGATAGGATTGTGAATTATCTTTACCAGTTCACCGGTGATTATCAAAAGGCAGTAGAATTGGCCCAAGAAACGTTTGTCCGTGTTTATTTTAAGGCCGGCCAATTCAAGCCAATCGCCCCACTTTCTTCCTGGATTTATGCAATCGCTTCCAACCTGGCCAAAACAGAGATGAAGAAGGTCCGGCGGATGCCTACCGTTTCCCTGGATGATATCGCCGCCCACGAAGTCGACGATAATGCCTATTCGGAGGACCCCGTTGATTCCGGCCTGCTCAAGAATTTGAGGGAGGCATTGGGCGCACTCCATCCACGCTATCGCCTTCCCGTCATCCTGAAGGATATGGAGGGGTTCTCTCAGGAAGAAATCGCCCAGATTCTGAAAAAACCCGTGGGGACGATTAAAGCCAGGATCAGCCGGGGTCGAAGGTTCCTCAGGACCAGGCTGGAAAAGGCCGTGGCCGGAGGAAAATCGGTTTCATGACAACGAGGAGAGAAGAAATGGAAGAAATGGATCTCTTAAAAAAACTGGAGAAAGTTAAGGCTCCCCCTTATTTTGAGCAAAAAGTCATGGCCCGGGTTTCTCTCAGGAAAAAGACCGAAGAGCGCAGGCCCGCAGCCTGGCGTTTATCCCTGGCCGGCGCGTTCGCCACTCTCCTAATCGCTTTTGTCCTTTTAAATGTATTCGTTTTGCAGAAGAAAGCTCCGGTCGGAATCGCCCAGATGGAGAAAGGCGCCCCCGCTCCTGCTAAAACCGTGACGGCCGAGTCCGGGCAGATTATCCCTGTTATCGAGACTCTGGACTATACGACAGAGGTCCGCAGCCGTTCCAATGAGGTGGAAATGATTTATCTCTTGGAACAGGTTTCTGATACGACATCCCAAGAAATCTTATACTAAGGAGGTATATACTCGATGAGAAGAAAAGCTAAATTCAGCGTAGGTTTGATGGCCATCTTGCTGGTCCTGAGCTTGAGCTTTGGAGCCGAGCCCAGGGCTCTGGGTTTGGATGAAAATACGATCGAGGATGTTGCCAGGAAGGTTTTTGCAAGCGTTGTCAAAGTGGAAGCAGGCTACGGAATCGCAAAAAAGATCGCCATGGCCAGGCCTCTCCCTTTCAAAAAAGTGGCGACCGGCGTGGTCATCGATAAAGACGGCTATATTGTCACTACGGCGCTGGTCTCGTCCCGGGATGATGAAATCTATGTCACCACTCCCGACGGCAAACGCAGTCAGGCCCAGTTTTTGGGAATGGACCCCGAAACAAACCTGGCTCTCATCCAAGCCCAGGGAGCAAATCTCATCCCGATCGCAACAGGAAAGGCCGAAAGCCTTGTCCCGGGTTCGTGGGTTGGAGTGGTCAGCATGTCGCCCGAGAACACTCCCTCCGTAACTCAGGGCATCGTCAGTTCCATTGCTCCTGACAAACTGCGCCTGAATGTCTGGGTGACTCGGGGAGCGAGCGGAAGTCCAGTGGTCAATAAAGAAGGCCAGATGGTCGGGTTGCTCCGGGGGATCTATTCCGAGGACCAGCCGGTTGTCTTCGAGTTCAGAGAAAGGGAGGTCGTCGGCTCAGGATATGCTTTCAGCCGGGGCGAGGCGCCCTCATCGGGTATGGCCCTGGCTGTCCCCGTAAATATTGTCAAATCGGTCACAGCTGAGATCAAGGAAAAGGGCAAGGTCAGCCGCGGCTGGATGGGGGTTTCCATATCTGAGAATGAAGAAGGGCAGGTCGAAATTATCCAGGTCGAAGAAGAAAGCCCAGCCGAGCTGGCCAAGCTTAAGAAGGGAGATATTCTTCTCAAGCTTGACGGGAACAAAATAGCCAGCGCCCAGGCATTCGTCTCTGATGTCAGGAACAAGAAGCCCGGCCAGGATATCACTCTGGAGGTCGAAAGGCAGGGTAAGGCCATGGATATCAAAGTGAAGTTAGGCGAGTATCCGGAGAGCGAAGCCCAAAGGGAGTTGGCTGTACGCTTCCCGCGGCTTTTTGTTCCTCCAGCACCTCGCGGCGAAATAAAAGAACCGCCATTGCCCGAAACGCCCCGCGCTCCTCTGCGGAGGGCCTGGCCGCAATGGGAAAAGAGGAAATATATCGGAGTCTATCTCGAAGCGATCAACAAAGAATTGCTGGACTTTTTTGGGGTCAAGGAAGAGAACGGGCTTCTCGTCAATCGTGTGACCAAAGGCGGACCGGCAGAAAAAGCCGGAGTCAAGGTCGGAGATGTGATCGTCCGCATGGACGGGAAAAAAGTCGCGAGTGTGGACGAGCTGAGCGCATTGATTCAGGACAAGAAGAAAGGAGATAAGGTCAAGCTGGATCTGGTGCGGGACAAAAAACCGATCTCTCTTGAAATCGAGGTCGACGAGGAGGAAAACCCGAGTTTGAGTTTTTTCTACGACTCCTTGGTTTCTCCTGAGTATTGGAGCGAACTCAGCAAGGACTTCAAGACGCAATATGAGAAGTCGCGCCAGCTTTATGAAAAATACAGCGTTGAGGAGCAGCAAAAGCTGAAGAAGCTCAGCGAGGAGCTCAGCAAGAAAAGCTCTGAGATCCTACTCAAAAGCAAGGAATGGCAGAAAGATTTGAAAAATATACAACTCAGAAACCGGGTTTACTATCGAGTCTGAAAGAACCTGGACCGGAGATTCAGCTCCTGTATCCATTCTCGACAGGGGTCTTGCCGGTTGGCAAGGCCCCTTGTTTTTTATTCAGCCTGAAAGCCATTTCCTGAGATAGGCTTCGAATTCTTCTTCGGACAGCCGTCTCTTGTTGAAGAATCCTCGGCCCCAACGCTGCTTCAGGGCCTCATAGAGAATGATTCCTACAGATACCGAAAGGTTTAAACTCTGGACCATTCCCAGCATCGGAATCCTAATTTTGTAATCTGCCAAGGCCAAGGCTTCCGCCGACACCCCTTCCGATTCGTTCCCGAAAACAAGGACAAGAGGCTGTGTGTAGTCCAGTTCCGTATAGGGGAGAGCGTCCTTTCCCAAGTTTGTTACGGCAATCCTAAATCCTCTTGCTTTCAAGGGCAAAAGACATTCACTGATTGAGCTACGGATGTTTATTTCAACCCACTTTTCGGCGTGTGTGGAGATGGCTGTGTTGATGTTGAGCGAGTCCGGACTTGGGGATACGATATCGACATACAGAACTCCGGCGGCGTCACATGTCCTCAGGACAGCGCTTGCGTTGTGCGCAATGGTGACTCCCTCGAGCACGATCCGCAGGTCGGGCTGGCGAAGGGAGAGGAATCTCTTGACTTTCTCAATTCTTTGGGCTGTCGGCACTGGAAACACTATAACAAAGCGTTTTTATCGATTCAATAGGCAACAGGGAACCGGGGCAATCTTATTGGGTTGACTTTATATTGACAGGACACGAAAATAATAAAAAAGGGAGGGAATAGTTGCAGCTGCAATAAAAGGTAGGATTGGCGGATGATTGGTCATTCAGCGGGCACACCAGAAAAAAGATTTTTTATCTTGCGAACGATCGTGCTTATGCTTGTGGTATTGGCCGGGCCGTTGATCTTCGCAGATTTTTCGGCATTTTCAACGCAGGCATCAGGAGGCAGGCAATCGGCAGTGAGCACCAATCTTAACATACTCCTTCAAATGACGGCCGACTACTGCCGTAAGCTGGAAAATGCAGCCTTCGATTTCGTCTGCCTGGAAGAAATCAAAGAAAGGATTGATCCTACGCTCGATCTCAGCGTGACCAGCGTGCTGCCGCCCGCGGATTTGGCCTTCATAAAGCGGGCCAGATCCGATTTTCTCTTTTGGGGGCGGATAAAGAAGATCAACAATTCCTATGTTTATGATTATCAGTGCATCCGCTCTGACGAGGAGATTCGCGAGGTCCGGAGGCTTCTCGAGAAAAACGGGAAGAAAATGAACGTGCCGAACGCGAAGCTCGAGACGGCAATTATAGTTTATAAAAATGTCCTCTTCGGGCCGGCGAATGTATTCAGTGAGCACTCCCAGCCGGCCTATGATTTTAGAATTGTTGGAAAGGGGAAGATCGAAGGACGTTCTGTCGTCATTGTTGACGCCACGCCCAGGGCCGGCGCGCCTGAAACGAAAAATCTCTACGGTCGAGCTTGGATCGATGCCAAAACCGCCGACATTTTAAAAATCCAATGGAGTGAGACTCGGATTGATCACTATGACATTTTCCGGGAGAGAGGAAAGAGATACGGACGGCAGCCTCGCATCACCTTGCGGTCGGAATTCCTGGTCGAAAAAAATGGCGTCCGGTTCCCCAGCCGCCTGTTCGTTGAGGAAGCCTACATTAACGTGAAAGGGAAGGCCTCCATCCGGTCCGAGACGACTGTTGTTTACAGAGACTTCAGGTTCTTCACAGTTGAAGTCGAGATTAGATAGAAAGAGGCATTCTGCCCCTTTATTGATTTAATCAATTTCAGGCCGTTTTTAGAAATATCAAGAAAGAAGGTGATCGGTCAAGCCTTGTGCTATGCCATGCTACCGTTCCGGCTGGAGTTTGGCGCGCGACTCGAAGACCGACAAACGTTGCTCCAGTCGTGAAGCGAGTGCCTGGTCTCCCTGGGTGCGCGCGATGCCTAGAGCTTCTGTAGCTGTGGCTACAGCGTCCCGGCTGTGTCCTGCCGCATCCTGCGCAACGGCGAGAATCTCCAGCGCGACCGCGTTGCTGCGGCCGGCGAGTTGAACTACGCGCTCGGCGATCGCCAAGGCCCTTGCTCCATCCCTGACCGACGCGTCACTCGAATTCGCAAGGATCGCGGACAATAAACCGAGCACCGCTACGTCGTCCTTCACGATCTGGAGCGACTGCTCGAGGTGACGGACTGCCAGTGAGTCCTGCTGGCGAACGGCGTAAGCCTGGCCCAGGAGGCGATGCGCCTCCGCATCGTCCGGCCTCGCCGCGATCTCTTGCTCCCATAACGTGATGGCTTCGTCCAGCCTTCCTTGCTCGGCCAGTGTCGATCCCAGCTTGACGAGCGCTAGCGGATCGTCCGGATTGAGCTCGACCGCGCGACGCAGGTTCGTTTCCGCGTCCATTAGGCGGCCGGCGTTGGTGAGCACTTCACCGTAGGCCACCCGGGCGCGCTGGTTTTCGGGCTGCTTCTCGACTGTGTCACGCCACAAGCGTTCGGCGCTCGAGTAGTCCTCGTTCCTGGCGCGGGTGCCAAGTGCAGAGGCAATGACGACCGCACCGACCATCAATGCCGCGATCGCAGAGGCAGTTTGGCCGCGCGCGCGTGCGTTGCTAATAAAACAACGCAGCAGCCCGTTAACACCGCTCCAGCCGCCGATGACGATGCACGCCACCACAGCCGCCAGTGGTAGATACATCCGGTGTTCTGCCGCGATCTCGGTCACGATGGGAAGCACGCTCGATGTCGGCGCGAGGATCAGAAAAAACCAGGCGCCTGTAAATCCGGCTGGGATGCGTCGGATCACCGCGACAGCAGTCAGCACTGTGAGCGCCCCGAGAAGAGCCGCCGGCACCACGACAGAGGAGATCGATGCTACAAGTGGCCATGTATAGAAAAATACGAGTGGTGAAGGCATCAGGGCAAGACGCAAGTAATGCGTGATGACCTGGGTTTGCGTCAGTAAGTACCGCCAGATGATGTCCGGAGCGAGATTGATAGATGGTCCGCGGTACTCGCGGAATAGGATTGCAGCTAGGATAATCCAGGTAGTTGCCAGCGCTCCAAACAGTGTCCGGCGCACACGGTGATCATTCTTTTCGCTAAAAATCCAGTCCCATAGCGCTACGATGAGCGGCGCAGTCACCATCGCCTCTTTTGTGCCCATGCCGAGTGCGCAACTCACGATCGCGCCGGCAGCCCACGTTCGCTTGTGCGCTCCTTCGCGTGCGCGGATCGCGCAGTAGAGGGTCAGCATGTAGAAAAGCCCCATCAGCGATTCCACGCGTTGGACCACGTACGTCACTGCGGACGTCTGAAGCGGGTGGACCAGCCAGACGACCGCCACCGCGAAGCCCAGCCACGTCGCGGATGACCCGAATCGTGAGCGAAGCCGACCGGTCAGCAAGGTTCGCCGAACGACTCCAAACAGAACCAAGCCTGAGGCCAGATGGATAAGCAGATTCAGAAGGTGATAGCCCCAGATATTGCGAAGGAACAGCGCCGCTGTTCCGGGTGGTGCCTTGCTGCCTCCGGGATCGAAAACCTTGCGCGCGTCGGCTGGTGCCAGTGCGTAGTTCACCGCGAAACTGAAGTTAGCGATGGGGCGTCCCGCCACTGTCGATGCTGTGGGCGGTGACAATGGAGTCGATATCGGCCAGAGGGTCCGGATTGTCGGGTTGCGGACAATGGCCCGGATGTCGTCAAGGATGAGGACGCCTTGAAAGCTGGTCGAATATGCCCAGGCGGCGGCAATCGCGAGCAGGATCGCGAGGACGAAGATGGGCAAGCTGCGCGTCGCGCCCATTCTCGGCGTCTGCCGCGAAATTGGCCGGCGTTTTTTCCGTCGTTTCGAGGCCACGTGTCTCCGATGGATCAGTTTGCCTCATTCCATCGGTGGGGATGATAAATCGGGGCGTCGTCGGAAGTCAAATTGAGTTGAAACCGACAGAAAGGGGACAAGGAGCCGCGGAAAAGCAGAAGGCGGCAGATCTATCGATTCAATAGGAAGATTTTGGCGGTGAGAATCAGCCAGAAGACAAGGCCGCCAACAAGGGCCCGATATTCTTTGTTTTGTTTATAGAGAGACCAGCTGAACCTGGTCCCCGAAGGAATGCTCCGCTTTTTCAAAGAAGGGAAAAAGGAAGGCACCGTCTTCTTATATTCCTCGTACTGCTCCGGAAAAAGCTGCTTCATCCTGTCCCTTTCCCGACGGATGATCAGCGGATAAAAGGCCCCAAAATAGACCACAAAAAGCCCCAGGGCCCACCAGGAACGAGCACCGACAACGATACCGACGCCTATAATCAGACTTCCCAGATAGAGCGGGTTCCGCGAAAACCGGTACGGGCCGGAGACGGTTAGCTCTTTTTCCTTTTGCAAATGGCCGGACGCCCAGGCCCGGATGGCCAGGCCGATGACCGAAACAAAAATGCCTTCAGCAAGGGCCAGCCAGGTCGGCCGGGCAAGGATGATGACGGCTATGGCAGCAATCCAGCCGACTCTCACCCGCCATCTGTTAAAGAGTTCTTTAACCCGGGGATTCATCATAGCCCCAGCCATATTTCCCGGACTGCGCGCGCAGCCTCTTCACTGCTGATTTTGTTAAGGCAATCCAGAGTCGAACAGCTCGTTTTGTAGCAGGGGTTGCAGTCGAGCTTACAAAATACTATTTTATCCCGCCCGAGGAAAGGTCCGTTCCGGCGCGGGTTAGTAGGCCCAAAAAGGCCGACAACGGGCACGGAAAATGCACACGCGGCCTGAAGGGCAAAGGTATCGCCGCTGACAACCAGAGAGGCTCTTCTGACAAGGGCGAGGACCTCTTTTATTGATAAGAACGGCGCCAACGGCACCCCCGTCTTTTCCTCCACGGCCAAAGCAAGCGCCTTTTCTTTGTCGTCTCCCCAGAGCAGCAGGGGGAATGAATCGTCGAAACAGGCCCGGCTGATGAGCTCGGACCATTTTTCCGGGAACCATCTCTTCGTTTCCCAGGCGGCTCCCAGGTTATAAAGCAGCAGTTTCTTTTCGTCTCCGTGCCCGATGCCTCGGAGTTTCTCCTCTACGGACTCGGCCACTTTATCAGGGATGACGATCGGGAACTCGAAGCCTGCTTCTTCAATTCCCAAACAGGTGAGGAGTCTTAGGTTTTTAGCTATGACATGCGTTTCTTCCTCAGGAAGAGGGGCCGGTCTTTCTGTGTAGAAGAGTGAGGCGAGAGGTTCTTTGCAGTTCTTCCCGCGGAACCCGATCCTGCGCCGTGACCGCGAAAGAAAGGCCAGCAAACCTGATTTGATCAACCCCTGAAAATCCAGGGCCACCTGGTCACGTCGCCTGACGTTTTTCAGGCTTCCCAGCCAGTCCTTCCTGTTTATGACAACGATTTCGTCGAGCCCCTGGACCAAGTCGAGGATTTCCCGGCCTTTCTCCTCCACGGCCCAGGATATCTTGGCCCCGGGAAACTTACGGCGCAGAGCCGAGAACGCGGGCAGCGTATGGATGATATCACCGAGAGAGCTGAGCCTGATAATCAGAAAGGTGTCCATGGATTCCGACCTTTTCTGCTGCCGCTTTTTTTCATCCGAGAGGCAATCATTTTGATGATCTTAGAAGTCGAGCGAACCTTGGGCCCGCCGGCGATGGCCACCTTCCCGCCGTACTTTTTTACCGTGTCCTTTTCTGGCACTGTCTCTTTAGTATAGTCGGAGCCCTTGACATGGATGCTCGGCTGCAGGGCAAGAAGGACCTTCTCCACGTTGGGGTTTCGAAAGATGGTGACATAGTCAACAAAGGAAAAGGAGGCAAGGATTTCTGCCCGCTCGTTCTGCGGCAGAATTGGCCTGAACTTACCTTTTAACTTCCGGACCGACGAATCGCTGTTGATGGCCACCACCAAAATATCCCCCCGGCCCTTGGCTGCGCGCAAATAGCGGATATGGCCGACATGGAAGAGGTCAAAACAGCCGTTGGCCAGGACAATCGTCTTGCCAGCTGCCTTTTCTAAGGCGATAATTCTTCGTAGCTCGGGAAGAGTTTTTAGCTTTTCCAATTTAACAGGAGATGGCCTCTTTGAGTTCCTCGGCCGTCAATGTCGCTGTGCCCTTTTTCATGACCACGACGCCGCCGGCATAGTTCGCCAGCTGAGCTGCCTCCTGGAAATTGGCGCCGCTGGCCAGAGCCAGAGTGAAGGTGCTGATGACAGTGTCTCCGGCTCCCGTGACATCGACAATGTCGGTCGTGCCGTGAACGGGGATGAGAAAAGGAGGCTTTCCCTTCTCGAAGAGAGCCATCCCCCTGGATCCCCGGGTGATAAGAAGGGCGGGCAAACGGAGCTTCTTGCGGAGAGTGTTGCCGGCGCGCTTGAGCAGCGGAATGCTCTCTCCGATTTCCATCTTTAAGGCGTTTTCGACTTCGGGCTCATTGGGCGTTGCCACGGTAGCGCCCGGGAATTCGAGGAGACGGAATCGAGAATCCACGGTGACGGGCCGCTTTACTTTTCTGAAATCAGCCGCGAGGTCATTAAAAACGTCACCTTTAACTGTAAGATAGTTGTAATCGGAAATCAGCAGCGCCGAGCATTTTTCTTGAGCTTCCTCGAGACAGCGCCGGAGACTCTCCTTGATCCGGCCGTTTTCAGGGATTTTGAACTCGCTGTCGATCCGCAGAATCTGCTGTTTGCGCGTGTTCTCCTCGCCCGCGAGTATCCGTGTTTTGATCGGAGTCGGATACTCTTTGAGCCGAAGGAGGCCTTTTGTTGGAATCTTCAGGCTGCGGAGGATATCAATGATGATCTCGCCCGAGTCGTCCTGTCCGATGACACCGATGGGAACAGGATTGGCCCCCAGGGCTTTGAGGTTGAGGGCCGAGTTCCCGGCGCCGCCAAGGGAGAACTCCTTTTTCTGGTAGGTCAGGATGAGGACCGGCGCCTCCCTCGAAATCCGCCGGGTCTTGCCGTAGACATACTCATCCAGGATAAAATCCCCCCAGACGGCAATTTTTGTGCCGGAAAATTTGTCCACGAGACCGAGCAAATGTTGCTTTTTTTTGTCCACGGGAGTCACGCCTGATTTTTTTATCAGAAACGAAAGAAAAGGTCAAATCGCTGGCAGTCCCACGAAGCATTTT
>Ga0129297_10001293_pt1 | contig 12585 bp, 12 predicted proteins | sample I18A1metaG_FD_94708 | JGI IMG/M metagenome (GOLD analysis project Ga0129297, IMG submission 94708) | Lake sediment bacterial and archeal communities from Gulf of Boni, Indonesia to study Microbial Dark Matter (Phase II) - ​I18A1 metaG | ecosystem: Environmental > Aquatic > Freshwater > Lake >... | reverse complement strand
GCGCGGCGGCACCTCCTTCGTGAATTCCACGCCCGAGGTCCAGCCGCTCATCAGCGACTGGGAGCGCTTCATTGACGACCACAAGCTCGGTGTGTTCGATATCGCGGGCAATGACCTTTCCTTCACTCCGGGCGCCGTCCGCCACGGGAGCTTCCGCTTTGAAACGAATCCCTACAGCTCCGCGGTCGAGCTGGTACTGCTCCTCGCACCGGCGCTCTTCCTCCGCCCTTACCGGAGCGCGCTCGCGATCGCGGGCGTGACGCACGCCTCCCACTCCTTCGCCACCGACTTCGTGCGCGAGACCCTTTTCTCGTTCCTCGAATCCATGGGATTCTACGCCTCGCTTTCGCTCAAACGCTTTGGCTTTTACGGTACGGGAAGGGGGGAGATCGAATCCAGGATCTTTCCCGCCGAGATGCGCCCGTGCGGCAGCCTGCTCCCGGAAGGGACGCCCAGGGTGACGGGAGCGCGCGTATTCTTTTCCCGTTACCAGTCTTCCCTCGCGCACCGGCAGAAGGACATCCTGGCCCGGTCGCTCGGCCTGGAGGGGGACGCGGTGGGCATCGTCGAGATCATGAATGCGGCGGGCTCGGGCAATGCCCTGCACGCGGTGCTGGACTGGTGCGGGACGCAGGTGATCCTGCCGCACGTGGTGGACGCCTATGCGCTTGACGGCTCGCAGGCGGCAGGCGAGGAGTCGCTCTGCGACGCCGCGCGCGCATTTGGGGACTTTGTGCATGGTATAATCGGGAGCGGGGCTCTTCCCGCGGCGGTGGTGAGGGAGCTTGTACCCTACGCACTCATGAGCGGTTCGCGCCTCCCCGCGTCGGACGATCCCGAAACGGTCGGAGAAAGCGCCGCGGCCGTGAGCGCAATCCTGAGCCGGGGGCGCGTCAGACCAGGGTGATGATGCGCTCTTCCCGCGCGCATGCGATGCAGAACCGTTTTCCGTCCTTGCCGCCCCTCGAGGGGACAAAGTAGTGGTTTAACCTGGTGAGCGATCTCCCGCATTTGCAGCATTTCATGACTGTACCTCGTACCTGTGCGTGTGCCGGTGGTTCCTAGTACAGTGTCGGCAGGAAGGGGTCGCTCGGATAGAAAAAAAGAGGATGGGGGCGGTTGACGGGTTCGCAGGCGCGTGGTATGATTGGTACCGGTTCGGGGCGCGACAGGGGATTGCCAGAGTCCTCCCGGCGGGATAAAAATTATTCTTTACAACCCGGCGGGCTGTCTCTAATCTCTCCGATTATTTTGGTCGAGGTGGAATGCGTCATGGCAGAAAAGAAAAAAGCTGCTTCGAAGGCCGCAAAGGCGGTAAAGGGCGCGAAGCCCGGGAAGCAGAAGAAAACAAAGCGGAAAACGAACCTGTACAAGCTGTACTCCGACATGAACAAGCGCGTCCATGACGCGGTCGACAAGGAAGTCGTGAAGCGCTTCAAGACCCTCATCGACACCAGCGCCGAGGAGATCACCAAGTCGGCGCTTGATTCCGTGCTCCATAACCCGCTCGAGGCGGAGGCTTCAAATTACGAAGAAGGCATCCAGCCCTATATCAAGCACTACATCTTCATGGTGAAGCGCGGCGCGAAGTGAGGTGGCGCCCATTCGCCGGCCACGTCTTCCCCGGATAACACTCTCCCGCACCGCGCTTCTGAGCTGCCTGCCGGTGGCCCTCATCGCGGTCCTGGTGCCGCTTGCGGCCTGGAAGGGCCTGCCGGAGTTCGCGGGACCAAGGCTCCTCGCCGGCGGTATACTCCTCGCGGCAAGCGCATGGTGGTGCGTACGCGCGATCGTGCGAAATCCCCGGATTCCACTGGGCCTTGCGCTCATCGATATTCTGTTCGCGGCCTTTTACGCGCTGTATCTCGTATCCTGGGCATTCTCGTCGGGACCCGGGGTATCGCTCACGGCGGTCCTCCTGGAGGCCCCCTTCCCGGTGTTCTATATCGCGTGTCGCGCGCTCTTCAGAAAAGGGGAGGAGGGGAGGGGTTTACTTTTTCTTGTTGCCGGAGCGGTGACCCTTACGGCTGCCGCGCTCGCGGCCTGGGGCCTCGTACAGTACTTCTTCGAGATCGACATCAGCGGGAACATCAGGGAGCTCTTCAAGACGCACCACTACCCGGTCGTCGCATCCATGGGAAATCCCAATTACCTGTCCGAGTTCCTGGTGCTCGCCCTTCCTTTCATGGTAGCATTCTTCACACGGATAAGGCGCTTTGGGGTCATGGCCGCCGCGCTCGCCGTCACGGGGCTCGCGGTCTACCTCACCTACTCGCGCCTCGCGTGGTTCGTGCTCGCGTGCGTCATGCTGCTCGTGATCGCCTTTTCGCACCGCCCCGCGCGCGACTGGCTCGCGGGCGCGCTCGCGGCGCTCGTGCTCATCACGGGGGCATTCTTCGCGTTCCACTACCTGAGCGGCACCCCGCAGTCCGACCGCGTGGTGCAGAGCTTCGCGCTCTCGCGCACCACGCCGCTCTTTGAGCGCAGGGTGCTGTACGCGAGCGGTTTCACGATGCTCGGCGACGCGGGCGCGCTGGGCGCGGGCCCCGGCATGTTCGGGGTGCGCTACCTGGAGTACCAGGGCCGCTACGTGAGCACCGCGCAGGCGGACCGCTTCCAGCTCAAGCACCTCGTGGACATCGACCACGCCCATTCGGACCTCATCGAGATCGCGTTCGATTCGGGCATTCCCTCGGCGCTCGCCTTCCTGGCGCTGCTCGTCGCCGCGCTCGTCCTGGGAATCGCCCGGGCGCGCCTCCGGGACCACGCCGCGTACGTCGCGCTCGTGCCGCTGGTGTACCTTCCCTTCTGCCTGTGGTCCTTTCCGTTTTATATTCCGTTCAGCAAGATGCTCCTTGTCGCCGCGCTGGCGTTTCTCGCGTCAGGTTCCCGCCCGCTTCTCGCTGGGGAGTTTCCCGGCCGCCTCACGGCGCTTGTTCTTGCCGCGCTCCTTGCACTCTGGGGTTCGATGGCGTATCGTTATGCGGCATCCCTGTACCTTTATACCAGGGCATCGGACGCGCATGAGAAGGACCCCGCGCTGGCGGAGGAACTGTACACCGGGGCGCTGGGCGCGTATCCGCACCAGGGGCACGCGTACCTGGGAAGGGGGACGCTCCGCGCCGCGCAGAAGCACCCGGGGGCGGTCGACGATCTCAGGAAATCGCTCGACTACGTGAACGACGCGGGAAGCTATCTCGCGCTCGCGCGCGCCCTTCGTGACCGCGGCATGACCGACGAGGCGAGGCGCTGGTACCGGAAGCTCATGTACCTGCGGCCCGACATCCGCAAGGCGGTGCAGGAATACCGGGAGCTGGGACCGGCCACGGGTGACGCCCAGGAGAGAGGTGCTAATGAAAATAACCGTTAAGCTTTTCGCGTCGGTGCGCGACCTGTGCGGCTTCGACGAAAAGGAGATCATCGTCCCGGAGGGAATCACCGTGGAGGAGGTGCTCAAGCGCCTCACCGTGAGCTTCCCCGGCCTCGGGGCGAAGAGGGCCGCGCTCCTGTGCGCCATAAACGAGGAATACGCCCCTCCCGACGCGGCGCTCGCGGAGGGGAACGTGCTCGCCGTCTTCCCGCCGGTGAGCGGCGGCTAGTAGGAGGTGCCCGCGTGAGAAGGATCGAGTTGCAGGAAGCTCCCCTGGACACCGCCGCGCTCGTTAAGACCGTGGGAACGAAGGAGGACGGCGCCGTGCTCACCTTCATCGGCACCGCGCGCCGCGGCTCCATGGGAAAATCCGTGACACATCTCCACTACGAGGCCTACGAGTCCATGGCCATAAAGGAGTTAGGGAAGATCGCCGACGAGGCATGCTCGCGCTGGCCTGTGAGCGACTGCGTGATCGTGCACCGCACCGGCACCGTGGGACTTGGAGAGCCCAGCGTATTCATAGGCGTCTCCACCCCGCACCGCGCCGAGGGCTTCCAGGCGCTCCAGTTCATCATCGACACGATCAAGAAGACCGTGCCCATATGGAAAAAGGAATTCTTCGAGGACGGGTCCATGTGGGTCTCGGAGAGACCGTAATTTTTTCATGACTGGAGAAATGCATCGGGGGGCATGCCGGCCAGGAGAGCCGGTGACGGCGAGAACGGGTTTGGAAATCGGCGATCGGACCTGGCCTCGAATTTGTATCGTACAACGAATCGCTGCGTGATATACTGGCACACTATACGACATTCCAATCATACGGGGGTAGGGCAATGGATGTAGACGGCAAGTACAGGCAGGCTGGAGAGATAATAAGCAAGGCGGGCGGGACGCCCATCCCGGTGAACGATATACTCGTCAAGCTCCTGAAATACTTCATCTTCGAGGAAGACCTCGATTTCATCGCCGCGTTCAACGAGCAGAAGTCCCAGACCATGGACCAGTTGAAGCAGTCCACCGGCCTCCCGGAAGAAAAGATCCTCGCGAAGGTCGGCGATCTCGCGAAACGGGGCGTCATCTTCAACCAGCCCAACAGCAAAGGGATCATGGTGTACCGGCTTCTTCCGCTCCTGAACGTGGGGACCTTTGAATACAACTTCATGGGCAAGGTCGAGCACAACCGGAGGAACAGGGAGATCGCGTCCCTCTTCGACGAGCTGTTCGACAACCTCAGGGAGCTCATACGGGAAAAATACGATCAGTTGATACCGTTCCTGATGACCCTTCCCCCGGTGGACAGGACCGTGCCCGTGCATGAAAACGTGAAGACCGGGAAGAAGATCGAGATCTCGCTCAACCGGAACGTCGTGACGGGCTCGGACAGGATCGTTCCCACGCAGAAGGTCGAGGAGCTCATCCTGAAGTTCAGCGAGATCGCCCTGGGACACTGCTTCTGCAGGCACCACAAGGACCTTTCCGGCCACCCCTGCGCGCAGACCTCCGAACGGGAAACCTGCTTCACCTTCGGCAAGTCCGCGCGCTACACCTCCGAGCAGGGCTTTTCGAGGATGGTAACGAAAGAAGAGGCCCTGGCGGTGCTCAAGCGCGCGGAAGAGGCGGGGCTCGTACACAAGGCGTACCATCCCAATTTCGACACAAGCAAGGATGAAACGAGCATCTGCAACTGCTGCAGGTGCTGCTGCGCCAACTCGGTCGACAACATGATCGTTCCCGTCACGAACGCGACCAACTACCTCGCTGTCGTGGATAAGTCCATATGCACCGGGTGCGGGACCTGCGTTGAAAAATGCCACACCGGGGCGGCGTTCCTCGACGGCGACAAGAAGGCGGGGCGGAAAGAGGAGTTATGTATCGGCTGCGGCGTGTGCGCGTACTTCTGCCCGGTGAACGCCATCTCGCTCGTCGAGGGGGAAAGGATCGTCAGGATTGCGCCGCCGCGCGGGAAATAGGGCTGCAAGGCGGCACGAAGCTGTCTCACGAAAAGGGTTTGGCGGGCTCATGAGCCTCATGGTGCGGAGGCGCTCCTCCCGGCTAACGCCCGTTCACGTGCTTCATGAATTCATCGAAATACCCCTCGAGCCCCGCCAGCGTGCGGCCGGGCACCTTCCTCAATTGAATCTCGAAGTCACCGGCGAGTTCCAACGGGCTCTTCCCCTCGAGCGCGGCCTTCCCGAGGAGCGCCGCGCCGAACGACGTTGCCTCCTCCATGTCCGAAAGCATGACGCTGGAGCCGGGGAGCATCGAGGCTAAAAGCCCTGTGTACATCTCGTTCTTCCGGAAGCCGCCCTCGACGTACACGAGGTCGCCCTCCCGCATCCCGGCCTTCTCCATCGCGGCGCGGGACTGGATCGCGAGCGAAAGGTTGAGCACGCAGCAGGCCCGCTCGAAATCCCCAAAGAAGCTAGGCGCGTCGCCGCCCATGACCTGTCCGAACGTGCGGGTCACGCCGCGCTCGATGACGCGCGCCTGAGACCCGGGAAAGATGCCAAAGGGAACGATGGACGGGAGGATGAACTCGCTCCGATCTCCCAGGACGCGCCGGGCGAGCTCAGCGTCAAGGCCCGGGAAGGCCTTCTCGCCGTGGCGCGCGGCGAGAAGGCCGGTGTAGACGTCGAACTCGAGCCCGCCCAGGAAAATCGCGGTGCGCACGGGATCGCCCATGGCGCTGTGGTTGTAAAACACCACCTGTCCCATCTCGTCCGGGGCAATCGAGGCGCTCTCCGCCGGCCGCATCGCGACGCACACGGTCCCCGTGGAATTGAGCACGAAGGGCCCGCCGGACTTTACCAGGTAGGGAAGGAGCGAGGCGTTGGAATCGTGTATGCCCGTGGTGACGACGGCCGATTCCGGAATTCCCGTTATGCGCGAGACCTCGGAAGAAACGGTGCCCAGCACGTCCCAGGGGCGTCCCGCGGCATCCGGCAGGAGATGGCGTATTCCCATTTCATCAACGAGGCGGCTGTAGCGGCGGTCCTCGAAGTCCCAGAGGTAGGTGTGGCTTCCCAGGTAGGTGTTCTCGGCGCCCGCTTTGCCGGTGAGGAGAAAGCCGTAGTACTGGGGAAGGCCCAGGATCCGTACCGTGCGCGAGAATTCGCCGGGGAAGCGCGTGCGCGCGAACCAGATGCCCTTGGCCATGCACGCGAGCCCGGGCATGTTGGGTGTCGCGAGCTCCGCGTGGAGCTCATGCGCGCTCCCGAATTTCCGGTAGAACTCCGCGTGGAAGTCCTCGCCCGGGTCGGTGGTGTAGGCCATTACGGGCATCGCGAGCGAGCCCTCCGCATCGATGCAGGCGAAGGCCGCGCCGTGCGCCGCGATCGAGACAACCCCAACCTCGTAGCCCAACGCGATCTCCCTGAGGTTTTCGAACATCCAGGCCGAGGTCTCCGGGGCCATTTCAAAGCCGATCCCGTCGCGCTGCGTCTCCTCGAAGGTCTGGTATACCGTGTGAACCGGTTCAAGGTGGCGGGTATAGACCGCGAGCTTCTTGTTCGTCTTGCCCACGTCGAAGACGACGATGCAGGATTTTCCGGCACGGGCGCTCCTTGTCATGGCGCACCTCCCTTGAGGATGAGCTCATCGGCCCCCCGATTCCCACCGCGCCTCGTTGGCCCGCGCGGCGCCCCTGACCATTTCCCGGCGCAGCGCGACCAGGTCGTTCAGGATGGGCGCGGGGATGGTCGTCACTCCGTTCCCGGTCGCCAGCGCAATGCAATAGATCCTCGCGGCCTTTTCAAGGAGCTCCGCGTTGAGCCAGGCCTTGTCGAGGGACTCGCCCATGGAGAGCGCGCCGTGGTTCTGCATGAGGTAGCAGTTGCAGAGATTGCCCAGCTTCGAGGCGACGTTGTCCACGAGCTCCGGCGAGCCCGAGAGCGCGTAGGGGATGACCTCGATGAGCTCGCCGATGCTCACCATGACCTCGTCGAACATCGCGGGCAGCGCCGTGTTGGTGACGGCGAGCACGCTCGCGCAGGTCTGGTGCGTGTGCACGACGGCGTTCACGTCGGGCCTCGACTGGTAGATGCGCAGGTGGAGCGCCGCCTCGACCGATGGCGCGAGGCTTCCCTCGATCTGCTTCATGTCGAAGTCCATCACGCACATGTCGTCGGGCGTCATCGTTTCGTAGCGCCTGCCCGAGGGCGTGATGACGAACACGTTCCCGGACGCGGCCCGCACGGACACGTTGCCCCCCGTGCCCTGGAGGGTGCCAAAATATCCCTGCCGGCACAGCCAGCTGCTGCATTGAAGTATGCCGGCCTTGCACTCGTCGTACGTTCCCATGATGTCCTCCCCTGGTGAGTGCAAAAAGGCTACGATGGAAATGCCGCGCTGTCAAATAATTATCGCGCCGCTCTCCGGTGCGGGAAGGGAAGGGGGCCGACCAGCTTCACGGCCCGCGGGGATGCGGGGCGCGGGACGGCGCGTGAGGATGAAATTAATTTCCGGCGCCCCGCCTACGCCTTGAACTCGACCGTGCTCTTCGTTCCGCCGTCGCTCTCGATCGTGAACGTCCCGCCAATCTGCTGGCTGAGCATCCTCACGAGCATGAGGCCCAGTCCCCCGGACGAAGCCGGGTCGAATCCGCCGGGCAGGCCCGCGCCGTCGTCCCGGACGGTGAGGATGACGCGATTGCCGCTTTTCACCGCCGAAATCCTGACACGGCCGGTTTCCCTTCCCGGGAACGCGTGTTTCATCGCGTCGGTCATGAGCTCGTTCACGATTATCCCCAGCGGGAAGAGGACCCTCGAACCGAGGGTGAAATCGTCGAATTCCTTTTCAACCGAGATGTTCGTCTTCCCTGAATACAGCTTCACGACGATGTCCACGAGGTCCTCGAGGTAGGCGCGCACCGGGATCTCCCGGATGTCGTCGCTGAGCTGCATCTTTTCGTAGAGCGCCACCATGCTCGAGACGTGCCCTATCGCCTCCCTGAGCGCGTTCACCGCCTCGGGGCTTGTGGTGGAGCCCATGTGCAGGGAGAGCAGGCTCGCAATGGACGCGATGTTGTTTTTTATGCGATGATGTGTTTCCCGGAGGAGGAGGCCCTTCTCCTCCAGCTGGCGCGTTATCTCGGTTTCGTACTTCTTGCGCTCGTTGATGTCGGTGACCATCGCGAACGACCCGGTGTACGCGCCCGCGTGATCCATCACCGCCTTCGCCGACACGAGCGTCCAGGGCCTTCCGCCGTTCCTGTCCAGGCAGCAGCGCTCGTACACGGCGTCGCGTCCCTGCGCGCGTATGCTCATCTGGAAGCGATGGTCCTCAAGCTGGTCGGGCGGGAAAAAGGACTCAAACATCCGCCCCGTCATTTCGCCGGTAGAATAGCCCAGCATGGATGCCATCTGGCCGTTGACGAAGGTAATACGTCCGCCGCAGTCCAGAGAGACGATGCCCTCGATCGCCGTGTCCACCATGCGACGGTAGCGAGCCTCGCTCTCTTCCAGGCCCGCTTCCGCTGTTCTTCTCTCGGCGATTTCCGACTGGAGCGCCCTGTTCGTCCTGATCATCTTTCCAAGCATCGATGCGATGGCCGCCACGAAGAGCATGAGCATGGCGGAGACGAGGAAAAGCACCCACACGCGCCGGGATACCCTGTGCTTCACGTCGCTTTCGGAAAAGCCCACGGACATGACGAGGGGCAGGTCTCCCACCTTCTTGTACATGAACGTGCGTCGTATGTCGTCGATCATGCTCAGGTATTCGAAGCTTCCCGCATGGGCGGTCCTGACCGCCTCGAAGACCGGGGCGTCGATGGGAACGTCCCATATCTAGGATCGCGGCTCGGGAATCCGGGCCCGGAGTTTCCTGTCGAGCGTGCCGGCCAGCGTGGCCACGTTCTGGGGGCCTATCTTAAGCTCCTGAAAATAGTGCGTGAAGGATTCCGGTTTAACCGTACCCAGCACCACTCCGCCGAACGTACCGTCCGGATTGAATACCCTGCGTGAAATGCGGAAACGGTATTTACCGCTGATCCGTCCCTTTTCGACAGGGGAAATGAAGATACGATCCTCGACGTTCGTACTGTGAAAGACGAAATAGTCCCTGTCCGCGACCGTGCTGCGCCTGGAGGCGTCATCGAAGGGAATGATGAAAGAGCCGTCGCGGGCCGCGACGAAGACGTCCTCGATGACCGAGGTGTTGAAATTAACGCCCCGGATGAAGCGTTCTGTTTCGGCGGCGCTGGCGGAGCGCTGGTACATCATGCGCACTCCCAGGAGGAGCATGTCCACCTGGTTCACTATTTGCGCGGTGTGCTGCTCGAATGCGTCGACCGCAAGCTCCGCTTCCCGGTTGACCCTCGCATTTTCGTCCCTGTACAGCACTTCCCGGAAATAGAGGCACCCGCCCAGGATGAGGGCGATGAGGGCAATCGTGGACGCGCGGAGAATGAACGCCCTGTCGGCAAGGCGCTCCCTGAGGTAGGTGTTCATCGCGGTCATTCCGGGCGTTTTGCGCGGCGCCCCGGGTTGTGCTTGATGCGGCATAAGTCCTCTCCCGCCTGGATCCAGGTCCGGTCGTCCGGGACGCGCCCGTCAACGGCAGTGGGGCTCGGACTGTGTCGCCATCCGGCACATGGATTCGGGCGACCGATAGTCTGAATAACTTTATATACGCATTTCACGTAGAATAAAAGAAAATATTTAGGGCGGCTCTGGAAATGGTTTCCGGACGAAGGCGCCCGCATTGCCCGCGTTACGACCGCTTGTTGACCGGCCGACGCTGCCTGGATCATGGGAAATGCCGGTCGGCCCTCCGGCACTCCGGTACGCGTCAGGGCTTGATCTTCAAATGCTGAAGAACCTCGTTCATCACCGTCATGGCCTTGCTGTAGAATTTTTCCGCCTCTTCCTCGGAGACCCTGGCGCCGGGTGATTTTTCCATGGAGTCCTTGAAGAGCTTGGTGTCCTTGAGGATGGCCATGACGTCCAGGCCCGTCCAGCCCGCCGGTTCGTAGTACTTCTTTTCCAGTTCGAGTATCTTTTCGTGGTCGTCGCTGTCGTCGTCGCGGTCGATCAGTAAAATGCGGACCGAGTAAAACATGGAAAGGTACGAATAGATCACCGCCTCGTTATAGCGGCGCTGGGCCATCATGATTGATGCGAGCTGAAGCTTGTCCCTGCTCTGCGTGAGCCTGAATTGACGCCTTTGTTCGATTTCGGTGATCATGCCCGTTCGGGGTTAGAGCCTCCCCGCATCTTGATCCTACGGGTGCGGGAGGGCCGGCGCAAGCATTTTTTGATATGTCCCATAAAAATTGGTTTACTGTCCGGGATTATTCTGCTATCCATGCGGCGGGCCGGAAGGCGGTCCCTTGGGCATAATGGACAGGAAAATAGTAATCCTCGTGGGTGACGGCATGGCCGATTACCCCATCCAATCGCTGGGCGGCAGGACCCCGCTCGAGGTCGCGCACACGCCCACCATGGATTTCATGGCCGTGCGCGGAGTGCTCGGCATGGCGCGCACGGTTCCGCACGGGATGTCGCCGGGAAGCGACACGGCCAACCTCTCGATCTTCGGCTGCGATCCACGCGCGTATTATACCGGCCGCGCGCCGCTCGAGGCCCTGAACATGGGCATACCCATGACGGAGCGCGACGTCGCCTTCCGGTGCAACATGGTGAACATCGACGCACAGGGCGTGATGCGGGACTTCAGCGCCGGGCACGTGGATTCCGCGTTTTCAAAGCTCGTGCTCGAAGAGATCGGGAAGGAGAATGGGGGGGCCGACTTTCAGTTTTATCCCGGTGTCTCCTACCGCAACATCATGCTCTGGAAAAATTATCCCCATCCGCGCATCGCGGACACCACGCCGCCGCACGACATACAGGGCAGGGATGCGCACGCGCACCTTCCCGCGGGAGACGGCGCGCGCGAACTGAATGAAATAATGGAAAAGGCCCGCGGCGTGATCGCGCGCTCCCAGGCGATTCGCGACGCGCGCCTGAACCTCAAGGGCGACCCAACGGACATCTGGCTCTGGGGCGCGGGCCGTCGTCCCTCGATGCCCTCGATGATGGAGCGCTACGGGCTGGGCGGCTGCACCATTTCGGCGGTGGACCTCATCCACGGGATCGGGCGCGCGCTGGGGCTCAGCCCCATGCGCGTGGAGGGGGCAACCGGCTACCTCGACACCAATTACCAGGGGAAGGTGGACGCGCTCTTCGCGACGCTCGACGAGCACGATTTCGTGTTCCTCCACGTGGAGGCCCCGGACGAGTCGGGCCACGAGGGAAACCTCGAGCACAAGCTCCAGGCGATCGCCGACTTCGACGCGAAGATCGTCACCCCGGTCATGCAGGGACTGGCGCGCTACAGCGACTACTGCGTCCTCGTGATGCCCGACCATCCCACGCCTGTCTCGCTTCGCACACACACCGCGGACCCGGTTCCGTTCTGCGTCTTCGCGAAGAGGGGATTCGCACGCGGAGCGTACGCGTCGCCGTATGCGAAAGGGTATAACGAAAAGTGCGCTGCCGCCACAGGCATTTTCATAGAAGAAGGACACCGATTGCTCGAGGTCATGCTCCATGAGAGGATTTGACGAGGACAGGGGACGGGGAGTCCCGTTTTATTTGAAGATTGCCGGCGCAGCGCTTGCCGCGGTCGCGCTCGTCGGGCTCGTGGTCGCGCTGCTGCTGAAAAAGGGCGACATCGAGACCGCGATCGACAAGTACGACAACGGGGACTTCAGGGGCGCGCTCGTCCTCCTGAACAGGTTCCAGAAGACCGCCGACTACGACCAGGGCGAAAAAATTTATTACTACCGGGCGCGCGCCATCAACGGACTGGCCGAGCAGCTCGAGCGGCGGTACGACGACGAGCTCAAGGAATCGGGAACCGAAAACGAAAACGCGCGCGCGCGTGAAAAAGCCGTTAAATACATTGAAAAGAAGCTCTCCGACGTCAACACCGAGGTCGAGGGAGACCTCCAGCTCGTCACGGACAAGAAGTCCGGGAGAATAGTGCCGCGCGGCAGGTTCTACGACGAGTTTCTCGCCCGCTACAAGGGAAGCCGCTACATAGAGGACCTCGATTACGAAGAGCTCGCGAAGGTCGAGCGCACCGAGCGCGACAAGCTCCTGGCCGCGATCGCGAACTTCTACGCCAGGTACCCGAACACCTATTACCTCTCGCACGTCGTCAAGATGATATTCCGCACCCTCCAGGACGGGAACGCGAGCGAAAAGGGG
>Ga0129297_10001290_pt1 | contig 12601 bp, 10 predicted proteins | sample I18A1metaG_FD_94708 | JGI IMG/M metagenome (GOLD analysis project Ga0129297, IMG submission 94708) | Lake sediment bacterial and archeal communities from Gulf of Boni, Indonesia to study Microbial Dark Matter (Phase II) - ​I18A1 metaG | ecosystem: Environmental > Aquatic > Freshwater > Lake >... | reverse complement strand
TCTTCGGTGAGTTCCCTGGCAGGGATGCTAAAGTGCTGCCATGTGCCGGGCAGGTCGGTGAACCGCAGGTCCACCATCTGCACCTCTTTTCCCAGTTTTATCACATCTGCCACTGTTTTTGACATAATAACACCTCCCTTGTCCCAGTAGTTAGGCAGTGACATGTACATAGCCCATTATACAGGTTTGCGATACGCCGCTGCTTCGTCCTGAATAGAGAGCATCTGTAGGAAAGATAAACCTGCAAGAGAGACGCTCCCCTCACCCTAACCCTCTCCCAAAAGGAGAGGGCGCGGTGAGGGCTAATATGCATACAGGCGACCGTATGGCCGCAGAAAACGGGGATAGATCCTGGTGAAGGGATGCGGCAGAACCATCTCTGCGTCGTAGCCAAAGTGCGCGCAGAATTCTCGAATCAGGCTGGCTATACCCTCCTTTTCCGGGTCGTCCACTGGGACGGCGGCCACCTCCTTGCCCAGATGCCACTTTTCGACCTGGCCGCGTATGTAGATCACCCCGCCATGCATCCCAGTGCCGATGAAACCCTGGGAGCAACGGTGGCTCTCTTTCCTGGAGGTCAGCCTCAGAAGGATCACCGTGCCTCCGGCCATATACTCTCCCAGGAAAGGTTGCGCCGTCCCTCCAATGACGATGACTGGCCTTTTCTCCTTGTACTCTTTCATGTGGATCGCTGCCCGGTAGCCCACGCTGCCGCGGATAAAGATCTTACCGCCGCGCATGGCGTAGCCAACGATATCGCCAGCGTGGCCATAGATGACCAGTTCACCGCCATCCAGAGTGTTGCCACAGCCATCTTGAGCGTTGCCATGCACGTGCAGACGAAGCCCTCCCATGAAGCTCCCCAGATCGTTACCAGGCGTCCCGTAAATGTCCACGCGCGCCTTCTCTTGGATTCCGGCGCCGATATAACGCTGGCCGCAAACATTGTATAGCTCAACCTGTTCTGCGCCCCCTTTGAGCACCTCTTTCAACCGGGTGCCCAAGGCGCGATAATCTAACCCTGTTGCATCTATCCGCACACTACTCCCTTCCATTTGCTCATCCCTCCTTGTGTATCCGCAGATTGCGCCAATAAACGCAAATGCTATATTATGTGTGTCATCTGCGGATTCACTCCCCTGCCGGGCGCACGCCGAGGATTTGCATCTCACGGTCGGTGAGGCCCACCGCCCGTAGATGCAGCCGATTGCCCCGCAGGCTTTCCAGAGCGTTGATGCCCATACCTCCCAACATCTCTTTGATCTCGATGGCCCAACTGCGGAGCAGATTTTTGAGCCGCTCCGCGCCGATTTCCCAATTGATTCGTTTGGTCAGATACGGATCCTGGGTCGCGATCCCCCATGAGCAGCGGCCAGTGTAGCACATCTGGCAAACGCGGCAGCCGAGAGCCACCAATGCTGCTGTAGCGATGTAGACGGCGTCGGCTCCCAGCGCGATTGCTTTGAGCACGTCCGCGCTGCTCCTGATCCCGCCCGCAGCGATGAGGGAGACGCAGTTGCGAATCCCCTCCTGGCGCAGGCGGGTATCCACCGCCGCCAGGGCCAACTCGATGGGGATGCCGACATTGTCGCGGATCGTTTTGGGCGCGGCACCTGTCGCTCCTCGCACGCCGTCCAGGGCGATGATATCCGCGCCGGCGCGGGCCATGCCACTGGCGATGGCCGCGGAGTTGTGCACCGCCGCGATCTTGACCGCGACCGGCTTGGCGTAATTGGTCGCCTCTTTCAAGGCGTAGATCAACTGCCGGAGATCCTCAATCGAGTAAATATCGTGGTGGGGCGCAGGCGAAAGCGCATCCGTGCCCACCGGGATCATGCGCGTGACCGCGACCTCTTCGGACACTTTCTCCCCAGGCAGATGCCCGCCGATGCCCGGCTTGGCCCCCTGGCCGATCTTGATCTCGATGACGCGGCCCGCCTCCAAATAAGAGGGATGCACACCAAACCGTCCTGACGCCACCTGCACGATGGCGTGATTGCCGTAGGGGTAAAGATCCGCGTGCAGGCCACCTTCGCCGGTGTTGAAGAGCGTGCCTGATTCAGCAGCAGCCCGCGCCAATGACTTTTGCACGTTGAGGCTGATGGAGCCAAAAGACATGGCGGAAAAGAGAACCGGCACTTCCAAAGGAACTTGCGGGGGCATTCTGGTCGTCGGCACACCCGTCTGCGGGTCTAGCTCCACCCGGTCCGGCTTGGCTCCCAAGTAAGTGCACAGTTCCATCGGCTCGCGCAGGGGGTCAATGGAGGGATTGGTGACCTGGCTCGCGTTTAGCAAAAGATGATCCCAGTAGATCGGATGTGGCTTGTCGCTTCCCATGCCGGTTAGCAGCATTCCGCCGGTCTCGGCTTGCTTGATGATGTCTTGAATGACCTCGGGGCGCCAATTGGCGTTTTGCCGGTAGGCCAGTGGAATCTCGGTCACGGTCAAGGCCCCTGTCGGGCAGAAGATCACGCAACGGTGGCAACCGACGCAATCTGCTTCCCGGCTGTAGAGTCCTTCTTCAGTGGGATCGTAGGAGTGCACGCTGAAACCGCATTGCCGGACGCAAACCTGACATTGGATGCAGCGCGAGGCATCCCTTTCGACTCTAAAGCGGGGCACGGCATAGCTTTTCATTGCGGGCTTACCTCTAGAAGCGTGGGTGCCCACTCGGTTTCAACACAGGACGGAAAGCTTGCGCCAGGCGTTACCCTGCCCACAACCGGCTCACCGCCCAGGGGAATCCAGGTGTTTTCGACCTCGGGACAGACAAGGTGGATGGCCGCTTCCTCCGACGAGAGATAAAGCATCGGCCCGTGGGTAGCAGCGGTCATCGGGCGGAGGCGAATACGATCCGTCAGCCCCATCATTTCGCCGCTGCGCCCAACGATGATGGCGAAGGGGCCGTTCATGAGCAGGCTGGGGTAGACCTGGCGGAGCAAGGTGTGCAGCCTTTTAGCCTCCGGCTCCTCCATTTCGATCTCTGACCAGAGGGGAGATGCCAGCACAGTCGCTGCCAACTCCAAGCTCAGGCCATGCCGCCGCACAAGCAGGTCAATGGCATAGGCGAGCACTTCGGTGTCGGTCTCCATGGTGCATCCGTAGCCGAACATCTCCAGGTAACGCCGGTTGATCCCGTAAGAGGAAAGTTCGCCATTGTGCACTACCGTGCAGTCCAGGATGTTGAAGGGGTGTGCACCGCCCCACCAGCCCGGGGTATTGGTGGGGAAGCGAGCGTGTGCTGTCCAGAGGTAGCCCTGATACTCTTCAAGGCGAAAATAGTCCGCGATCTGCTCTGGGAAACCAACCCCTTTGAAGACGCCCATGTTCCTGCCGCTGGAAATGACAAAGGCCCCCTCCTGGTAGCGATTGATCCACATCACCTGGGATACGATGTAATCCTCTTCGGTGAACCCAGAAGGCGGGTCACCAGCGAGGGTCAGGAAGTAGCGCCAGAGCAGCGGGGGATTGTAGATGCCTTTGGCGGGCCGGGTGGGGATCTCCTCAGCGAGCAACAGGCGAAAGCGGCGTCGGAGGAACTCCTCCAGGGACGGTCGGGCGTCAGGATTCATGAACAGCACATGGAAAGCATAACAGGATTCGTAACCCGGATATAGCCCATAGATAGCGAAACCGCCTCCCAGGCCATTGCCCCGTTCGTGCATGTTGATGATAGCTGTAATGACGTCAGTGCCAGGGAATCTCCGTCCGGTTCGGTCTATCGCCCCAAAGAGCGCGCAGGCGGCGGACACTTTGTCGTCATGATAAGGATTGCTATAGTCACTGATTCTGTACGGCATTTTGCCTTGCTCCGATGAGATTGAATATCGGGGAGACGTAGCGTGTCCCCAACAGTTCATGTCTCAGCTCTTGTGGCAGCGACATAAAGCCAAAGCTGTCGCTCAATAGCTTGTGGGCATAAGCTCTAACATCCACCCTGTTTTTCATCAGGCCGTAGATGACGCCCGCTCGCTCAATGTCGCCCGCGAAGAGGAACCCCACCACTTGTCCTTCCCGAAGGACGATCTTCTTATAAGAGTAGTGGGGAGACATCCCAGGAACGGCCTCCTCTGCCCCAACAGCACTCTCAGGCAAGGGATGGCTCGCAGAAGGGTGCTTGTCTGAAGGTGTCTCATTCCTGGTATGCGTCAATATCTGGTAGCCCTCCGCTGGATCGGCCGATACGATGCCTGCGGAGAGGATAGGGAAATCGAAAAAGTGCAATGCGTTCATCGTCGTTCCGCCACCATAAGTGATCTCGTTGCCGGCCATGTTGAACCCGGCGATGCGCCCGCCCAGGTAGGCATTGGGCCATATCGGTGTCAGGCGAGGCCCACCAGCGATGAAATCGTAGGCCTCAGCGGCATCGCCGCAGGCATAGATGTCCGGCTGCGAGGTACGCATATGACTATCCACAACGATGCCTCGGTTGATGGACAGGCCCGCGCGTGCCGCCAGTTCCAGGCGCGGTTTGACGCCAACGGCCATGATCAGGGTGTCCGCCTCCAAAGAGAGGCCATTGTTGAGCAGTGCGAGGAAGCCGCTTGGCCCTATGCTGCGCACTTCAGCCAACGAGCAACTGGTCAAAATGTGCACGCCGTGGTTTTCCATGATGCGCTGCACCGTCGCCGCCGCTAAGACATCCAGAGCGCGCCCCAAGATTTGCGGAGCCAACTCGACAACCGTGGTCTTGACGCCGAGCTTGCAGAGCGCTTCGGTCGCGCTCAGCCCGATCAGGCCGCCACCAACGATCAGGGCATGGCGCATACGCGGCAGCCTCTCGCGCAGCCGTTGCGCATCCTCGAGGGTCATGAAAGTAAGGTAGCCGATCTGTTCCAATCCTTTGACCGGCGGGATGATGGGCGTGCCACCTGTCGCCAATAGTAGCTTGTCCCAGGGAAGCTCTCGTCCGTCGTTCAGAAGGACGACATGGCGTTCCAGATTGATCTCCACTACTGCGCGGCCCAGGAGAAGCTCCACACGCCGGGTGGGGTAGAAGCTCCGCGGGCGGAAAAGCGTTTTCTCGATGTCCACCTCGCCGGTCAGGTAGCGGGCGATTTGCGGGCGCGAGTAGGCCGGATACGGCTCTTCGGAGATGACCACCAAAGGGCCTTCGCGATCTACCTGCCTGATAGCCTCGATGCCGCCGATGCTTCCGGCGGAGTTGCCAATGATCAGATAGCGGGTCATGCGCTCTCCTCCACCTGTAGCGCCCGGTTGGGGCAGTGCTCGACGCAGGCCGGAACTTTGCGGTCCGGGCAGAGGTCGCATTTCACAATGATATTGCGCACCAGATCGCGCACCGGCGCACCATAGGGGCAGACCATAATGCAGGTCCAACAGCCTATGCACCGCTCTGGATCGGAGGAGACGATGCCGGTCTCAGGGTCTTTGTGCATCGCGCCAGTGAGACAGGCGCTAACGCAGGCAGGATCCTCGCAGTGGAAGCAACGCACGGCCATGGAATGGGGGCCGTCTTCCTCCACATGCACGCGCGATAAAGGGCGTGGCGATTCCTTCTTGAAAGCCTTCAATATGTTTTGAGAGCGAGAGTGAGCCACCAGGCAATGAACCTCGCACAGATGACAACCGATGCAAACCTCGTCGCTAACCACGATACGTCTCGATTTCATAGAACCTCAACTTGTACGGGTGTCAGGTTCGCAGGCAGGTTCGCCTGCTGCCGGATGCCTGATACCTACTAGAAAAACAGACCTCGCCCCGCGACTTCCAGAGCGTCCTGGAGAGCCTCGGCGACGAGATACACGTTGGTCATCACCCACCGGCAGCAGACGACATGGGTTCGTAGTGACGGCTTCAGCCGTTCGCGCGGCTGGACAGCGACTGAAATCGCCATTGCGAACCGTTGGTTATTCGGCCAGGATTCTTTCCGCCTCCTCTCGATAGGCCTCCATCACATACGGGATGCCGGAGACCTTGGCCGCTTCTTCGGTGAGAGCCATCAGGTCATTGCGGGAGATAGTGGAGAGCCGGAAGTTCCTGCTGCCAGCCATCAATTGTTGCAGTCCCACCTTCATCTTTTGGCAGTAGGTGTAGATGCCGATAGCGCCCAGCGAAATGTCATCTATGTCCGTCCCATATCTCTCCCTGAGTTCCTCGTAGCAGACAAAGATCTCTTCGACGCTGTTCCCGTACCTGGAGACCGTGTTGGGCAGCTTGCCCTCTCTTAGCCAGATGCCAATGTTCTTGCCGACCATGCCAGGGATCATCAGGGCACGGCCCAGGCAGACCGCTTTGAAGTGGGGGCTGCCCATAGCCAGCGCCTTGAAGATGCCATCCTCCGTGGAAAACCCTCCAGCGATGGCGAGATCAGGAACCCGGATGCCACGCTTGCTGAGTTGGTTGGCAAACTGATAGGCGAGCGATTGCAGGTAAAAAGTGGGGATTCCCCATTCATTCATCATCGGCCAGGGGCTCATCCCTGTGCCGCCCGATGCGCCATCCAGCGTAATCAGATCCAGTTCCGCCTCTGCACCGTAACGCAAGGCCATAGCGATCTCGACGGCGGAATAGGCGCCGGTCTTGAGCGTGATCCGCTTGAAGCCAAGCTCCCGCAGGCGATCTATCTCCTCCCGGAATGCCTCACGGCTAATGAAACCGAGGCGCGAATGCCGCTCGAATTCTTTGAGCGCGCCATCCCTGTACGCCCTTTGCACCTCAGGGAGCATTGGGTCGGGGAGGACGACGTAGCCCCTTTTCTTAAGGGAAATAGCCCTGTCGAGATCGTTGACCTTGATCTCACCGCCGATGCATTTCGCGCCCTGGCCCCACTTGAGTTCGATGGTGCTCAGGTTGTGCTTGCGAAAGACATATTCGGCCACGCCGAAGCGCGTGTCCTCTACGTTCATCTGTACGAGAAGCTCACCGTAGCCATTCTGGAAGCGGTTGTAGATAGCGATGCGGCGATCCATGTCGGGACAATTGGCGATCTTGCCCTGGCTGTCCAGCTCGAGATCGGGGTCTATACCACAGACGTTCTCGCCACAGACGAGAGTGATGCCGGAGATCGCCGCGCCCACGGCAAAATGCTCCCAGTTCCTGCGGGCGACTTCAGTAGAGCCTAAGGCTCCGGTAAAGATGGGCAACTTCGTCCTGACCTTTGTGTCCCAGCCGTACTCGATCTCGGTGTTCACGTTGGTGAAAAGCGCGCTGTCTGGGCCAATGCGGACACCTTCTGGCAGCCCCTTCGCGCCTACGGCGTATCCCTGGATGTTCAGGTGAGAATAGTCCACCGGGTAGTTTTTGTCTGCACCAGCCGTTACTTCACCGAACGGCCTGGGGTAGAGAACCTCGCGGCCTCTAAAAGAGGCTAGCCAGGTCTCACATCCACCTCTACAGCCATCCACACAGACAGTGCAAATCCCGGAACTGGGCACAACGGATTTGGAACGGTTGAACGTTCCTGTAGCTTCGTTAGCATTGGGTTGTCTGAGAGTCATAGTAAGATCTCCCTCTAGCATTGAGTCAGAGTATTGTGCAGATAAATGGGCGGCACTGCCATCAGAAGAGAGTGCTGTGGGGTGCGGGGAACTACAAGGGGTCTAAAAACACGCAGACCCCACGCCGCGTTTTCCAGGTCGCACTGGATAACCCAGCAGTGGGGTCCAATCGCCGGTAATCATCCACCGACTGTTTTAGTTTGGCGGATTGTAGCACACATCGTTTTTTTTGTCAAAATCGTATGGTTGCCCGCAAAATGCCTCGAAGTCTCTTAGCGACCGGTCGTACGACCACGGAAAACAGCAAACAAGCGGCAACTTGACAAAAGAGCGAAACATTATAGACTCTTGCCGGTGCTTCGTTTTCTGTCTCATCTTCATCGGCTCAAAATAAAGCATCCTGTTTATCCTGTCCATCCCTGTAATCATCCTGGAGGTGTGCGATGAACGTGATCGAGACCACAGGTCTGACCAAGTATTATGGCAAGGCGCGCGGTGTCATTGATCTCGACCTGGGGATCCAGCAGGGGGAGGTCTTCGGCTATCTCGGCCCTAACGGCGCAGGCAAGACGACTACCATCCGTACGCTATTGGATTTCATTCGCCCCACGCGCGGCCAGGCCACGATCTTTGGCCTGGACACGCGCCAACGCAGCCGCGAAATCCGCCAGCGCGTCGGCTACCTGCCGGGCGAACTCGCACTCTATGACAAGATGACCGGCGCGGAGGTGTTGCGTTATATGGCCTATCTGCGCGGCGGCGTGGAGTGGAAACATGTGGAGGGACTGGCCGCGCGGTTGAGTTGCGACCTTTCCAGGCCCATCCGTACTCTATCTCATGGCAACAAGCAAAAGGTCGGCCTGATCCAGGCGTTCATGCACCAGCCTGAACTGCTCGTCCTGGACGAGCCAACTATAGGTCTGGATCCGCTGGTGCAGCAGGAGTTTTACCGCTTGATCGCTGAGACTAAGGCGGAGGGCCGCACGGTATTCCTCTCCTCCCACATCCTGCCGGAGGTAGAACGGGTCTGTGACCGCGTGGGGATCATCCGTGAGGGGCGGCTGATCGCCGTGGAGGACGTGGCTACATTGAAGGCGCGTGCCCTGCGTCGCCTGGAGATCCACTTTGCCGCGCCCGTCCCGCAAGAGGCTTTCGCCCGTCTGGAAGGGGTGCGCGATGTGACAGTGGACAATGGCGTGATGCGCTGCACTATCGTCGGCACGGTGGATGCGGTGATCAAGGCCGCTGCCCAGTATACAGTGGTCAACGTCATCAGCCATGAGCCGAGCCTGGAGGAGATCTTCCTGGCCTACTACAGCGGAGGTGAGAGCCATGCTGCGCAATGTATTCCTTAAGACCTTGCGCGATCAACGCCGTGCATTGCTCTGGTGGGCGGTAGGTATCGTCGGGTTGGCCTTTTACCTTGCCCTGCTGTATCCCAGCATTCGCGATAATGCAGCAACCTATGATCGCATCCTGAAAGCGATGCCGGAAACTCTGGCCAAAACCATGATCGGGGATTTCGGGAGTTACGGCTCACCGGAAGGCTATCTCAACAGCAGCCTGTTCTTTATGGCAGCACCGTTGCTCTTTTTGATCTATGCTATTAGCGTTGGCAGTGGGGCCATCGCCGGAGAAGAGGAACAGGGAACACTGGATCTGCTGCTCTCTAACCCGCTACCACGCTGGCGGGTGGTGGTGGAGAAATTCGTCGCCCTGGTCATTGGCACACTCTTCCTGGCGCTGGTGCAGTGGCTGGGCCTGATCGTCGGAGCAGTGGCTGTCAACATGCAGATCAGCAGCGGGCGATTGGCAGAGATCAACTTGAGCTGTGCGCTCTTGGGACTGGCCATAGGGACGCTGGCCCTGGCCGTGGGCTGCCTTCGCGGAGACCGGAGTCTGAGTGTAGGCGTGGCCAGCACGGTGGGCGTAGCCGCCTATTTCCTGAACTCGCTGGCAGCGTCTGTCAAGTCACTGGAGCCGTATCGCAAGCTGTCCTTTTTCTACTACTTTATCGGCGCCGATCCGCTAAAGAACGGTTTGGATGCCGGGCACGTCGCTGTCCTGGTGGGAGTGACCCTCGTCCTGCTGGCCGTGGCGCTGGTGGTCTTCGAGCGGCGCGATGTGGCGGTGTAATTGAACCCCTATCAGCATGTCGTGAGCACGACTTTCAACTCCGAGCGACTCAGGGCGGCGGCGAAGGCTTCCACGGCGCGCTCCAGCGGATAGGTGGCGGTGACGATCTTGTGCGCGGCGACCTGGCCGCGGGCGATGAGATCGAGCGCCATCTTGTGATACAAGGGATGGTAGGAGAAGGCGCCGTAGACGTGCAGTTCGTCGTAGTGGATGCGGTTGCTGTCCAACTGAGTGATGGGGTCGGATTTGGGCAGGCCGCCGAAGAGCACGACCCTTCCCCGCTTGCGCACCATATAGACGGCGTCGGCTTGCGCCTGTTTGGAGGCACAGGCCACAATGGCCACATCTGCACCGCGCCCATCTGTCAATTCGCGCACGGCGGCCACGGTGTCGGTACCCTGGGCATTGATGAGCTGCCATGCGCCGATCTTTTCCGCCAACTTTAGTCTCTCAGGCCGCCGGCCGATGAGGATCGCCCTGGCGCCGCGCGCCTGCGCCACCTGGACATGCAGACAGCCCACCGGCCCATCGCCGATGACCACGACCGTCTCGTTCAGATCCACATTGATCTCGTGCTGGCAGGCGAGCACGGAGGAGGCAGGCTCGGCCACCGTCGCTGCCACACTGGAGAGGCCCTCCGGCATGTGATGCACGATCCCCCGACGCAGGATCGCCTGCGGCACCTGCATATACTCCGCCATGCCGCCGGCGAAGTGCGCGCCAATGACCTTCCAGTCCTCGCAGAGATTATAGAGGGCGCGGCGGCAATAATAGCATTTGTGGCAATGGACATCGGCGGCGATGGCTAGCCGCTCGCCAGGCTTGTAGTCAGGCACGTCGCGGCCCACCTCGGCCACCACGCCGGCGATCTCGTGCCCCAGGATTTGCCATTCGCGCGGAAAGCGCAGCCCATGCTCGTAGGCACGCAGGTCGGAGCCGCAGATGCCGCATGCCTCCACTTTGAGGATCAGGCCATCGGGCGGGAGTTCGGGGTAGGGGATCTCTTCTACGGCCAGTTTGCCGGGGCCACGGAAGATGGCGGCTTTCAACGAGGTTTTTCCTCCGGAAGCGCTGGTTCAGATATCGAGTAACTAAGAACTCTCGACGTTTCCGCACGTCGTCCAAGATTTCTTGAACGGTAAACCAGTGATTGACAGTACTTTGGTTGGTTTTGAGGTCGTCTTTAGCTTTCTGGGTCACCGATATTTCCTGTAGAATCAAGATTGTGATTGCTTCAGGATTGCTCTCTTTGATCCGGCTCAAGCTCTTGATCGCGGCTCCAACGCGCTCCAGGACACCGGCGGGATCTATACCTCCTTTGACCTCAATGGCCCGGAGCACTTTTCCCTCTATGTGAACTCCAATATCGGGTTCATCGGCGAACACTACCACCCGCCCGTCTTTAAGCCGTATGCGCCGACCTGTGCCCGCTGGGTCTGCGATGTGCTTCTCTTCTCGCAGTCTGCGCTGCAAGATATCTTTGACAACCTGCTCTGCGCTGCCCCCTTTGGCGTTTTGCCAGGACCCTTGGGCTTGCGATCCTGCTGCCATTCCTCGCCAGAGGTCGAATTCCCGGGCATCAACTTGCTCATCCGCTTCGAGCAAGTGGCTGGTGATCGTGTTCAGATCATGGCGGGCGGTGTGAAACCCAACTCGATTCATTGATTTCTGGGAAACCATGGTGAGCATGCGGTAGTACTCTGTAGCGCCTGGCACATTCGTCAAAACCTCTGGATGCGCGAAAACAACCACAGGCTTGATTCCCCGATGAATGATCTTATTCCACGCTTCCTGAGAGATTCCTAACCGTGTCAAGTCCCACTGTAGCCTCTCCCCTTTCATAGCCTCTACTTGGTGGGCGATCTCCAACATTCCCCACTCGTGTAGCTTTTGGTGGAAGAAACCGCTCTTGGCCAGTTGGTCTAGTAACCAGGCTTTGTCCTCGTCAGATGGCGCCATGTCACGATTTCTCCCAGATGACAATGCTTTCCCGAACGGGCACACGCCCATATTTCCCCATCTGTTGCGAGCTATTACCTTTATAACGGGTTACGATGACCTCTTTAGTGCGAAAACCGGCGATCTCAGCCATTTCGGAGAGTACCAAGTCCACTGGCACCAGTTCTCCTTCGAAACGCACATTGTCCACGACCATGGCCGCCTTGGCGCCAGGAGCCAACACCTTGCCCCACTCACCAATAACCTTTTGCATATCCACAAAGTAGGTCACTAGCATATCTGGAATGCGGGGGTTATTAAGTGTTTTGCGCCGCTGACTGAGTATATCTACTACCTCGGCAATAACCAGGTGAGATGGGTGATCAGTAGCATCCACTTTGGACTCTATGTGCGAGCGCAGGATGCTGAATCGCAAAGCTTTCAATTCGGCAAAGTTTCGGACAAAATGGAAACAAAGCTCCAGAGCATAGGTACGGGTATAGTCGTAGCGGTTGGCGTAGGGAGGAGAAGTGATCAAAGCCGTGGGCGGTTTCTCGAAACATACCTGACTCAAGTCACGCGCATCAGCCAGTTGAACCGTTGGTGTTTGTCTTTGTTGCCCGTTTCCCCAGATTTGGCGAAATAGCAGGATATCTTTCTCAGCGTCCTGGACTCCGCGTTGGAGCATTTCGCCGGGGTCAGCGAGGCGTTTCTCACGTTTCAACCGTAGAAACTGCCCGTCTTTGGATGTGTAACTGCATGGTTCGAGGAACGAGAAAAAAAGCAGCAAAAAGATGTCTCGTAAAGGAGATCGAAGCTCGTCTATAGCCCCTTTCCACTTTCGGAGAGAGAGAAGCATGTCCGGTGGAAAGGCTATCTTCATGATAGCGACATCTGACGCAACCTCAGCAGGCGGCGTTTTAGAGACACGTGCCCTCAGGATTTCAAAGGCTTCTCTAACTGCGCCTGGTTCTGCAAAGAGGAAAAGGGGAAGGGTTTGTGCCACAAAAGCGGCAACCGGAAGCCTGTCTATTCCTATGGAAGGAATTCGGCCTTGCATCGCAACG
>Ga0129297_10001289_pt1 | contig 12603 bp, 29 predicted proteins | sample I18A1metaG_FD_94708 | JGI IMG/M metagenome (GOLD analysis project Ga0129297, IMG submission 94708) | Lake sediment bacterial and archeal communities from Gulf of Boni, Indonesia to study Microbial Dark Matter (Phase II) - ​I18A1 metaG | ecosystem: Environmental > Aquatic > Freshwater > Lake >... | reverse complement strand
TCCCCGTCTCTGGCTGCTTGGAAAAGTTCTACGTAGAGTTCTGAAGCTCGTGGACATATTTTCTTCACGTCGGCTCCTTCTTTCCGCATGAACTCGCTCAGTATTCGAGATCCTAAATCGTCAGTGAGAAGGTAGCCTCTCGGCTTATGTTCTTCACAGAAGAAGAGGGGCATTCCAGATACGGTCGGGACTTTGCACGTTGCTGGTTTCTCGCATCCACGTTTATCACAGATCGGATGAATCACACCTGTCTTACCGACTTTAAGAGATACAAGATTTTCCTCACTCAACGCTTCTTCCTCGCGTTATGCTCATGTTCCGCCTCTTCTGCGATTCTAAGGTTATCTATCGCTTCTTTCTCTGTTAATCCAATCTCCATTAGTCCTCTCGCTCTCTTTGGGAGCCATCTTTCCGCTAGGTAAAATCCTAAACTCTTTGGAAACTTTGGTGGAGTATGCAACGAGACTAAGATTCCGTAGTTTCTCTCCATCTTTACAGTCATCTATTTCTTCCTCACAGGTTGCCATCTTCCGTTTTTATGTTCGATACCGTTTGGGAATTTCACCAACATGTCTAACGGTATGTCCAGAGGGTTAAGTTCCGCTGATGCTGGTATGCCTAAAGACTGGAGATTACTGAGAAGTCTAAGAAGAACTTCCGCTATTCTTTTAGGCTTTCTTGTTTGAACTTCCATGATAATATGTTCTCTCCAATTAAAGTCGTCTAACTTCCTTCTCTTCAAATGGCAGAAAGGACATTCGCTCAAGGCTTCTCCCTCTTAACTCTCCTCTATTTCTTCGCCATCTTTCCATTTCAAGATCAGACAACCTACCTCTTCCGCAATGTCCAAATGTTTTTTGCAGACTTCATAGTATTGACCGTCTTGAGCAACATACGAACCTACCGCTGCTTCATTATTGCCATCTTCATAGCAGATTGCACAAAGTTTAAGTCGTAGCTTCAAGGCTTCTCCCTCGCCTTAATGAATGAGTCTAAAGTTCGTTGTGGATGACGGCGTAACCATGATTTTCTATGTTTCAACCTCATGTAGAGGAGATAGTATGGATCGGTGGGAATCAAGCCTTTCACGATGCCGAGAAACTCGCCTAGCTGCGATTTGAGTCTCTTTCCCAATTCGGTTGGGTTGCCATAGACGACTATGTTCTCGAAAACGTAGGCGCAACCAATTCTTTCTCTTTCACTCATCGTTTCTCTTCTCGACTTTAAAAGATTCGTTTGGCTTGTCCCTTGAGGATGACGGGTATGTTCGCGCATTCAGGAGACCATTCTGTTTCAGGTACAACTTTGCCTCGGACTATGTTTTTGATGTACCCGATTGGGTTGTCGATGGGTTTCTGAACGAGTCGCTCTTTAATGTCTATTCGAACCCATGCTTTAAGCTGGGTGCTGTATGCGATTCCGTAGCCTTCCCACTCGTCGTAGAGTAGGATTAGGTTATGTTCTTTGAGAAACTGCTTGAGCGACTCGGTCATGTGGTCGTCTGGCCTATCTTGGTATTCGATTTCCCGTTGCTTGAAGACTTTAATGGTTTTCCCGTCAAACTCGATTCGACTAATAGTTTCCTTCACAGCGTTCAATCCCCCTTGATCTGTTGACCTCGGCTTTTAGCTTCTCGACAAGCTTTTTAAATTTAAGTTCGCGGGTCTTTCTCCATTCTTGATAGTACGGACAAGTTTCCTTCTGGCATGTTCGCTCCAAAAGCCTTTGATACGGCGAAAGAGGTCTTGTCTTCGTAGCCATGTTCTCAATCGTTCGTTACTTTACTTTTTTCTTGATTGGACTTATCAATGTGAGTAGGTCTTTGATTAGTTCGACGACGTAGTCTTTATCTGAGTCCTTAAGAATACGCTTCGCTAAAACTCTTAGGGAGATTTCTATGCTGTGCAGTATGTCCGTTGTCGTCATTTTATCCCAAGTTTCAGCCCAAATAGTCGGCAACTCTTTCTACCTCATTTGTTTGACACGTAGTGGCAGAAGTACATGACGCTTGCGCCGAAGATGCAGCCGAAGCCAAATGTGAAGTCCACAAGTAGATGTTCTGGATGTATCGCGTAGTCAAGAAGAGCTGCGGCTGTCATTCCAGCAAGGAAGATTAGATAGGGTATTTTCATTTTCTTTTCCCTCTATTCCATGCTCATGACATCGTTTTCAAGCTTGTTGATGGTGTATCGTAACCATTCTCGGGCTTCCGCGTCCAAGCATCGTTCAAGCTTCCTCTGCTTCTCCTCGATGAGCTTGTATATCTTCTCGCGGGCTGTCTGCTTCGCCTGTTCACGAGCGCATCGGTCGCATGTGGGCCATCGGCTAGGTTGACCGCAAACCTTACAGTTAGGCATCTTTCTTCGCCTTCACCAATCGGTCTTTGGCTTCAACAATACGCTTTGCTAACTCCGCCATTCCAAGCGGATGGCTTACTAAATGTTCGAAGTACAGTTCTATAGCTTTAACCCCAATCTTAAGACAGTCTGTATGAGCTTTTCCAACGACACCATTACCAAGAACCCGAACTTTGCTGTCAGCTCTATTGCATAGATCGCATGTTTCATGATTCAACTATATTCTCTCCTAGTAGTTTTCAGAACAATCTTTGCATACCCATCTCGTTTCTATGCCGTCTGAAGTGTTTTGAAGCACCTTGAACAGTTCCGCGCTTTTTCCGCAATCTTGGCATTGTTCGCTCTTGATCGTTCCCATGTGTCGGGTTTCGAATGATCCGCAGTCATGGCACGGCCACTCGTACCATTGTCGGACTTGAAGGGTTCCCATTGGAAACTCTACGGTTCCAGCTTTCAGTCGTTTCGTGTAGCAGTCGTCGCAGAACGCGGCTTCTTCTTTGCCTGTCATATCGACTTGAATGGTCATACCTGTCGAAGTCTCATAGGTTACATACTTCTTTCTCGGCATATTCTCATCCTTCGAATAGTGCTTGTGATTCGATCATGGCTTCATCTACACTTATGATCTTGGTTAACAAGATTATGGCGTATTCTTTCCGGCATTTTTTGCAGCGAAAAACCTCGACGCCAGTTTCATCGTCGTAAGATAGCCCAAGAAAGTCTAAGCTGGTTGACATCTCTAACTCTAAGTGTTTGAGGCAGTCGTGTTGTGGCATGTTTTCATCTTTAGTGTCGATAAATATGATGTTGTCTCCAAGTCGCGTCATAATAGTTTCCCTCAAATAATATGGTCTGTACCGCATTTCGGACATTTCGTTTGGTAGCAGTATTCCTCTGTGAAAAGCTTCGTGGTGTTGATCTTCCAGCCTCGCTCTTCGAGTTCCCTAATGATTTGCCTTGCCTTCTCGATTGCTCGTCGTCGAGTCATGTTGTATTGGCCTCTTGGGAGTCCACTGTAGCCTAGCCAATGGATTTCGTCGTTGACAAGCTCGAATCTTACTTTAGGATCGTCTTGCCCCTTTGACCTCGTTAAGACTAGAATCCACCCTTTCATGTTCTCACGGCCTTTGGGTAGGCTTAACTGTTGTTGGAACTACGATTTTCAGGTTGGCGTGTTCGTACTTTGCCACTACGTCTCCAACTGCTTTAAGCACTTTTTGGAGATCCTCTTCGGTAAGTGCTTTAATGGTCAACGTAACATTTAGCACTAAAGTCATGTTCTTGACCCTCTAGGGTTTGAGCGACAGCTCGTTCAACTGCTTTAAGACACTAAGGCTGATGAATGACTTTGTGCCTCGCATATAGAGGTCGATGTTGTTCACGATCTTGCCCCATGCTTCTACTGTTCGAACGTTAAGCTTTGGAACGGCCATCTTGAAGCTGGCTACCCGATTCGCCAAGTCTTCGAGGATTGTTTCTGCTAGAGTTAAATCAAACTCGATTACTCTCAGCCTATCTTCGACGCTTGTTCCTCGATTCTCCAACAGAAGCTTTTGAAGAACTAGAGCTTTAGCCGTGATCTTCGGCTCTGGCATGTTAGCGTAGAAGCGAACCGCTTCCGCTACGTATGTGGAAAGAGCACAACATTCGTCAGCCGTAACGTTGTGTTCACTTAGGACTTCCGCTGAAAACGGGTTGGAAGCTCTCTCAAAGTAGCCTGAGAAGATTAACGCAAGCTTCTTCAAGCGGTTTCCTTTCTCGTCCTTACTTTCGGTCATATACGCTACACCCTTAGTGCGATTTCCAAGGCTTTCTCCAACTCTTTTCTGGAAACGTTGCAGTGTTCGAGGAAGTATTTTTCTTCGTGAACTTTCAGAACTTCGTTTATGAATGACTTAACGATCTCCTTTGCTCGCTTTTGTTCTTCTAGCTGTAGGTCTTTCCATTGCTTTTTCGTGTAAGGCTTTATGCTGAATGGTTTGTCTGATCGAACAGTTCTGTACTTGAGGTCGATGTCTAAACTGCCTTCAGGAGTGTTTAGAATAACGAGTGCCCTATCTCTTGTTATGATGTATGAGACTTTATTGTATTCAGTTTCATATTCGTTCTGGACAACGACGCCCATGTCCTTTCGCGCCATGTATGTTTTCAAGAAGTTTTCGCAGTAAGAGCATTTGTCTCTCTCAGCATGTACCTTTAATTGTGCGATTACCCAATCTTCATCAGCTTTATTCAAGTTTCTGCACCTTTCATATTGCTACCGCGCTTACGTCCCCATCCTTTAGAATGTGGCATATTCCTGAGTGTTCTCCATGCTCGGTTTTGACTGGCGGCTCGATTTTCGTGTGTACTTCTCTTTCTTTGCGCTTTCCCCATGCGGTTTGGATGGTTTCTTCTGTGATGGTTATGGTTAGTTTGGCGTTCATGTTCATGGTTACTGGGTAGGGTTCTCCGGTTAGAAATCCTTTCTTGTCCAGTATCGCTACGTACTGTTGGTCGGCCGGAAGCTTCTTCTTCGCTTGTCTAGGCGTTAAGCCCTGCCATTCCGCGTTCAACCGTTTCTTGTAGATTTTCTGTAAGTCGCTGTTGAGGTCTCCAAGTTTCTTGTTTGCGAATACTTCCATCTCGAAGCCTAAGCCATCGACGAAGGATTTAACGTCAGAGGTTATGTCTTTGACATGTTCTCGAAGTTCTTCCTGTAGCCAACGCCAAATCTCTTCGACTTTCAGGATTTCCTCTATGTCTTCCTGAAAGAAGTTGTCGAGAAGCTCAACCTCGAAATCCGTTGTTCTATCCCTACAGCCGTGGAAATCTATCTCAAACTTCTCGTCTCTGCCTTTGCGTGCTTCAAGGATATGTTCTGACTTCAGAACCGCATCTAAGGTACGGTTCGCCTTTTCTTCCCAAACAGACATGTTTCAACCAACTCCTTTCTCTAGTTTTCAGTTGAGCAGGCTTCGCAACCCCAAACCCAAGTATTGAGGTCGCTGAACTCGCCTGACATGACTGCTCCATCTTCCCTACGGTAGCCGTATGGTAGCGGAACACCACATCTAGCGCAGCTTTCCATTCAACCAACCCCCTTTTCCTCTGTCATTCGAGCCAATCTAAAATGTCGTAGACAAAGAGCATTTCCCTTATAGATTGTTACGGCTTCTTGGACTTCAACTCGCAAGAGTGCTTCGAAGTTTTTCAGACATTCTACACAATCTATCTTAGGTTTCCTGAACATAGTCAATCAACTTCTATGGATATTTGGCTTGCTTGATCTCTTCTTCTGTTGCGAATCGTTCTATGTCGTAGCCTTTAACACGTGCTTTTTCTCCGTCAATGCAGAAGTGTCCGAAGATTGCTGTTCCCCATGCGTTAGGGCTACAGCCGAATCCGTCTTCACACTTGAACATTCGGGATACAGGGGCTTTGAAGGCTTCTCTGTCTCTGAACCAAGTTAGCTCAAGGATTACGTACTTTCCCGTTAGTTCAGCATTCAAATTGTTAGCCAATCTACATCACCTTCGGTTAGGGGAATGTTCTTCCGCAAGCTAGACATTTATTGTAGCAAACCACACCTTCAGATTTGAAGGCAACTCGATCTGATCCGCAGAATGGACAATCCGGTGTCTTCGACTTAAGTGGTTTAGGAAACTTCGGTTTTCTCAAGAGTTTTCACTTCTCTACTTTGTCTTTGGCTACTCGAACCCAATGCCCACAGCGAAGTTGGACTCCGACGAATCCTGTTCTGAATCTTCTGACTTTGGGTTGGCCATGTTCCAAGACCGCGTCTTTCACCGTCTTACATTTGTCGCAAAACCACATGTCTTTTCATCCCTTTAGGAATGATCTCACATGGTCTGATCCGTAGACGCTTGTTCCTTGCGCTTCCCATTTCGCGCCGTCTTCGTCAATGTAGTCAATGTCTGGATTCTTCAGCTTCCAAACGGCTCTTTGAAGAGCACTTTCAAGGTCGATGCCTACGAAGGAAACCCAATGGTATTGGTTATGTTCTTTCACTATGACTACTTTTGGCTTAGGTCTGTCGCGGATTTCGATTACGCAGTCGTCTTTGAGTAGAGAGCGTAATCGACGGTAAAGCTCATCAATCATGTTCTCAATCCTTTGGAGGTTTGATTTTGAAGGTTAATTCTTTGCCTTTATCAGGCATAACGTAGACGTTGATTCCATCTTCGATTAGGTCGTTGCAGACGACTACGCCTAGCGGTCTCCAGATGCTTATTCCATGAGGGGCTATTTCTCTGATTACGGTTTCTCCGCGTTTCCACTCGCGGTCTCCTTTATCCCAGTCACCTGAAGGCTTACATCGAGTTGAAACTAAACTCTTCATGTTTTCACGTCTCCATACAGTCTGAGGCTAATGTAAGCTGAACAGATGTCTTTTTCAAGGCAGTGGGCGCAGGGTTCGCTTTCCCCTGTTTCTGCTTTGCATTGACTCAACTTTACCAAGGCTTCTTTATGATTCATGTTCTCACTTTTAGATGAAGTGGCTTAGATTGTCAATCTCAGCTTTAGTTGTAGGGCTATTAGGTTCGTACACGCCTTTTCTACACCAAACGCACATTAGAGCGCAAGCAAGTAGCCAATTTCCTTCCTGCTTTATTTCCTCTGTTAGTGCGCCTGAAGTCTCAGCGTCATTTAACAGGTTGTATAAATCTATCTTCGTGTTATCAAGAATCTTCTCTATCTGACTCTTGACTTCTTCCCTTTTTGTTTCGGTCAGCATTTGTCTCTCACTCCTCTAGGGCTTGAACCCCACAACGACTTGAACTGCTTCTCTGAAAGCTTTGTCCGTTATGTCCATGTCTAGGAGAAAGGTTTCCAGTAAGCCTTTCCGTTTGGCTACGGTTACGAATTCCGCAACAATCGTTTCCGCTTCCTTCCGATTCATGTTCTTATTCCTCAGTTCAGCTTTCGCCATTTGTGGCCTTGAATTGATCGGGGTACAGTTTGGCCTTTCCTTTCGCTTAGAAAGCCTCGTCTATCAAGTTTCAGTAGTGCGTATCCTCCTCGGATTTCCATGACTGTTCCGCTTAGAATCCAACCTGTATCGGTGAAGTCTTTATGCCAAGGAACGAATTCTACATGGTCTCCGACACTAAGCGTTTCTTCGCTCAACGCGCTCATTCCTCGATTTCTCTTTGGATCGTCATAGCCATGTGCGGGTAGTGTTTTCGTTTCTTCTCTATAAGCTGCTTTGCACCTAGTAGACTGTATCCGGCGAACCATGCTTTAGGTTCTACGCCATGCCAAACAATCGTATAGCTTTTGTTGCCTTCCCACAGTTCAACTTCAACATCGGTATGCCAATACATGTCGTAGTCTGGTTGGCCTCGATCTCTAGCTTTCTTAAGGTCTTCGTAGCTTTTGTAGCCTTGTCCTTGAAGCCATCTCTGAGCCACTTGCTCTGCTCTCGCTTTCTCCAGAACTTTAATGTCGTCGATTACGCCCTGATACATGAACACTAGCACATCAACTTTCAAACTTTCATTCCTCCCTTTTCCCTTTTTTTACGGTTTTTCTGATTTCACGCTCTAGGCAGACGCTACGCATCAGCCTTGCGCTCATTCAGGACTAGCACCTTACAGCTAGTCAATCAGACCTGTAAAATGTAGAAGTCTATATCGTTTATGTAGACCCGTTGAAATTTCACGCCAAACTTTCTCTCCAATCTCGGACAGACCGTTGAATGCCCTAGCCCTATAATCAATGTGTTCTTCCGTATGAAGACTCTTAGACCGTAACGTAGGTACATTCTATATTGTTTGTTGTCTAAAGTCGATGTGCGGTTGAAGACTACGCCCTCTTGAGTTTTCAGGTAGTCCAAAATCTTTCTGATAATTCCCATATGTTCTTTCCTCGTAGACATCTAGTTGACGGTTACAACCTGACAGGATATTGGTATGCCTTTCAAGTATGAGGTTAACTTGTCTTGCACGTAGGGTCGTTTGAGGGTTGCCCACAACTTACTTAGTTTCCGTGTTAGGTTCGGGTGGCCTTCGAATCGTTTGAGCATGTAACGGTAGTATTTGTCGGGGTCGTTGGCGTATTCGTTTGCTATTGCTTCCTCTCGGTTCTTGATTACCCATGCATTATGTAGGGCTCTCGTTTCGAAGGGTTTGCTTCCGAATCTCAGTTTTTTCTGGAACATAAGTTTACGCCAATCTCGTATGTTTCTGATCTTTGACACTTCTAGGAATTCGCCAAGAGTTATTCCGTTAAGTGGATGTGTGGGATCGTTTAGGCATTCCTTAAGCAACGCTATTTCCGGTGTTGACATTCTTGGTACTCTGGCTTTTTCTCCGACAGCTCTTGCCCCTAATTCCGGCAGGTAGATTTCCCCTAAGTAGGCTTTCAGTCTCCATGCGCTTGTATCACAGTATCTCGCTCCAGCCATGAATATCATGTGTTGGTCGTGGGGTGATGCGCCTCCAAGAACAAATAACTCTCGATCCCTCAGCATGTTCAAGACCAATCCTAGTCTCTCGATAACCGCTTCAATAGGTGCTTTTTGCGCGACGTGCTCTGCGGTTCCTGATGCTGCCGCAATTCTATATGTGGGGGGCAGATATGTTCCCGCGCCTACTGCTTTGGGTTTCTTGAGGTTTCCCGCTTCGTCAAGTATGTATCTTCCGCTTTGCTGATAAGCTCCTGTTGCGATTAGCCTTTCTCTTTTTCGTCTTGGTGTGTTGGCTAGGTAGTCGCATGTGAATTGCCCTGACTGTTGGTACGCGCCAACAGCAAGTTTCTCTCGCTGGATGTGGTCTACTGCAACTGTTGGAGGGGAAGTGTAAGAGCCGACTGCATATTTGCCGTTTGGGTAAATGTTCGCCATAACCCAGTGTTTAGTGGCTCCGTGAAATGAGCCGACAGCCAATTTTTCAGGGTTTTCAATCAGCTCCAAGCTTGCTTTAAGTTCTTGAAATGTCCAGCCGTGAACAACCGGAATAACTGAAGAGATTTCTTGAGACATGACGTGGTAGAACTCTGCGCTTCTAACGATCAAGCGCATCTTCTCTTCATGTGTCAAATGGTATCTTGGTGGAAGGTCAAGTTGTATCGGAAAATCTTTTTCAGTTAATCCCATCGCCTTGTAGATTGTTATTGTTCTCTTCGGGTTTGGGTTCGAAAGCTTTCCCATTAGAAACTGGAATCCACCTGAATCTACGCCTAGCCTATGCCAATCCTTGAAGTATCGTTCTCGATAGTTCTTCGCTTTCTCAGGCCGATGATAAAGGTCGGCCACTGTGAACATTAGTTCGCTACTTACGTTACGTATGTCGGGGTGAGGGTCTAAATGTTCAGGTTGATGAGTTAAGAGAATGTCAACCTTTCTCGCCCTAGAGACAGTCATGTTCTTAACTCTCCAGCATAAATTGGCTTAGCGTAGTGTTTGCTTGTAGGCTTAATGTTCTTAGTAGGGTTTTCTCCATTCTTCTAAGCTGGCGTTCAGGGAACTTGCCTTTGATTTCTTCTAGGGCGTGGTAAAGCTCGTGTACATACGTGATTGTGATTTCGTCTTCAGCAGAGTTGCCGGATCGGAATAGGTTGGTCATGATTTCGAAAGGGTAGACTGTGATACGCGGTTCAACCTCATGCGTTTCCTTGTTGTAGAACCAAGAGGTTGTTGCTAGTCGTCGGTTGCCTTTCGGGGACTTGCAGATGCGATAGGAGATTTCCTTCAATGTTCTTTCCTCTCATACGGCTAGTTCAAGTCTGATCCTTACTTATCCACATGTTCTCAAGAACTCTCCTAGAGTTGATTGTTTCTCAAGTTTCGGCTTCAACTCGAAGTGTCTAACAGCCATTACAAGGTTGAAGGCGTGGCTTCTAGCTTTCCTCTGAAAATCATCTAGTTTACTGAAAGCCTTTTGGGTGTAGGATATTACGAACGCGCAGACTTTTTCAACTGCTTCTCTGTCGCTCTGAGCCTTTTGGATAGTGTTGACAATCTCTCCAGCAACAAAGAAGACGCGGATTCTAGTTTGATCGTTTCCACACGTATCTTTGTAGTAGATTTCGGGGCCGTTCTCATTTACTAACTCGAATCGTCTAACGGCTTCCATGTGTTCTTTAACTTTTTCTTCAGTCCATTCTTCTTTTCCAATCAGGTAGAATTCGTCGGGGTAGAATCCGACTTTCCCGTTTCTCTTCAATTCCTCTATTTCTTCTAGAAGTAAACCGCGATCCCGCGATACGTAGCTGAGAACCCAACGTCCTACTTCTTTAGGGTTGGCTGGCTTTGTCTCATCGAATTCAAGCAAAGCCCCGTAGGTAGGGTTATAGATTCGCATTTTAATCAACCTGTATTGCAGATGCTAGTCTCTGGTATGCTCGTAGTCTTCTTAGCCATTTGCTCTTGATAGTTGTTAGTCTTTTGATTCTGGTTTCAAGTTTCTTGATGTGTTCTTCTGCTTTCTCCGCAAGTTGCGTATAGGTTGGCTTGGGCTTCTTCTTTTGAGACTTGAAGTTTCTAATGAAGCTTCTAAGTTCTTCTTTATGTTCTATGCGGTAGTTCCAGTATTCACGCCATCTCTGCTCTGCATCTGGCATAAATCTCTCAATTATTCCGTTGAAACGTTTTGAGAAATGACCGCGCTTAGTTCTGAAATGCGTAACTTCATGTAGGATAAGCCATTCTTGAAGTCTCTTTGGCATGGCTAATTCGCTTGGCTGTAAAACGATTAGACCGCGCTCTCGATGGGCGTGGGTTCTGTTTATTGAGCAATGGAGAGGGCAGGGCAAGAAAACACATCGAACTGAACGTTTGTCTAGGTGTGTGCCTTTCGCATAGCTTCTAGCTAAAGTCGTCAATTCTCTAAGAGTGTAACTTTCGGTCATAGCTTCATTCACCAACTTTGGCAACAGTCTCGGCAGAAGTTTATGTCGTAGTCCGTAGTCTTGTCCTGTATGTCTAGGCTTCCGCAATGAGGACACTTATGTTCTTTGGTTTCCGCGTGGCCTTGACTGCTTGTTTCTTCATCTTCGAGGGAGGGCGTTGAACCCTCGGCTGAGAAGCATTCTTTGAATGTTCGTGTTTTGCTTGCTTCAATGTAGGGGTCGAGCGTCGCGTAGAACTGGCTGACCAATGTTCTCAGTCCTCTAGTTGCTTTAGCTCTTCTCTTGTAAGGGGTCGTCCAAGTTCACGGATTTTTCTTCTTACCTTTTTGAGAAATGGGTTGCTTCTGCAAATATCGCAAAGTTTCTTACCGAACATTCCTTTCCTATCATAAAAGGTTGCGTTGCAGTTTATACATCTAACCAATGTTCTTTCGTCTCCTAGTTTGTGAATGTGATTGTGGTTAATCCTCTCTCTTCGGTGTAGGTTTGAATTTCTAAGGATACTTGCTTGAATATCCAATGTCCATGTTCTTTGACTTGGACGTTCTGTATGCTTCGGTAGGTTACTTTCATGGTTGAACCGTTTGCCCCGAAGAACAGGGCTCTAGCTTGAAATTGCATGTTGAATGCACGTTGAATGTCTAAGGGAATCAGTAGGGCTAAATCATCACGCCTCATGTTCTTTTGTCTCCGCTTCCGTCTTGATCTTTTCGAGAACTTTATTCCAAACGCGCTTAGGGATTGGAATTCGCTTTCGGCTTTTGACTTTGGGAAGCTTAACGGCTTCAACAATTACTTTATGTGTGCCTAACTCTTTCGATAGCCATTCATCTATTTCGTGTTCAAGATCGTCTTTAGTTTCAGTTGACCATATGAGAAGCGCATACTGGAACCATTTGTCCTGTGGCGAGACTTGTTGGCAGGCTCTAACAAGTCTGTCGAGACTTTGAGGCAAATGCTCCGTTTCGTTGATGCTGTAGATTTCAAGTTCGCTAGTGTCGAAGTCGGCGTAATTCCACTGATATTTTCCTTGAGAATCAAATAACTCAAATTCTCCAAGATGAAGGATAGGCTTGTCCGTTAGAACATATACGTTGAAATTGGCCTCGTATTTGCTTCGTAGTGTTTGGATTTCAACGTATCCAACGCTTTCCTCTTTCTCGGTCATGTTCTCAGCTTCCTGATTCGGGTTCTTCCGCTAGGATGGGTTACGACTATGATTGAGCCGAATTGTTCTTTCAGGTAGTTCTTCAAGTCGTCAAGAATGGTCTTAGGGTTCTCCATGTGTTCTCGGTACTGTGCTTCAGCCCATTCTCGTGTCGCTCTCGGTCTGATCTTAGCGTCTCTAAGGCGAACTTTCCCTAAAGGCAATGTTCTCAAGCCAACTCAAATG
>Ga0129297_10001287_pt1 | contig 12621 bp, 12 predicted proteins | sample I18A1metaG_FD_94708 | JGI IMG/M metagenome (GOLD analysis project Ga0129297, IMG submission 94708) | Lake sediment bacterial and archeal communities from Gulf of Boni, Indonesia to study Microbial Dark Matter (Phase II) - ​I18A1 metaG | ecosystem: Environmental > Aquatic > Freshwater > Lake >... | reverse complement strand
GCATAGGCTCGAGCGGATGCCAGCCCAACTGCGTGGCCTGCGGACAGGTATGCCCCACCGCGGCCATCCGGCCCATCAGCCTGGACGAGAAGCGCGGAACGGGAAAGTTCAGGGAGCGCGGGTTTATAAAGATAGGGACGGCCTTCGTCGACCGGGACCGCTGCCTCCCGTGGAGCATGAACCGCCCCTGCATCGTCTGCCAGGAAAACTGCCCCGTGAGCCCCAAGGCCATCTACACCGACGGGCAGTTCAGTACGATCCGCGGGGGAGAGGTGACCGTGCAATCGGTCTTGAACAGGACAATCACGATTAAGGGAGGAGAGGTGCTCCCGCCCGGCGTTTCGTCGGGCGACTATTCCTGCCTCAACCGGCAGAACGTACGCAGGGCGATATTGTCCCTGTCGGCGGATGCGATCGAGCTTGCGCCGGGAGGCGCCGTCCACGTTGCGCCCGGCGAGCGCATTGTCATACAGGTGCGCCTGCAGCGTCCGTTCGTGGACATCGAGCGGTGCACCGGCTGCGGGATTTGCGAGCACGAATGCCCGGTAAGCGGTATGCGCGCCATCAGGGTTTCCGGGATCGGCGATTCAAGGAGCGCGCGGCGCGCCCTGCTGCTCAAGCGTTGATAAAATGATCGCAATTGTTTCGGGGAAGAATGGCGAAACATTACGGAAAGGGGGATGTGGGGATTGAAGAGATGAAGGGGATAGGGGCAGTATTTTTCGAAAGGCGAATGAAACAATGCCTTTATCTCTTAAATCGCCGTTGGGCCGTTATCTCATCATCTCCCTTGAAGGGCGCTAGCGGGAAGAGCGCGTTTCAGGATTCATTAAGGCGTTGAAAAATGGAGGCAGTGTCATGACGAAACCGGATACACAGATTTCACGGAAGCTCTTTTTAAAAATGGCAGCGTACGCAGGGGTCGCCCTGGGAACCGGGTCGGCGCTTATTCAGGCCGCGTGCGGGAAGAAGTCCGGGAGCGAGGAGACCGCGGACCAGGATCCCACGAAGGTTCCCCGCAGGGTGCTCGGGAAAACCGGCGCATCGATCCCGGTCCTCTCGCACGGCATCATGTACAACCTGGTCGAGAACCAGATCGTGATCCACAACGGCCTCAAGTGGGGGATCGATATGATCGACACCTCGCACATATACGCCGGCGGGAACAGCGAGCTGGGGATCGGGAAGTTCCTCGCGAAGAACCCCGAAAAACGAAAAGATATCTTCATCGTGAGCAAAGCCTCCAAGGCGAGGACCGCGGCCGAGGTCGAGGAGAGGCTCCAGACCTCGCTCCAGCGAATGGGGACCGATTATATCGACCTGTACTACGGCGTCCACGCCCTGAGCGACCCGGCCGCGCTCACCGACGACCTTCGTAAATGGGCCGAGTCCGCGAAGAAGCGCAAGCTCATAAAACACTTCGGTTTCAGCACGCACCAGAACATGGCGAAGTGCCTCAAGGCCGCGGCGAAGCTGGACTGGATAGACGCGCTCATGACCAGCTACAATTTCCGGCTCATGCAGGACCCCGAGATGCAGGAGGCGATAGAGGCGTGCCACAAGGCGAACATAGGGCTCATCGCGATGAAGGTGATGGGCGTCAAGAGCAGGGAGGAGGACGACGCGACGATCATAAAGTCCTTCACGAGCAATGGCTACACCGATTCGCAGGCCAAGATAAAATACGTGCTCGACGACAAGCGCATCGCCTCGGCGTGCGTCACCATGAACAGCGTGGAGCAGATCACCGAAAACGCGAACGCGGCCGCCGACGGGAAAAAGCTTTCACGCGCGGATGAGGAGCGGCTCGAGCAATACGCCCGGGCTACATGCGGCTCTTACTGCACGGGATGTGCTGAGATATGCGACCGGGCGCTTCCCGCGGCCGCGCCCTACGTCGCGGACGTCATGCGCTATCTCATGTACTACCACGGCTACGGGGAGAGGGCGATGGCGCGCAGCCTTTTCAGGGAGATTCCCGCCGGTACCAGGAGGAGATTCGCGCGGCTCGACTACACGGATGCGGAAAAAGCCTGCCCGCGGGGCATTCCCATCGGGGAGATGATGTCACAGGCGGTGCGGCTTCTCTCGTGACGGCGCGCCGTTGCTTAAGGCCCGGCGGCGGGCATACGCGAAGTCGCACGCCGGCAGAGGCAGAATCGCCTCTTTGACGATCGGTCCGAGCTTCGCGGCGATGCGCGGCCTCATCGCTGCACGGGAGTGTGCGGCGGCAGTCAATCTAACCTGGAGGGGAGGATGGTCCCGATGTAAGGGCTCCTCCGCTTCGTGGCACCTCTCGCCTCCGGAAAGGCTTCCTCCTGAGATTGCCCTATAATTGAAAATTATCATTGACAAAAAACAAGTGTGGAATACAGTAGCATATGACTGATGAATCAATCAGTCAATCAACGGCAGCCCGGGGGGACCATGATCGCTGAAGATCAGCTCGAGAAGAAACGCAACCATATCCGGCAGGCGGCCGTTACCGTGTTTGCGCGCATGGGCTATCATAACAGCCGCGTCTCCGATATCGCGAAGGAGGCCGAGGTCGCGTACGGACTCTTCTATCATTACTTTCCGAGCAAGGACGACGTGCTCATTGATATTTTCCAGAACGCCTGGACCAACCTCCTTAAGGGGCTTGAGCACATAGATAAAAAAATCGAAAATCCCGTCGAAAAGATCAAGGCCGTGGTCAAGTTCAGCCTGGACGAGTATGAAAAGAACCCGGATCTCCTCAAGGTGATCGTGATGGACGTTCCGCGCCTTGACAAGTTTTACAGTGAAGAGAACCAGCGGATTTTCAACCGCTATTTTCACAGGGTCTCGCAGATGATTACGAAAGGGCAGGAGGCGGGAGTGTTCAACAAGGACGTCTCCCCGCAGATCATATCGTATCTCACGCTGGGTGCGGTTGACGCACTCATCCGGCAATACGTGTATAACCCGAGCATCAAGAAGGGGCAGGGCAAGGTTTCAAAGATGACCGACCAGATGGTAAAGGTTCTCGTAAACGGGATCCTTTAGTCACACCAGATAAGGAGGAAAAAAGATGGAGATTAAAAACGTAGCGGTGCTCGGTTCAGGCACCATGGGCCACGGGATCGCCCAGGCTTCGGCGATGGCCGGGTACAATGTCAAGCTCTATGATATCGCACAGGCCATGCTCGACAAGGCAACGGGCACGATCAAGGGCAATATCGAAAAGCATTTCGTGGCAAAGGGAAAGATAAAACCGGAGGAGGGAGCCGCAATCGTGGGGCGCATCGCCGCGACCACAAATCTCAAATCCGCGGTCGAGGACGCGGACCTCGTCATCGAGGCCATACCGGAAAACATGGAAATGAAGAAGATCGTCTTCGCGGAAATCGACGGGTTCTGCCCCGCGCACACGATCCTCGCGTCCAATACATCGGTGCTCCCGGTAACCGCGATCGCGGGCGCGACGAACCGCAAGGAAAAATGCATCGGATTGCATTTCTTCAACCCGGCGGTGGTGATGAAGCTCGTCGAGGTCATCAAGCCCATAGGCGTCGCCGATGAGACAGTGGACGCGGCGCTCGCGTTCTGCAAAAAGCTGGGCAAGACTCCCGTGACCGTGAAAGACGTTCCCGGCTTCATCGTCAACAGGCTGCTGGGACTCCTGTACCACGAGGCGGCGCAGATCGTCCTCGAGGGGACGGCGACCGCGGAAGAGGTGGACCTCGCGATGAAGCTCGGCGCCGGGCATCCCATGGGGCCCTGCGAGCTGGCCGACTTTGGAGGGTTCGATATCATCACGAACGCGGGAGACGCGGTTTACAATTACACGCACAATGCGCGCGATGCGGTGAACATACTTTACCGGAAGATGGTCGAAGCGGGAAGGCTGGGAAGGAAGAACGGGAAGGGTTTCTACGATTATAATTCCGACGGGACCAAAACCGTGGCGAAACTTTTTGACTGATAAGTCAATCATAATGGAGAAAGCGGAGACGGTGATGAACTACGAAGATATCAAGATTGTAAAAAACGGAAAGGTGGCGACGGTCGTAATTGATCGCCCCGGCGTGGTGAACGCAATCCGCCACGTCACAATGCTCGAGATCCAGCATGCCCTGAGGAACGAGATTCTCAAGGACGATTCCATCCTGGTGGTCGTGCTCACCGGCTCGGGGGACAAGGCGTTTATCTCGGGCGGGGACATTTCCATCATGAACGCCGGCACCGGCTTTATAGAGACGGTATACGAGGTACCCACGGGCCAGGCGATTTGCGCGGAGATTGAGAATTTTCCAAAACCGGTCATCGCGCGCATCAACGGACTTGCGCTGGGAGGAGGGCTCGAGGTGGCGCTTTCGTGCGATATCAGGATCGCGGTATCGAGCGCGAAGTTCGGCCTTCCCGAGATCAAGCTGGGCATCATTCCCGGGTACGGCGGGACGCAGCGGCTTCCCCGGATAGTGGGAATGGGCAAGGCCAAGGAGCTCATCATGACGGGAGATTTTATCTCGGCGGACGAGGCCTATCGCCTGGGGATCGTGAACCAGGTGGTGACGGCCGAGGAGCTCGACGCGGCTGTGGACAAGCTGGTCGAAAAGATTGCCTCAAAAGGACCGTTCGCCCTGTACATGGCGAAGACCGCGATCAACAACGGCATGCAGGCCGATTTGAAGACGGCCATCTCCCTCGAGGCGCTGTGTTTTGGCCTCGTGATGGGAAGCGAGGACAAGACGGAAGGCATGTCGGCGTTTCTCGAAAAGCGGAAACCGCAGTTCAAGGGCAGATAGTTGCAGTGGCATTACAGCGAATGACTGATATGTCAATCGGTGCCGCATCGTACCAATGAGCCAGGAGATTGAACATGAATGAAGTGTATTACATTGACGGCGCACGGACCCCCATCGGGAGGATGGGGGGCGCCCTGTCGCGCTTCCGGCCCGAGGAGCTCGCCGCGATGGCGCTCGGGGGCCTGCGGGAAAGGATGACGATCGATCCCGCGCTCGTCGAGGATATCATCATAGGCCATGCATGCACGAACAATGCCGCGGTGAACATCGGGCGATGGGCGACGCTCAAGGCCGGGTTTCCGCTTTCGGTTCCGGCGCAGACGGTGGAGCGCCAGTGCGGGTCCGCGCTGCAGACGATCAATACCGCGGCCGCGAACATCATGGCGGGATTCGGGGACGTCTACATCGCGGGCGGATGCGAATCCTGGAGCAGGCAGCCCTACATGATGGAGCGCCAGGAGTCCCCGTTCTCGCTCTCGCCGCCCCCGTGGGTGGTGCGCCAGACCGGTCCCGACGAGGCGACCAATATTCCCATGGGAATCATCGCCGAAACGCTCGCGGACGAGTTCGGGATTTCGCGCGAGGAGCAGGACAAGTTCGGGCTCCGGAGTCAGGAGCTTGCGCTCAAGGCTATCGCCGACGGCCTTTTCAAGGAAGAGATCGTACCGGTAACCATACCGCAGAAAAAGGGCGAGCCGGTCGTGTTCGACACGGACGAGCATCCCCGCGCGACCACGCTCGAGAAGCTCGCGCAGCTCAAGCCCGTGTTCAAGAAGGACGGGACGGTTACGGCGGGAAGCTCGTCCGGCATGAACGACGGGGGAGTCGCGGTGCTGCTCATGGCGGCGGACAAGGCGAAGGAACTGGGCGTAAAGCCAAGGGCGCGGTTCGTGGGAAGCGCGCTCGGGGCGCGCGAACCCAAGTACATGGGGATCGCGCCGGTAATCGCATGCGAGAAGGTGCTGGCAAAGGCAGGGCTCAAGCTCGAGGACATGAGCGTGGTCGAGTGCAACGAGGCGTTCGCGTCGCAGACGCTCGCCGTGATGAAGCTCCTCGAAAAGAACGGCCACAAGGTTATCCCCGAGCGCTGGAACCCGCATGGCGGCGCGATCGCATTCGGTCATCCCAACGGCATGTCGGGGGGAAGGCTCGCAATGGCCGTGATCAACGAGCTGCACCGCACGGGCGGCAGGTACGGTCTCGTCACGCTGTGCATCGGCGGGGGCCAGGGAATCGCGACCATCTTCGAAAGGCTATAGGAGGGCGTCATGGCTGACAGAGTGGGAATAGTCGCCGTCGCGCAGACCAGGTTCAGTCCCAAGCGCGCCGACGCCAACGTGGCGGAGATCGCGTACGAGGTGATAGAAAAGGTCCTGGATGAAACCGGTTTGAAGATGCAGGGCGGCATAGACAACAGCATCAGCTGCTCGCACGATATCTGGGACGGGCAGACCATCTCGAATATTGGCATCACGGACGTGATCGGCGGCCACCTGCGCAACGAGGAGAAGATGGCCATGGACGGATCCACGGCCGTCTACTACGGAACGCTGGGCATTCTCTCCGGGGAGTTCGAGTGCACCCTGGTCATGTCGCACACCAAGATGTCGCAGACGGACCGCAACATCGTCAACAATGACGCGTTCGAGCCCATCTTCACGCGCATGCTCGGGTTCGACTACACGTCGGCCGCGGCCCTGCAGTGCAGGCGCTACATGGAAAAGTACGGGATCACGGAAGAGCAGGTGGCGCTCGCGGCGGTGAAGAACCTCGCCAATGCCGCGCGCAATCCGAACGCGCACAACTTCGGGAACTACTCGGTCGATGACGTGCTGCATTCATCCATGCTCGCGTCCCCCATTCACTGGATGGAAACCGCTCCCGATACGGACGGGGCGGTCGCGATGATACTCGCATCGGAGAAGAAGGCTAAGAAGCTCGCGAAGAGCCCGGTGTGGATCAACGGCGTGGGCACCTGCTACGACTCGTACTACCTGGGGGACCGGGACCTCGCGGAGTGCATGGCGCTCAGGAAGGCGGCGGCGCGCGCCTATGCGATGGCGCAGGTAAAGGACCCGCTGCGCGAGATCGGCATGGTGGAGCTCGGGGACGAGTTCTCGTACCAGGAGCTGCTCTGGTGCGAGGGGCTGGGACTGTGCGGGAGCGGCGAGGGCGGGAAGCTCGTGGAATCCGGCGCCACATGGAAGGACGGCAGGATCCCGGTGAACCCGTCGGGAGGCCTGCTCGGGGGAGTTCCCGCGAACGTAATGGGGCTCAACAGCGTCGCGGAGGCGGCCCTCCAGGTCATGGGAAAGGCGGGAGACCGCCAGGTGGCGAATGTGAAGACGGCCGTCGCTCAGGGGCACAGCGGATTTTGCGGACAGCATCATTGCGTGATCGTTCTGGGCAGGGATTAGGAGGGTTCCATGAAGAGAAACGTTGCGATTATAGGCGGGGGGCAGACGTACCATGCGGCACGCCGTCATGACGTCAGCCAGCCGGAGATGGTGCACGAAGCCGTGCGCGCCGCCCTGGACGACGCGCAGATGAGCATCGAGGAAATCGACGCGGTGGTTATAGGCAACATGGAATTTTTCGAGGGCTGCCACATGACCGACTGCTGGCTCGCGGACAGCACCGGCGCGTTCGGGAGGTCGGGGGTCAAGATCACCACCGGCGGTACCGTGGGCGCGACGATCGTGCACGCGGGCGCGCACCATGTCGCAAGCGGCGTCTTCGACAAGGTGCTGTGCATCGGCTTCGAGAAGCAGGAGGAAGGAGACACGAACGCGATCCTGAGCGGCGTGGCGCACCCGCTCTTCGGGAGGTCCATGGCGGGCGCGGCGGTCGGTTTCTTCGCGATGCTCGGAACCTCGTACATGGCGAATTACGGCGCGACCGAGCGACACTCGGCGCTGGTAAGAATTAAGGCGGCCGAGAACGCGCGCAGGAACAGCTACGCCCACCTCAAGCTGAACATAGGTGAGGAGGACGTGCTCAATTCGCGGATGCTCGCCTATCCCATACGGCTCCTCGAGATGTGCCCGGCTTCCAACGGCGCGTGCGCGATGATACTCGCCGACGAAAAGACGGCGAAGGCGCGCGCGAAAAAACCCGTCTGGATACGGGCGATGGACACGGCCCACAACGAGCAGTTCGTCCTGGACTGGAGGGACACCGGCTCCACTGCGCCCAGGTTTTCTGAGGTGAGCGCGACGCGCATCTACAGGAAGCTGGGAGTGAAGGACCCCGGGAGCTACTACGGCGTTTTCGAGGTATACGAACCGGCGACCTGGGCCGAAATCATGTGGTACGAGGACCTGCACCTGTGCGAACGCGGACAGGGCTTCAGGCTCATAGAAGAAGGCAAGACGAGGATCGACGGCGCCATGCCGGTGAACCCGTCGGGCGGCGTACTTTCCACGAACGCTATTGGCGCGACGGCCATGCTCAGGGTATGGGAATGCGCGCTGCAGATCCGCGGCGACGCCGGCGGACACCAGCTGCCAAGGGAAGTGCACCGGGGACTCGCGACCGCGTACGGCGGCACCTGCTGGACGGTGCTCACCTCGCTGTCGGACAGCACGGAGGACTAGGAGGATCGGACATGTCACAGGAAACGTACGAACAGGAATTGATCAATCTGCCCATGGTGGTGGACGTTCCCTATCGCTTCGCGGCCGGGAAATACATGAGCAGGTTCCTGCTGGAGCTTCGCGACAACGGCAGGTTCTTTGGAACAAGGTGCCCCTCGTGCAAGAGGGTGATGATCCCGCCGCGCGTGGTGTGCGCGCGCTGCCACGTGAAGAGCACGGAATGGGTTGAGCTGGGGAACGAGGGAACGCTTGCGGCCTTCACGATCATGTATATACCGCTCACCGACCCGACCACCGGGAAGCCGCACAACCCGCCGTTCGCCTACGGTTCGGTGAAGCTTGACGGGTGCGACGCGCCGGTGGACCATTTTCTCAACATCGAGCCGGACATGAACAAGATCAGGGTGGGGATGAGGTTCAGGGCCGTGCTCAGGCCGCGCGAGGAGCGGAGAGGGGACCTGAGTGACATACTGTACTTCGATCCCATCTGACCGGGGTCGCAGCGGTACGCACGAATAATCGAGGAGGCACGCAATGAGCGACAATGTGTTCAGACCGTTCGAGGTCGATCAGCATATCACCGCCATGAGCCGGTATTACGCCGGGAAGATCGGGAGCCGTTTTTTCGTTGAGCTTCGGGACAAAGGAAGGATCATGGGCATCAAGTGTGCAAAGTGCGGCAAGGTATACGCGCCGCCCCGGCAGATGTGCGGTCCCTGTTTCCACACCATGGGCGAATCGGACATGGTCGAAGTCGGTCCCCTCGGCACGGTGGTCACTTTCACCAGGGTCGAGTACGACAGCGCGGTGGCGCCCCGCAAGGCCCCGTTCGTGTACGCGCTCGTGAGACTCGACGGGGCCGACACCGCCCTGCCGCATTTCCTTGAATGCGCGGAAGGGGAGGTCGCGACGGGAATGAGGGTGGAGCCCGTATTCGCCGGGGAGCGCAAGGGCACCATCCTTGACATTAACCATTTCCGTCCGGCGGCAGGCTGATCGGACCCCGCATATAAAAAAGAGACGAGAGGAAAGGTGCATGGACCAGAAGGAAAAAGCGAACTACCTGGCCTACTTCAACGGCGATCGCGGCGCAACGCGCACTCCCGCCGATTACCAGAGGCGCGACGACGCCTCGCACATCTACCACAACACCAGGGACTACTCGGAGTGGTGGTACGTGGACGCCTCGTTCACCAACGGCTATCACGTGGTCGCTACCTATCACTACCGGAACTTTTTCCTGCCGGGAATGATTCCCACTTTGCAGTTTTTCATTTACAGGCCGGACGGCATGCGCGTGGATCGCTACGAGGTGTGCGACCAGAACAAGATCAGCGCGGACCCGAACTACTGCGACGTGCGCATGGGGAAGAGCGCCATCAGGGACTGCGGCGACCATTACGTCGCATCCATGGACATCAAGGGCGACGGGTTCGAGCTCGTGATGAAGAACGCGGTGCCGCCGTGGAAGCCGGGGACCGGCTTCAATTACAAGAACGAGGAGAACGGGAAGGTGGCGGGATGGGTGGTGCCGGTTCCGGCCGCGCGGGTCGAGGGGGTGCTGCGCCTGAAGGGCGAGACGATGAGCGTGCAGGGCTACGGCTACCACGACCACAACTGGGGCAACTACCACACCTCGGAAACGTTCAGGGGATGGTACTGGGGAAGGGTGCACCACGAACGGTACTCGATCGATTACGGCTGGGTCCTTCCGCGCGACGAAGCGATGCCGGTGGTATCGCCGCTTCTGCTTGCGCGTAACGGTGAAATCATCCTGAGCACAGACATCATGTCGGCCCGGATGGAGGACTTCCGCGTCGACGAAAAAACGGGGCAGCGCTATCCGGTAAAGCAGGTATTTTCCACGGACGTGCTCGGCGTGCGCATGGAGCTTTCAATAACGACGCACCGCGTGGTCGAGCAGATGACCCTGCCCAGGATCACCGAGTGGGAGCAGTACTACATGCGGTTCATCGCCGGCTACGAGCTTTTCGTCTCGGCAGACGGGGAGGAAGAGACCATAAAGGGCGAGATGCTTCATGAATACGTAATTCTCCATCCGGGCGAATAGATTTAATAACAGGAAGCTGCCATGAACACACAGTATGACATCATCGTAATCGGCGCAGGGGTGGGCGGACTATCGGCGGCCACGCTGCTCCAGAAGGAAGGGAAGAGGGTGCTCCTGCTCGAGCGGACGGACCGCGTGGGCGGGAGGGCGATGTCCATCAAGGGCACGGAAATATCGGACAGGGGACTCCAGTGGTACAGGGACCTGCTCGCGACACAGTACACCTACATCGCGGGGGCCAGCCCCGACCCCGAGGAAATTGTGAAGAACCGCATGCTGGACGGGTACACGCTCGACATTGGCTACCACGCGATCAGCGCCAACGGCGCGGGCTACATGCTGGACTTCGAGGACCTGGCGGGCGGCATCGAGGGGGTGACCAAGCACGGCGGCCACTGGGCGTCATATTACAAGGGACAGATATACCGGGACGTGGCGGGAAATTGCATCGACCCGGCGCTGCGCACCATGGCGAAGACGGAAAAGATACCGTACCTGGATTTCTACATCGACGCCTACAGATTGAGCGACAGCGAAATCGACGAGCTCGAAAAGGTTTCGTTCAAGGACTGGGCGGAGCGGAAGGGCATTACGAAGAACGAGATCATCTACAATCACCTGCATACCGTGAGCACGCTCTTCTCCACCATTAATAACCCCGCCGACATCTCCATCGGGGACATCTTCCGCTATTTCAAACACGCGTTCGAGCCCAAGCTCGCGCGTGGCGTGCTCGGCTGGGTGGGAGGCTTTGTAGAGCACGGGACCATCGAGTGGTCCAAGGCCGTCGCGCGCCGGTTCCAGGCGCTGGGCGGCGAGCTCCTGCTGGGCGCGAGGGTGACCGAGGTGAAGGTGGAACAGGGCGCGGTCACCGGCGTCAAGGCCGAATCGGCCGAAAAGGGCCCCCTGGAATTTTTCGCGCCCGTGGTCGTAAGCAATATCCCGGCACAGCATACCTTCAGGGTGGTGGACGAAAAGCTCTTCCCGCAGGCATGGGTCGACAAGACCAAGAGCATGTACGGCTACGGGAGCTACGTCCCCTACATGGGGCTCAACAGGCTTCCGATGCCGGAGGAACACGCGAAGCTGGGACTCAAGAACACGTGCGTGCTGCCCAGGAGCGAGGGCTTCGACTGGGACGTGTACATATGCTGGAATATCCAGTCTATGATTGACAAATCAATCGCCCCCGCCGGCAAGTACCTCTACACCGCCTACCTGCCCATCAGCGAGCGCGAGTCGCTGGACCGGAAGCTCGTGGGCAAGCTCATGGAGCGCCTCCCCGACTTTATGGAGGAAATCTACCCCGGCTTTAAAGAATGCGTGGACTGGAAGCTCGACCTCGTCTGCTGGAAGCTCGAGGGCGTGGCAAAGAGCGTCTCGCAGGCGGGCACGCAGAAGGTGCCGGTGCGCTCGCCCCACGTGAAGGGACTGTTCTTCGCCGGCGACACGGCGAAGGGATACGGCGTCGCGATGGACTGCGCGATTGTTTCGGGCGTGCTGTGCGCGAGCGACGTGCTGGGCAAGGATTTTGGAGTGAGATAAATCGACAAGGAGACAATGATCATGGCAGAGAAGAATAATCCCAACGATGTCGTCATAGTGAGCGCGGTGCGCACGCCCTTCGGCAAGTTCGACGGCGCGCTCAAGACCACGCTGAGCTTCGACCTCGCCATAAAGGCGATGCGCGAAGCGGTCCAGAGGACGAAGCTCTCCCCCGCGGAGGTGGACGAGGTCTACTACGGGACCTGCATACCGGCGGAATACGCGATCTACACCAACGTGCCCGCGCGCCAGATCACCCTGGGCGCCGGGTTCCCTGACAGCTCCATTTCGCTCACGATCGACCGGGCATGCTGTTCGTCCATGACGGCGCTTCGCCTGGGCTACCAGTCCATCAAGGCGGGGAGCGCCGACATCGTCGTGGCCTCGGGCGCCGAAAACATGGGGAACGTTCCGCTCATAGCGCCAGCCGCCAAGACACGCTGGGGAAACAGGCTGGGCCCCATCGAGCTCGAGGACGTGCTGTTCGAGCTCGGCTACGGGCGGCGCGGCTTCGCGCCGGTCGCGACCGATGCCGGTCACGTGGCGATCGAGTACGGCGTGAGCCGGGAGGACCAGGACGCGTGGGCGGTGGAAAGCCACAGGAAATGGCATCGTGCATTCGGCGAGGGTAAATTCAAGG